>Ga0070725_10000519_pt1 | contig 26209 bp, 19 predicted proteins | sample tdDd002_FD_69781 | JGI IMG/M metagenome (GOLD analysis project Ga0070725, IMG submission 69781) | Marine sediment microbial communities from the Atlantic coast under amendment with organic carbon and nitrate - tdDd00.2 | ecosystem: Environmental > Aquatic > Marine > Coastal > Sediment | place... | reverse complement strand
TATAAAACTTCAAAACTCATTAGGTATTGAATCTAGAGCATTAACTCTAGAAGAAGCCAAAGAAATTGTACCTATGTTAAATACTGAAGGTTATGTAGGTGCTGCCTATCATGCCAAAGATGGTCACTTAAATCCATTCCATACAACATTAGCCTTTGCAAAAGCAGCAGAAAAACTTGGTGTAGAGTTTATGAAGTATACAACTGTAACTGACATAGTTGTAGAAAATGGTGAAATCGCTTGTGTGGTTACAGATAAAGGTTTAATTGAAACCAATCAAGTGGTTAATGCAGCTGGTGGTGACTCTCAACATATTGCTAAAATGGTAGGTCTTGATTTACCTGTATATTCTGAGAGACACCAAATCTTAGTAACAGAACCTGTTGATCCTATATTATCTACTATGGTGATGTCATTTACAGGCAACTTCTACTGTCAGCAAGTACCACATGGTGGTTTTGTCATGGGACGTGGTGATGCTGGTGAACCTAGAGATGGTAATATCAATTCTGGTTGGCATTTCTTAGATGAGATGGCTAAGACTATTACAAAGTTATTGCCTCCTCTCAAGAAGGCGATGGTTATTAGACAATGGGCTGGACTATATAATATTACACCAGACAGACAACCTATACTAGGTCCTGTAGACGATGTCAAAGGTTTCTATCTAGCAGTTGGATTTTCAGGTCATGGCTTTATGTTTGGTCCTGCAACAGGTATTTTGATGTCAGAGATTATAATGGGAGAAGCGACTTCTATTGATATAAGTGCTTTAAATCTTAATCGATTTGAAAAAGGTGAACTTGTTTTTGAACCATCTGTTGTATAAATTATAGTTATACTATAATATGTATAGTATATTTTCAATAAAACTGTAATAGAATAGATTGTTAATTCAAGCAATTCAGTTTATAATGAATGTTAGGCATAAGATTATAGGAGGGTTAAGTTGAAAGTACTTAAAGTGCAAATAGAAAAGTGCATCTCTTGCGGTGCATGTGAAGAAAAATGTTCTACGTTATTTAAGAAAGAGAACAGTCAAGAAAAGTCATGTATTCAGGTGACACCAAGAAATGGTGGTAGATTAATTAATGTCTGTAACCAATGTGGTAGATGTATTGATGTCTGTCCAGCTGAAGCACTTAAAAGAGATACTACAGGTGTTGTTAGATTAGATGCCAAAAGATGTGTGGGCTGTTTAATATGTGTTGGTTTCTGCCCAACAGGTGCAATGAGACAACATGACGATTATTTAGTTCCATTTAAGTGTATATCATGTGGCCAATGTGTTAAGGTCTGTGAACAAGAAGCATTGGTGTTATAGGAGGAAGATATGCAAATCGAAAAATTAAGAAGTGAACATAAATTGTTAAAAGAGTGGAAGTATGACTTAAAAGAATTACATAAGGGTTATGCTGACAGAACCTTATATATTAACTTAAATGATAACCACATCGAAGAACAGCCAGTAACACAATTTATGAAAGAAAAATTCGTTGGTGGTAAAGGGTTTGGTTTATATAAGTTATGGCATGCTACAAAGCCAGAAACAAGATGGCAAGATCCAGAAAATGAAATCATTATTGCACCTGGTCCGGTATGTGGTATTACACAATATCCTGGTACTGGAAAGTCTTTAGTTGTATCTATTTCACCACTTACTGATATGGTAATTGATTCTAATGTAGGTGGTTATGTCGGTCCATTCCTAAAGTTTGCTGGTTGGGATGCTTTAGAAATTCAAGGGAAAGCTGAAAAAGATATCATTATAGTTATTGATGGTAATGATGGTACAGTTTTAATTGAAGAAGCACCTCTAGAGGCAGTTGATGGTCATATTCTAGGTGAACAGTTAACTGAAATGTATGCAAAAGATGAAGATGATAGACGTAATGTTGCAGTAGTAACAGCTGGTACAGCTGCTGAAAATACTTTGATCGGTCTTCTTAACTTTACTTTCTACGATACTAGAAGAAAAGTTGCTCGTTTAAAGCAAGCTGGTCGAGGTGGTATCGGTACAGTATTTAGAAACAAGAAAATAAAAGGTATAGTTATTCGTTATGCAGGTACACATGGCAATATGAATAATGTTGATAATATTTCTCCAATCAATAAGGCTGGTATTAAAATTCACAAGCAAATTGATAAATTAGATGATAAACAATGCCGTATGAGACAAATTGGTACTGCAAATATTGTTGAAGTCATGGATGCTTATGATTTATTACCAACACATAACTACCAATATGGTTCACACAAAGATACAATCAACATTGACTCTCATACATTTATTGATAAGTATATTACTCAAAACACACCAGATGGCTGTTGGTATGGTTGTTCTTTATCTTGTGCTAAGGCAGCAGACCACTTTGAGTTAGAATCTGGTCCTTATAAAGGAGATAAAGTGTGTGTTGATGGTCCTGAGTATGAAACGGCTGCAGGTTGTGGTTCAAATATTGGTGTATTTGATGCTCACGGTGTTTTAGAGCTTAACTTCTATTGTGATACATATGGTATTGATACAATTTCATTTGGTACTTTAACTGCATTTATTATGGAGTGTTATGAAAGAGGTATTATTACTAAAGAACATACTGGTGGTTTAGAATTATACTTTGGTAACAAACATGCTGCATACGAGTTAATTCACCAAATGTCTAGGGGTGAAGGATTTGGTAAAATTGCAGGTTTAGGTATCAAGAAGATGAAAGAAATCTTTGTTAAAGAGTTTGGTGCAGATCCAGATTTCTTAAATGATATTGGTATGGAACAAAAGGGTCTTGAGTATTCTGAATATATGTCAAAAGAGTCTATCGCTCAACAAGGTGGTTATGGTTTAACCAATAAAGGACCTCAACATGATGAAGCGTGGTTGATCTTTATGGATATGGTAAACAATCAAATTCCTACATTCGAAGATAAAGCAGAAGCTTTACATTACTTCCCAATGTTCAGAACTTGGTTTGGATTATGTGGATTCTGTAAGTTACCATGGAATGATACAACACCAGAATCAAACGCAACAGCTGATGAACCTGCTAAAATGCCAGAACATGTGCAAAACTATGTGGATATCTTTAACGGTGTTACTGGTTTATCCATAGATAAGTTTGAGTTAATCAGACAATCAGAAAGAGTATATAACTTCCAAAGAATCTTCAATATAAGAATGGGTAAGGGACTTAGAGTGCATGATGCTGTACCTTATAGATCTGTAGGTCCTGTAACTAAAGAAGAGTATTTATCAAGAGAAGAAAGATATGATGGTCAATTAAAAGACTTAATTGGCTTAGATCCAACTACAATGACACTAGAAGAAAAAATGGCTGAAACTAGGAAGTACAGAGAAAACCAATATGAACAATTAACTGATGCTGTATATAAGCGAAGAGGTTGGACAAATAATGGTGTTCCTACTGTTGAAAAGCTAAAAGACATTGAGATGGAATTACCAGAGTTAATTGAGGTAATCGAAAAGCATCTTTAGAAAAGAGGGACTATGATTAAGGTTAACAATACACCTTTTCCATATGAAGACAAAATGTCTATTGATGATATTTTAAAGAAAAAAAGATACATGGACCACATGATAGTTGTGAAAATCAACGGTAATCACGTGCGTCCGGAAGATTATAAGACAAGAACTGTCAATGATGGTGATGATGTAAAAGTAATACATCTCTTTGGAGGTGGTTAAAAAGTGGGGATTTCTCCACTTTTTTTATTTTTAACTTTTTTAGCTTGTTATCCATGTTAGAATATATTGTGGAGGTAAAGATGAAACGAAAAAGCTTATTATCAATGTTTACAACAACTACCTTATCGGTTTTTATATTGATTACATTTTTATTTGGTACAGTAACAATCTTTATTCTATATGGTAATCTTAATCAAATGGAACTCATGGTTGATAATACAAGACAAACTTATGAAGAGTCTAGTATCCAAATGTTAAATTCTTATGGTCAACTGATAGATGATTATGAAGTGTGGCAGTATGACAAGTTAGAAGTAGTCATAAACCATACCATATTACATATAGACCAAGATAAAGCCTTTGTGTCTATTGAAAATGCCATTGAAGATGATGGTCATGACTATTTCATCCTAAATAAAGATGGAGATATATTATATGATGAATCTGGTTATTTTAGCGGATCTATACATGATGTAATAGATGATAGAGGTTCAGTTGCCCCTTATTATTCTACTAGTATGTCAGTATATAAGTTTAATGCATATTTTAGTGACAAGTATTTGGTCATAATAAAACCTGTAAGTGAAGATTATTTGATAGGTATTGTCGCTAATGGATGTGAATGCTTATCAGAATTTACTAACAGTACTATTATGCATTTTAATAATCTACCAGATTTAGATAATGGCAGATTATCCTTAATTGATTTTGAAGGTAATAATCTGGTCAATGGTCTTACTCTTTCAAAGTCTGAAGTTCAAATGATGAAATCTAAAGATGGGCAGCAAGCTTTCAAAATGAATACTGATAAGGAAGGAATAGTTTATTATAGAATACATCCAGAACTCAAGTGGATATTGATAAATAAAAACAATATCATAAATGAATCATATGACGCTAATTCAGAACGTATTGAACTAAGTAGAAAAAACTATATTATTGCAATTCATTGTGTCTTGTTGTTAATTATTATTGTTTTATCATTATTCTTTGGTTTGACACGTCGAATGAAAAAAAGGATTCAACACCAAATGGATGCCTTACATGGTGCAGTACACCTTAATAAACACTTGACAGAAGAAGATATTAAGTATAAAGAATTTGAAAAGATCGTTCATTATTTTAACCAAATTCGAAGGATCACAAAGGATAGTTAATTAATTGACAAATATCGTATACTTTGATATTATGTAAACAAATAAAATATCTTCAGGGCAGGGTGAAATTCCCGACCGGTGGTTATAGTCCACGAACCCAATGGGTTGACTTGGTGAAATTCCAAGACCGACAGTACAGTCTGGATGGAAGAAGAATGTGTTATGTCTATTTTTGCCCTGGTATATTACCAGGGTTTTTTGATGTAAATGTTCTTCTATGTGTACAATATTAGGAGGCGTTAATTTTGGAAAGAAAAAGTCAATTGAACAGTTTAATTAAAATTGCATTACTTGGAGCAGTAGCAGGTGTATTAATGTTAATCGAGGCTCCACTAGCAATATTCCCAGAATTTCTAAAAATAGATATTTCTGATTTGCCAGCAGTTATTGGGGCGATTGTAATGGGACCAATAGCTGGAGCTTTGGTTGAACTTGTAAAAGTCTTATTAAACTTTATATTAAATGGAACTATTACTGGAGGTATTGGAGAACTGGCCAACTTATTAATTGGTATCGCATTAGTTGTTCCAATTGGTTTGATTCATAAGAAGAACCCAACTGTAAAAGGTGCTGTGATTGGTGGATTGCTGGGTACACTTTGTATGGCTATCATGGGTGGTGCTATGAATTACTTTGTCATGTTACCACTGTATGGTTCAATGTTTTACATGGATTTTGTTGAGATTGGTCAAGCATTACCTTTCTTTGGACAGTTCATTAACTCATTGTTTGATTTCGTATTATACAGTATCGTACCATTTAACTTATTAAAGGGGATTTTGGTTACAGTAGTTACAGGTTTAGTTTATAAGTTAGTTGTCCCACCATTAATGAGAATACAAAACTAAATATTGAAAGATGTAGGTCGTAAACTACATCTTTTTTTGTGCCTGAGAAAAACTTATAGTATAATGATTAGTAATAAGGAGAACTTATGAAGAAATATATTAAACCCTTAGTATCAGTTGCACTGCTACTATTTATTTTGCTATTTATTATATTCGAATTTAAGGATGTTTCGATTTCAGGGATGCTTCGTTTGACAGACTTTGATATGTTTCACTTGATGTCATCTTTGGTTATCGTTTTTTATTTGCTTTCAAGAATTTATTATGAGTTATTGGCAAACGATCGACAGGTCCATATTGTTAAGTTAGTCATCTATGTTTCATTATCAGTCTTTATATTATCAAATAATATCTTAGTTGGTGATGAAATGACCCTGTCGAGTATTAGATTTTCTGTTTTGTATAGATTTGTTACTCTGATTGGTATGATGTATATCGTCGAACATCAAGTAGCAGACGTTAGAATACATAGATTGCGTACAGGTTATTTCGTTGTACTCGCTTTCTTAAATATTCTATTATTCCTGTTCACAGTTGAAATGTTGCCAGTGTTGGTTGCGTGTTATTATGGTTTGGTCTTAAGTTATATTATGGTGGTTAATTTTTATTCTTCATTAGATGATCATCCACTTCATATTATAAAAAGAATCACAATGTATCTTCTTATGCTGGCATTAGTAAATGATATGATTGTTGTTCTTTATCAAACTTCAATTGAATTATCCTTTATGATGTGTGCATTGGCAATTGTTTTAATGTACACAAACAAGGTAATCCACACAAGGCTAGAAACTAAACGATACAAAGAAGAAATTAAATCTTTAAACATAGAGGTATTGAAACTTGAAAATGAAAAGAAAGATCTTGATCAATCTGTAGCTGTTATGAAGAGGGATTTATCTAGTCGTTTCAGTAAAAAACAAAATTATTATGAGAACTTAGAACTTCTAGTAGATGTTTTAAATACCAATGTTTTGGTGGTTAATCAGCACTACAGTGTGGAGTTGTCCCATGGTAATGCTTTTAACAATGATGAGACCAATGAAATGGACATGTCAAAAATATTATTTGATTTGTTTGGTGATGAAGGTCAATATTTTCTATCTGTTGTAAAAAAAGTCTTTGGTGCAGAAGATGAAGTCAGAGAAAAACTCTTCTTGTCATTACTAGATCAAAAATTAGTTATCCATAATATTACTTATAATATGAATTACTACATCATGACAAAAGTCAACCGAGAAAAGGTTCTAATTATGCATGCAGAATCTTCTCACAATGATTATCATAGTGGGCAAGAAAAACAAGACAAAGAAGTGTCTAATATGATGACTGCTATTGTAAGAAATTCAGAGATGTTCTTTGTGGATCTGGCAACTTTTATAGAGTTCTCCAAAAACATTACCATGGATTTAGATCCACAAACTGACATTGAAGAAAGCATTTTTGCTATTTTAAGACGAGTACACACTTTCAAAGGGGTGTTTGATCAGTATAATATGCTTTCTACAGTTAGGGGCATTAATGATATTGAAAACGAACTTTTTAACATGCTTCACAATACAGAAGAGTTAACTTATGACCAGTTTGCAAAAGTAGTTATTGCTTATGACTTAGAGGGAGCTTTAAGAACCGATATGATGATTCTTAAGCACAAGTTAGGTGAAAGATTCTTCTTAAATAAGACTAGACTCCACATTGATAAAACAGAGTTTAATCGATTGTACCTTAAACTAGACAAACTATTAGGCACTGAACACGAAATTGTTGAAGAAATGTTAAAGTTAAAAGATGTCAATCTATTAGATGTTTTGTCTTCTTATAAAGAATATGTAGATAGAATTGCAGAAGAACAAGGCAAGAAAGTTAGGTTTGTGGTAACAGGTAAAGCTGTTAAAGTAGACCGAAACAATTACATTGAATTTTTTGAAGCCTTAATCCATATCATGAAAAATTCTGTGACCCATGGTGTTGAATATCCCGATGTTAGAAAAATGCATGGTAAATCTGAAGTTGCTACAATTACATGTGATATAAATACAAATGGTCAAATGATTGATTTATCAATATCAGATGATGGAAAAGGTATAGATGTAAAAGAAATTAAGAATAGATTATTTATTTTAGGTAAATATTCTATTGAAGCTTTAGAGGAACTTTCTGACGAAACAATATATAATATGGTTATTGAAGATGGTGTAACATCTTTTATGACACCTAATCACTTTGCAGGTCGTGGCGTTGGTATGGGCAGTCTTAAAGAGACTGTAGAAAAGATTAATGGTAGTATTCAAGTCCAATCCCAAGAAAATTTAGGTGTGACATACAAGATTCAAATACCGTTGAATCAAAATAAGGCCCTGGATCATGTCGATGATATGGCCATTATTGAAAATTTATGTCTCTATACAGAACGTATACTGACAAAATCCGATAGGAAAAAATCACTGAGTTCAACGTGGCATGTAAGTGAAGAGATTGTAGAAGAAAAATTGTTATATGATGTATCTTCTGTTATAATAGCTAAAGCTTATGTGGATCGTAAGATGATTATTACAGTAGATGAGACATTTTTATATCAGTTGATTGGCTCTTATGGCCTACATTTAAAATACAAAGGTGCAAACATTAATGTACTCAATGAAGTTATTTGTAGGTTTAGTGAAGAGATTTCACAGTTCACCATAGAAGCATTGAAGAATGAGCAACAAACTGTTAAACTAGAACCTGCTTCCATTATGAGCAAGAGTCTATTTGAAGAGACATTCAAGGGACAAAAAGCTGATGTTGCAGAACTGGATATATCTGAAGGTAAATTAAGAATTATGGTATTAAGAAGTCTTTAGAGGGTAAGATGCAAGTAATAATAGCTGATGAAAATATAATTCATAGGAAAAAAATACGACAAATTGTTGAATCTATTGGTTATCAAGTTATAGATGAAGCTAAGAATGGTTTACACACCTATCACAAATATATTGAACGTAATCCAGATTTGCTCATTATGAATATCAATATGCCCTTATATGATGGTATAAGTACATTGGATAGAATTATGTCCTTTGATCCAGGGGCAAAGATTGTTGTTATAGCACATCATCATCAAAATCAACTCTTATTTGAAGCTATGGAAAAAGGAGCGATCCATTATCTAAAGTTTCCTTTAGAGGCGGATAAAATAAGAAAAATATTTCGAGAAGTTGAAGTATTAGAGCGAAGGAGTACAGATGTATAATATAGGTGAATTTAGCTTACTGACTGTTGTTGGAAAAGCTGGTGGTGGTTTTTACTTAAAGTCCGAAGGGGTTGAAGAGGCCATACTACTACCCAATGGTGAATGTATTGGTGAAGTAAATGTAGAAGATAATATCATGGTTTTTGTTTATCGTGATACTGAAGATCGTTTGGTTGCAACAATGAAAACACCTTTAGCAACACTAGGAGAACTGGCTTATTTAAAAGTCGTAGATGTCGTAGAGTTTGGGGCTTTTGTTCATATTGGTCTTCAAAGAGATGTATTTGTTCCCCTAAAGGAAATGGGATCTACCTTGAAGAAAGGTAAATCATATTTATTCAGATTATACTTAGACAAATCTGAAAGAATTTGTGCATCACCTAGAGTATATGACTATTTAACTGTAAATCATGAATATAAAGCCAATGATATGTTAACAGGAACAGTTATACGAATTAACCCAGAAGTTGGTGTTTTTGTAGCAGTTGAAAACGAGTTTAAAGGCATGATTCCAATAAGTGAATACTTTGAGAACTATGAAGTAGGTCAAGTTATTGATGTTAGGGTTATTAGAGTAAGAGAAGATAAAAAGTTGGATTTGGCAACAAGAAAACTTGTTGCAGATCAAATGTCAGTTGATGCTGAAAAAATCTATTCAAGACTGATTCATGAAGGTGGCAAGTTGTACTACCATGACAAGTCTTCGCCAGAAGCTATTAAGGCTGAGTTTTCGATGAGTAAGAAAGCTTTCAAACGTGCCCTAGGTAGACTTTTGAAAGATGGAAAAATTGAAATGTTTGAAGAATATATTGAAAAAAAAGGTGAGTAATCACCTTTTTCTAATTTGACTAGCTTTGAATATCATTTGATTGTTTTGAAGATGGCAAGAGAGTTCTGAATTAAATACATGATGATTTGGATCTTGTTGGATTATATCCATGATTTCAATGTACTTAGTTATGAATTCTCGAACAGTTATTTGGTCATAGTTCTTACCTTGTTCCTTATAAGTTAAGAAAACCCAATTCTTGAGTGATTCCTGGGATATGTTGAGTTCTAATGGAAAAACTTTTTTGTAGATATAGGTTAGTTTTTCTCCGAGGTCATAATAATAATCAAATGGTAATCTTTTTAGGTACATCACAGGTTGTTTAATGTCCATGAGTTTAGAGCTATTACTAGATATTGCAGTACCTAAGCGTTGTCTCAGAGCTTCATAAGAAGGAATCCCTTTCTCTGAAGTGAACAGTTCATGACTACCACTAAATACAAAACATGTATTAGGTATTTGACCTGAAACTGTAAGGTCGATGAGATGTCTGATGTTATAAAACGATTTTTGTCTGATATCAGAACGTTCATTCATTATATAGTCCATCTCATCAATCATAATAACCATACCATGATAACCCAAAAGTGTAATGAGTTTTGTAAAGGCTTTTAAGAAATCAATGGCATTGGTTTTATCTATTTGACCTTTGATATTAAACTGCTCTTTAAGTTGGTAGGGTATATTACCTTCGCCTGTAATCCATGAGACAACCATTGACGTCAACTCATGATTACCATTAATTTTGCCCTTTATATAGGATAAAAATGCTCTAGAAAAAGACTGGTTGTATTTTGCGATTTCAGATATGACATATTGAATCTCTTTTCCAGCATGATTACGGTAGGATTCAGACTTTAACTTTCTAACCCATAGGTCAAAAATATTTTCAAAAGTCGTTTTGTTGTAACTGTTATTATGGACAAATAGATTGTGCATAATTTGATAGTAAAGTTGTTCTAAATTGTAGAACTTGAAGTTGGAATCAACCTCGATTTTTGCAACAACAAAACCTAAATCAAGAGCCATATTTTTGGTATAATTAAGTAAGAATGTTTTACCAGATCCATAAGGGCCTGTGATGAATTTGACAGAGCCTATTCCATTTTGAGTGTTTTGGAAGCAGCGTTTAAGTTCTTCTATTTCTGGTTGACGACCAGTCAAAATGAAATCCAAATGACGTTCTGGTACAACACCGTTTTTAAATGCGTTAATTAGTTTTTTATTTTCGTTGATGATCATATTGACTCCTTTCTTATATTGTAAGGTAAGGAATTTTAGAATTCAACAAGAATGGAGGTTACATTGATATTTGATGTTATTATTATAGGTAGTGGACCTGCTGGATTATCTTGTGCTACTGGCTTACATGGTTTAAATGTTCTATTGCTTGAAAAAGAAAAAAAAATTTCCAGTAAACTAAGATTGTCAGGTGCAGGTCAATGCAACATTAGTCACGCTGGAAATGTTTTAGAATTTAAAGAAAATTATGGTAGAAAATGGCGATTTGTAAGACAAGCTTTGACTGGTTTTTCCAATGACGATTTGATAAGCATGTTAAATAAAAGGGGCCTTAACTTTATTACAAGAGACGATGGTAAAATTTTTCCTTCATCCTTAGATGCAGGTGACGTTATCGCGACTTTAGGCAACTGGCTAAATGAATTAGGTATAAAAATAAATACAGGTGAAGAAGTCATTGATGTCTATAAAGAAGACATCTTTACTGTAACAACCAATAAGCAGGTTTACAAAGCTAAGAATGTAGTAGTTGCTACAGGGGGGATTACTTATCCTAAAACGGGTTCAACTGGTTATGCGACTAAACTTTCTAAAGCATTTAACCTGCCTTTTGTTCCTTATCGTTTCGCCTTAGCCCCTGTATATGTTAAAGATCATGATATGGCAGATTTAATGGGCTTATCTTTTGAATCCATTACAATTGATCATTATAGAAACAAGAAACTTGGTACATACAAGGGAGATCTATTAGTCACTCACTTTGGATTTTCTGGTCCACTGATTATCAATGCTTCTAGAGCCATGGAAAAATCAGATGAACTTTATATTAACTTCATTGGTTTAGAAAGTGGCACATTTGAAAAGAACTTACTAGGATTACTAGAAAAACATCCCAAGAAAAAAATAAAGTCTGTTTTAGAAGGTGTGCCTAATCGATTAATAGATCATGTAATCAATAAGTTTGATCTAACTGAGACCAAGTGTAGCGACTTAAAGAAGGATGACAGAAAGAAAATTGTAAACTTCTTAACATCCTACAAGGTGGTTATAGATCAAGTAGGTAAGTCACATATTGCAATGGTATCAGCAGGTGGTATTGATACTTCATGCCTAAGTAAGAAGACATATGAATCGACTATTGCTGGTTTGTATTTCATTGGAGAGTGTGTGGATGTGGATGGTGACACAGGTGGTTATAATATTCAGTATGCATTTTCAAGCGGGCAGCTAGCAGCAAGACATATTCAGGAGGTGCTTAATGAATAGATGTACATGGTGCGAAGGTGATGAAGTCTATGAAAAATATCATGATGAAGTATGGGGTAAACCCGTATATGATGATAAAACTTTATTTGAGTTTTTAACTTTAGAAGGCGCTCAAGCTGGATTAAGTTGGATTACTATCTTAAGAAGAAAAGATGCTTATTATGAAGCGTTTGAGGGTTATGATGTGGGGAAGATTGCCAATTACTCTGATGATAAGATAAGTGACTTACTAACTAATGAAGGATTGATTAGAAATAAACTTAAAATAAAATCTGTTGTAAAAAATGCTAATGCATTCATTAAAGTTCAAGAAGAATATGGATCTTTTAGTCATTATATATGGTCCTATGTAAATCAGGAGCCAATTTTGAATGGCTATAAAACCATGGATCAAGTACCAGCAGAAACAGATTTATCAAAGGCAATATCTAAAGATCTTAAAAAAAGAGGTTTTTCGTTCGTAGGTCCGACGATTGTTTATGCTTATATGCAGGCGATTGGTATGGTAAATGACCATGTATCTACATGTTTTTTGTACAAGCATCCTTAGATGCTTTTTTTTTACACTTTTATTTGAGATAATAATGAAAGGAGGCATAATATGAGTATTTGGTATTGGATTAGAACGTGTTTGATTGTCATAATAGGCATAGGTTTTATTGCACTAGAAAATGTTATTGGGGTAAGACTAATAAGTCTATTAGGTCTATTCATTGGTATTTTTATGATGCCTTTTATAAGAATTAATATAAAAGAAAAAGCTTTCACATTTTCTTTTGTCTTAGACATTATATTTATTTTCCTTTTAAGTACTTTATCGCGGTATGTTATTAATTACTATGTTTACATATTATATATGATTTTGATTGTGGAAATTGGATTAAATGTTGATTCTAAACTAAGCAAGTATCTTATTGGTATTATAGTTTTTATGACCATGTATCATTATGGTGTTTTATATTACTACAGGAGTAATTTAGGGACCATATCAGAAATCGTCTTCATGCTAGTGATTAACATCCTCATAATTTTCACGATTGTACTTATTCACCTAAATAAGAAAGAACGTATCAAGCAAGAGGCCTTGAATGAGGAGTTACTTAAAAGCCAGGCTCAACTAAAGCAGTTAACATCTATTGCTGTAAAAAACAATATTGCAAGGGACATTCATGATACTTTTGGTCATGATATGATGGCGCTGATTATGGAGATTGAAATGGCATCTGTGCTTATAGATCAAGAGCCTACTAAAGCCAAAGAACTAATGAAGCAAGCCAATGTTTCTGCAAGAAAAGGCATGAAAACTATTAGACAAGTGGTTGAAACCTTGAGAAATGAAGAGGACTTAATTAGAGAGACTATTGTAGATATGATTGAGAACTATCATTCAAGATTGGATATAGAGATTAATTATACACTTCCGGATACTGTAGAAAATAATATAGAAGTCAAAGAAGTCCTTTATCGTTTGATACAAGAATGTATGACCAATAGTATAAGGCATGGAAAAGCCGATAGAATAGATATTGAAGTCAAAGAAGGTATTAATACTTTTGTATTTAAAGTTAAAGATAATGGTCTTGGTAGCGATAATATGAAGGAAGGCTACGGCCTAAAGGGTATGAAAGAGAGAATTGAATCATTGAATGGTCGTGTTAAGTTTAAATCAGATAATGGTTTTGTTGTAGAAGGATATATCGAGGTGAAAAATGATTAAAGTAATGATTGTAGATGATCAGAGTATTTTTAGAGAAGGTTTAAAAATGATGCTTAATCTACAAGAAGATATAGAAGTTGTTGGCTTATGTGAAAATGGAGATCAAGCAGTTAAAATGGTTTCTGTCTATCAGCCACAAGTTGTTTTGATGGACATTCAAATGCCGGTTATGAACGGTGTAGAAGCTGTAAAGGAGATTCGTGATATACCAGTCATTATGTTAACGACTTTTCATAATGAGCAGTATATAACTGATGCCATACGCGCAGGTGCTTTAGGCTATTTACTAAAGGATACAGAAATCAGTATTATAGCAGATGCTATAAGAACGGTTCACGGTGGTGGAGCGCTCATGAGTGCAGAAGCTACAAAGGTTATATTGAGCCAGTTTACTAAAATGCCTTCAGAAACATATGATTTAGATATTCTAACTGATAGAGAAAAAGAAATATGTTTACTTGTTGCAGATGGCCTAAACAACAAAGAGATATCAGATAACCTATTTTTAGGTGAAGGTACAGTTAAAAATCATATTACAAAAGCCCTTCAGAAGTTGGAGTTAAGAGATAGAACTCAGCTAGCCATACATATATTGAAATCTAGAATGTGACAAAAGTCATGGGTATAAAGTGACTCTAGGCACATGTAACAATTTAGAATCCACTATATACTTAAGTCAAGATATGGAGGTCATTATGAAAAAAATAATCGTAATATTAATGGTACTGTTTCTATTTGGTTGTGAAACAGACGAGTTCAGTTATTATCAAGAATCACTAGAAAAATCTGATGCAGTTGCATCAGGACAGTCAGAATCAACTATTCAAATGGATTTAGAATTTTCAAAGTCACTTAGAGACGAAAATCCTGAGTATGAAGCATTTGAGACAATCAATTATTCTAGCACTAGAGCATTTGATGATGGACAATCAATATCAAGATTATATATTGGGAACGATATGATAGGTCTTGATGCAAGTTATTATAATGATGGTTCAAGTGAATGGGTTAGAATCCCTTTCTTAGGTAAGTTTTTATCTTTAGATGATTTGGATTTTGAAATGGATGAAAGTTTGTATGATAAACCACCTCTAAGTGAAGAAGCTATGAATCAAATTGCAGCAAATTGGCGACGATTAGCTAAAGAAGATGATGTGGTTAACCTTGGTGATGAAGTGATTGACACACCAGAAGGTGAAGTAAAAGTAAAGAAATTAGTTGTATCATTCAGTCATGAGCAAGTTCATACTTTCTTAAATACAACACTGGATATTTTAAGAAATGATTCAGTCTTCAGAGAAGAGATAGTTAAATATCCATTTTATATGTATGAAGATGGTGAATTGAAGACCTATAAAATGGAGTTGACTGCAGATGAACTTGTTGATACTTATCAGCAATTGGTAGATGTTATTATAGTCGATGATTTTAAAATGGAAGTTTTTATTGATATAGATCAGTATGTGATTCAAACAACATATGAGTTCAAATTATCTTTTACTGGATTCTTAGCAGATGCATTAAATCATTTTGAAGTTAAAGGTGAACAACAATTGTTTGATTTACATCAAGATCAAATACTAGAGTTTCCAGAACTCAACGAGCAAAATACAATAACATTTGATGAATTATTAGATCGATTAGGAGAGTTTACAATCGAGTAGGAGGAAAATCATGTTAAAGATAAGCAATTTGAAGAAAAGCTATGGGGATATTCATGCAGTTAAAGGTGTGAACATAGAAGTGAATGAAGGAGAAATAGTAGGGTTACTAGGACCTAATGGTGCGGGAAAATCAACAACTATTTCTATGATATCAACTTTGATTAAACCTGATGCTGGTTTGATAGAATTTAAAGATAATAATATTTTAAATGATCCTAAGCCAATTCAAAAGGTTCTCGGTATTGTACCTCAGGAAATTGCTTTATATCCTACATTAACAGGTTATGAGAACTTAAGATTTTGGGGTTCTGCGTATGGTTTAAAGGGGAGTATACTCAAAAAACGTATTGAAGAGGTTTCAGAGATTATTGGGATTAAAGACAGGCTGAAAGATAAGGTAGAAAAATATTCTGGTGGTATGAAAAGAAGAATTAACATTGGTGCTGCCTTATTACATGAGCCAGAATTGCTTATTATGGATGAACCGACAGTTGGGATAGATCCTCAATCTAGAAATCATATTTTGGAGACTATTAAAGCTCTAAATAAAAATGGTATGTCAATTATATATACTAGTCATTACATGGAAGAGGTAGAGTTCCTTTGTGATCGCATTTATATCATGGATGAAGGTGTTGTTATAGCAGATGGTACAAAAGAATCTTTAGTTGAATCTGTAAAAGGTGAGAGAAAAGTTATAGTAACTTATGAAAAAGATCCTAATGGTATTCAATTAGATTTAGAAAAGGAAGCCTCTGTAACACGAATAGAAGCAGAAGATAACACATTAACTCTTTACACAGAAGGGCAGAATCTGATTAAGAAAATAGTAGAGGTTTCCTCATCATACGACATTGAAATTTTGTCTATAGATGTAGAAAATCCAAATTTGGAGTCAGTATTCTTACATTTGACAGGAAAAGCATTAAGAGACTAAGGGAGGTCCTATGAGTCTTATTACACTCATTAAAAAGGATTTAAAGATAGTCATTAGTGATAGAAAAGCATTAATCATATTAGTAGCAATGCCTATTATTCTATATACAATATTAAGTTTTGCCTTAGTTGGTTCATTTGATAGTTCAGATAATCAAGTTTGGGATATACATGTTGGCATTGTAAAACAATATAATTTAGAAGATGAAGTATCTCAGTATATGACACTAGAAGATGCTGAGGAACTTGAAAATATATTGTTTGATGTATTAGATGATGAAGACCTATCTTTTATGACTTATGAAATAATAGATTATGAAACAGGTATTGAAAAATTAGAGGCCAATGAATTGGCCAGTGTGATTGTTTTACCAGAACATTATATCTCAAATCTTGGTATTAATATGTCGCCGACTTTCAGAAAACCAATGACAGTTGAAGTGGTTAGAAATCCTGAAAGACAATACAGTTCTGATATTGTAGAAAATCTAGTATCAGGCATAATGAATGAGTTAACACAAGTTATGACTATGAATAAAGTGACGTATGAAACCTTAAATCATTATGATGTGAATCAAGAAGTTATTGACAATGTTTTAGAGGTGATGAGGGACCAAGAACGTACTACTGTTGAAGTAGAAATGAAACCTTATAAAATTGAAGCTCTAAAAACTGTCAATTCAGGTCAGTATTATTCGACGGCAATGATGGCCATGTTCTTATTATTTGGTGCAAGTTATGGTGCTAAGTTTATGCTGATTGAAAAAAGAAACTTTACTTTACAAAGACAAACATGTGCTGGCATATCATCTGCTATGATTGTTTTCGGTAAATTAGCTTTAATATTCCTAATTGCTGTGATGCAGATTGCCTTGATGATATTGACATCAAGTCTTGGATTTGGCGTTTATTGGGGGAACCCTATAGAGGTCATCATCATTACTATCATTACAGCTATAGCGATAACAGGATTTGGTACACTGTTGGCATCTATATCATTAAAAGCGGGTGATTTTAAAGCCTTAAATCTAATGGAAAGTGGTATTTTCCAAGTACTGGCCTTATTCGGCGGTTCTTACTTCCCATTATTCTTGATGCCAGATTGGTTCAAATGGATCAGTCGAGCTCTATTAAATGGTGCTGCTCTAGAAGCCTATCAAAAGGTCATGATGGACGCACCGCTTACAGACATGATGCCGTCAGTGATCTCTTTGCTATTGAATGGTTTAGGATTCTTAGTAATAGGCATGGTTATCATCTACAGACAACCTAAGAATACTTTAATACCAGTGAAAGAAGAGGTGGTATTATGATAGCAGTTATTAAACTCAGATTTATGAAATTAAGAGATGACATCAAACTGATTGGATTGATGACAGCCATGACACTTATTATGATTGCTGTATTCTCTTCTATTGATTATACCAATGAAATAATAAGGATTGGATTTGTTGATGAAGACCAAACAGAGGTCACTGAACTATTGTACGAAAGACTAAGTAGCAAAGAAGGTTATGAAATAATAGTTTACGATTTAAATGATGCTGAATTAGCCGTAAAGGATAATGATGTAACAGGTGCTTACTACATTAGAGAGGGATTCACAGAAGATTTAAGCTCAGGTAGTGTTCAAATAGAGAAACTTTTGATAACTGAAAATATGTCAAATATGCAGATGGATACCTTGTTGCAATCAGCCATAGGTGAAGTGAGAAATGAGAGTTTAATCTTGAATATGCTGGCTTCAATTGTTCCAAGTGATGGTGTGAAAACATATGCTAAGGATGCGTTTGAAGAACATAAGAGATATAAACTTCCAATTATGGTAGAGTCAAAAACAATTACAGAAGAAACAAGATACAGTTCTGTAAAACACTCAGTAGTAGGCTTTTCATTATTCTTTGCAATGTTTACCATTGTATTTGGTATATCTGATATTTTAATGGATAAAGAGTATCATACATGGGATAGATTATTGATGTCGCCAATCTCTAAGTTTTCAGTTCTGGGTGGTAATCTTGTCATGACATTTGCCTTAGGTTTTATTCAAGTCAGTTCTATGTTTTTAGTGAGCAAATACTTATTCAAAGTTGATTGGGCTGGTAATATTATATATTTACTAATTATTATTGCAGCATTTGTATTTTGTGTAACTGCATTAGGTATGTTCTTATCCAACTTTGTGAGTACTATGGGTCAATTGTCAGCAATTTCACCGGTTATTATTACTGGTACAGCGATGTTAGGTGGTTGTTTCTGGCCATTGGAAATTGTAACAGCAAGACCACTTTTACTTTTAGCCAATATCACACCTCAAAAATGGGCTATATCTTCTATCGAACAAGTGATGATTCATGGTGCAGGTTTTGATCAAATAGCATTTAGTGTAATCGTACTTGTAGGAATGGGCATATTATATATGTCATTAGGTTCTTACTTATTAGAAAAGAAATCAGCTTAAAGTCTACTTTGGTAGACTTTTTTTTGTGTTGTTATTGTCTACATTTCACAAGTAATGGTATAATGTCTAAGTATGTATACTAAAATGGAGGAATTAAATTAATGACAATAAAACACAAATACAGAAATGTTGGAGCCATATTCATTGTACTTATTTTACTAATTAATATGATAGTTATTCCAGATGGGGCATTTGCAGCACATCCAGATTATTATTTGTCTGATATTAGAGTGTCAAAGAATGGTACTGAAATAGATAATCTTACAGATAACTTAGTGCATGGAGATACTGTCACCCTTGAGTTCGACTGGGCTATCGACAATACTTATTTAACAGCCAATGGGAAGACCATAACCCAAAGGTTACCAGAAGCAATTAATTGGTCAACATATTCAGATTTTTTAACTGGTCCAAATGGTAAGTTTGAAACCTATGGTAATTGGGCTATTGTAGATGTCGGTGGAGGTCAGTACGATCTAGTTATTACTTTCGGTCCGCGAGTGGATACGGAATCTAATGTTAGTGGAACTGTATCTGTAAACGCAGACATTAATATTCAATCTAAAACAATAGAGTTGCCATATAAATGGTTAACATCTATTAATGGACAAGCAGCAACAGAGTTAACATTTGATATCTCGCCAACAGGTGGTTCTGCAATTAGTAAAACGGGTTCAAGAGATGGTTCTACAGAATTTATTGATTGGACAATTGATGTAAATACTAACTTAGACAGATTAACCACACCTGTTGTTACAGATGAATATTCTAGTTTATTGAAATATACATCATACCAAATTGTTTATTTAAATATGGATAGTACAGGTAGTGTCGTATCTGAAGGTGGAGATGCTTCAGCTGATCTAGATTCTACATCTTTTACTGATGCAGATGGTGCAACGACAAGTGGACTTGGTGGTTTAGCTACATTTAATTTTAAAGACACCAATAAAGCCTATAGAATAAAACTAAGAACTGAGATTGATTCATCTAAAATAGATTACAATCAAACTAATTTCACTTACTCAAATAGAGTCAAATTAGATAACAACAACTTTTTACCACAAGTGAATGTAAACATATCTAGAGGGGATTTAATAACAAAATCGTCCATGTTAGCTCAAGCTAATAACGCTGATAGTATAGATTGGGAAATCAGAGTCAATAATGCAGGGTATAACTTAACAAATGTATTTGTTGAAGATACTTTACCAACAGGTTTGACTCATAGAGATATTGTCATTAAAGATACTGAAGCGACACCCAATACTTTGGTTTTAAATACAGACTATAAAGTAAATGGACCAATAGTTGGAGAGACTTTTACTTTTGAGATAGAGTTCTTAAACCCAGTCACAAAAGAATATGTCATTACCTATACAACAGATGTTGCTGATAGTACTAAAGTCAATAATGACACAAGTCTTTCATTTGCTAATGCTGCTAAATTACGACATAGTTTGGATGGATCATCACCTAAAGTTGCCAATAATACATCAACAATGACTAAAGGTAAACTTCTGGATAAATCAGGCAATGGTGTCATTAGTTATGATGATGCGAAATACATCGATTGGACAATTTATGTCAACTTGACAGAAATTGATCTAGGGAGTGATTTGGCTAATAGAACTGTAACAGATACAATGAGTGGCAATGAATACTTATATGTGCCTGGTTCTATAAAAGTAGCTGAACTGACTTTGGATGCTTCAGGTAATGTAACAGTAACAGATGATACATTTGCTGATTTTACGATAAATCATTTTAATGGTGCTGATAATAGAATATCAACTGATACAGATATAAATAAGTTTGAAGTTGTTTTTAACAATGAGATCACAAAACCTTACAAGATCACTTATAGAACGGTAATACAAGATCATGATATAACAAGCCATACTAATCAGGTAGGAGTCGGGTCTCATAGTACTTCTTCTACAACAAATCCCACTATTGAGAATGTGTTTTCAAAATCTAGAGTAGGGGCAGGTATTGATTATGTTAATAAGGATATCAGTTGGTTATTAACAGTTAACCCTATTAAAGAAGCTATTGATGGTTTGACTATTACAGATAATATTCCATCAGATCAATATTTAAGTCTAGCTGAGTTTAACAATTTAATTGTTAAAAGAGCTGGCAGTGTATTAGATAAAAAAGTACTAGCACCTAACGATGCTGTTTTATCAGATGGATGGACTACAATTGAAGAAGATTATATTATCAAACAATTGGTAGTAGACCAAGAGAGTTTCAATGGCGTATTAACTGATATTGTTAAATCTTTTGAAATTTCTTTTCCTAACACAGTTAACAATGCAGCTTATACCGTAGAGTATAAGACATCAATTAATCCTAATACTCATGGTAATGCCTTAACATACACAAACATTGGTAGCTTTGACTGGACTGGTAATGCGAGTTCTCCTCTGAATAAATCAGCGAGTCCAAATCTGAATGATACTGCTAAAACAAATGGACAGAAGGTAGGAAGTATTGATGGGAGTGATAAGAGACAAATCAATTGGTATGTTGATATCAATTATTTCTCAAAGGATATAACTGATAATGTAGTAACAGATAATTTACCTGCTGGTTTAGTTCTTGTACCTGGATCTGTAGAGGTTTACGATACCACTATCAATGGATCAGGTAATATTGTAGAGGGTGGCCTAAGTGCTAACTCAATTACGGTTAATGAGTCGACATCAGCTTTCACTGTTACTTTTAATGGCAATCATTATACACCGTACAGAATCAAATATAAAACTAAGATTGATGGTATATCAAAAGCATCATATACAAACACAGCATCTCAATCAAATGGCGAATCTTTTAGTGATACTGTCAATATGCCGGATTACAATGAATTCCTTACTAAGTCTAGTAACAATAATGGTACAACATCAGTTGATTATACTTTGACTATAAACAAGAGTTATTCTGTGATTGAAAACCTAATAATCAAAGATACTTTAAGTTCAGGTTTGGCAATAGATATGGCTAGTTTTGTTATAACGGATCCAGGTATGACTTTTTCAGATTATTTTGATGTATCGACAGAAGCAAAAACATTAGTCACTGACCCAACGGTTGTGGTAATGACAGCAAAATCATCGGTGACAATTGATAAAGAATTTACCATTACTTATTCAGCAGACATTGTTGAAGAAGACGTTATAGGTAAGAAGGTTAGCAATAGTGTTGAAATAACAGGTGATGGTGTTAACTTCGGAACTAGAACTGCAACTGTTGAAGAAGACTTTACCAGTATTTCCGGATTTGGAACAGGTACAGGTGCTGTTGGTAGCTTTACACTAACAAAAGTCGATAAAGACGACAACACCATTAAACTGTCAGGTGCTGAGTATGAGTTAAAAAGAGGCAACAGAATACTTGGTACTTTAGTTACAGATGCAAATGGTGAAATAACATTAGGTAACCTACTTTACCTTGAACATACTCTAACTGAAACCAAAGCACCGGATGGTTATAAGTTAGATGCAACACCACATGTCTTTACTGTAGATGCAACACCACATACTGTTACTTTAGAGAATGAGATGGATAGAAGCATCAAAATCAAAAAAGTAGACAAGAACAATGTAAATATACTTTTGAGTGGTGCAGTATTTGAAGTTTATGATAACACTGATACTTTGGTAGATACTTTGACAACAGACAATACAGGTTATGTAAGTAAGATTCTACTACCTGGAGATTATAAAGTCGTTGAAATAACACCACCAAGTGGCTATTATCTAGATTCAACGCCACAGACTGTAACTATTGATACTAGTGCAGCAGAGTTTGAGTTGGTGTTTGAAAACAGAAGAATTCCAACAAGCTCAGGTCCAGAAGAGGAAGAACAACCGAGTCCTCCGAAGGAAGAACCAAAAGAAGAACCTAAAGAAGAGCCTGTTGAAGAGGAACCAGTAAAGGAAGAACCAAAAGAGGAAAAAGTCATAGAGAAAACCACTGAAGAAGAACCTACTAGTGGAGAAATTGAGATACCAGAAGGTTCGAAACCAATAATTGAAACTGAACCTGAAAATGGTAAAGTGGAAGTAGATGATGATGGTAAATGGACATATACACCAAATCCAGAATTTGAAGGTGAAGATACTTTTACTATCAAAGTTGAAAATGAAGATGGTACAGAGGAAATCATTTATTTCGAAATAGAAGTTGAAGAAACACCATTAGGTTTTATTGAGTTACCTCAAACTGGTGATAGTTTACCATGGTTAAATTATATTTTAGGTTCTATGGTTATTCTGTTTGGATTTGTTGTATTAAAACAAAGGAGATAAAACAAGATTTCAGTCTTGTTGTTAAAAGAATGAGAAAATTTATAGGCATTTTGATCATATTGGCTGGACTATTGATTATGCTATATCCAAGAATGTCAGAACTGATCAAAGATAAGAAACAAGATACACTCTTAAGCAGTTATGAAGAAACCATGCTAGTATTGAGCGAGAAAAATAATCAAATCATTGAGGAAATTACAATCGTCATTGATTTAACTGATCAAGGTGATGAACTCAAATCTGTTGATACAGTAGAAACCTTTAATGAAATTCCAGACTTTGAACCAAAAGTAAAAGAAAAAGTTTATACAAGAGATGAGAGAAATGCCTATATTACATCTGGATGGCCTGTAGAAGCTATTTTAGAGATTGATAAAATTAATTTACTGATGCCAATTATTGAAGGTACTAGAGAAGATTATTTAGATGTTTCAGTGTGTTCATTAACAGGTACGAGTAAACCATGGGATTCCGGTAATTATGCTATTGCAGGCCATCGATCACTTACTTATGGTCGACATTTTAACAGACTGGATGAACTAGTTGATGGTGATAAGGTTAGGGTAAGAACTCTTGATAATGAAATCTTTGATTACCAAGTTTATGATATATCAATAGTGCATGAAAAGGACTTATCAGTTCTTGAAGAGTTGGACTTTGATGAGGTAACATTAATAACTTGTGATCCAATTGGAACAAAAAATCCTGAATATCGATTAATAGTAAAAGCAAAAAAAATCAAACCCCTCAATTGAGGGGTTTTGTAGTCAAAGGGCTTTTCTAGGCAACTGGCTGTCATGCATATTTATTATCTTAATAATACACTTTTAATAATCTAAGTTATACTATTTTACATTCTAATTAAGATAAGGTGTGTAAAATATGTTTAGACCCTAGGAGTTTTGCGTCACATATTTTCATATGTTTGGCTATTTCTGAAAAGCTTTTGGTAACTGGCTATCCTATTTTGTTGTTATTGTGGATATTCATTATCTAGTGAATAACAATCAAAACTTAGACCCTATAGTTTTGCGTCATATATTTTCATATAATTTGCTTTTTTAGCATATGACTATGCCATTTTTTATATACCCAATTTAATAGTCTTTAAACACAAAATGTGAAAAAAATTAGTAATATTCTTGGTATAAATCGCCGATAACTCTTATGAAGAGAAATGGAGATGTCATGAAAATACTGAGTAAAATATTTCCGGAAGTGAAACCCGTATCCACACAACAGGTGGAGAAAAAAGAAGTAGAAACTAAATATTCTTTTGAAGATGAGAAAATAAAAGAGATTTTTGAGGCAAAAGGCGAAACCTTGACACCTGAAAAGTTAGAAGAGGTTAAAGAATTCTTGAATGAAACAGAGGGGACGATAGAGTCTAAATTAGAAACTTTATCTCAAACAATGGATAAGGACATTGAAGTGACTGCAGAAAATCTAAAGACAGTTCATCGTGCCATTCATCATGATATTAAAATAGATTTACCTCAAATTGAAATAGAGATACCAGAAACTGTGGCGAAATTTCCTAAGGAAATAAAAGCCGAAGTCAAGGATTTGCTGAAAACAGGTATGACATTAGGTGAGGCAACTAAAATTGTCTTGAGTCAGAGTCTATCAGAAATCTTGTTTCCAGAAGAAGAAAAAACAGTAGTAGAAAAACCAACTGTAGAAAGTAATTTAGAAGAAAAAACAGATGAGTTAGTAATAAAAGAAGGCAATAAACCTCAGGTTCAAGTCACTGAATCTAAAGAACAGTTAGACAATGATTTAGAGGTCTTAGAAGAAGCCTTTGAGATCTTAAGTGAATCTTTAGACGAAGTAGCAGAACTTATCATGCCACTTGTTGAAGCAAAAATTTTCGATATAAAAACGCCTGTAATCAAGATGGTACAACAAACCATGACGGAAAAAATGGCTCACACAAAACAAACTTTTGATACCTACCAAAAGGCTATCACAAGTCAGCTGAATCAAATTATAGAAAGACCTGAAGCTGTACCTGTAAAAGAAGTGCTAACACAAGTTATTGATAAACTGGACCATATCATAATGAAAACTGATGTACCACTATATACGGATATGAAAACAGAAAGAGATTTGTTACAATCGAGTGGCCGATTAGAAACAGCCAGGCAAATATTAGATCAGGATCCTGATAAGGCTTTTGAGATTATTAAAACCGTTAAAGAACAGGTCGATAAAATTGTCTATCGACCTGTAAAGCAAAAGGTCTTTGGAGTTACTCAAAAAGTATTATTGGATCAAATGTATGAAGATGAATACATTCGTTCTACACCTATAAAAATGGAACAAATGAAGTCAAGTCCACGAGCTGTTTTGGAGACGTTAAGACATCTAGGTATCAATCATGAAGCTGAAGTATCTGAAGAACTTAACCGAAAAGGCAAGGAACTTAAAGCACCAGCTAATTTAAAAGCTATTCTAATGAAGTTAGAAGAATCGGTAGACCAGAAAGTTCAAGCTAAAGATACTCTAGAAAACTTAACAGGACAGCAACTTTTAAACAAACTAGAAATAAAATCACAAAAGCAACAATTAACTTTTAATATGCCTATCAAAGTGGATGGTGATTTAAAACATATTAAAGTGCATGTGAATGCTAAAAAGGATAATCAAAAGATTGACTGGAAAAATAGCAGACTCTATTTTGTTATTCACTTAAATAAGTTAGGCGATACAGGTGTTTTAGTTGATGTTAATAATGGTTCTGTTAATATAACTATTAAAAATGATACTGATAATTTAAAAGAGCAAATGTCTACTTATGTTGAAGAAGGTTTAAATCGTTTAGAAGAGATTGGTTTTAAA
>Ga0070725_10000510_pt1 | contig 26512 bp, 26 predicted proteins | sample tdDd002_FD_69781 | JGI IMG/M metagenome (GOLD analysis project Ga0070725, IMG submission 69781) | Marine sediment microbial communities from the Atlantic coast under amendment with organic carbon and nitrate - tdDd00.2 | ecosystem: Environmental > Aquatic > Marine > Coastal > Sediment | place... | reverse complement strand
AAGGATCTATCTGATCTTGTTTTAACCCTTCAGGGTAACCACTGCCGTCCATACACTCATGGTGCTGAGCAATCACCAACTTAGCACTTTCTGAAAAGCCCTTAATCTTATCAGCCAGCTCTAAGCCATACTTTGTGTGCAACCTGAAGTAGTTTTCTTCCGGTGCGGTGAACTCGGTTTTCTTATTTAAAATAGCGGTCGGAACTCTAACCTTGCCCATGTCGTGAAAAAGTGCCGCAAAAGCGACTTCTTTTATCTGCTCGGCACTATAACCTTTACTACGACAGATCATCATAGAAATCACTGCCACATTGAGTGAATGGAAGTAAATGTCTTTGAACTTACTTTTCCCCCCCATCAAGTGCAATGTCACGCTGTTATCTTGTAATAGCGAATCAACAATACCGTCCACCAGCAGGGTGGCTTCGTGTACCGCATCTGCAGGACGGCTGCGAATTTTACTCATCACTGAACGTAGCTGAGCGATAGAGCGCTCAAACTCTTTCTCGCATTGCTGTACACGACGTCGATAGGCGTTAAGCTTCTCTATTCGGTCTTCCTTTTCGCGCCACATTTTTTGACGAGCCGCTTCAAGCTCAACTTCTTTCTCATCGATAGGTTCGGGCACCTCTTTGACAGGAAGTGGCTCCGTATCACTTTGATTTGGATTGATATAGACATGCTTAATCCCAAGATGACGGATGATATCTACCTGCTCTTGGGACTTGATCTTGAAGCTATTTAATAAGAAGGGATGATCTTTCCAGCTAACCGGGAGTCGTATATGAAGGCCAGGCTGAATTCGATCCACCGTAATTTTAATACTTGCCACGCTAAATCGCACTAATCCTTTCTGATTTGAATCCCTATATTATAGAGGAAAATGAATACACTTATCATTATCCGCCCCCCAAATCTATGAAACAAAACATTACGCGTTATCTATCAAACGCAGACAAGGATCGAATTACATCATTTGAGCTGCAATATCTTGCCCTTGCCCACGAATCTCATCTAATACATTCGCAAACTCCGGAGCGATCCCTAACTCAATAGCATCCTGACAGCAGTCTAAGTAATCTTCTCGCTCTTGCTCAGACTCTAATTCATCCCAGTCTCGATTAACTCGATATGCGAAGTGCAGCAATCTGGCGAGCTTTTTATCTTCTTCTGCATTAGAAGGCGCCAAGTAATGAGCTATTGAGTCGGTTAACTGAGGAGCAAACTTCCACGCCGTCGCCAATTTGGCACCAAGGCGCGTCGCGGTTGTGCCCAATAACTCATTTTGCACCAAGGAAGCTTCTTCGCCATCATTAACTCTATCAGTAATGATTTTGGCATAGTCCGGCGCTAATGCATGGATCATCAACTCACCAATGTTATGCAATACGCCCGCGGTAAAAGCTCGATTTGGATCAACCCCCACTTTTTTAGCGGTTTGGCTCGCAATCGTGGCAACTTCAAAAGTATCACTCCAATATTGCTTAATATCCAAGCTATCAAATTTGGGAAACGCACTACTGAGTACCGAAACAGCGACCAAAGTTCTAATCGGCTCTGTTCCCAAACGGACGACCGCTTCATCAATAGAGGCCACACTACGGGAGCGTCCAAAATGAGCAGAGTTGGCCAAGCGTAAGATCCTAGCCGAAACGACTTGTTCCATCGCTATTTTCTTTGCCAATTGATTCAGGTCGACATCTTCTTGGTTCACCATTTCAATCAGCTCTTGTAATACCTTGCGTATTTTCGGCAGCTCATTGATCCGAGCCAATAACTCACCTTGTTCCATTCGCCTATCCTTCAGTCCAACACGCTCGTTAATAAATATAGACCAATTTGCTCTAAAGAAGCGCAGATAAACCGTTAAGAAAAGATGTTTTGGTGGCGTGCCCAGCCATATTGCCAGTCATTTTCCTTCTATTTGCCTTCTCGCTATATTAGCGCCTCCAATTCCGAGCTGGCCTGCTCAATCAGAGGGAGTAAATCTTCATTTTGCTGCCCGGCAAGAGATAACAAATCTGCAATGGTTGATTCGAAGTTCTCCGGTAGCTGAGAACAGTTTTCCAGCGCATATTTGACTAAGCGTTTCTCCCCGGGGTGTGGGATAGCGTTAATAGCAAATAGCACATCGAAATAGCTTGCCAGATATTCAGTCACTCTATGGTGAACACTCACATGGTCACGACGCTTCAAAGCCTTACTGATCTGTTTTGGGTAAGCTGGCATCGCCTGTTTCAGCAGCGGTAGATTTTTAGAAATAATGGCTTGGATTAATGGTGCAGGATAATCTTGTTGGTACTTATCCTGTAAAGCAGCCAAGCGACCATTGCGGTCAAATAGGATATGTGAGTTCGACAAATTTGCCCAAAAGCAGGTGCTATAGCCTACACTCGCTTGATGTTCGAACACAACCTTATTGAGCTCTCTATCTAGCCAATCTAAGTCTCGGTAGATTAATTCAATTTCGGTACCACATTTTAGAACACCATCATCTTCGGTTTCCCAAAACTGATTGTTCACTTCCATATAACTGCAATACAGATGGGTGATTTCTTCGCGAGTTTCTACAGGGATCACTTGATTAATATAGAGGTAGACATCGTAATCGGACAAGGCGTCGTTCATGTTTACACTATGTGAGCCTGCTAATGCGATAGCCTCGACTTCCGGTAAAGACGCGAAACGATCCACTAATGCCATCAACTGCTGATCTCTCATTCATTCTGTTCCTAGATTTCACTTATAAGTGGAACAAAGCTAGATCAAACGCCTCTCACCTAACTTGACGTATGCCACAAATATCACATCCTGCGCGACGCAGATCTCAGTTACAGATTGAAACAACCATTAAACAAACTAAAGCCAAACAAAAACAAACCGCAGAAAGCCCTCCAATAACAATCTATTACATATCAACTCACCGCTTTTTATTGTTTTAGATTATTTCATTCAAATATCGGGAACTTAATCGCTAGAGTGGATTCACCAAAACAAACCTTTGAGCGACGCAATGAAAGCGTCTGCCTGATAAACACAACATTTGCCTTACATGGAAGCCACAATGAACAAAAAACTATTAGCTATCGCGATTGCTGCGGCAGCAACAAATGCCACTGCAGTTGAACTTTACAACGATAACGACACCACTTTTGCTATTGGCGGCCACGTTTCTGTCGCAGTTGAAGGTTCAGAGCATCGCGATACAGGCGTAACTGCCGTTTCTCCGCGTATCAATTTCAATGCAACGCACAACATCGGCAATGGTTTCACCGTTGATGCAAAAGGTGAGTGGGCGCTTAACTACCTTAACGGTGGTGATACGGCAATGACAACTCGTCTGGGTTACGGCGGTATTACCCATGAAGAGTTCGGCCGCGCGGTAGTTGGTACTCAATGGGCACCGCAATACAACGTTTCTGGCGTCGCGGATAAACCGATCGCGTTTGCCAATGACTTTATCTACAACGACCATGGTGCGCTAGGTACTGGCCGTGCCGATAAGATGGTGAGCTACTCGAATGCGATTGTACTTGGCGAAGCTGGCACAATTAACTTTGGCGCAGGCTGGCAGGGCGCGAAAACGGTAACCGAGAAAAACTCAACAAATACTGCATACGGTCAGCGAGCTCAAATGGCCTTGACTTACCTCATCCAAGATTTCTCGCTGGGTTACGCCTACAACACTGGTAAAGTAAAAAACAAAGACGTGACATTTAACACCGCCAGTGCGACCTACGGTACTTACGGCAAAGGGCTATACATTGCAGGTGTCTACCAAAACCAAAACGGTAGCAAAGATAATGCTGACGATAAACTAACTTCTCAGGAAGCGCTATTGGCTTACGCCTTTGAAAACAGCTTAAACTTGAGCGTGAACTACGAAATGCAAAAGACAGATGGCAGCTCTTATGATGTCGATTACGCCACTTCTGCCGTTCAAGCTGAGTACAACTTCACTAAGCAGTTTGTTGGCTTCGCGGCTTACGAATTTGAGCTGGATAACAATATAGCTAAGAGTGATGCAAGCAAGCTTGAAGGCAACCACTGGATGATCGGTGCACGTTACTACCTATAACGCGAACTTAACTAGTCCATAAGTCCGCAACGCTCACTTCGGTGGGCGTTTTTTTAGGTCGAATAAAAAACAAAGCGCTCTAACCATATCGGTTAGAGCGCTTTATTAAAAAGAGTGTTAGCTAATAGCTAAAGTCCTGTTCCCACACGAGACTTAAGCGACAGCCATTACTTCAATTTCAACTTTTGCATCCAGTGGTAGGCGCGCGACTTCGACACAGCTACGTGCTGGGCAGTTTTCACCAAAAAACTCACCGTACACCGCGTTCACAGCTGCAAAATCGTTTAGATCTTTTACAAACACAGTCGCTTTAACGATGTCAGCTTTAGTAAAACCCGCAGCCGTTACGATAGCTTCTACATTTGCTAGAGATTGCTTAGTTTGCTCTGCAACGTCTTCTGGCATTTTGCCCGTTTCAGGGTTAAGCGGTAGTTGACCTGAAGTGATCAGCGTATTGCCGAATTTTTTACCTTGAACATAAGGGCCAACAGCAGCAGGTGCTTTTTCAGTGTTAATTGTTTCTACCATTTCTCGATTCTCTAGATTATCGGTGTTGTGGAGAAAAATATAACCGAAAGAAAGCAAAAATAATTTCTAAACTTTCCAATATTCAACAAATTGAAGAGAAAATTTTTCTCTTCTCCTAGCCCCTAAAGACAATAAAAACGATTACACACAATTACCCATCATAAAGTGGCGATAAATATAAATAGCTTGAACTGGGGAGACACAAGAAAGAGGCGCATTACGAGGAGAGATGGACACTGCTCCAGATACAACAAAGCCCCGACTTTCGTCGAGGCTTTGTCATTTAAATATGGTACCGGTGGGCGGACTTGAACCGCCACGCCCGAAGGCAACGGATTTTGAATCCGTCGTGTATACCAATTTCACCACACCGGCATCTTTGGGCTGTTGCCCTTTGATGTTTCGCATTATACGTATGGCTTGGGTTGGTGCAAGCCCTATTTCTTTAAAAACCATTCGTTTGGCGATTATTTGGGCACTAGTGCGTGAGGTGTGCGCTGTGTCACTTCCACATTGGCCAACAAATTTATATCCTGACCTCAATTAACTCTATTGGTAACTACAATGAAAACACACGCCAACACAGCAGGATTACTAAAACGCTTAGCTGCCCTTTTTTATGATGCGCTTATTGTCATTGCGATTGAGATGCTCGCCGGTGGATTGGTGGTCGCGATTATTTTTGCCCTCAATGCAGCAGGTCTACTGGACTACGGCCAGTACCTTGATGCCAGCGACTTGCTTACCCGCCAACCTGTGGTGAGCCTGCTATACACACTTTACCTAGCAGCGGTATGGGTGGGATTTTTTGTCTTTTTCTGGACCCGCGCCGGCCAAACTTTGGGCATGCGGGCGTGGAAGTTGCGAATCCAAAACCGAGATGGCAGCGCGATTTCCACCACCCAAGCGTTGATCCGCTTAGCGACCTCTGCATTTGGCTTAGGTAACTTTACGGTGCCGTTTGACCCGCAAAAGCGCAGCTTCCAAGATATCTGGGCCAAAACTGAAGTGATTGTGTTAGAAAAAGCTCGCTAACAACCTCAACGGATAGCAAAAAAAGGGAGGCGAATGATTCGCCTCCCTTTGTTGTTTTTACAGTTTTCGCCGCATCATCAGCAAGGCAAAAATTAAAAATACGACACTGGGGAAAAGTGCGCCGACAGGCGCTGGTAACTTATAAAGCAAACTCACATTGACAAAAGTTTCACTGAATATATAGAAACCAAACCCTGCAATCACCCCTGAGAGTATTCGGGTTCCCATGGTCACACTGCGTAGCGGGCCAAACACAAACGACATGGCTACAAACATCATCACCGCGACTGAAACTGGCTGAGTGGCTTTACGCCAAAAAGCTAAGTGATAACGGGAAGCGTCTTGCTCTGAGTCCCGCAGGTAGTTCACATAGCTATAAAGATCGGTCAAAGAGAGCTCCGATGGCTGCACCGACACGACCGCTAACTTGTCTGGTGTAATGCTGCTTTGCCATAACTGGCTATCAATCGAGTACTTACTGACTTGTTCATTACTCTCGAACTTGGTCACGACTAAATCATTTGCTTGCCATTTTTTATCTTCGATAAAACTCGCCGTTTTGGCGGTCAAGGTGCTCTCTAGCTGTTTATTATCATCGAACTGCCATACGTTGATCCCTTGCAGCTCTTCCCCATCAACTCGGCCGATGAAGATAAAGTCGTTGCCATCTTTAGCCCAGACCCCACTGCGCACCGAGACAATATTGCCCCCAGACACCGCAAATGCCCTGAGATCACGCGCCATCTTCTGAGTGGTCGGTGCGCCCCATTCGCCGAGCAACATGACCACCAGCATAATAGGTACCGCAGTTTTAAGCACCGATACACCAATATCGAGCTTAGAAAAACCCGCCGCTTGCATCACCACCAGCTCAGAGCTAGTGGCGAGCATTCCAAGACCAATCAAGGCACCAAGCAACACCGCCATAGGAAAAAACAACTCAACATCACGCGGCATTGCAAGCAAGGTAAAAAGCAGCGCCTGCATCGCATCGTAAGTACCAGTACCTACCGACTTCAGTTGCTCAACATACTTAATGATGGCAGAAAGCCCCACCAGCGTGGTCAAACATAGCGCGGTGGTCGCCATTATGGTACGGCCGATGTACCAATCGAGAATCTTAAACACGCCCTACGCTACCTTCTTTCTAAATTTATCTTTAAGACGGCGGACAAACAGACTATCCATACCATTTAGTGCCAATCCAACCAACAGCGTTACTCCGTTGAGTGCCCACATACCTATGTACGTTGGTAAACTCCCTTCTTGCATCGCCGATTGCGCGGTACTTAGCAATAAGAAGTAAGTTAAATAAATCAACACCGCTGGCGCCATCTTAGCAAACCGCCCCTGACGCGGATTCACCGCAGAAAGTGGAATAACTATCATGGTTAGCAGCGGAATACACAGCACCAATGATATCCGCCACTGCAGCTCGGCTTGCGCATAATTGCTTTCATCGGTGATTAAATCTAGGGTTGGTTTTGCCATCCACCCCATCGAACCCTTTTCGACCTGACGATGGCCAATTAACGCTTCGTAATCTTGATAGTCCGTCACCATATAATCGACCCGAGTCGGGATCCCTTCGTAACGCTTACCTTGGTTGAGGGTTAAAATCTGACGTCCATCTGAAAGCTCGCTCATTGTTCCAGACTCAGCAAACATCACACTCGGACGAACGCTATCACGCGGATTTAGCTGCGCAATAAACACGTTCTTCAAGGTTTTATTCTCGATGTCATCGATAAAGACCACCGCCGAGCCATCTGGGGAGCGTTGGAACTGACCTTTTTGTAGCAACTCGATAGTGTTGTCACTGGCCACTTGGGCGTAAAGATCAGCGGTTTGCTGTTGGCTCCACGGAGCAAGCCAGAGTGCATTAAACGCCGCAGTCACCCCGGTAATGATCGCCAAATAAAGCGCCGCTTGGATCAAAAACTTGTTACCGATCCCCGTCGCGTTCATCACGGTAATCTCACTTTCAGCGTACAAACGGCCAAATGTGACTAAAATCCCGATAAATAAGCTCAAAGGCAGCATCAACATGGCCATAGTTGGCATGTTAAGTGCCACCAAGGACAAAATAACGCTTGATGGGATGTCACCATCAGAAGCGTCAGCCAAAACCGCGATGAATTTCTGGCTAACAAAGATCAAAAAAAGGACGAAAAAAACCGCAAATTGGGTCTTAACTGTCTCGCGGATCAAATATCTAACAATAATCACGTCGAAATTACCTATAGAAAACTTGTTTTTTTAATTGAATCACTATAATTTCCCGTTGAATCTTTTATTTTTTAGTTTTTGGCTAATTGTTAGTCAGCACACTCTGACTTGTGTTCAAACATGAATAAGCAAGTTAAGCTGGCATTATCTAACATTTAGTTCAGTTTGTCTTCAGGATGTAGGAGTACGCATGGAGTTCAGTGTAAAAAGTGGCAGCCCAGAGAAGCAGCGCAGCGCTTGTATCGTTGTTGGTGTTTTCGAACCTCGCCGTCTTTCTCCAGTAGCCGAGCAGCTCGATAAGATCAGCGACGGCTATATCAGCTCACTATTGCGACGCGGTGACTTGGAAGGAAAACCAGGACAGATGCTACTTCTGCATCAAGTACCAGGCGTGCTTTCAGAGCGTGTACTGCTCGTGGGTTGTGGTAAAGAGCGTGAACTGGGTGAGCGCCAATACAAAGAGATCATCCAAAAAACCATCAGCACATTGAACGAAACCGGTTCAATGGAAGCGGTATGTTTCCTTACCGAATTACACGTAAAAGGCCGCGACACTTATTGGAAAGTTCGTCAAGCTGTCGAATCAACCAAAGATGGCCTCTACACGTTTAACCAGTTTAAGAGCACAAAACCAGAAACGCGCCGTCCGCTGCGCAAACTGGTGTTTAACGTTCCAACTCGTCGTGAACTCAGCCTTGGTGAAAAAGCAATTAACCACGGTCTCTCTATCGCCTCTGGCGTAAAAGCCTCAAAAGACCTAGGTAACATGCCACCAAACGTTGCTAACCCAGCGTATCTTGCCTCACAAGCGCGTCGTCTTGCCGACGACTACGACACCGTGACCACCAAAATTATTGGTGAGCAAGAAATGGAAAAACTGGGCATGACGTCATACCTAGCCGTTGGTCGTGGTTCGCACAACGAATCTATGATGTCGGTCATCGAATACAAAGGCGCAGCAGACCCAGACGCAAAGCCAATCGTGTTAGTTGGTAAAGGCCTTACTTTTGATTCAGGCGGTATTTCTCTTAAACCAGGCGCGGGCATGGATGAGATGAAGTACGACATGTGTGGCGCCGCGTCAGTATTCGGCACCATGAAAGCACTGGCTAAGCTAAACCTACCTATTAATGTCGTGGCGATTCTTGCGGGCTGTGAAAACATGCCAGGTAGCAATGCTTACCGTCCGGGCGATATTCTGACCACCATGTCAGGCCAAACGGTTGAAGTACTAAACACCGATGCCGAAGGCCGTTTGGTGCTTTGTGACGCCCTTACCTACGTTGAGCGTTTCGAACCAGATTGTGTTATCGATGTTGCGACATTAACTGGCGCTTGTGTTGTCGCGTTAGGTCATCACATCAGTGGCGTCATTGCCAACCACAACCCTCTTTCTCATGAGTTGGTCAACGCATCTGAGCAAGCGGGCGACCGCGCTTGGCGCCTACCAATGTCTGAAGAGTACCAAGAACAAATTGCCAGCCCGTTTGCCGACATGGCGAACTTAGGCGGTAAATCTGCCGGCACCATTACCGCGGGTTGCTTCTTGTCTCGCTTTACCAAAAAATACCACTGGGCACACATCGATATTGCGGGTACTGCGTGGAAATCTGGTGGCATGACCAAAGGCTCAACCGGCCGTCCGGTCTCTATGTTAGTCCAATTCTTATTGAACCGTAGCGGCCAAGAAGGCGAAGAGTAATTCTTCAAATTTAGCAAAAGGGCCGCAAGGCCCTTTTCTTTTATTAAGGCAAAATCACCGTTAGATTATGGCAACCGCAACCTTTTACTTAGTGAATCCAGAAAGCCAACAAGCCACCCCAGAGGGGCTGGCTGAATATGTGCTATTTTTGAGTCAGCACTTTGCTAAGCAAGGGGCGAAAATCTACCTCAATGCCGAAAACAAAGCGCAGGCAGAGCAACTCGCCGAGCACTTTTGGCAAGTAGAACCAAACCAATTTATCGCCCATAACCTGATTGGTGAAGGCCCACGCTCCGGCACACCAATTGAAATTGGTTATACTGGAGTAAAGCCAAACTGGAATCGACAGCTGGTAATAAATTTGACTAATGATCAGACAAATTTTGCCCCAACCTTTACACAAGTGATAGACTTCGTTCCCTGCGATGAAAAAGCGAAGCAACAAGCGCGAGAAAGGTTTAAAATTTACCGTCTCGCCGGCTATGACATGCAAACCGTCGAAATACATTACCCATAGCCAAACCTTATACGTAATCTGCTTTGATAACTGCAGCAAAATTACGTATAAAGTTTGGCTGAAACACACATTTACAAGTATCCATTAAGAGCGCTATGGAAAAGACATACAACCCAACATCAATCGAACAAGCGTTATACCAAGCTTGGGAAGAGAAAGGCTACTTTAAGCCACACGGTGACACATCAAAAGAAGCTTACAGCATCATGATCCCGCCACCGAACGTCACGGGTAGCCTACACATGGGCCACGCGTTCCAAGACACCATCATGGATACATTAGTCCGTGCTGAGCGTATGAAGGGCAAAAACACCCTTTGGCAGGTTGGTACTGACCACGCTGGTATCGCAACCCAAATGGTTGTTGAGCGCAAAATTGCAGCGGAAGAAGGCAAAACAAAACACGACTACGGCCGTGAAGCTTTCATCGACAAAATTTGGGAATGGAAAAACGAGTCTGGTGGCACCATCACCAAGCAGCTACGTCGCTTAGGCGCATCGGTAGACTGGGATCGTGAGCGATTCACTATGGATGACGGCCTTTCAGCTGCCACTCAAGAAGTGTTTGTTCGTCTGTACGAAGACGACCTTATCTACCGTGGTAAGCGCCTAGTAAACTGGGACCCGAAACTGCACACTGCAATTTCTGATCTTGAAGTTGAAAACAAAGACAAAAAAGGGTTCATGTGGCACTTCCGCTACCCGCTAGCGAACGGTGTTAAAACCGCTGATGGTAAAGACTACATCGTTGTTGCAACCACTCGTCCAGAAACCATGCTAGGTGATACTGGCGTTGCGGTTAACCCAGAAGATCCACGTTACAAAGATCTGATCGGTAAAGAAATCCTACTTCCTGTTGTTAACCGTCTTATCCCTATCGTAGGCGATGAGCACGCAGACATGGAAAAAGGTACAGGTTGTGTGAAGATCACCCCTGCTCACGATTTTAACGATTACGAAGTGGGTAAGCGCAACAACCTACCAATGATCAACATCCTCACCTTCAACGCTGAAATCCGTAACGCGGCTGAAGTCTTCACCACGAACGGCGAAGAGAGCGATGTTTACTCGACCGAACTTCCGGCTAAATACCATGGCATGGAACGTTTTGCAGCGCGTAAAGCGATCGTTGCTGAGTTCGAAGAACTTGGCCTACTTGATGAGATCAAAGATCACGACCTAACCGTACCTTACGGCGACCGTGGCGGCGTGGTTATCGAACCAATGCTGACTGACCAATGGTACGTACGTACTGCCCCTCTGGCAGAACCAGCGGTTAAAGCCGTTGAAGATGGTCAAATCCAGTTCGTACCTAAGCAGTACGAAAACATGTACTTTGCATGGATGCGTGACGTTCAAGATTGGTGTATCTCTCGTCAACTTTGGTGGGGTCACCGCATCCCAGCATGGTACGACAACGACGGTAAAGTTTACGTTGGCCGTAGCGAAGAAGAAGTACGTGAGAAAAACAACCTAGCGCCAGTTGTTGTGCTGAAACAAGACGACGACGTGCTAGACACCTGGTTCTCTTCTGCACTTTGGACGTTCGGCACCCAAGGCTGGCCTGAAGATACCGAAGCACTGAAAACCTTCCACCCATCAGATGTGTTGGTATCTGGCTTTGATATCATCTTCTTCTGGGTTGCTCGTATGATCATGATGACCATGCACTTCTGTAAAGATGAAGAAGGCAACGCGCAAGTACCATTCAAAACCGTTTACATGACTGGCCTTATCCGTGATGAAAACGGCGACAAGATGTCTAAGTCGAAAGGTAACGTTCTTGACCCTATCGATATGATCGACGGTATCGACCTTGAGTCTCTCGTTGCGAAACGTTGTGGCAACATGATGCAGCCAAAACTAGCGGCTAAGATCGAGAAGAACACTCGTAAGACGTTTGAAAACGGCATTGAACCATACGGTACGGATGCACTACGTTTCACTCTTGCTGCCATGGCTTCAACTGGCCGCGACATCAACTGGGACATGAAGCGTCTTGAAGGTTACCGTAACTTCTGTAACAAGCTATGGAACGCAAGCCGTTACGTACTGATGAACACCGAAGAGCACGATTGTGGCATGTCTTTATCTGCCCAAGACCGTGCAAACATGGAATTCTCACTTGCTGACAAGTGGATCGAATCTCAGTTTGAGTTGGCTGCGAAAGAGTTTAACGCTCACCTAGAGAACTACCGTCTAGATATGGCGGCAAATACGCTTTATGAATTCATCTGGAACCAATTCTGTGACTGGTACCTAGAGCTCACAAAGCCTGTACTTTGGAAAGGCACCGAAGCGCAACAGCAAGCGACTCGTTACACGCTAATCACGGTTCTAGAGAAGACGCTACGTCTTGCTCACCCAGTTCTACCTTACATCACTGAATCTATCTGGCAGAGCGTTAAGCCACTAGTCGACGGGGTTGAAGGTGAGACCATCATGACTCAAGCGCTGCCTCAGTTTAATGAAAATAACTTCAACGCTGAGATCGTAGAAGACATCGAATGGGTTAAGACTTTCATTACCGCTATCCGTAACCTACGTGCGGAATACGACATTGCACCGAGCAAAGGCCTAGAAGTAATGATCAAAGTCGCCGATGAGAAAGATGCCGCTCGCATCGAAGCCAACAAGATCGTTCTAAACTCTCTTGCTAAGCTAGATAGCTTAACGGTACTGGCTCAAGACGCCGAAACCCCAGCGTGTGCAACCAAGCTGGTTGGCAAGTCTGAATTGATGATCCCAATGGCGGGCCTTATCGATAAAGATGCCGAGCTAGCTCGTCTAGACAAAGAAGTCGCGAAAACTCAAGGCGAGATCAAACGCATTGAAGGTAAGCTAGGCAACGAAGGCTTCGTTGCTAAAGCACCGGAAGCGGTTATCGCCAAAGAGCGCGAGAAGCTTGAAGGCTACCAAGACACGTTAGTGAAACTGGAAGAGCAGAAAGCGACAATTGCCGCTCTGTAATAGAGTGAAGCAATAGAAAAAAGGCAGCGAGTTCGCTGCCTTTTTTATTGGGAGTTAGTTTCTCACCGCGTCGATACGCTGTTGAAACTCAGGGTGAGAATTGAGCCATTCTGGTATCGCAAGCTCGTCTTGGGCACTAAGCAACTCAAACATTTCCGCCACTGGCTCACTGCTGCCATAAATCACCACCATACTCTGTTTCGCGTACTCATCCGCTTCAAGCTCCGCCTCGCGAGAGTGGCCGTTCGACAAAAAGAACACCCCAAGCCCGGCAAGATTATCAATCACTCCGGAGCTCTCCCCCGTCATCAACGACACACCGACAGAGAGCAAACTTGAGTGCACCAATTTCTTGAGCATATGGCGATGATGAATATGACCGAGCTCATGCAAAATGACGCTATCTAACAACTCATCGCTTGGCAGCAACGCTACCATCTGATCCAGCAACACCACCTTGCCTCCCGGCAAAGCAAAAGCGTTCGCTCCCGTTTCTGAAGAGCGAAAAACGATTTCCACCGAGTACGGCAGTGGCGCTAACTGGTCGAGGTGCTGACTCACTCGACGGCGGATCTGATCTTGTTGCAAGGGGCTAAGCTGACTCGGCTGCCAGTGCTCATCGAAACTTTGTAGCACTTTATCTCCCAGAGCCACCGCAATTTGATCAGGCACCGACATCGCGACTTTGTCACTAACCCACGGCAGTAAATAGACATAGCTGCCGACCAAAGCCCCCAAACAGACAACGGCGGAAAGCACCCAAGCAAACACATTCGCTTCGATCCTATCGACCCAGCCCGATTTTTTGTTCGCTTTCAGCCAGCGGCTAAGTTGCGGCGTTCTTTGGGTAACAAACACCCAACCATCGGGCAGCACAAACCGAATCGGCAATTTGCCAACCGGAACACTGACCTCGACTTGTTGCAAGTCACAGCAGATGATCTGATCAGCCACCGCTAAGCTCAAGCCTTGTGTCGGGGAGACCCCGAGTTCCGCCTCGTAACGCTCCGAGCTACGAGGTGGAAATGCGCTTCCTTTCAGTTGCATTAACCGATCCCTAAGCCAAGGTCGAATGCTTGAGCGACTTCATCAGATACCGCAGATTTGACATCAGAGTCTGTATCTTTCGCGATCAACTGGCTCATATCACCAATGACAGCGGTACGCTCAGCAAGGTAAGCGGTGGTTCGAACCATTACCCATGGGCGAGCAATACCGAGAGAAACCACTTGAAGTAAGAAGTTAGACATCACCAACCATACATACCCACCCACGGTCAGCGTGGAACAAAAGCGGTATTCCAGCTCTTGCTGCTCATCGTGCTTGGCAAGCGACTGCGAGAAAACGTAATTACGCACACAAGTGGCAGTGTAAGCGGATAAAACGATCGTAAGCACAATCATGGCACCGTAAGCAACCATCATCATCACCGCTGCGGTCGTGCCTTCCTCTAAAGAAGAGAAATCGCCGTTTTGCAATTGGGAAAGAGTGATACCATCTGTAAAGCCAAATACTGTAATGGCAGCAAAAATGATTGCCGCGACCACGCCCATCGATAGCGCTTTTAGATAGGTCTTAACAAAGAATCCAAGCTCAAGATCCGCACTAAATTTCCAATCGCCATATTGATAGCCATTAATAAAAAAGCGATGCATGCCAACCACAACCCATGCGTACACCAGCGCCATCACGATAAGAAAGCCAACAGCCATAATGATCGCCGCGGTAACCGAGGCGCTAGCCAATGCAATAGCGATGGCGAGGTAAATCAACATGACTAAAACAGCGCCAACACCCCGTCCTAATAGGGTCACGTACGCTTGCTGAAGTGGCGCGCTAAAAGCGAAGTGCACATTGCGATAGCTGGTCATTGCCGCGTCAAAACGCGCGTTGCTCCACAACAGCCAGGGCAGCGCAACATAAAAAACCAAAAGCAATGCCATACTGGCCACAGGAAAAAATGAGTTGGCAATACTCCAAATAAGCAGAATAGCCAGTGCAACCAAGCGGCCCTTGAGTATTTGGAGCGGCTGGGCATGATACTCAAAGCTGTCACCATCAATGTGCGTATTACCGTAGAAGTATCGCTTGGTGCGCACTTTCGCCCACGCCGAATAGACCCCCAAAGTCACGATTGAGAGCAGTATATTTACAATCCAAATCCCAAAAAACTCACCGCCTCGGCCGTGAAATTCAACTTTATGGGGGGTATTTTTTTGTTCCATTTAATAGTTCCCTGACGTTATCAAATCTCCGGCCACTTTTATAAATAGCTCGGAGGAATAAAGAAACATCATGGTAAACTATCAATGATATGCAAATCATTGATCTGAGCATAGTTTGGTTATGTGTTTGCATATTAATGCCTAACTACACCCACAGAGATCAAGCAGGCAAGCGGCTACTCCAAACTAAAATGCTGCGCGCACAATTCGGGGGTCAGTTTAATCGGCAGCACCAACTGCTGACCATCTAATGCCACTTCTAGTAGGTAAATAGCACCCGCACTGGTATTTGGCGCATCCAATTGAAACAGCGCGCTGACCTGATTGGCGCGCATATCAACCGGAAGCTGATATGTTCGGCCATCAAAACGTACCGAAGCAGAGATCAAGCCAGGAGAAAAGGTCTCAAAGAACAGATCCACCTTAAACTCGCAGCCCCCTACCGGGTGCCAGATCTGTTCTGTGGTGATGTGGGTCAATTTGACGTGACGAACAAACTGCAAATAGGGTTGCTGCCAAATTCCCACCCGCTGCTCCGATGCGCCTGCGGTAGGTAAAGTCAGTGGGCAACTTGGCGGGGATTCTAATAACCAATCTTCTTCTTGGGTTAAGAACAGCACTTCGATTCGATTGCCCCCTTGTTGCACATAGGGGCGAATGTTTTTCACATAGCGACCGCTATCGCTGTCGCAATCCATAACCGCAAGGCCATTCACCCTCACTTCCGCGTAATGGTAAATCCCTTCTAGCACCAAGTTAATACAAGCAAACCCCAACGCAGACTCATCCAACTCAAAGTCGTGCATTAAATGCCATTCCTGCTCAGCGATCGCCTCTTCGCTCAAATGCTCGGGCAGCGCTTGACTCAGAGCGGCAGGGAAAATGACATCGTTTTGGGGGACGGACAGATCCGTCAAGGGAGATATTTGCCAAAGGCCGGAGAGAGGAAGTTGCATGGTATTTTTTGCGCCAGATCAATTTTCGCGCATTATAGCGACACTTGTTAGTATTTTGCTACCAATTTTTTAATTGATCAAAAACGCCAGCACGATGGCTGGCGTTTTCAGATATTCTGGAGAATTACTCTTCGTCTTCGCCATCTTCTTCATCGTGGCCTAGCGCATCTTCACCTTCGTAAAAAGTGCCCCAACCGTCATAGATGATGTCGTATTTTTCAGCAAGGTTGACCAGCTTTTCAACTTGAGCATCAATAAGTTCAGCATCAAGCGTAGACTCCATCACGGCATCACAGCAAAGTAGTTTAGTGCCATCTTCGTCTTCAACTTCTTCGGCTTCTGCAACTTCAAAGCCCATTTTAAATGCTTCAACCACCGCTTTTTCAAGCGTAGCGAAATCTTCAGCAAACAGGTGATGTTCAATTTCGTACAGAGCGTCTGGCTCACTGCCATCTTCTAATAAGGCAGTAATGATCTCACGAGTATCCTCTTTTTGGATCTCTAGTAACTCTTCTACCGATACGTAATCATCTTGTTGAGGCGTGCTCATGCTTCGCTCCGATTTGTTGGCTATTAAATGGTTAAATTATCGCGCTGAATATGGCATGGATCGAGCAAAATTACCACTAACAAAGCGTTCTTAGCGCACTTTTTTGTTCAGTTCAAAACTCGACTCAGCTCACACAAACAATAATTTAACAAAAACGCGCAAAGATTTACTTTCAGCATAATACAAACAAAACCGATAGGGTGTTAACTCTGTCAATAGCGAGCAACTATCAACCAAGCGTGCATAGTTAAGACGGCGATACAAATGCATAGAATCTCATACTAAAAGCCAATACATCGAGATTAATGAATGATCATGCAAGCCAGGCCACTCTTTGTGCGCCACTCACTGAATTGGAAACTGAATGCTCACGCAAGCCGACAAAAAATCATCAATGGCATTTAACATAACAAACAGACTATAAATCAGAATAAAGCACTATTATTTCGGCCAACTCCTCGATTAAACCACTATCTGTGTTACTTGCAACTTGATCTCAACCTTGTCATAAAGGTGGTTCAGAACTCTATTATTGAGTATCAAGGATCAAATAAAAAAGTAAGGACTCCACCATGAGTAAGCTGTATGTCGGCTCAGAAGTTGGTCAACTGCGCAGAGTTTTACTACACCGCCCAGAGCGTGCCCTCACCCACCTCACCCCATCGAATTGCCAAGAGCTGTTATTTGATGATGTGTTAGCCGTCGAGGCTGCGGGGCAAGAACATGATAGGTTTGCCCAAACTCTGCGTGAGCAAAACGTTGAAGTCTTATTACTGCACAACCTTTTGGTCGAGACCCTCGTCATACCGGAAGCGAAAGAGTGGCTACTCGCCAACCAGATTTCAGATTTTCGTTTTGGGCCCACGTTTGCAAAAGAGCTTCGTCAGCACTTACACGCCATGGACGATGAGCACCTCGCGAGCATTTTACTCGGGGGGCTCGCTTACTCAGAATTATCACTCAACTCAGCATCCATGATGCCCAAGCTGCACCAACCGCTCGACTTTGTTATCGAGCCGCTACCTAACCACTTATTCACTCGAGACACTTCTTGCTGGGTATATGGGGGCGTCTCACTGAATCCAATGATGATGCCAGCCAGACAACGAGAAACCAACCACCTCAGGGCCATTTACCGCTGGCACCCGACCTTTGCTGGCCACGATTTCATTAAATACTTTGGCAACGAAGATCTTCACTATGACAACGCCAACATAGAAGGTGGCGATGTATTGGTCATTGGTAACGGCGCGGTATTAATTGGCATGTCTGAGCGCACCACACCGCAAGGGGTAGAGAATTTAGCGGCGAAATTGTTTAACTCGGGCCAGGCGAAAAAAGTGATCGCCGTCAGTTTGCCTAAGCACCGCTCTTGCATGCACTTAGACACGGTGATGACCCACATGGATATCGATACCTTCTCGGTTTACCCAGAGATCATGCGCAACGACCTCGACACTTGGTGCCTAACCCCGAATGGCCCAGATGACATGACAGTAAAGCAAGTGCCCAGCTTTATCCACGCCATTGAGCTCGCGCTGGGTATCGACAAGCTGAAAATTATTACCACCGGCGGAGACAATTACGAAGCCGAACGCGAACAGTGGAATGATGCCAACAACGTACTCACCGTCAAGCCTGGTGTGGTTGTCGCGTACGAGCGCAATGTCTACACCAATGAAAAATACGATCAAGCCGGAATTGAAGTACTGACCATTCCCGGAAACGAACTGGGCCGTGGGCGTGGTGGCGCGCGTTGCATGAGCTGCCCTATCGAGCGAGACGGCATTTAGCCTACCGTAGGCCAAATACTATCGTAGGTCAAAAAGGGTTGCTACTGGCAGCCTTTTTAATAAAAGCAACAAAATATAAATTCACAAATATTGAATTTATATGTATAACATACTCAATAACTTTACAGTTCGAATCACAAGGATGACTTATGGCTTTCAACCTAAAAAATAGAAACTTTGTTAAACTTCTTGATTACTCGCCAAAAGAAATACAGTTCTTACTCGATCTTTCTGCTGATCTTAAGCGTGCTAAATACTCAGGCTTTGAAACCAAAAATTTAGTAGGGAAGAACATTGCATTAATATTCGAGAAGTCATCCACTCGAACTCGATGTGCTTTTGAGGTTGCCGCTTTTGACCAAGGGGCGCAAGTTTCTTACCTTGGCCCATCGGGTTCACAAATAGGCCATAAAGAATCCATGAAAGACACCGCACGGGTACTCGGCCGAATGTACGATGGCATTGAGTATCGCGGTTTTGGTCAAGAGATCGTTGAAGAGTTGGCTAAATATGCCGGCGTCCCTGTCTGGAATGGCTTAACCGACGAGTTTCATCCAACTCAGATCCTCGCCGACTTCCTCACCATGCTTGAACATGGCAAGGGAAAATTATTACACCAAATCAGTTTTGCCTACTTAGGTGACGCGCGCAATAACATGGGCAACTCGCTCATGGTCGGCGCCGCCAAAATGGGCATGGATATTCGCCTCGTCGCGCCTAAAGCATACTGGCCTGAAGAGAGCCTAGTGGCCGAGTGCCAAGCCATTGCCGAGAAAACCGGGGCCAAAATCACCTGCACCGAAAATGTCGAGCAAGGCGTATTAGGCTGTGATTATCTGTATACCGATGTGTGGGTTTCAATGGGCGAACCCGCCGAAGCGTGGGACGAACGAGTCGCGCAAATGACGCCGTATCAAGTCAACCAAGCGGTGCTCAACGCAACGAACAACCCACAAGTGAAATTCATGCACTGCCTGCCTGCTTTCCATAATGATGAAACCACGGTCGGAAAAGAAGTGGCGGATAAATATGGCATGCAAGGGCTAGAGGTGACGGAAGAGGTATTTGAGTCGGATCACTCTATCGTGTTCGATCAAGCAGAAAACCGTATGCATACTATTAAGGCGGTCATGGTTGCGACACTGGGCAGCTAAAGCGTCGAATAGATTTGATGTAATCGCTTGCGTTCACATTTCTTCGGCGTATAATCCTCGGCAATTTGTCTGAGGAAACATAAATGTCGCAAGCAACAACACAAGGTGTGATTGTCCGTGTTAAGCAAAACTGCTTATCACGTTTGCATTTTTGTTCCCGTCTCAATTTTTAAAGCCTCCCTTATTAGGGGGGCTTTTTTATGGCATTAACATAGGGGAAAAAGAACATGGCTAACTCGCTCTATCAAAAGCACATTATTTCTATTTCCGAGCTATCTCGTGAAGAACTGGAACTCGTGGTACAAACGGCAGGAAAACTCAAAGCTGAGCCGCAACCTGAACTGATTAAAAACAAAGTGATCGCAAGCTGCTTCTTTGAGCCTTCGACCCGTACTCGCCTCTCTTTTGAAACCGCGATTCAACGAATTGGTGGCGATGTGATCGGTTTTGATAATGGTGGCAATACCTCACTGGCGAAAAAAGGCGAAACCCTTTCAGACTCAGTACAAGTCATCTCATCGTACGTTGATGCTTTTGTTATGCGCCACCCACAAGAAGGCGCAGCACGTCTCGCTTCTGAATTTACCGGCGGTGTTCCTGTGATTAATGCTGGCGATGGGGCTAACCAGCACCCAACGCAAACCCTACTCGACTTGTTCTCTATCTATGAAACCCAAGGTCGCCTAGATAACTTGAACGTCGCCTTTGTGGGTGATTTAAAATATGGCCGCACCGTTCACTCCCTGACCCAAGCGTTGGCAAAATTTAACAACAACCGCTTCTTCTTCATCGCACCAGACGCACTGGCAATGCCAGATTACATCTGTGAAGAGCTCGACGACGCCGGTATCCAATACAGCGTGCATCAAGAGATGGAAAGCACCATGACAGAGCTAGACGTGCTCTACATGACGCGAGTACAAAAAGAGCGTTTTGATGATTCTGAATACGCGCACATTAAGTCTGCGTACGTCTTATCGGCGGCTACCCTTGAAGGGGCAAAAGAGAACCTAAAAGTGCTGCACCCCCTACCACGTGTTGACGAAATCACCACCGACGTAGACAAAACCCCGCACGCCTACTATTTCCAACAAGCAGAAAACGGTGTCTACGCCCGTGAAGCTCTGCTTGCTCTTGTTCTTAATCCAACACTGTAATCGAGGGAGATATTGTAATGACTAAAGAAACTCAATTGCAGGTCGAAGCAATTTGTAATGGCACGGTCATCGACCACATCCCAGCGCACATTGGCATAAAAGTGCTCAAGCTTTTTGAAATGCACAACACCGAAGAGCGCGTCACGATTGGTCTGAACTTGCCCTCTTCTGCGCTTGGGGCAAAAGATCTGCTCAAGATCGAAAATGTCTTCATTACCGAAGCACAAGCCAAGAAACTGGCGTTGTACGCGCCAAATGCCACCGTGAACCAAATTGAAGATTACAAAGTGGTTAAAAAGCTGGCGCTCAGTTTGCCAGAGACCATCAACGGCGTGTTTGAGTGTCCAAACTCTAACTGTATTTCGCACAACGAACCTGTCGACTCAAGCTTCCGCTTAATTCAGCGTGGTCAGGATGTTCGCCTTAAGTGTAAATATTGTGAGAAAGCATACTCACGCCAGATCATGACAGAGTTGTAAACGCCTAGGCTGAAGGCTGAAGGCTGAAGGCTGAAGGCTGAAAAATAATAGAGGGTCGCTCTTAGTCGAGCGGCCTTTTTTGTTCTCTAAATCTGTGTTTCTTATAATCTCAATCAAATTTCACATAATTTTGCTTGCAGGTGATTTGTTATATTATTACATTGACACTCTTTATCAATAAGAGCTGATGTGGATGGATACACAAAAGTATCAAAAATGGATCGCCTTGTTTGCCGTGGCTATGCTGCTGTGGCTTTGTATGGCATCGGTTTTCCACCATGTTGATGATCACCACGAACCACACCAGCACCACTGCCAGCTCTTCTCGGTGTGCAAAACTGGCGTTAGCCTTCAGTTGCCTCAACCGGTGCCGCCCATCCTGCTTTTTATCGGCGTTGTATTGGTCTCTTTGCACTATTTTACCCGTGCGGTTCCACATTCAGTCGCTCGTTCTCCTCCAGTGTCTTACATGCCCTCTCACTCTACGCCGTTATAAAACAAACGGACAGAATGGCTGATATCAATCCAGCCAAATAGGTAAGCATTTTTTAACACTGATTAAACGATAACACTACTGAGGTTGTACTCATGACACGCACACTAACACTTTCACTACTTAGCGCTGCTATTTTAGCGGCGCCTGCTATCGCTGAAGAGAACTTTCGCCAACACGATGCCCATGTACACGGCGTTGTCGAGCTGAACATCGCCCAAGATGGCAAACAACTACTGGTGGAAATGACCGCCCCTGGCGCCGACGTCGTTGGTTTCGAACACGCTCCAAAAAATGATCAGCAGCGTCAAACCCTCTCCCAAGCTGAAAAGCTCCTAATGCAACCAAAGCAGATCCTATTGCTCTCTTCAAAAGCAGAGTGTCGGGTGACGCATGCAAACGTCAGCCATACCTTAGAAGCTCATGAGCATCACCATGATGACGACCATGAACAGCATGACCATGGCGCAGAGCACAAGCACGATGATCACCATGAAGGTGAACATGAGCACCATGACCATGATGCAGAGCATAAGCACGATGATCACCACGAAGGTGAGCATGAGCACCATGACCATGATGCAGAGCATAAACATCATGATCACCATGAAGATGAACATGACCACGACGACCACAAAGATTGCAACCATTCTCACGATCACGGCGAATTTAAAGTCGAGTACCAATTTCAGTGTGACAACATGGAACAACTCAGCCAAATCGACACCCAATGGTTTAAACATTTCCCGAACACTGAAAAAATTTCGGTTAATCTGATCACAGAAAAACACCAACTGGCAGCAGAGCTAAGCCCAAACAGCCACAATATCTCGCTGTAATAAAAACCATAACTAAATAACGCTATCTGATCCCAACACAGGAAACGGCTTCACTGTGTTGGTTTCAGCTGCGATTCATTCAGTGATAGGAAAACCCTTCCATGTCTGTTGTAGATACACCGTCATCGCCAATCATTACCCTTAGCGATCTTGATTACCGCTGGGGTGCCGATCTCCCGAGTACGCTCACATTCGACCAGCTAACGGTCGCAGCCCAGGAGCGGCTATTTATTAAAGGCCCTAGCGGTTGTGGTAAATCAACCCTGCTTGGCCTTCTGACTGGGATCATCTCCCCTCAGCGAGGAAAAGTAGAAATTCTCGGCCATGATCTTGCGGCAATGAAGCAAAGCGAGCGAGATCGATTTCGAGCTGACCATATTGGCTATATTTTTCAGCAATTTAACTTACTGCCTTATCTATCGGTTATTGACAACGTTCTGCTACCTTGTCATTTTTCTGCCACTCGAAAACAAAAGGTCGCCGGAGATCTGCAGCAGCAGGCCAAGCACCTGCTCGAAAGGCTGCACCTACCGAGCAGCTTGCTGCACAGCCCAGTGACGGATCTTAGTATTGGCCAACAACAACGTGTTGCGGCGGCGCGCGCATTAATCGGTCACCCCGAACTACTGATTGCCGATGAACCAACATCAGCCCTGGATCATGACAATCGCGCCGCGTTTATCGAACTATTAATGGAAGAAGCGCAACAGGCTAACACCACATTGGTGTTTGTCAGCCACGACCCAACGTTAGAGCCTTTCTTCGACCGCAGTATCGACTTAACTTGTTTAAATAAAGCGCTGGAGACGAACCAATGAGCGCCATACTTCACCTAGCTTGGAAGAGCTTAACCAACCGCAAGATGACAGCAATATTAACCATATTAACAGTTGCGATCTCGGTTGTGCTACTGATGGGCGTAGAGCGCATTCGCACCCAAGCCAAAGCCAGTTTTGCCAACACCATATCGGGTACCGACCTTATCGTGGGCTCTCGTTCTGGCCAAGTAAACCTCCTGCTCTACTCGGTGTTTCGCATTGGTAATGCCACCAATAACATCGACTGGAAAAGCTTTGAGGAGTTCAGCCAACATCGCTCGGTGAAATGGGCGATCCCAATGTCTTTAGGCGACTCTCACCAAGGGTTTCGTGTGCTCGGCACCAATCAAGACTACTTCAGTCACTTTCAATATGGCAGAAAACAGCACCTAAGCTTTACAGCAGGCAGGCCCTTTGAACACTTGTTTGAAGCCGTGATCGGCGCAGATGTGGCCAAAGAGCTAGGCTATGTCATTGATCAAGATATTATTATCGCCCATGGGATCAGCGATAAAGCCTTTAACCGCCATGATAACTTGCCGTTTAAGGTCGTGGGTATCTTTGCGCCTACAGGTACCCCCGTCGATAAGACAGTGCATGTTTCTTTGGCTGCGATTGAAGCGATCCACGTTGGCTGGGAGTCCGGGGCAAGAATGGGGAACACCCCGTCTGCTAAGCAACTTGAGCACGTCGAATTTCACCCGAAACAAATCACTTCATTTATGCTCGGCTTGAAATCTAAAATCCAAACGTTCAGCTTGCAGCGTCAGATTAACACCTACAACAAAGAGCCATTAAGCGCCATTCTGCCTGGCATTGCCTTGCATGAGTTATGGGGCATGATGTCGGTGGCAGAGCAAGCATTGCTCGCGGTGTCTGGGTTTGTGGTTATTGCTGGGTTACTGGGCATGCTGAGTAGCTTACTGACCAGCCTACAAGAAAGACGCCGAGAGATGGCCATCTTGCGGGCTATGGGGGCAAGGCCTAAACATATCTTCTTCCTTCTCATTAGTGAGGCCAGCGGGTTAACACTGGCCGGCATCACGCTTGGGGTTGGCATCTTGTACCTGTTGCTTGCGATCATCGCGCCTATTGCGGCAAAGTGGTACGGCATTAGCCTCGAGCTTACCGCCATTAGTCAGCATGAATGGATGCTGCTTGGTTTAGTACAAATCGCTGGTATTATCATTGGATTCATCCCAGCTTTTCGCGCCTATCGCCAATCGCTCGCCGATGGCATGACGATCAGAATATAAGGACAACTGACATGAAAAAAATACTGCTTATTCTCTGCTGCTGGTTCGGCTTTATGCTACCCGCAGTCGCAGAAGCCCCACCCCAAGATATTCTGACGCTTGATTGGATTGACCTCATTCCAGAGAGCGAGCGCAACCAGTTTGCACCGAATGGGATGCCAATGGTGGACCATAATGGTGCCCAAATGGAACAGTCTAAGCTTGGTAGCGTACGCCCCGAGCTCAATGGGAGTCAGGTAAAAATTCCTGGCTTTGTTATCCCACTTGAAGGGGATGATAAAGCCGTGACCGAGTTTTTATTGGTGCCATACTTTGGCGCTTGTATTCACGTGCCACCGCCGCCACCGAACCAAATTATCTATGTGAAGTTTGAAAAAGGCGCCCCAATCCAACAGCTATGGGACGTGGTCTACATCATCGGCACATTGAAAACCGAAACCATCAATTCAGACCTAGCCGAAACTGGTTATTTAATTGAAGGGGTTGCGCTAGAAGATTACGACGACGCGTAAGAATAGAGTTGAAACCACCAAATTCAGGGCACGCAAGTGCCCTTTTTTAGTAAATAAAAAAGTGGGCAAGGTAACCCAATACCGAAATGTAGATCACCAGCAGCAGCGCGACCGACAACCGTTTTCTAAATTTATTGGTGAGCCGTATCAATTGATTCCCCGCGTTATCCAACCATTTTTTATTTACCTTTCCTGTCAATCCTAATCCTTATTGTCTCCAATAGTCAAAATGTTGATAAACTTCTAGGACATTCGCAGGCTTTATGCCTATTGTAAGATTTCTAATTTTGCATTTAGGATAATCATCATATGGCGGAAACTCGTAAACCTGTTGTTATCGAACATGAAGAGCCCAAGCAAACGAACAGCAGAAAAGGCAGCTACATTCGCGATAGCGCCAGTCGAGTCATGCAAATCGCTCAAGTCCACGGCCTCGATGCCAAGCTCCAAGAGAGCGCGCCAGAAAAAAGCTTGCTGGAAAGAGCCATTCAACGCCAAAAAAAACGCCAAGAGCAAAGGCAACTCAACCTAGAACAGATTTTAAAATACGCCCACGCCAGCTGCCGCGATGAAACCGCAGGCGAACCCGACGCCGACTGGTTATATCGCTTTTTTGATATGGCCCAAGACATTCACAACAGCTCGATGCAACGCTTATGGAGCCAAGTGTTAAAAAGAGAGATCACTAACCCCGGTGCCACCTCAATGAAAGCCCTGCAAACGCTAAAAGATATGTCGCCAAAAGAAGCGCAAACTCTACAGCGTGCATCATCACTCGCTTGTAGCTTTGGCGGCGATAACAGCCGTAAGTTGCTATTAGGCTTTAAAGCCCAAGGCGGTTTCTTCGGTTTTAAAAAGGAAGCGACCAACGCGGTTAACTTGGGCAGTTATCAAATGCCTTATTCCAGCTTGCTGCACTTAATTGAGTTAGGGGTTTTACTCGGTACTGAATTGGAGTCTGGAGAGATTGAGTTTGATCCGGCTTTGCTGGTCAACTATCAAGGAAAGCAACTGTCACTGCAGCCAATGAGCAAAGGCATGCGACTGTTGTACTATCGCTTTAGCCCTACCGGAGATGAGCTCTGCCGCTTGCTGGGCAATAAGCCGAACATGGGCTACTACGACCAACTGGTGGCGCTATTAAGCCAGAAGTTTACCCTGCAAACCGATGTGACTAGCACGGTCGATCACACGGTGTAAGGGCGAAGGGCGAAGGGCGAAG
>Ga0070725_10000509_pt1 | contig 26569 bp, 15 predicted proteins | sample tdDd002_FD_69781 | JGI IMG/M metagenome (GOLD analysis project Ga0070725, IMG submission 69781) | Marine sediment microbial communities from the Atlantic coast under amendment with organic carbon and nitrate - tdDd00.2 | ecosystem: Environmental > Aquatic > Marine > Coastal > Sediment | place... | reverse complement strand
TAGTGTGGATATAGCCCAAGTCTTACCACCTTCTAAACTATAGTAGCGTTTATTATAGTAACAATAATTATCCGACAACTCTCTGCGTATTATCATTTCCTCTAAAAAGTCCTCGGTATTGTCGGATGGTCTAAGATATTTACTTACTTCATAGGCTATACGTTGAGGTGCAACTTGTCCGAAGTGGAAATAGGGTGACAAATTCGACTGGACCTTGGCATTTGGATCGTTTCGCTTTTCGCTATAATACATTAACTTATTTTCTACAAAGTCTCCAAAGACTTCCATTCCTGCTGCAGTCCCCGGAATTACGTTGTCATTTGATTTAACACTCTCATCAATATCAATAGTTTGACTTATACTTGCCCAGTCGATTCTTCCCATCTCAAGGCTTGTAGGATCTGGATACAAGAATAGGGATTCCTCAATTGGCATCCCTAATAAATTTTCATGAAATCTATATAATAAGTCTTTATAATTATTGTCTATATATGGCTTTAGCACAGGTATATCAGTCAAGTATTGGTTCAATTTTTTGTTGATTTTAGGTCGAATTGTTCGCGCAGCATACTCTTCCTTGTCAGATGTTATCCAGCAAGGCACTATATTATGAGCATCAACCACCTGTATTTCAAGACCAATTCGACTAGATACTGCAGACCTCACCTGTTTATTGTCTTCAAATGGGATAAAATCAGTAACTAACATGGCTCCATTTACTAGATCAAAAAAATCTTTTAAAACATCTACTGTCGAGCCTACACCTATACAAAATGGTATATTCAAGCTCTTTAAGTTCTCTTCTACTTCCAGTAAACCACCTTTGATGAACTCAAAGGACCTACGAGTTAACATTAATCCCTTCCTACATGTGTCAAAAACATAAATTACAGCCAGGTTCTTTTTGTATTGATTTGCTTTCTCATATGCATATTGTAAAGCCCAATTGTCCACTGACCTTTGATCTCTGTTCATCCAGTAAATTATAGTATCACCCTGTTTACATATAAGCTTTGAACTATCATCCTTTAATAAAACTCTGGAGCTATCAATCATCACATCATCCCCTACAGATTCTTGTTATAAACCTCCATAATAGCGTCTATCTCATTCATAAAAGCACTGACAATGACTGGATCAAAATGATGCCCACTAGAATCATCTATAATATCTAAAGCTTTTTCAAAACTGTATGCTTTTTTATAAACACGTTCAGATGTAAGCGCATCGAACACATCTGCAAGGGCTACAATTCTAGCTACTAAAGGAATCTCTTGTCCCCTCAATTTATACGGATAACCTGATCCATCAAATTTCTCATGATGGAATTTAACAATCTGTTCAGCCACTTTGTAAAAATCTTGGTCAAACATACCAAAATCGCTTCTAAGCTCTGAGAATATTTCCCCACCAATTGTGACATGGGTCTTCATTATTTCCCATTCCTCACTGGTTAACTTGCCAGGTTTTTTGAGTATATCATCTGGAATTCCAACTTTACCAATGTCATGTACAGATGCATGTCTCTCGATTTCAAGAATAGTCTTTTTATCCATCGGATGAGATAACAAATTAAGTTTTCTAACACCTTCAGCAATGATAGTAGAGTACTTCACCATACGAAGTAAGTGGTCACCGGTTTCATTATCCTTTCGGTCAACCAACTTAGCAAACGTAGTTGTCATTTTGGCCAGAACCACTTTTAACAGATAGGATCGGTTCAATGGACCACCAATTTCATAGACAATTTTGGATGACAATCTTAAATGTTCATCGGTAAAATGTCCTTTATTTAAAGAACTTACAAATATAAATCCGAAAACAACATTGTTTGAAACTAAAGGTATGATCATGTTAGAACCTATACCTTCTCGATTGATTAGATCAAGGGACAAACTGTTCGGATGTCTTGCGGCAACAAAAGGCACATCATTGTTTATAATTCCATGGGGATTGTTAATGAGCCTTTTTAATGAACTGTTATTAATCAAGACTTCATAACCCGGTCCCAAGTGCATGTTGTCATAACTGGACACACCATACTCGGCTTTAATATACCCACGTCTGTAATCTATAAAAGCGATACCCACTCTGTCAATTCCAAAAGATTCATCTAAACTCTCATACAATGTGTCAATAATGTCGTCCATGTGGTATGTTTGGCTGACCAGATTTTTGATATCTTCTAACGTTTTTTGTTCATTAAACATCTTTTCGACTGTGTTATATATTTCAATTTCTTCTCTAAATATAGGATTCTTTGGTAAGATTTTTTCAACATCATAATCGTGGTGTTCAAGTTGCTGATAAGTTTTAGAAATAAACTTCAAATCACTTCTGATCATTCTAAAAACAACAAATCCCATAAATGCAATGAGAGCCACAGCTATGTAGATGAGCCCATTGTATACAAATATATACTGACCACGTATGTTATCTGAAAACTTGTTATATACATTATGAAAACCTATAAGTTCCTCTCGGACTAAAAAATACTTATCTTCAAGCACTTGAACAGAATCCATACTCCTTATAACCGGAACGTCAAAATGTTTATCCATTAGCATTAACATACTTTCGACATCATGTCTTAATATAGACAGGCGCTGCTCAAGCTCCTTTTTTTCTTTAGGATTAATTTCGTATAAAACCAACTCATATGACTCAAACTCTAAGAGTTCACTTTCTTTTAAAAAGTCATTTAGCCTAAGTTCAAAATTCTCTTTGTTAACGTCAAAAGCTTCAGCTAACGCATCATACTTTTCATCTGTTACATTCTGTTGAGCAATATTTCTAAATACACGCAGAGGCAGCTCGTTGTTCGAAATATACGATGTCAAATCATCTATAGTACGTTCATTGGCATCTAATGTGTCAAATGCCTTACTTGTTTGTGAGTTAATACCTAGTGTAAATAAAACTGTCAAAGCTGCTACAAAAATAATTAGCCTTCCCAGTGATTTAAAACTGTTCATATGACCTCCCCGACAAATGTCTTTATATTAAGAGTATCACAGTTTAAAATCCATGAAAAGGCTACAATTACTTGTTTCTAATATATATCACCAATTTAATCTAATATTTCTACAATCCCAGAGCTACCATCAATACGAACTTTTTGTCCATCCTTAAATTTACTTGTCGCAGCGGAAATCCCAACAACTGCTGGAATACCATATTCTCTTGCTACAATCCCCCCATGACTTAAGGGGCCGCCGTATTCAACAATCAGTCCTTTAGCTACCATAAACAAAGGTGTCCAGGCCGGGTTTGTACTTTCAGCAACCATAATTTCACCTTGTTTAAGTTCCGAACTGAGTGGGTCATGGACTATTCTGATTACGCCTTCATAGGTACCCGTCGACAAAGGGTAACCTTGGATTGCATTTTCTCCAGCTGGAGTCATTTTTCCAGTGTAAAACATTTCTCCAGTATTCATAACTATTCTTGGTATAGATGTTCTTCTCATTTCAGATTCATAAAGTTCTTTGTTGGTTATGATCATCAACTCAACTTCAGTCATAAGTGTTTTATATGCTTTACTTGAAGGATTCATGGCACGTAAGTTCTGAACTTCATTTAATATATTATCTTGTCTCAAAAAGAATATATCTTGTGCCTCAGTTAAAATCCCAGCATTTTTTAAATCTTCACCAAGTTCTAACATTACACGTCGTGCAATTTCGGCTCCTTGAAGGATGTTAAACTTAGGATATTCTCGCATACCTGCCGCACGCCTATACAAACGCATCAGTTTTTCAAGTTTATTTCCATACTTTCTACCCTTAATTTTTATTGCTTCTAAAGAGACCTCTTGAATAAAAGCTTCCGCTTTCAAAGCACCTTCATCAATACTCTTTAAATTGTCTAAATAACTTTTATCACACATATAGGTATTAACCTGATTCATGATATAACGTGGGTCTTCACTCCAGCGCGGCGTTCCTGCATCTAACTCTATTGTACCTCTATGTCCAAACCGTTTTAGAAAATCTCTAAACTTCTGATCTTCAATAGTTGGTTCTAACTTATTTTCATCAAAGTACTTAGCTAAGGTATTTAAGTCATGACTCATTTGAACCGTAATACATCCAGGGAGCGAATAAGTTAGAACGTCTGTGTTATATTTGCCATTAAATAGTTTTCCTATCATTTTATTTATTTTAGCTAGTGCACTTACTTCAGTACAGTACATAGCTTGCTTCTGTGAAAGCATAAACACTTGCATCATAATTTCATCAACAAAAGCGACACGTTCTTCAATAGTTTTTTTATTTTTTGACGCCTCTTCCAGATTGTTTATAACCTCTTCACCTAACTCTATTATTGCTTTGTATTTCATATCTTCTGGAATTTTGCTTGCCTGTCTAAATGGCCCAATCATAGATAAGGAGTACTTCAAAATTCCCCAAGGCATTTTGAATCGAATACCTTGATTTCTCAATTTTTTACCATGTTTGTCTGTCATACTTTCCATTGTAGCCTTCAGGGGTAAATCTGAACCAGAAAAGGCCCCAGCAAATTGTTTAGAGACAAACTTGCTCGCCATCATGTAAGTTATATCTAAATAAATACGCGCCCCTGCATACTTAACAAAAGTTTTAGGGACAGGTTTTTTTGACATGGTCATTACTTGTAAAATACGCGGAAACATACCGCCATATATATCTGCTCCAAGGGGTGTTAACGCTTCTTTCATCCCAAGAAGTACTGTACTCGCACACAAGTTTGGCCTTAATTTATTGTCTTGTTCAAAGGCTTCAATTGGAAAGAGTGTGGTAATGTTTCTTGACTGAAGTACATGAATAAGACCTTCTTGATCTATAGCAAACTCAATGTCTTGTGGTTTACCAAATACGTTTTGAATATTCAGTGCTGTATGAGATAACAACTGAATTTCTTCTAATTTAAGAGTCTGTAACTTTTGACTCTCTTCTCCAATATCAACAAGATCAACACCCGTTTTACTTAACACAACTTGTGTCTTTTTATCATGTACTTGTTTACCAACCAATGTTTGTGTTAAAACATCATATACATATTCATCCGGCATAACTTCACCAGAAACAATGGCTTCACCAATTCCAAATGAAGCATTGATTACATGTTCATTTCTGAGTCCATTCATTGGGTTTGCAGTAAATATTACTCCCGCACTACTAGCATTAACCATTTCCTGAACTAGTACAGCGTGTGTTGGTAGAACGTTTTGTTGGTTTTTTTCTCTATAACTAATAGCGCGTTCATTCCATAGAGATTTCCAACAGTCTAACACAGATCCAATAACACCTTCTTTTCTCACCCCAAGAAAACTAGAATACTGGCCTGCAAAACTCATGTCCGATAAGTCTTCCATGGTAGAACTGCTTCGTACAGCAAACCTGTCGTTATCCAGTAGTTCTAAGGTACACGTAACCTCATCTACCAATGATTGTGGTAGCTTGTTTATTGTAAAGAGATCTTGAATTGTTTTTGATTTTTCAGCAAGAGACGACTTTGATGATAGGATTTGTGTTATTTGTTCTGTAATATTATTTTGTTTTACATAGTCATCATACGTTTCAGTTGTCACAACAAACCCATTTGGTACATCAAAACCTTTTTGTTTTAATAAAACAAGATTATAGGCTTTAGCCCCAACTTTATTAAAATCGACTTTATTTGCATCCAATGTTAATATCATTGCACATCCTCCATCTTATTAAAATACTCAGTAAGCTTTTGTTTTAGGTTTATTGAAGATTTTTCAATCTTTAAACCACCAGCAACAATCTCCTCAATAAAAACAATGTGTTCAAGAGTTTCATCTGACAACGTTTCAAGACTAAATCTATCTTTTTGGACTTTGTTAAGGAGTAACATAAGTTCCCTTGTCCACAACTTTGAAAGCGGTTTAACGTACATACATTGAAATTCTTTACTTCTGTTTCCTCGTGAAAAAACGTCTTCATAAACTTCAGAAATCATTTTCTCAAAGGTTCTGGTTATCTTAGAAATTATTTGGTGGTTTCCTTTAAACAAAAACATTTTTTGCAATTCGTTCCATTCAGCAATTTGACCAATTTTAAAATCAATAAATGTATCATATATTTTTTCGAATAGGTCAATTTCTGAACCTTGGTGGTTTCGAACAACGGTTGTGAATATTTTTGAGAAATCCTTCATGTAGTTATCCGTTAAGGTGCTTAACACATCTTCCTTAGACTGAAAATGATGATAAAAACCGCCTCGAGAACTCTCAGAAGCTTTACATATGTCAGAGATACTGGTTTTGTCATATCCTTTCGTTGAAAAAAGTGTTAACGATTCAGCAAGAATTTGATCTTTAATTTTCATAAGCCCTCCAAAACCGACACGGTGTCGGTCGCGTTTAAAAGAAAACCGACAACGTGTCGGTTTCATTAATATTATACCTAATTATATTGACTGTCAAACAATTTTTTCATTGTATTCTCTCAGCTTAAGTTGCATTTGAATATTGGTACCTTGCCCTAACTGGCTAATACACTTCACTTCACCAGCCAATAAGTTCCTGACATAGGTTCCTACTACGAATAAACCTAATCCTGTATGACCGGCCCTGCGTTTACCAGCTTCAAAGGCATGGAAAGCACGTTCACAGGCATCTTCACTCATACCACACCCATAGTCTACGACCTCAATGACATAGTTACCACTTTCTATGCGTCCCTCTATTCTTACAGGTTTCTTGTCTGCATCATCGTAAGCATGTTGGATTGCATTTTCTATGAGTAAGTTAAGGACCTCTCTTAAAATTTCTGGATCCGTATACAACTTTGCTGGTGTAATACTAAAGTCCAGCTCACCATTTACTTGATCTAAACTGTGCATATGACTACGTTTTACTATTTCGAATAGAACGTCCACATCAATCCAGTCCATATCTACTTTTCTGCTTACATCCAATCGTTTAAACTCATGAACCAACTGGGCAGATCGTTCAAGCGCCTTAATTTGTAAACCAAGGCTTGACTGAATTTCATCCATCCACTCAGTTGCATCAACACGGCTCATATTCCCATTTAGTAAAGATGCACTCTTTTCGTCAACTGATTTATTTAGGAATGTACTAATCGTCATAGCATTGCCTAGCGGTGTGTTCATTTCATGTGCAACTCCGGAAACAACACGGCCTATTTCAGCCATTTTTTTAGCTTCAACCAACTGGTCTTGTGTGAGTTGCAACTCGTCAATAGTAGCTATAAGTTCTTCATTCATAGCTTCTAATTCCATGGTTCTATCAACCACGCGCTGTTCAAGTGTTTTATTTAAATCTTGAATCTCTATTTCTCTTTTATGTATAAGGGCACCCGTTTCACTTAACATACGGTATACTCTTCCAGTTTCAACATATTTAAACTGTAGGTTTGGCAAACTTTCCTTCTGGGACTCTAATGACACAACACCTGTTTGAAGTTTATCCATATCAGTAAGTATTCTGCGATATATTGAAAACGCTGATGTTATTGCCAGAACGCCAATTACAGCCAAGCCACTTAATATGCGTACTAAAAACTGGATAACATCTTTTCTTAAATCATTTACTGACTGATAAACTATAAGTGCCCATCCATCCTGGTCAATTTCAGAAATAGTAATTCGGTACTTTTCACCCTCAATGGTTTCTTCAACATTGGACAGTGATTTATTAGTTTTCCAGTCCTGATAGAAAGGATCTGTTGCCCTTTCGTCTTTATATCTATCAATATTGTGGGCAACAAATACACCCTGTGGATCTACAATACCAATACGTGAAGCACCGGTGAGATTAATATTTGATAAATATGTTTGTAACGCCGTTAAGTCAGGATATACTATAAGACTGTCACCATTTCCAAGTGTAACCTTAAACGCCATTGTTGGCTCTCTTAACACAGGGTCAACGAATGTAGCAGTTCGGTTCACATTCATATTTTCCTTGGTAAATATAAACTTTCGATTATTCACTTGCAGACCAATTAAAGACTCATCATAAGGATATGTATCAACAATAACACCACCAGTGCTCACCCGTTCAACACGTCTGATGAAATCCGTATTACTTATATTCATCTTGTCAGAAAGTTTATCATCCGCACTCGAATTACTCGGGTCATCAAACAAGACTTTCAAACTGGATGCAACGCTTTCTGGATGTTCAAAGTAATGAACAACTTGAGGTATTAACAGATCCACAGCAGTTTCATTTGACCGATCCACTGTATACGTCATGAAATTATCCATACCAACTGCAGCAAGTAATGATGCCAAAAAAACGATACTCACCGTCAGTCCTACAACACCAAATAGAATTGCCCTCATTAATGACATTTCTCTATTTTTCAAACAATCACTTCCACTCTGGAACAAATTCCTCTTCATTTACGACATGAATCAAATACTTTCGATTAGAATCTCCATTTTCATCTAGAGTGAAATTCTCTTTTAATCCATTAAACTCAATATTAATTAATGCTTCTTTTACTTTATCAACATCCTCAGATCCTGCATTTTCGACTGCTTGAAGCATGAGTTTCGTTGCATCATAAGTCAATTCAGCTATAAATGTTGGTTCATAGCCAAAGCGTTTTTCAAAATCACTTTTAAAAGTGTAATAATCATCAGTTAAAACTTCAGGAATGTAGACTCCTACTAATCTCATATCTTCTACAGCCCGACCGCCGTTATCAATCATATCTCGCGTCATCGACCAGCTTACTGAATACAAGTCAATTGCTTGTGTTTCTACCTGCTTCACACGTTGTGCAATAAAGGCTGTGTCAATGGAACTAGTAATCATAAAAATAGATTCAGGATTTTCATTAACAATTGCATCTGCAATTTGTTTATACTCGTAAGGTTCATCTGAAATTGACATAACACCAATCACATTAACACCTCGGTCCTGAGCAACTTCTAACGTGTACTCCATTAAAGCTTCTGAGTAAGCAGCGTTTCGTGAGTCAAAAATGATATAGGTCGATTCAATAGATCGTGCCAACATATCTTCGATTATAGTAATTGCTTGTCCTTGAAGTGTAGGTGTTGACCTAATTATATAGTCGTTTTTTTCTGCCAACTCGTTTGTACTCATCGATGGAGTTAAGAACAGTAAATCTTCCCCTTGGCTTTGCATCATGGACGATGCCATACTTGACATTAAGTGCCCTAATACAAGACTTACCCCTTCATCTTTAAATGCTTGATGTAGAGCTGGCGCTTCTTCAGGCTTTCCTTTATCATCCTTAGAAACCAGTTCCACTAATCTTCCATCTACTCCACCATTAGCATTCACTTGCTCTATATATAAAATAACACCATTTCGCCCGTCTACACCTAAATCAGCAGCAAGCTCCGTCATGTTTCCTATGTAACCTATTTTGATATTTTCCTTCTCTGTACATGCTGTTAAACTCAACAGACATACAAGTAATAAAACACTTAATACTCGTGTCGAAAATTGCTTATTGAAACTCATAAAAATCACCTCTATACTTCTATACCCAAATGCAAAAAGTATAATATCAAACTTTATATTAACATATTCAGCCCAGCTTAAAAATGCATCCATTTTTAGTTATATCATATTATACACTATTTTAATGCATTTTTTTTACTAATACAACACTTACAAACATACGTTCTTGTGATATAATAGATATACGCGAGGTGTTTTTATGGACAATCTTTATCCTAAACAAATTGATTTATTAAAGATCTGCAAGTCACTCATCAAAGATCAAGAAGAGACAATTTCTGTTTCAAGAACCGCACTACATAATCTGACTGAAGAGGATCTTTCACCAGAGGAAATATCAGCTTTATTAAACGATGCTGAATCCAAGAATCATATCAAAGTTAGTTGGCTAGATGACGACGGTAACTTTGATGCAATAACTTTTAATCCTTTGACAATATCAATTTTGGATAAACTCTAAGAAATTCAATGACAAGTAAAATCATGTAGTGTATTACATTAAAAAGCCGAGCATAAGCTCGGCTTTTAATATGTTTACTATTCGCATTTCAATACATGTGTTAATCATTAACTATTTCTATTTTCGATTGGTCTTTCAAATACGATTGTCCTCTAACCACCACGGATTCCCCGTTGCTTAAACCAGAAACAACTTCAATCCACTCACCTTGAATGGTTCCAGTTATGACTTCTCGTTGGACTGCTATATCGTCTTTTGCTACAAATACAAAATCTTTTTCTCCGATCTTACGTACCGCTTTTTTAGGAATCACCTTGGCTACACGTTCGTCTATCATTGTTTCGATCTCAGCAAATTCTCCTGTTCTTAGGAGTATTTCTGTCTGGTCTAGTTGTAACTCAACATTATATAACCCCGTACTCGAGTTAGGTACTTCATTGAGTATAGTTACGGTTCCCTTTATTTCTTTACGTCTATCTCCATCTGGATATACAACTGCACGGTCACCGATTAACATATTGTTAATCTGGTCAGCTGTCACATTTGTATTTACAATCATACTTGAATCATCAATGACTTCAACCGCCATTATATCTGCAACTGTTTGATTTTCGATAATTGAAAGCGAAGCAACTTTACCTGATATTGGACTTTTAATTTCACGGTCTTCTAAGCCATCTCTTAAGTTTCCGATTTGGTTTGAATAACTGACTGCTGAATCTCTATATTGTTTATTAATTTGATTATAAGATATTTGCACTCTATCTAAATCCGCTTGGGAAATAGCACCGGCTTCAAATAACTGCTTTTGTTTTTCTAATGTCGTTAACTGATCATCCCTCTGAATTTTCAGGTTATCCCTTATCGTTCTAAGTTGACTTTCAGTTGCATTGAAACTTTTTTGCAAACTGTCTTTATCAAGTGTAAAGAGTACCTGATTTTCTTCAACTGTATCACCGGGGCTGACAAAAATATCTTCAACAGTGCCTCTTCCTGACAAAACTTTATGAACTGCACTCGCTTCAATTTCGCCAAGGGTTAAAATAGTTTCAAACAAAGTTGCTTGTGTTACAGATTCTACTCTCACTGGAATAAAAACTTCTTCCACTTCATTTATAGCTCCATCTTCGGTTGAACCTGGGGCACAACCTGTAAGAATCATAGCAACCATTAACAATACAATCGTACTTCTATACATTGCTTTCATCTTCTACACCTCCTCAGGTTCTGGTTGGTCCTTTAGCATCCTTTTCTCTTTAAATCCTTCAATAATTGAATAGAAAATAGGAATAAAAATTAAGGTTAAAATGGTTGTTACCAAGAGTCCAAATACTAATGAGTATGAGAACTGGGCATAATATACATCCCTAAAGGCTAATGGTAATACACCACCAATGGTCGTTAAGGTAGTTGCTAAAACAGGATTAAATCGAATTGCACCTGCCTTTACAATTGCATCTTTTAATGAGTCACCTGTACTTCTGAGGTAATTCATAAAATCAATTAGAACAATCGCATCGTTTACGGCTATACCAACAAGTGCTACTAAACCCATGAATGCATAGAATCCAAAGTCATTACCCGTAAGTCCTAGTCCAACAATTACACCAATCATTGCCATTGGTACAGTCATGAGTATTGCAAATGGTTGTGCAACTGAGTTGAACTGGATAGAAAGGATAATAAATACTAAGAAGACCGCTAAAAACATACTTCTTAATAAATCTGCAAAAGATTCTTGAATCCCTTCAATGTCACCACCATACGAAGTATTGACGCCATTTGGAATCTCAACATTTAATGCTTTTTTCTCAAACTCTCGAGTGATGTCATTAATATTAAAGTTTGGTTTAAGATCCGCTTCAAGAGTTATTATGCGCTCACGGTCTACATGTTTTATAGTAGATAGACCACTAATTTCTTCTAATACTGCAACGGATGTTAGTGGAATCATGTCACCTCTTGGTGTTTGTATATGAATGGACTGGATGGAATGTATATCATCAAAGTTTATATCATCCATCATGACAACAACATCCACCTCTTCGCGATCCACTTTTAAGGTTGTTGCTACAAGTCCATCAACACGACTTCTTAGTTGTTGGGCAATTTGTGTAACGGACAACCCCATACTCTGAGCTTTTCTTTCCAGAATATTAATGTAAATCTGAGGTACACCGTCTTTTGCAGTTATATCAATATTATATACACCAGGAATTGTTCCATATATTTCTGCATAGTCTTCAGCAAGCTGTTTCATGTTAACTAGGTTATTACCAGTAATCTTCAGACTTACTGCTTTTCCAACAGGGGGTCCTTGTCCAATAGATCCAGATATCAGTATATTAGCACCAGCTACCGAACTCAGTGCTTGCTCTGCTTCAGCAACCAAGACATAACCATCTTTTTCGCGGTCTTCTTTTTCATAGAATGTCGCAATCACAGACGCTTTGTCAATTTCATTACCACCTACAGTTGCGTTGTATGATTTAACCTCTGGAATGGTTTTTAAATATGCTTCTACTTCTTTAACAATATCAGCGGTTTCTTCAAGTGTTGTTCCACCAGGGGTGTCCACAGATACGGTCATACTCACAGGTTCATTAGCAGGAAAGAATGAAACTTTTACAAGACCCGCTCCTATCAATCCAAAACTTCCGATCAGTACAGAAAAACCAATAAGTATCGTCAGAACCTTTCTCCATCTTTTTGCAAGAAGTGATCTGATGAATCTTTGATACCACTGAATAACAGGGCCCTCTTCAAAAGTCGTTTTTCCTGAGAAGAAGATTTTTAAAGTCATCAAAACCCCAAAGAATATAGCGGCATATAAACCTAAATTAAAGTCAGTCTGGCTACCAGAAAACGCATAGTAGGCTAAAACAACAACGAGTATTATGGATGCAACTTTCTCTATTTGAACCATAACTTTAGAATCGAGCTTTAAAGTGTGGCCAAGTTTTGAGAAGAAACCCTTATCGCGCTTTTTCATTAAGCGTGAATATATAGCGGGTGTAATTGTTATTGCAACCATAAACGATGCAGATAAAGCTATAATAATGGTTCTTGGAATACTGTTAATAAAAGCTCCCATTATGCCTGGTAAAATCGCAAGTGGGAAAAAGGCTGCAATGGTAGTTAAAGTTGCTGCCAAAACTGGAAATCCTACTTGGTTTACACCTTTTATAGCTGACTGGTTTGCATCAGCTCCTAACTTATTAAGTCTGTCCATGTTTTCCATTACGATAATGGAGTTGTCTACGAGTAGGCCTAATGCTACAATGAGTCCCAATATTGAAAGTCCATTAAGGGAAATTCCAAATGAATCTAGGACACCCAAAGTAATTAGGAGTGTCATTGGGATTGTAATCGAAACTATCAAAGACTCTTTAAATCCAATGAATAAAAACAGTACAAGAATTACTACAATTAGTCCAGATAAGGCGCTACTTTGAATACTTGATAAGTCTTTTTCAACATCATTGGCTAAATCACTTGAAATGTTCACTGTGAGATCTTCTGGGTAAAGTGTTCCACGTTGGCTTTCTAAATAATTTTGCACTTTTTCGCTTGTTCCTACAACATCACTGTCTGTTTCTCTTAACACATTGATTAATATTGAGCTAAAGGCTTGCTCACTGCCATTGTTACTAATGTAAGTTGAATTATACTCTTTTATGTCTTCACTGGTGTCAATCACCTCAGCTACATCTCGAATAAAAACAAGGCTACCTCTAGGTGTTAGAATGACAGTATTTTCAATATCCTCAGCTGTAGCGATCTTTTCATCAATACGTAAGTTGTATCTTTGTCCACTTAAATTAGCTTCTCCAACAGGAAAACCAACATTTAAAGCCGAAATAGCTTGTTGGATGTCTGTTACAGTAACTCCGTACTCCATCATTTTGGGCTGATTTATATTTACATGAATTTCTCGATCTAATCCACCAAATACATTAACTTCATCAACGCCAACTATGCTCTCCAGCTCTTCTTTTATGTCTTCAGCAAATGACGTGAGGGCAAAAATGGAATAGTCACCTGAAATGCTAAACTGTAGTAAAGGAATTTCTGAAGTTGAAAATGTAGAAGTTGTTGGTTTTTCAACACCTTCTGGAAAAATAACATCAGATAACTCATTATCCACTTCAAGCTTCTTTTTATCCATGTCAGTACCTTCAACAAAGATAAGTGTAACTACCGAAAACCCAAAACTTGAATCAGATTGAATCTCGTCTAAGTCCTCTATGTCACCTATTTTGGACTCTATCTTATCTGTTATCAAATCTTCAACATCTTCAGGACTTGCACCCGGATAAATTGTTTGCACGATCATAGCTGGAAAAACAATTTCTGGTAGGGATTCTTTAGGCAGTAATATTACACCTGATACTCCTAAACCCGTTATTAGTAATATTAAGAGGATGGCCATTTGGAAATGACTCACAAAGAAACTGGTAATCTTACCTATAAAATTGTTTTTCAAACTTAGTTCTTGAATTTTATCTTTATTCATCACTTTGCTCCTTACCCTGCATACTAAATAACTCATGAGCAACGACTACCGCTTCCTCAAATGTTTTTGCAGTCCCATCTGCTCCAACAGATTTCCATGCATCATCGTTGTGATCAAAGGCTTGTCCACCTACTAATACTTTTAAATTTACTAATTTTGGGTGCCTTTTTATATTTTCTATCATTTCCTTTACTTTATCAAGATTTTCAGACATAGTCGCTGAAATAGCAATCAAGCCAGCACCTGTTGAAATAAGGTTGTCTATCAGGCTTCTAATTGGAACCTCACGGCCTAAATAGTATGTTTCTATATGTGACCGTTCAAAATAGTCTGCGATCATTTTACCAGCCAATAAGTGATCTTCACCGCACACATTTACTACAAAGGCTCGGTGGTCTGAATGAATCACTCCGCTGTTCACAATAGACAAATGTGATATCAAACTCTGTGTTATTTCAGTTATATAATGTTCTTCCGCTACATTTATAATACCATTTTCCCATAGCCTACCCGCTTCATGTAATGTAGGTTTAAAAATATGTGTATATATATCAGTTGCATCAATTCCCTCACGGTACAAAGATTTGATGTAATCAAGAGCGTCGTTTTTATTGTGAGATAATAATAGAGATAAATAACTAGAAGAAAATACCTCGTAATCTATAACTCTTACGCTTTTTTTATCCGTCTTATTTATAATCCTGTTTTGGTCTGGTTTTTTTTGTCGATCCGCAAATATATGCCTACCCAATAATTCATCTACTGAGACATGGAAAAAATCCGCAATGAGCTTTAACTTATCTAAGTTGGGCTGTCTAATGTCTGACTCGTAATTTGCAATTGTGGTTTGACCAATTTTTAAGATCTTTGCTAAGTCTTTTTGGCTAACGCCGTCTCGTATCCTCAGCTCTTTAATTTTCATACCCAATGAATTCATACTAATCAACTCCACTTTCTTCTAATCATATTATACCACGATTCGTGATGTGTAAACATTAATTATTCACAAATCGTGATAAAATGTAACTATTCCATTAATTAAAGAATTATTCATACCAATTTAGTCAGAATTAAGTTATAATAATCAGGATTACATCGTTGTTTCAGTTATACCAAACATGGGGGTATTAAAATGAGATCAGTAGAAAAGAAAATCGGACTCATTTTGCTGCTTGTTTTTTCAATTTTCCTATTAACAATGGGACAGTTGTTCTACACATTCAGTAAAATGCAAGATGATGGTGTTGCAATTAACTTAGCAGGTAGTCAAAGAATGCGAACAATGTTGTTAAGTGATTATTCACTTATGTACAATGACACATTAATCGGAACTTATGATTTTGACAAAAACGAAGTTAAATCTACTTTGGAAACGGAGCTTGGTAAATATAAAAAAATAACCAAAGCCCTTGTAAATGGAGATGATTCATTAAACATTTCTGCTAATGGTAGTCAAGAAATTGTCACGGCTATAAACGCCTTACAGCCTAGACTCGATGCATTTACAGAAGCTGTTGACAATGTACTAGTTGAAAATAATACAGAATCAAACGTCCTTTACATTAACTTAAATGCACTTTCTTTAAAAAATGAAATTAACAGTATTGTAGGCATGTATCAAACAAATTATGATAAGAAGATCGCAACAGTTAAAAACATGTTATATGTATATTTAGCAGCAGGTATTCTAATCCTATTTGTTGGTATTTCTATCGCAAGAAAGAGTATTGTTAAACCGATTCAAGACATTTCACAAAAGTTAGGTCGTATAGCTGATGGTAATGGTGACTTGACTCAAAAGATAGAAGTAAAAAGTAAAGATGAAATTGGTGAACTTGCCAATAACTTCAACTCCTTCTTAGATAATATTCGATCGATTGTGGCAAATATCGACAATACTGCGACAGACGTCAAGTCTACAATTGATGTTACAAAGAGTACAACAGATGAGGTTTCAGCTACAGCCAACAAACTATCATACGTAACTTCTGAAATTGCAGAGGGTGCAACTAGTCAAGCACATGACGTTTCAGAAACTGCTGAAAGAATTAACATTCTTGGTACGGATATTCAAGAAATCAGTCAGCTTACAAACGAGATGTATGCTTTCTCTGAAGATATTCAAAAGCTAAATGAAATGAACTCTGAAAACGTAAATGAACTATCAAAACAAAGTGATTTTAATAGAAAAGCAGCAGATGAAGTTAATACATCTGTTAAGAAGTTAAATGAGAACGCACTTGAAATTAACACAATAAGTGAAGTGATCACAAGCATTGCTGACCAAACTAACCTCCTTGCATTAAATGCTTCTATTGAAGCAGCACGCGCAGGGGAACACGGTAAAGGTTTTGCTGTAGTTGCAAATGAAGTACGTGTCCTAGCTGAGCAGTCAGAAACATCTGCAAGCCAAATAACTACACTTGTTAAAGGCATTCAGGCAGACATTGAAAACACTAATGCACTTATGCGTGAAATCCTATCGATCACAGACAAACAATCGGAAGCTGTAGGTACCACTCGCGAAGGTGCTGAAGAGATCAAACAAGTCCTTTCACGTATTGTATCTCACATTGATCTAGTTAATGAAAAGGTATCAAATGTGGATACCAATAAAGGAATCGTAATCGAGTCCGTACAAAATATTGCCGCTGTTTCTGAGGAAACTGCTGCGTCAACTGAAGAAGTTGCTGCCTTCTCTGATGAATTCCAGCAATCGGTTGAGGAAATTAACCATTCTACAACGCTTCTGGCTAACAGTGCTGAAGAGCTTGCTTCAATGGTTTCACAATTTAAGTATTAAGTCCGACCCTTATATCACAAAAGCATATGTTGATCGATCTAACATATGCCTTGAATAATCTTATAAGATAACAAAAGCTGCTCGATCTATGAGTAGCTTTTGTTATCTTTTCAAACATATACAATTTTCAAGCTCTACTACTCGCGTTTTAACTGTATCAAGTCTCTTACTTTACTGCGAAGCACATCCTTTTTAACAGGTTTTGATAAAAACCAATGCGCCCCTAAAGTCATATACTTCTCCATGTCTTCTTTAAAAGCATTTGCAGTAAGTGCAATGACATACATACCTTCTACCTTTTCTGAAGTTCTAAGCCACTTTAGAACATCTTCTCCAGTGAGAATGGGCATTTGTATATCTAATAGTAGGCAATCATACCGATTCCTTTCAAGTAATTCAATTGCTTCTACTCCATTGTTTGCACAGTCTATTTGCACAGACTCATTTCTTAAGATCTGTTTAATTAGCAACTGATTTTCAGACACATCTTCAGCTAGTAATATTTTTAGTTCACCAAGGACCTGATCCTCATCTATTACAGTTCTAGTCTCAACCATGGTACTTGGTATTCGTTTCATGATATTTTCAAGTTTTACAAGATAATCTTGTACCACTCCATACTCCACTTTAGGACGCATTAAGTACTGTTCAAAGTCCTTTGCCAGTTCATAAATGTTGGTTATGTTAAAGTTTCCAGAAACGCCTTTTAGACTGTGTACATGAAACTCTAACTGTTCCCAGTCATTCAAAGTACTATATTTTCGAATTTCTTCAAGACGTTGAGGCAAAGACTCTAACACTTCAAGTACAATATCTTCAACTGTTGAATCTGCATAAATCCAACGCTCTACCATTTGAGACCCCGTTTCAGCTTCTAATAATAGTTGTTCTAATTGGAGTTGAATTTTGAAAGTTGTTCCTTTTCCAACCTTAGATTCTAAACCTATAACTCCACCCATCATCATAACTAACTTTTTGGTTATGGCAAGTCCTAAACCTGTGCCACCATAAACACTGGCTACCGAAGTATCTGACTGAATGTAAGCATCAAAGATGTCATCCTGTTTATCTTCTGGAATTCCTATTCCCGTATCATTTATAATAATATTAAGTTCAGGACCATGCATACTAGCTAGTATTTCAATATATCCACTCTCTGTGAACTTTACAGCATTACTTACCAAGTTTATAAGAACTTGCCTGATTCTATACGCATCTCCAACAAGCATTAGAGGGACATCCACATCAATTTCATAACTTAACTCAATGCCCTTATCTTCAGTGACCAAATGGAACATCTTTCGTAAATCTCCTATGACTTCTCTAATCGAAAAAGGCTGAGACTCTATTTCCATTTGTTCATTCTCAAGTTTTGCTATATCTAATACTTCATTTACTAATCCAAGCAAATGTTTACCTGAACTAACCACAATATCTATGGATTCTTTTTGCTCAGGATGTTCAATTTCTTCTGCAAGAATATCTGAAAACCCTATGATTGCATTTAATGGTGTACGAATTTCATGACTCATTTTAGCTAAAAATTCCAATCTAACTTCTGATGCTTTTTCAGCTGCTTTTTTTGCTGAATCAAGGTTCACAGCATAATTCTCTATGTTTTCAGCCATGGCGTTAAATGAGTGTGACAAATCCATTAGCTCCCCAGTAGATTTTATTTCAATACGGTGGGAATAATTATTTTTGGATATTTCATCAGCAGCTTTTACAAGCTCATTCAACGGCATACCAATAAATCTTTTCATGCCAATATAAAGCGAAAGTAAAAATAAGACCGTTATTACCACAAAGGCTAATCTTAAGTCACTTGCTATTGTGTTTGCAATAGATGTTGTGTAACGAAAATTCATTGCGATGCAAAGAATCGCATCTGCACGCCCTTGGGGATTATCACTATGCGTTACATGACCTTCATGGCCACAAATCAAAGGGACGGCGGTCATTAATATGTCTTCGTTTAGTTGTAGTGTCTGTCGCCCACCTTTGGGATTTTCAACAGCTTGACTGATAAGTGAGGACGGCTTCAATGTACCAATTTCACTTGGATCATTAGAGAACAATACCAAACCAGATGGATCATGAATCCTTATGCCCTTCACAATGTCATACTTTGAAAAGGTATCCACTAAGTTTTGAATTGCCTCACCATCATCTGATTCTAATAATGGAGTAACCGCAAAGTTTAAGGCTTCAGTGACAATATCTACTTCATCTTTCAAATGTATTGAAATATCGTCTTCAATACGAAAATTAATTAGTGTACTAGCACCAATAGACAGTATAATCACAAATGCAGATAACACGACAAATAGTCTCATAATAATGGAATTTCTTCTCATAAGATCACCTTTTCCATACCTTTATAATGAAAATCTATACCCATACCCACGTATGGTTTCAATCCAGACCGGATTTTGCGGGTCCGTTTCGATTTTTGACCTAAGTCGCCTTATATGAACGTCAACGGTTCTTGTTTCAAAAGCAACTTCATCGTCCCAGACTTTGTCTAACAAGTCATCTCTTGTAAAAACAATGTTGGGATTATTCACAAGAAGTAGAAGGAGTTTAAACTCCTTAGGACTTAAAGAAACGTCCTCTCCCTCTACCAATAATTGATGTGTAAGTGGATTGAGTTCTACATTCCCAAAGTGGATTGGATGACCTACCGATGATTTATCTTGTTCTATTCGTCTAAAAATCACGTTTAAACGAGCAACAAGCTCTCGCTTTTTAAAGGGTTTATGAATATAATCATCGGCCCCCATTTCAAGACCCAACACTGTATCTATTTCATCATCTCTACCTGTAACCATCATGACAGGAATATGTTTATACAAGGTATGGCTGCGGATTTCCTTTAACAAAGATAATCCATTAATATCAGGAAGCATCATGTCTAAAATAGCAGCATCAATTTCATTTTCCTCTAAGGCTTTAAGTGCTTGTTCACCACTATAGGCCGCAACAATAATGTAGCTGTTCTTTTTTAGAATAACTTCTATTAAACTAACAATCGCTGGATCATCATCCACAACGAGTACTTTCCTAGTCATCTTTGCCCTCTCCTTTTCATGTAGACATATCCACTCACCCCTAAAATAAGGGTTATAAAATGAAGGACTATGCCACTAAGGTAAATCTTACCTAACAACATTTCTCCATCTACAGATTCCTTGTGAGCCTCAAAACCCATAGTTACACCATTCAAAGTTAATGGCGACGGTTGACCGTCTACTCGCCAAATCTTGTGGGGTGACATGAAGCTGTTCCAAACGGTTTTCTTGTTTGTTTCCCCTAGCACTTGCACTTTAATTTGCATTTCAGAGGTATCGTGTTTAATAAGTTGTGGATTTAAGTCATCAACGTTAAATGATAAATTTTCAGAATAAATGTGCACTCGATCTGCCAAAATGAGTTCTTTATACTTCTCAAGTTTAAAGTTCTTAATTTCAAGTTGACCCATTCGCGTTTTATGACCTCTTGCCCAGAACTGGTATAATACTTCTTCTGCACCTTCTGGTACCCTTACCAACTGCTCGTATACATTCCAATCTGATTTTTCCTCTTCCTCTACTTCAAAAATGAAAGCTGTATCAATAACTTGTTTATAGGCGTCTAAAAATACAAGTTTGCTGTGTCTCTTCTCAATAGCATCTGATTTTGCTTCAAATGATATGAGGAGTTCTTCCAATGCCTCTACCTGAATAGGGTCACTAGATGAAATATACCAATCACAGGAACAGGTAGGATCAAATTCAATTTTCATTGTATTCTCATCAATATAGGTGTGCCTCATCATATCCGGTGTAATGATCTCACAAGTACTACAATCAAAAATGGCTTTGTCTCTTAACACAGTCTCAGTTACTATTGAGTTTGGGTCAAAAGTATGGAAGGTTTTTAGTCCAGCATAGTTTTTGTTTTCGCTTTCGATATCTATAATTAGCTTATAATTACCCTTTTTTAACAAAACAGTATCATTCAAACTTTGATTCACAAACTTATAGGGTCTATTAATATCTATGGGTCTATATGGATAAATCGTTCCTAAGGGTTCAAAATCAATAGTTAATGTTTCATCTACATCTACGGGTTGTCTGACCTTTAGTGCTTTTTCCATCAGGGGCTCGCCGTCTTCACCAACCAGTTTTATTGTCACTTGACCAGCTTTAAGATCAGGATAATATACCTTGGGTTCGATTTTATATGCTCCTGGCATGACAATCTCAAAATCTGCATCAATATGCCCGCTACTTAAAGCTGTACCTGTCCCATAACTCAGCTCAGGATAGAGTCTTCGACTTTGAATATTTCCAGATTTATTAAAATCCATTTCCGTTTCTAGAAGAAGAATTCGGTCATGTTCTGAAACAATTTGTGTCCATTTTGACTCCAGGTCCTTAAATGCTGATTCTGGAATAATCACCAAATGTTGAACTGCATTAAAACCTGTTAGGTTTTCTAAATGAACTTGAACTTGGTCTTCTAATTTAAAGCGACCTAAATCTATCCATTTAAAGCCACTTAATTGTGTTGTTTGAGTATTAACATTAACAGTTTCAGAATTAATCTGAATATCTAAATCGCCACCACGTATGGACTCAAAACTCTTAACAAATATCCTATGCCACCCAGGTGTAACTTTGTGAGTCATATCAACAATGTTTGCGCTTGTATACTCAGGGAACTTCTTTATTTCAACATCATGTATCCACCAAAATACCTTGTTTTCAGGTCGTTGATACGTTAATAAATCTATTCTGAAAAATGCACTATCTTTAGGAGATACAACTTCACCTGTAAACTCTACAGTGTCAAAATCGACAAATTCGTCTGGCCCAACAATGTACTGGATGCCTATTTCATTTTTATTTTTGTCATAAAACCGTGCCTTCATATGCAATTTGTTAGCACCACGGCCTGAAACAAGAATTTTGAACTGATAAGGCATTTTTTCTTCCGCTATTAAAATAGGTGATTTTGCAACCTGCCATATAAAACTTGGCTCTCCTTGCTGGATAACACCTTGTAATACTCCAATGTCTTCTTGAAGATTATAAGGATTACTTATCACTTCAAATAAATCAGGGTTATCTGCTACAAAGAATTGATCTGCTTTTAGTAAACTGTCAAAGTCATACACGATTTCACCTTTTAACAGTTTCTTTTCATGGGGTTGCACATCAAAGGCCTCTGAAGCAAAGGTCATAACCATTCCACTGTCATGATCCCATTCAAACTTTGGATGAATAACACCCAATTTACTTTGAATCCAAGCCCAGTCAAAAAAAGTTGTATAAGTCTTTGACCACTTAATAAAAGGATTCACTTCATGTACATAGTCAAAAGGATACAACCTATATTGTTCTGGTACATTTGACAGGATCAAGTCTTTTAAATATCTCATTTCAATCACGTCATCACTTTGGATTACACCATCGTTAAATATTTTCTCTTTAGCCATATATACGACTGGAAGTTCAAGTGGATTATATTCATTCATACTTGTTAAAGTTATCATTTTTGACATTCCATAAGGTGAAAAAAGCCTTCTATGATTAAAGTGTCTGTCCTCTAATAGTGGAAGATCAAATATAGTGAAAATATCATTAACATAAACTTTTTCTAAATCATCTTGTACAGCAAGGATTTCTTCATTAAAATTTTGTCGAATCTCTTGATCTAGATACTCGTTATGATAGATAAATTGATTCACGCCAAATACACTAGAGAGTTTAGCCATTTCTGTTGTACGACCTTGGTCAAGTAGAAACTGAATAACATCATACATATACTTAATGGACGGGTCGTTCCCTTCATGGTGAAACAAAGTTCGAACAGGTGAGTTATAAATATGAATGTCTCCAGTTGCTTTAACATTAGATTCGTCTTCTGGAACATTCCATTTTGGTGTAGCTATATGAACTACAGGGCGTAACATTTGCTCTGCAAGAGGAACATATAAAACATAAGGCTCCTCATTCACACCTTCATCTTTGTAGTAATGTCTCAGGTCTTTGTACGCTTGGGGTTCTTCAATTGGTTCATAAAACCTATCAAAATATAATGTTCTTATTGGCATTAAGTAAAAGAAACAAGCTAGTGCAACTGCTGCAAACACCAATGTGTTAATATACTTTTTAGTCTTTAGATTTTCCGTCCAAGAATATATTTTTTCCATACCAAAAACAAACAATACCGAATATGAAATCGCTGTTATACCAATCATTTTATTTGGATCTCTAAATATATTACCAAAAGCAGGTAAACCAGCTAACTTTAAAAACACACTTGAAATAGCAGGGTAATAGACACCAGTTGAGACTAAAATCAGCCCACCAGCAACTATGCTTAAAAATAGGACTATATGGTGTTTATAAGCTGTAAAAATAACCCCTAATCCCATCACACCAAGGATGCAAGCGCCAGATATATAAAAGCTAAGCGGTAGGTCATTCAAATTAATCATTGGCCACCAATAGCCCAACATAAGCAAGACTTGATCAAGCGAAGCATGTCTTGAAAACATGGTATACGTATCGATAACATTAATATTATGTTGGGATGCACCTACATCAAAAATAATGCCTCCAAGGTATATACTTAACCAATAAAAGGACATTCCACCTAACAGAACACCTACTAGTATGGCCTTTTTAGATAGTGCTAGAAATATGTGTGATAATACGATTTTTCCTTTTTTAATGTTTCCCACAAAATATTTAGTACAAATGAGTATAAACAATCCTCCTAAAACAAGAATTGTATAAAAAAAATAGTGGATTGCTGCGGATGCAAGAGTAATTAGATACGCTAAGATTATGGCATCAACAATATTTCGACTGTAAATCTTTTTTGAATATGGATTATAATCATGTATAATTTGTCTTTGAAACTTTTGGTCGAAAACTTTAAAAAAGTAAAGAATTACAAGAGGGAAAATACTGTAACCCGTTAACAAGTAAATATGTTGAATCCTGTATATTACCCAAGGGTTTAAAGCATACAAAACACCACCAAAAACCAATGCCATTATTTTCCACAAATTAAAAGAAGATCCCATATATACACTCACTAGGCGTTTGGTGAATAGATACATAGAAAATGCTGATAAAAATAAAAGTTCAATTATAAATCCTTTTAAAAACAAATGTCCATTCCATCCAAATACACCCGACACTAAATAGAGTGGCAAGATGAAAAATAACCTTGGAATATTAAGCATGGAAACTGTATTCCACCTTGTATTCCATAGGCCGACAACTTCATCCATATAAGTTTCAGAGTTAAATGGAAAAGCAATGTCTGAAAACACAATATGACCAGGTTGGAACAGTACGGACACATAGTATAATATGGCAAGACTCATAAGGGTCATTGCAAACAAGTCGTATCTGTATATATAAAACCAATGATTAAGTTTTTTGATCCCCTTTTTCATCCACACGCGCATCTGCATCATAATTAACACCTTCTTCTAAGTCAACATAAAGTGTCTCAAGTTCTTCCTTAAGAACGTTAATATCGTCAAAGCTTTTTGCAGCCATCCCCATATGAGTAATTGCTAAACTAATGTTCTTTTGAATCTGACCTAACTCCGTAATCTGACCAAGTTGTTTGTTTAGAACGGCTTGTTGATATACCTTAACGATTCTCCAAGCTACAAGAAATCCAACCGTAATTATAACTAGTGACAAGAGGACGTACCGGACTAAGTATAACCTTACATGTTTACGATATGTTTGGTCTAAATTAGCAATTAAAATGTTCAAAGGCATGTTTTCAAAATTTATCCTCTGAATTGAGTAAAACACTTCTTCCACATAACCACTATTAGATTGTTTTAGTGCTGAATCATCAAAGAAAGTGCGACCATTTAGACGTTCACCAACTGATGTAATGAGGACCGAATGTTGGTCATAAATACCTACCATACCTTTTGATGTTGGTAATGCAGGATTCATAAGTTGGTCTAGATTGATCAGTAGCATAAGATAAGTCGTCTTCCCTTTGTAATAGATAATCACTCTTTGTTTGTCATATGTTTCAACAATCATTGATTGATAGAAGAAAAGTCCCTCTAGAGATTTTTTTTCAAGTTGAACCATGCTCCCCTTCTGAACTTGAGTCCGGTCATGTAACCGGTCCTCATCAAACAGATGGACTTCTTTGATACTTTTGTTTTCATCTAATAATTTCAGGGACTGATCCAGCCAAAGTACATCACCATCTAAATCTTTTGAAAAGCTTTCAATATCTAATTTTAATGATTTAAAGGTATGATCCAGTTGATTGAGGACTGACTGACTCGTTTGGAGGCTTTGGTTAAGTTCTTTTCCATACTCTATTCTGTTAATAATCGGGAAATGGAAAAGACCAATAACAACCAATGTAACTAACATCCAAGATATAGTTAACAAAAATACTTTAGCTTTCATTTCATCACTTCCGTCCCATGTCTAAATTGTATAGCCGAAGTACACCATCGCTTCCGTTTATAAGTTCATAAGGTTGGTCCCTCCAGTCCACTGGGAGACCCCCATCAAATGAAGATTCAATTACAGAGAGATTATCATCTGTAAGAACCCACGATCCAAGCAAAGATGCTTTTTTTAGTACTGATGCTTCTACAAAAATAATTTTTTCGCTTTTAACGTCATCCCCAGCTGACCATTCTTTTGAAATGTTAACTGCTTCTTCGATCATTTCAATGGCTTCTTTATCTATTTTCCACGGTTTTACGATGTACTTATATACATGTCCTTCATTTATGGCATCTACAATAGCAGTGACTTGAGTACTGCCGCTTAAAACAATACGCATTGTATTGGGGCTAATCGACTGAGCTTTTACAGCCAACTCAAGTCCATTCATGTCCGGCATCATAATGTCTGTAAACATCACATTAATGTCAAACTGTTTGAGCCACTTAAGTGCTTCTTTCCCAGAACCAGCGAAATGACATTTAATATCAGTACTTTTCATTTTCCGTTCTATCAATTTAAGGATCATTTGATCATCGTCTACAAATAATACTCTTTTCATGATTTCCTCCTATATATCCACGTATTGAATATTACATTTTTCGAAATATAACCGGACTGCTTTTATAACTTCTTCTATGTTCTCATCGGACTGATACTTACAGTAAAAACTGATTTTACTTGCCATGTGGCCTGCCTTTAAGAATCCATAGTTGCGTGCACTGTCTCGAATTAGAAGAGCTACACGTTCTACATCTTTATACTGTTTGTTACCTAAATAAACTTCAATTTGCTCCAGTTGATTCACTAT
>Ga0070725_10000508_pt1 | contig 26585 bp, 23 predicted proteins | sample tdDd002_FD_69781 | JGI IMG/M metagenome (GOLD analysis project Ga0070725, IMG submission 69781) | Marine sediment microbial communities from the Atlantic coast under amendment with organic carbon and nitrate - tdDd00.2 | ecosystem: Environmental > Aquatic > Marine > Coastal > Sediment | place... | reverse complement strand
CTTGTTTTAACTCACTCAAAACCATAGCTGCGCCTAACAGCCAAGCAGTATGTGCATCATGACCACACGCATGCATTACCCCTTCATTCTTAGATTTATAAGGAACATCATTTAGTTCAAACATTTGAAGTGCATCCATGTCTGCCCTTAACATGACCGTTTTCGAAGGATTTGTTGAGTCTCGCTCTCCTTTTAGAAGTCCAACAACACCTGTTTCACCAATCCCTTCAGCAACATCTATTCCAAGATCATTTAACTTGTTTGCTACCAATTTTGCCGTCTGGTGTTCTTGTAACCCCAGTTCAGGATTGGTGTGTATCTGACGTCTAATTCTTATAATTTCATCTTTAAATTTTTCTGCATTTTCTATAATTCTAGTGTTAATATCCATACAAGTGCCTCCTATAAAAACTATACTTGTACACTCTAATCATAAAACGATTCACTAGGCCATATAACCAGTTGTAAGTTCGTATTAAAATTTGCATTTGTGCAAGAAAAGAAGCGCAAATGCGCTTCTATACTTTATTGGTTATATACTTATTAGCCATACAGATATAAAAGTCCTTTATTTAACATAAGGTCTTGCATATGGTCTTGCAAAACTATCAGCTTCACTCACACCATTTGTAGTCAACTTTTTCTTCCAGTAAAACTGATTGGCTACTTTCACAAATAGTTTCATAGCAAATACACTTTTTTTCTTATCTTGTGTTTCCGGGGCTGAAAAGTCCTTTAACTGAACTAGGTCAAACAAATACTTTTCTTTATACGTACCCATAAGATTTTTTAACTCATCTAATATTTGTTTACCTTGCCTTTTGTCCTTCTGAGTATAAAGACCATCACATCCTCCTTTAATGATTGTTCCTGAATACTTAGCACCCAGTAGTTCAACATAAGATTTTAAGTAAGCCTCAAGGGGTCTAGCATGAACAGCCTCTTTAAAACCATACTGCACAAGAAAGCCAATAGATTTTTTATCTAATGTATCTTTCAATATACTTGATCTTTTAACTTCATCATGCAAAACGCTTAAAAACTCAAGAACTTGGGCAGGCATGGCATTTCCATAGAGTGGTAATCCTAAAATTACATGGTCTGCTTGTAAAAGAGCATCCATAACGTCTAAAGTATTGTCACTTTTTATCTTTATACTTTTAGTTTTACATACATGTTCCATTTCATTAACTATAGTTTGCAACATGACTCCTGTATTAGAGTTAACTGGTTTGGGAGACCCATTAATCGCTAAAAATTGCATTTGTAATGCCCTCCAAATCTTCTATATTATAAATTTCATTTCCACCTTCTTGTTTTGGAGTGTACACCGACTGAATGTGTTCAATGTTCTCAGTCTGATCCAAGACAATTATTTGCTCAGGTAACTTATCGTATCTAGCAAGATGGCTCATTCTGTCTCCTTCAATTTTCAAATAGGGATGGACTAAAGGTAACATACGGTCTCTTACTCTTTTACATAAAGGGGAAACAAAATTAATTTTGACCGGCGAAGCAAGTATGACCTTATCAACATTTACAAATGCTGATAAAACATCATGCATTCCATCTTTGTAAACACATAATCCCGGTGTTTTAAGCCAACAAACATAACACCCAATGCAATCACTTAACTCTAAATCGCGAACTTGTATAAGTTCTACTTCTACTTGTTTATTACTCAAGTTATTTTTAAGCTGACTTATATGTTTGTCAAAAGTAACATAATCCACATCTGGATTACAGTTAAGAATCAGTGTCTTCATCTTTTATCCTCTTTCTAGATTTCATTACATTATGTCTATTTCTACAGGCTGAACCACAGTATTTTTCTTTTTTTGAGTTAGCGATGTAAAATCCACTACAGTGAACACAACGTCTAAGGATCGAATTACTATTTGTGACTGCAAAGGCATAGAGGGTCTGAATAGTCGTTTTCAGAGAGTCAAAATCCCAGGCTATTTGTGTGTCTTTTCCCTGTGTTATTGTGAAACCAATCTTTCCAGCTTGAAAGGCGTCTGCTAGAATCGTTACGGGTTCTGTTAAATTGTTTGCCGACTTTTTATAGACCATGAGTTGGTCATAGTGCTTTGACAACATAGATGCATAATTTAATATCCACTCTACCCTTTCGCAGTAATAGCTCGAGAAAATCAAGTCCATTACAACTGGACGTTTCCCATAATACTGTGGTGTGTCGTCATACTTAGCCAGGTAAATGTTGTCTTTGTAGGCTGACACCTTTAAATCTCCTGGCTCCACAAATGGAGTAAACAGGTCCATATATGTTTTTTCATCCATAATACGTTTATCTAAGGCAATCTCATTTTTCTCAGAGATGAGGATTTCATTGTCGCCAAGAACATTTCTGTTGTGAGTATTGGAACTCATGAATCCCATTAATCCATAATTTTTTACGTATTCTAAAACTTGATCCAGCAAATCTGACCACATTTTATTTGTCTTACGTTTTCTATATGCATTTAAGTCGACCTCTTTCATTTCCTTCCTGTAAGCATCGTATGATCCACCCAGTCTCAGTGTGTCAACCAAAAGCTGTTCGGCACAGTCAAATGGATCATATATTTCAAACCCTGAGCTTAAATCAGGTTTAATGTATAGAATCTGACTTCCTCTTGATAAATCTTTCTTTGACTTAATCTCATAGTTGGAAAATCGAATCCACTCTGTTGAGTATTTTTCGCCCAGACCTATTACCCTACTTAAAAGTTTTTCGTCTGCTGTTTCATCTATAAATTGCTGTGGGGAATATCCCATCAATATCAACTCCTTATTTATTCTGTTTATTTGCATCAAAGCGCTTCGTCTTGATTGCATTATAATTAATATATAATAAGGTGTAAACTATTACATTTTGCACTTTTGTTTTGTTTTTAATACGAATCACGTATACAATTCCTTCGTTATACACTTACTAATAAATATACAGGTATTCTTTTCCTAATACGCTTTCCCCTTTTTACTCTTGGCCCTATAATGATAGATAGCAAATGAAAAGGGGATATAATTATGGATATTACACAGGAAAAATTGGATCAGTTTTTAGAAGAATCAAAAGTATTTACTAAAACCGGCAAACTGGCCTCATATATACCCGAGTTGTTAAAAGCAAACCCAGATGCCTTGGGCATTTATATAAAAGGGGTCGATGGCACAACCATGTTTGCAGGAGATATTGAAACGCGTTTTACTATTCAAAGTGTTTCAAAAGTTTGTACTCTTATTTATGCCTTAGAAGCATATGGTGATGAAGTTTTCACTAGAATTGGCGTTGAACAAACAGCAGATGCCTTTAACTCAATTATAAAGTTAGAAACTAGAAACAATGGCAAACCATTAAACCCACTCATTAATGCGGGAGCTATTGCTACAACATCATTTATTGTTGAAAAAGAAGGTATTCAGGGATTTGATAATTTAAAATCTTTCATAAGAAGATTAGCTAAGAATGAAACCATAGAAATGAATGAATCGGTTTACAAGTCTGAACAAAGAACAGGTAATATTAATAGGGCACTCGCCTACTTCCAAAAAGGGGCTGGGACTTTTAACGCTTCTGTTGATGATGTTTTAACGTCTTACTTCAAAACATGTTCCCTTGAGGTAGATGTTAAGGACCTGGCAAATATTGCCCGTATTATTGCAAATAATGGACTTGATCCAGAAACAGGCGTCCAGTATTTCTCAGCTAAAAATGCACGTATGACCAAAGCAATTATGTCCACTTGTGGCATGTATGACTCTTCTGGTGAGTTTGCCTTAACTGTTGGCATTCCTTCCAAGAGTGGTGTCGGTGGTGGAATTATGTCAGTTGTGCCTGGTAAATACGGTATTGGCATTGTTGGTCCTGCTCTTGACGAAAAAGGCAACAGTGCTGCAGGAGTTCAACTGTTAAGCAAACTTTCTACGGAGTATGGATTAAGTATTTTTGCTTAGATATACTCTGCACTTAAGTCTAGATTTCATTCTAAAAAACTATCATAAAATAACCATATAAAAATGTCCCTAGCTCATTTGTTCTTACGTCTTTTTATTAGGCTTATATCTAATTAAAAGACCACACATTTGAGTTAAGGACATTTTTTTGTCGGATTTCTTTTTTAGGATTGACCATATTTGCTCCTGTTCAGTTATATTGTAGTAACATTTTCTACTACATTGTGTTATAGATTTAAGTTTTCTTTAACCCACGTTTTATAACCTCGTGTTATATCATGTCTCGTTACACCTAAAACGTTTTGAATGCTCTCATAGGTCCAATTTTTAAACAACTGCATTACCTTGTTATGACCAAATTTCTCAAGCATATAACCTACATACGCACCACAAACGGCATAGTAATTAACAACATCTAACATATCTTCTATCGATGTTAGGTCTATTGATTCCATTTCTACAAGCTCTTGTTTGCGTCCACTCAACTTCTGATACTTAACTCTGTCATTAGCAAAAATTATAGAAATAGGTTAATTTTGGTTAATTATACATTACGTATACCAAACATGGGATTTCAGGTCCTAATTATGCAATATGTCTTAAGTAGTTAAAAAAGATATGTTTTAATTATACTAAGTTAAATTGACACATTTAATACGTACAAGTGCTAAACATAAGGCATAAAGCTAGGTGGGGTAATATGATTTCTTGTATTAGTAAATCTGTAGTTAATTATCAAAAGATCGTACAGAAAAAGAATTCTAATTCAACAGTTTCTAATATAGATATTAAAGATGGTGTAAAATCCGGTAAAAGAGAGACTATATCAATACATGTAGATCACAAAAACAATGGAGGCTCAGCGAAGAAAATCGATTTAGATAAATTTGTTTTTTAGTGGTTTTTAGTTTTGGTTAGCATTAATGAATTGCTCAGTCTTACGAACACTCCTCTATAACTTTCTTTTTGAGAATATGGTACTCCTCATCGCTAATGTCTCCTGATACCCTAAGTGCTACTAATCGTTCTAGTTGGCTTAGGTAGTCCGATATGGACATTATCTGAACATCTTGTTCTATTTTCGAATTTTGCCCTTTCCTTAAAACAGGCCGTGATTGCTTATCTTCATTTTGAATGATTTCGATGTCTTCTAAACCTTCACTCAAGGTTACTCTTAACCGCTCACCCATCCGTTTTAATGTAACAAAGGTCATACCACCTGAAACCAGACCACCTACAAGTGGAACTGCACTTGATACACCTTTAGTCACCCCTTGTTCCGTAATTTCATAGCCAACTTTTTGACCCACCTTTTTCAAAGTTTCCATGACTGTTGTTTCAAATACCTTTTCCTTTAACAACTTTTCAATGGGCTCACGTGCAAGGTTTGTCGTAAGATATTGAACTGCTGCCGCTGATCCGCTCACACCAAACATAACCCCTAGAAAGAGTAGAAGTTCATTTCTTGCTTCGTCATATGAAACATCGTCACTCCATAAATCATCATAGCCATAAAGATATGCTAGTTTTTGAGCAAGTATTAATGTATGCATGAAAAACTGACCTGTATCTGCTGGGATGGTTACGGCAGCCCAAAGTCCTCCTGGAATGCCAGTTACAACCGACTTTTGAGTACTCAACTTAGCACTGTTGTTTATGACTTTTTTTGCTAACATGTCTATTGTGGCTTTAGTAAATCCCGCTTCATGTGGAGTCGTTTGAATGGCTAAACCAATTTTGTCATAGTTGTCCGTGTGTTTTACAAGTAACTCGTCAAGGAAGGTTGACCGTTTTACCTTGACCCCAGGAATGGTGAATATTTTTTTCATGAAAGAATCAAATGTATTTAGTTTTGTATTTTTTGACTGTATTTTCATAGTAACCTCTGATTTTATTGGATTTAAGTAACATGATTATATATAAATATTCTCTAAGTCTTAAACTGGACTTTAGGTCAGAACTATTGATCAGTGTGTTGAACGTTCGTCTAATGGTTTTATTATAACGCAAAATAAATGCGTTCTCATAAATAGGGAACGCATTTAATGGATACTTAAGTTTTACTCTTACTCAGGTACTGCATTAAACTGGTGAACAGTTAATTCTGCAGTATAAGAGAAGATAGCACTTTCATGTGTTTCTAGTTCAGCAGGCATTTCTTGACTAATTTCAATATATACATCATGATCAGGTTCAATTTGTTCTGCTTCTAATGCTGCAACAAAACCACTCATTGTTGAATTTACAACAGGAGTTCCAACCCCATCTTCATCTAGGATAGTATAAGTATATACATACAACATTTCAGCATCTAATTCATCTGGATCAACCAAATCTCTTACGTCAAATGTCACTTTAGTAGCCATTGTTGAACTATTCACTGCATTGATCCAGTACGTATCTACCACACCTGGATACATATCTGTTGCTGTAACTGAAAAACCTGCAACCTCATCACCGCTAACATCAAACTCAGCATAACCTGGCTCAGGCATTGCTACCCCACCCACAACTTCTTCACTTAATACACCAGCAGTAATTTCAAACATAAGTTCACCAGAATCTATAGATTGGTTAACAATTAAACCTTGTGTCCATGCGGCATAACCTGCGCCCATCATCATCATTGAAAGAATGATTATCCCTATAAAAAATTTATTGTTTCTCATTAAGTATTCCCTCCCAATTTATACATTAAAACTCTGTTCCCGGATTACCATCAACATCTTGCTCAAAGATAAAGTGTATCTCATACTCTAGTGAGGTGTTCTCTGGTAAAACTACTTCTCCACCTTCACCATTTCCAGATAAATTAATGCGACAAACTACATTCATCATTATTGTGCCACCATTTCCATCTGGTCTTGCAATCATCCAGTCTGGTGCTCCTGATGGGTAGTTATAAATAAACTCAATTACACCATCTTCGAGTAGCTGGTTTGCTAAATCTGGATCATCACCAGCACCTACATACATTGCTGGATAAATCGGATTGGTTAGAGCTACTGGAACACTCCCTACATTTTTCATGACCACGTCATAACCGAATTCCATACCTGGTATTGCATCTTCAATGAATATAGTAATTGAATCTTCATCTTCTGGTACCCTTAGGCCTACATCAACATAAGGAACGTCGCCATTTGTACGTATTTCGCAATAGTTTAACCCACCTAAACTAATCTCTGTACATGGCAGATTCTGTAGTAAGTATGGAGGCTGATCATCTCCTATAAAGTCAAAGTAGTTTATGTTGGTTTCTTGACCAGGTACTGTTGACATTTCCCCATTTGGATTTCCATACCCAATCACTTTTACGGATAGTTCACCTGCTGATACACTTTGTGTTACCATAATTGACTGCGTCCAAGCTGCATAGCCCACACCTATTGCAATCATAGAAGCAATCATTATGAATGTAATATACTTCATCCTTCTCATATGACACCTCCCTTCTTTACACTTAAATTTTATCAAGCAATTAGTGGCTCTCACACATTCTGAGGGGTAATATTAATAACCCTTTTGAATTAAAAAAATACACCCTAGGGTGTATTTAATGTTTTACTGTGTAAATATTTTGAAATAGAATTCTAACTCAAACTCTGAGTTTTCAAAGACTTCCTTTCGCAGTTTTATTTCATCTTTTAAGTCTTTGATATGACCGCTTATTTCGTCTCGCTCTTCTTCATATTTATTAAACTTACTTTTGTACTGCTTCTTGGACTCGTAGGCCTCTTTTATAGCATTTTTCAATTTGCTATATTTTCCTGAGGCATCCTCTCTTTCATTATCATTATCATCATCATTGTCATCATCATTGTCATCATCTTCATCTTCTTCGTCATCTTCATCTTCATCTTCTTCATCTTCTTCAATCTTAGAATAGTAAGATTGCAAATCCTTCTGCTGTCTGTTTATGAAATCATTAATCTGATCCAATCTGCTTTCATACTTATCCACTTTTAGTTCACAACTTTCAAGTTTATCTTCTTCATCTTCTAACGCCTCATGAAGATCTTTATTTAGATCTTTAAGGTCAAATTGTCTTCTTAAAAAAACACTAACTACCTCTTCGACATCTTGAGGTTCAATCCAAACACCTTCATCCAAATCTAAATAAACATGGTCTTTATTCTCAAATACATCTCCGTCTATATCTATAAACCCTTTTAAGTTAAAATGTTCAACCATTTCATGGGACATTTGTTCATGATCTTCATCACATTCATCTGGTAAATATTCAACCCGAACCTTGTAAAGAATTATTGGCAAAGTTCCTGTATTTTCAATTTCAAATACGGTTTTTCTGTCCTTCAAAGGCACACTTTGCTTAACTGTTTTTCTACTATTAATTGCTTGACCATTTACATTGGCTGTAAACTCATATGTGGAAACACCCAACTTAACATCACTAAACTGGCTATAACTAGAATAAGCCACACCTAATACAAGGAGGAGGACTAGCAAAATTTTAATCAACTTCATTGGATTTTTCATCCTGATCACCACGTTTCGGTTGTTCTAAGAATGACTCTAACGACACCTCTGACTGCGCATAATATGTTAAGTAATAGGTTTGCTTTTCTCCAAACACGTAAAACTCAACTTTTTTACCGTCTCCTTCATGCACCCTGTAATAGAATATGGGTTGCCTGATTTCGTCTGATATTTTAATTAAATCTCTGAAGTCGTGCATGTTAATTAGGGTTGTGTATTGGTTGGACATCCCTTTTTCAAGTTGTACCAATCGTTCGCTGTACTCTCTAAATATCCGGTTAACTATTAAATCATAATTTCCTGAAGGTGGTTTTGATTTTGTGACAGCTATCCATATCACCCCTAACAAACTTAATGCAAGAGCCGTATAAGTATATATAATGTTGTTCTTCTTAACCTCGACTGTTTGAGTTTTTACAACCTGGTCAAACGCTTCTTCAACATCTTCTTTGAAAACTTTAAAAACAGACTGAAACAGCGGCATGCGAAGTTTATACTTATGCTCAAAAGGTAGGTTAACACTTTCATTACGAATACGTCCTGTGAAACTCCACACAATTTGTAATTCAGTATCTGGCTCAAGTCCTGTCATTTCATATATTTGGTCCATTAACTCATCGAAAACATCCATTTTAAATGTGTCTTCTGCCTTTACATGGGTTTTACCTAAACCATTTATCCTGACATGCCCTAATGGTTTGTAGCGTTCCCAAATGGCTTCTCCATCGTCACCAAAATAACTAACCATGTATAAGTATGACTTCAAATGGCCTTCTACAAGATTCTCTTCCTCTGTTTCAACAATCCACGAGCCATATACTCGAATGTCGTCTATTAATTCACGTATTAAAACATTGGACTCCCCTAGCTCTTTCTGATAAAACACTGGATTTTGTATAAGCCCTGCTTTGAAACTATAATCCGATTCTATTTCATAGGAGAGTACCACTTTTTCAACTTCTCTTGTTTCATACTTATCCCCTTCTATGTAAGCAAATGTTCCAACTGCTGCAGCAATGATCAAAATAATAAGGGTTATACCATATCGAACTCTCTTCTTTACTAAGACCCTCATTTTAATCCTCCCCCAGTCCAAACCGCTCTGCTATTTTGTCTAGAGACTGTCCACGTTCAATCCTAAAGTATACAACTGGTTTTCCTATCACCGGTATTTTGCCAATCATTTTCCCCTTTATTTGTTCCAGTTTAACTAAGTCTGAATCAGCCGTATTATTGTTGTCTCCTTTAGTCTTATAACCGTCTTGCTCAATATCAATTATCCTGTGAATAATAAAAATGTTCTCTGCCCAGAACTGAATGACATCTCCTACCTCAAGTTCTTCTTTTTCCTCAATGGTTTGAACTATAACTATGTCACCCGGATAGATGTAGGGTTCCATGCTCCCTGTTAATATAAGGGTTGGAAAAATTGGGAATATACCCACAGAGAACCAAACTAAAACTATAGAAACAAGTCCCCACACCATGGTACCAAACAAACTTCTGTCCTCGACACGGTGAACGAACTCTGACTGATCTCTTTTTCTTACATGTTTTTCAATCAAACTTATGCCCATTATTGGATAAACAACATGTAACAAAGACTCCGTTATCCAGCGTAGATTAGGGAGTACAGGAAAAATATACATGATTGATTGAAATCCCATTTGTATAATAGTTGCCGGAACAACACCACCTAGTAAAACTGTGCGATTGAGTAAAATATTCTTCGATATTTCAGGTAAAACACCCTGTCCTAGAAACTCAACTATACTTTCTAGTTCACCACTAAAAAGTACACTCCATTTCCTCGGTGTAAACACTGCAATTGTAAAGATAACAATAATTAGTAACTGAAACCTTCCTCGGTGACTTTTGTCCACTCGATTTAGGACTGCATCTCGTACCACTTCAAACAGAATAAACTTTGGCATAAACACCAGCAAGTTCAATAAAATGCTAAGTGGATTAGTATTAAAAGGATTGTTGCCAAAGCCATCCATAAGCCCAAGTGCAACGAATAAAACAACGTATAAAGACGCAAAAACCAAACTATTTACTATAACTCTCATTCGTTCTGATATAAAGGCTTCTTTAATGGTTTTTGGTCTTTTAAGAAGTACAATGCAAATCAATACACTTATACCAACACGCACATAAGTGATCCAAATAAGGGATGATGTTAAGAAACGTGCTGCCACAAAATCGAACACATACAAACAGACAATGATCCCTAGCATAAAAAGAGCATTTCTATCTACTTCATTCATATGGCACTCCCAACTAGTTTTAGAAGCATTTTTACTTCAGTTCCTTGGTTTACATCACTTTGAACGGATAAGTACCCATCATGTTCTTGTGCAATTTGCTCTAAATTTAGAAGTCCAATCCCCTTTGTAGGTGACAAGTCATTTTGAACATTAAACCCACAGCCGTCATCTTTTATACAAAGTAATAACTCGTCTTTATTTCTTAAAATATCAACATCAATACAACTTGCACCACCATGCCTAATCGAGTTAGAAAAACATTCTGTTATTATACGAAAAATTGAGTTTTTCAAACTGCTGTTTAAAAGTACATAGGCATTGTCAAAGGTTGACCTAACTTCAACGTTATATACATAAGCCAACTCATTAATATAAGATTTAACGAATGTTTCTAAATACATATTTTCACTCGATTGATTGCTTAAACGGTAGACGATGTTTTTAATATCTTTATTAACCTCATTTAATAAACTATATAACTTTTGGCTTTTATCACGACACATACTGGACTCACATCCCTCAGTCGTTTTCATGAAATTGTAAGCCATACACGAGGCTGCAAAGACGCCTTGATTGACTTGGTCATGCATCTCTCTTGCTATCCTGTCCTGTTCCTCACTAATCAATAGGGCCTGACTAAATTTTAAAAGTTCCAATTTGGTTAGGATTATGTTTTGAAGTTTTTTAATGAATAATATTTGCGTTTGTATCATATCCATATGTTTAATCCAGTAGTCGTCAGAAACATATAATACAATTCTAAATGCATCTTTAAAAGAACTGGGTACAGCATAAATTAGTTTTTTAGCTTTTTGAACACTCATAATTTGTAGCTCAGACTGTCTTTCGTTATTATAATTTGACTGGATCAATTTTGTTAAGTGGTCTGACCAAACACCACCAAACACATTAACTTGGTCTGGATGATTCGTATCGATCACTGCACATGTAACCTCAGGAAACATTTCGTGTAAGTATCGTGTTAATGAATCATTTAAAATTGATTTTTGATCTACATTACTAATGTGTTCAATGAGTTCTATGGAATGCATCATGTTTTCAATAAAACATTCCCGGTCTTTGAGCGCTGACTCTAGGTCACATCTTACAAACCTTACTTCATCCAAATACTTAGATAAAAGTAAAATAGATGCCATAATTGTTGAATAGGCAAAAATTAAGTTGGTATTTTCATGAACAAATTCAAAAACATCACCAGAAATCCATGCACATATAGATAAGACACCCACATAACATCCCATCAAAACCACGTCTTTTCGACGGTCTTTTATTTTTATAAGTCCCATGAGTACAGGATTGAGCAATAACCAAAAGTATGGACTCTGAATCCCCCCAGTTGGAATGAGGACAGCTATGGTTCCAACAAGCTCAATGGAAATAATGTATTTAAGCTGCCCATCTTTTGCTGAAGTGTCACTATATAAAACAAAAAGAACACCATAAGCAATAATCATAAAAGATATAATTAAGATATTGGGCGGTACTTGCCTCACATCACCCAAAATATAAAGTGTCGTTGCAAATAGTAAGGTCAATGCTCTAAACACATAACAGTACTTAAAAACTGATGCACTCATAAGTCACCTCTATGTTTTCTGAGACATATAAATTTGCTTAACATGGTCATCGATTAGCCCTTGCTGAACCAGTTGGTTTAACCCATCTTCAAATGTAATCATTCCCATCGATTCATAAGCCCTAATGACTTTACTAAGCTCCTCAAATTTTTCTTCAACTATTAGCCTTTTAATGGCTTTATTACCAAGGGCAACTTCAAAGGCTGTTACTTCATTATTTTCTGAATCTATTACAAGTGTATGGGAAACAATTGCTTTTAGACATGCTGAAAACTGCAGTTTTTTCTGATGATACTCATTGGCTTCAAAACTAGACATGATATGTTGGATGACTTCATTCACACCTGTTATCGGAAGCATTGCTATAACTAAACGCTCACGGTTAGCTGTATGAATTACCATGTCAAGCGTTTTCAAATCTGGCAATTGGTCAGTAAATACCACGTCTGCTCCATCATCTAAGGCTGACTGTATACCATAATAATGTGAAGTCGTATCTATACCTACTTCTTTTTGAAACACTAAAGACCTGTCATGTTTAAACAAACATTCAATGGGATGTTCAACGGTTACAATATGACAAGCTCTAGTCTTATTAATATTGTTAAGTAACGACAAAACTGACCGCGACCTTATAGAAGCAGTTCCTCCAGTAAGTAGTACCAGCCCAGACTTTAACTTATGTAATTCATTTATGGTTGGATGTAACTGTACTCCACTAATTCTTTCTTCAAGCGTCTTAAGAAGTTTAACAGAGACCAACACAGACCCTCTTTGTCGTGACAAACCGACTCTTATTCTGCCGATCTCTTCTATGCCAACTGCAAATAAGGCATTCATATGTTGAGTCCATTTCTTTTCTAATGCATTGGGGAGTAATTGGACTGCTAACTGTTCTAGGTAATCTGCTTTTAACTGATCTACACCTAAATCGGTTCTTCTTATAAGACTTCCGTTCATTCTAAACACAGGTGGGCTTCCTGCTGCTAAATATATTTCACTTGCGTGGTCCTCTACTGCAACATTGACAATTCTTTTAAAGGTATTATCCATATGCTCACCTACATCAAATGATGCTGACAGTATAGAATCGCATCGGCTCTGTTTCGTAGTTCAAGTTTGTTGAAGATGTGATTAATATGTTTTTTGACCGTGTTTATGCTTATATAAAGTGTTTGAGCAATCTCAGCATTTGTACACCCACTGCCAATCATATTGAGAATTTCATGTTCTCTTCCCGTTAAGTCATGAATGGCCTTTTTGTGATTAGATGAGAACTGGTCATTTATGAAGTGGGAGTCCACAAATTTACTTCCTCCAAGCACAACTTTAAGAGCATACAGTAAATCCTCGGGCATGCTCTCCTTAAGTAAATATCCTTCTACACCTAATTCCATTGCTTTTTTAAAATCGCCATTATAAAGAGACGATGTAACAATCATATGTTTCCCGCCCAGATTGTTCGCATAACATCGTCTAACAAATTCAAATCCACTTTCACCATTCAAATTAATATCAACTATAGACAAGTCAATTGATGTATTTTTTGCTGTGTTTAAGGCTTGATCCACTGTTGATTGTGTGAATACGACAACTTCCGGGTACGCTGATTTGACAATCGCTTCTAAACCAACCGTAACAAGCGGATGGTCTTCCAAAATGATCATATTCATTTTACGTCCTCCTTTTACACTCCCCTAATGTAAAAGAAATGCATTTTCAACCCAAACTCAACTTCTATGACAATCCTAAACCTTAATTTTACTTCTTAAAGTCATTATACCTTGGGCAATAAATTACAATCGAACTAAATTTATTTTCGTGAATTAATACTATATTGGAAGTATTTAATTATGCAGTATAAGTAATTTATATACAAACGCATGTCAATCACTAAATAGGTCACTTAAACATACTTATGAATATAACTTTTCAGGATGAAAAGCTTGTGTTTCTTTTCACGTTATATAGGTATAAGTCACATACATTTTTTCTACATTTTTCGACTATGTTTAAAATCCAATTTACTTTCTGTTAGGAACTAGGATGGACAATATAAAACCCCACATCCTGTTGGAAGTGGGGTTTAAGTGTTAACTATAAATTTCTTTTTTTATAATTCGAACACTGCAAGCGATTCGTTCAACTCGTCAAGTTGTTTACGCTTTTCAGACATTTTCGCAGAAATTGCATGTAGATTTTCTGTTTGCTGAACTGTAGAAGCACTAATTTCTTCTGAACCAGCTGCTGTTTGTTCAGAAACACTTGAAATACTTTCAATTTCAGTTAAGACGCCATTCTTAATGTGATTAACTTCTTCAAATTGTGTACCAAGATCTGAAACGAAATCAGATACGTTTTCAATAGAAGTATTAATTTCATTAAAGATAGCTTGTGTGTCATTAACCGAGTCATTCACACGTTCAATAGCAGTATTGGTACCCGCAATCGTATCGTTTGTACTGTTTACAAGGTCAACAATGTCAGAAATAATGCCGTCAATCTCTTCTGCAGACCTAGATGATTGTTCCGCAAGTTTACGAATTTCTTCAGCAACAACTGCAAATCCACGACCTTGCTCTCCCGCCCTTGCTGCCTCGATGGCTGCGTTTAATGCAAGGAGATTCGTTTGGTCAGAAATAGAACGGATTGTAACAATAATCTCACTAATGGTTGATGACTTCGTTGCAAGTTCGTCAACACTTTCATTAACCACACGGGTTGCTTGAACGTTGTCCTCAAAGTTATCACGTAGAGTTTTGAGGGACGTTTCTGATTTATGACTACTAGATATAACTTCTTTAGTTAAACTAATTGTTTTCTCAAGTCCATCAGATGCAACATCAATATGTTCTGATAAATTGTTCATTGCGTGTACAGAGTCACTTGAAGATTGAGCCTGCGATGTTGCCCCTTGTGCGATTTCCTCAACCGACCTTGATATCTCGGAATTACTCATAGTTACATTTTCAATAATACCCTCGATTTCAATGGTTGACTGGGTTATATCATCTGCAAGTACATGGGTTTGTTTGAGTAATACCTGGATGTCTTCTAACATTTTATTAAAACTACGTGCTAATACACCCATTTCGTCTTTAGTATTTAGATTAATTCGTACACTCAGGTCACCATTACCAGCCAGTTCCATCTTCTCAGCCATCACACTAATTGGCTTAAATAGACGTGTAGCAATAACTGTAATAATAATAGCAACAAGAACTAACATAACAGTCATCATCATGGTAATGTTTCTTACAATACCTTGAACCGATTCAGCAAAGTCTGCTTCTGGAACAGTTGCTACAAGTGTCCAGTCTTCAAAGGCTCTAAAAGAAGCATGAATTTTATTTCCTTCATATACGTAAGAGAAGAATCCGTCTCCACCTTCAAGTAGAGGTGCTAAAACAGGAATTTCATTAATATCTAGTCCCACGTTGTCTGGATTTTTGTGGTACAAAGTCATACCATCTGAACCAACAATATAAGCGTAACCGCTTTTACCAACTTTAAGACCTTCAATCATGCTCTGGAGTCCAATAACCGATCTTAACTCATCAATATAAGATGGTGCTAGACCAACTTGTACAATACCAGGCTCGTCAAGTCTAGATACACCAATGTACTGGAACAGGACTGCATCTGTCCCTCTTTCAGAAGGCACTTGAGCAAGGCGACCATCTGTTTTACCTATTAGGTCAAGGAATGGAACCGTTTGCTCTGCTGTATGGAAATCAAATCCATAAAATCCTTCAATATTACCATTTGTGAGCACACCGTCGCCATTCATAACATGGATCTCATCCACACCAATGCTTTTAGCAATTTCCGTCATATTGCTAAGTTCTAAAGCGTCTGGTGTGAGTTTGACCATTTCGGCAACTGCCTTTGCCAAGTCTAAGTTCTTTTCGTCGAGTGTTTCAAAGAAGGTTTTTTCAACCTGCCGTCTTGTTGTGATGTTCTCAGTTAAGTTGTCAAGCTGAGACGACATCTGGTCCTGAATAAGTCCAAGGACCAATTGATTTTCAATCTGATTAAATATAACAAACCCAAGTCCAAAAATAGCTATAAGTAATACAAGTAATACAGGTACTAACAGCTTATTTTTCAGTTTCATATTACCCCTCCTGTCAGGAATTGTGATTGCGGGTGGCTCTTTTTTGTTTATACCCGGGTTGGAGGGGTGGTAAAAATAAATTAGTGGATGGAATGATATTTATAGTAATTGGATGTTTGTGTAAGGAGATAGTGTGCTTTAGTTTGATTGGGTGTATAATTCCACCTGTCGTACAACAACATTATAACGATATAGCTAATACACTTCACCTTATTTCCAGAGTTTATGTTATCAGTCATTTACCAAGCATTATTGATGAAATAAAGTTGACTGTATTCAATAAGATTGAAAAATCATAGAAATTCTAGATATTCTGATAATATCATTAAGTATATACGATTTCTCACTCTTTGCACTCATAATAGGCTCTGTCTCAAAGAAAAACTGTTCTGACTGGCCCAAATACATAATTTCTAAAATTTCTGTATTACAACCCATTTCTCTCACCCTTCTTTCGTATTACTTATCAATTGTGCTGAAAAATATTGTTACACCTTAAAATTTAAAAATTGGTATGATTATTTGGTCGCCGAAAGTCATAGTCACGAGCAAATTGAGCCATTAGGTGACTCAACTTTACCGAGATATTCAATTAGCATCACCAAATCATAGACATTACAATACATAGCTGCTATAATTTCTTTAGGTAACTTGAATTAAACTATTGAAAATTTATTTTGAAACGGAGTATTATGAAGAATCTACAAACAATAGACTTATTTGCTGGGGCAGGCGGCCTTAGTTATGGGTTTTTACAATCAAAAAAATGTGAAGTTAAATTAGCTGTTGAGTTTGACAAAAATGCTCAACTTACATATAAAGAAAATCATCCTTACGTTGATATGCTAGATGATATAAATACTATAGATTTTAAAAAGCTAAGAGTAGAATACAATAACGTTGATTTAATCATCGGCGGTCCACCATGCCAAGGTTTTTCCAACGCTAATAGACAAAGAAATTATATAATTTCTCCGAAAAATCAACTAGTAAAAAAATATATAGAGGCTGTTGATACACTTAATCCGAATATATTTGTGATGGAAAATGTTAAAACCATAGCTTCTGATAAACACAAATTCATATATTCTAAAAATGATGAATCAACTATTCAAAAACTAAACGTAGAACTTCATGAAGAGAATATTCTTATTGGATCTGCACCACTTCATCCAGAAATATTTTTGAATTTCATTACGGAAAATGCAGATAATTTTAACACAGATTTTCTTCTTCCTGATAACATCGATTCAATCTATAAACAACTTATGAAAAAAAGCTCTTCCGAAGAGACTTTCACAGAATACTTCGATAAAAAAATCTCTTCAATTAAAAGAATATTAGCGAAATGGACCATTGATGAACAAGCATTTTGGCATAACTCCTATGCTCAAATCAATAGACGCTTATACTTAGCACTAACCGTTGAAGACACAGATGTGAATTTTGATATGGTCAAAACCTGTCTTGAAATAATTACAGAGACAAACAAAACGTTGAAAAGAGCTTCAGATATTACCCATTATAAACTCAATTATAATAATCTAAGATATGAGAACAATAGTATTTACTTCAGTGCTAAATCCTATAATATTATTGAGTTTATTGAAAAAAAGTTTACAAAAAAGGGATACAGCATTGTTTCAGGTATTATGAACGCTGCTGATTTTGGCGTTCCACAATTAAGAGAACGTTTCATAATGATAGGAATAAAAACAACTATTTTACAAAAAGAACTCACAATGCCATCACCATCCTTTAGCAAAGACCAGTACATAACAATTGGTGATGCAATTTTGGATCTTCAGGAGTTGTCACCAACAACAAAACTTGACGATTATAAACCTATAAAAAGAAAAACTCCAGCGATGAAAACTACAAAATACTTAGACTGGATTGCTGATTCAGACACAATTTTCAATCATATTACTACTGCAACTAGAGAAACTGCAATTAAAAGGTTCAAAGTATTAAAACAAGGTCAAAATTTCCATTCTTTAGCCGATGATTTAAAAACAACATATACATCACCGGAAAAAACACAGAATACAATCTATAAAAGACTGGAGATTGATAAACCTTCAGATACTGTAGTAAACGTACGCAAATCGATGTGGATTCATCCAAATCTTGATCGTGCAATTAGCATACGTGAAGCTGCGCGGTTACAATCATTTCCTGATAGTTTTGTTTTTCATGGGAAAAAAGATGCACAATATCAACAAATCGGCAATGCCGTACCACCTATATTAGGTAAAGCAATTGCCGATCATATACTTAATGTTATTGATACTTCAAACTAGGATGCCTAATCCATCTGCTTTTAGGTAGATATCATACAATATTTTAGATTGCTTTTCAGAAGGAGGCATTAACCTTCCTTCTGACATGCTTTTAAGAATTCCTCGTTGGGTTCCTGACAGTTCTCTTATATTCTCCGGTCGAGTAAAGAATCCATTCAGTTTCCCCCAGTTTTCAAGTTCCACATCTTTTACTACAAACATTTGCATCTCTATCCCACGATCTAGTTTTTTGATTTTTCGCTCTTCTTTCTTAATATATGTCACTTCTTCTTTATCGAGCAAAAACCTAACTGGAATAATAACATTGACTTTTATTTTTTTTACACTTTCCCAGCATTTTTCTTGCTTACACCATTGTGTAACGTTTCCATAACCTTCTGGTGGATTCGAAATGCAATCACTAACTTCTTCTGCTATGACTTCAAGACAGCTATATAAATCATCTGATATAGACTGAATTTCCCATATTTCATTAAAATTAAAGTGCTTGGACTGTTCGCAAACTAAGTAGGACAAATAAGCAATTGAATAGGTAACAATTTGAGCTCTAAAGCCACCATTGTACCAATCTGCACCAGAAACTAACTTTTCAACTTTCCTGAACAAAATTACTCTAGAAATTGCATCCTTAAAGTACTTTTCGGTAATGGCTAGATTATTCTTTTCTAACTCATCCGTAGTCTTTTCAGCGAAAAATGAAAAATTAAACTGTGCACCTTTTGCAACTACATTCGGGAGTTGTTTCCATGAATTTTCACTTTTTGCTAAGAATGTCTTGTCCACAAGTTGATCTTTTGGGTGTTCCAACTTAAACTTACGTTTTTCAGCCGGTGTCAAGAACGTTTGCTTATTTAAATACCCCCCCCTAACACGCTCATAATACCAATGTGTTCTTCTTTGTGATCCACCTGTAGCAGCAACCCAAATTCTATTAGCATAATCCTTAAACTCCTTATGGAACGGACTATTCGAGAAGAAGTCAGACTTGTTAACTTTGTTCTGAGTATTCGCATACTCTGATATTTTTGAAACCGCTTGATTCTTTTCTTCATTATCCTTAATAACAGATAATTTCATTTGCACAAATACATCATCAATATCTAACTTGTGGTTCTTTTTTGCCGCATAAATAGCCGAAGTAGTTTGGGCACCATTAACTATCTGAAAATCTACTATTTTAGTCAAATTCCCATTCTCATCCGTTTCAACTTCACTGGCTGTTGCTGTTAATCCATTATTATATGCAAAAAATTGCTTAGGATCATATTCTATCGTTGTACGTAGCCCTTTATTAACCTTTCCCCTGAACTGTAGAAAAGTTCTTACATTTTGCTCAAACAACCTTTGACCATATTGATCATAAATCTCCGCAAGTGTGTTTCCATCCATGACTACTAGATAGGAGTCGTACTCTTCAACGTTATTACTAACATGTAGATACGGAAGATTGACATCCACTTCAAACGTTTTATCTATAAATTCAGATAAGTATATTTTATATATGTACTCTATATCTATAATACGATGCTCAATGCTAATTCCATCAAACTCATCATCCACGACACTTTCTAAAGACCTGGTTATTTTACCATCTGTTATTATCACAAACTTAATCTTATCTATTGCCTTTTTCTTTAAGTAATGATGAATGTTATAAAGAGCATCATATCCTTCTGCTGTTTCTTCATACTCTTTATAAAACGTTGTTGATGCATTTTGAAGATAATTCTTTAATCGTTTAAACTTTACTTTCATTTGCTGTCTGGTCAACGTTTGAATAGAATCTGCTTGAAAATAATTATGTACAATCAACGTCAATAATCGTCGTTCTTCATCGTAATCATACCCATTTAATTCCATACTACGTTTAATGAAATTTGACATTGAATAGTTTATACTGAGCTCTCCTGTACCAACGAGTTCTTCACATACGTTTTCAAAAAAAGCTTCAGCTTTTAGTAAGCCCCGACTTTCTGTATCACTTAATATATCCTGAACAAAATTTTCATAAAACTCTTCAAGTGTAATCATTTTACTCACCACCAAAGACATCTTCTTTATTACATAGAAATTCATCACATCGTGACAAATCAATCTTATACTTTAATTCTGTCACCCTCTGATCAATATCGTTAGAACTTATTTTTGGAAACAACTCATTAACATCATAGATTTTTTCTGAATCTTTAATAAACTTTTCTTTTCTAAGATTCTCATGGTGTGGTACCCATCCTGAAATAAATAACTTCATCATAAGTGTTTCATGCTCTTTACCTGTTAACTTAGCAACGATCTCATCATATAAATCATCAATTGACCTACCATTTTCATTTACAGTCATTCCATATGAAACAAGATACAGCTTGTCCTTTTCACTTGTTAGCTGATTCAAAGATGATATGTTTGCCACATTTCCTTTGGTAGTAATATGAGACTTAACTTCTACAACACATTTTTCAAGATTAAAATCTTGCTTATCTTTTTCAATACCTACCCATGAATCAATAGCAGCACAATAGCCTACTTTCGGCGCAATAATATTGTTTAGGCAAAGCAGTTCTGAGAATATACCCATCTGCTGTTCCTTACTCATATTGAGTTGGCGTTTATTAGCCAATAGGTTCTTCCATTTATCCAGTCTTTCTAACAGTTTACTAATCTTGACACTATCTGATTCATGAGCATCTATAACAAAGACTAAATCAAAACAAAGTGCATGAAAGATTTCCCAATCTTCATTTTCCTCAAGAGCTAAGTAAAACTCAGTACAATTATCCTGTGTTTTCTCAATTTTTATATCAATTCCACGCAACATTATATCTGTAGTAATTCGCTCATGTATATCTAGTTTAAGAAAAAAACCATATCTTCCTTCAAAGTCATATATCCAAAAATAGTCATATATTGTATCATATTCAACTCGTCGTCGTGTTCCTGAAACCATATTTTCCCATGGATTATATTGGCCATTATTCATCAATTTCACTCTCGTCTTTCATATCTGCTATTAGTTGATCAACAAAAACTTGATTAACTTTTGCCTTAACAATATTCGGATCATCATCTACATCTCCAGGGAAGCTAATGCCAAAAGCCGGTACATCCTTATATTCATCACCATTCTTAGTTGTAACATCCATCACGTGTAAACATAATAAAGGTTTTTCCATCATGGCTCGAAGATCTCTTCTACTCTTATCTTTAGATTCTTCTTTACTAAATAAAACTTTTTCGAGTGTCCCTGTAGAAATATGTCTTTGATTAGCTTCAAGATAATTCTCTTCGTCTTTCATACCAGTTCTTTTCTCTTTTTTAAAGCTTATAACATCATTACTATATTCTTCGTTTAATTGCTTTCCTGTCGGTAAAAGAATATCCCAATTTGTATTGACTTCTAATGCATACGTTTTGATGAACTCAATAGGCATTTTTGAACTATAGTAAACAGGATTTAGTGAATACACTCTAAATTCATCTAGAAAATCTATTACTAACTTTTTATCGACATCTTTCCATAAATACTTGTCACCATCTCTTGATAGATTAGGATTCGTCTCGAGTCGATATATGAGTTTATCTATAACATTCAGATTAGAAGCTAACACTTTTTCATCTTTTTCTATACACGTAGTTTCTTTTTCAGAACCATCTAAGTTCATGTTGAAATAGTAATCTGTAGTATGTCTTAACTTATTATTTGCTGTTACTTGTAATGAGCTATGAGGATGTTGTGTTACTGATAATCCGAAATCATTCGGAGTCTTTTTAGCTTCAGCCATTCTTCTAAAATTATCAAATAGCTCTTCAGTAGCTTCAATAATATACCTAAAACTCTTGCCCATTGATTTTTTCATATATATTCTACATATATCTTCGTAACCTATTCTGTATCCAAACCATCTACCCATTTGCATTAAAGTATCATACATTTTTGTTGTTCGTAAGAAGTAGCTAACTGTAAGCCCCTCTAAGGTGTAACCTCTTGATAAACTAGCTCCTCCTATAGCAATAACGTTTAATGCCTCATCTGGTAAATATTCTAAAGGTATTTTTGATTTTTGATGTACTTCTCTAACAATAATTGTTTTTATAAATGCACTTATTTCTGCCAAAACTTCTTTCCATCTAAATTCTAATGAATCATACTCTTTTATAAATGTTTCTTCAAGAGATCTAATATAAGAACTATAAGCTGAAGCACTATCGAGTAATCCATATGAAATAACATCATCAATAACAGCCTTTAAATACTCTTCGATATAAAAGGCAACTTTCACATGTATGTTTGTGAATCTACTTACATGAATTAACATACTATTATGCTTACCGGACTGTCCTCTAAGATTCCTTATAGCTATGTTTATTACAAATACCTTAACCGCTTCCTTTAAACTATTTGGAATGTTAAATATATCTGTATCTTTTTTGTGTTTAAGTGGTAATACACCTTCATTATCTTGTATATGTCTTACGTAATTATCATATTCTTCAAGAAATATTTTTCGTGCTCCAAAATAATTATCCGGTGCGTTCAGAGCAACAATAAAGTCTTTTGGAAATAAATCTAAGCCTAAATTGTCATTATCAACTCTGTAATCAATAAATATGTTAGCATATGGTGTTGCAGTGTATGCAACATAGGCACTTTTATCGAATAAGGACATAAGATGTCTTAGTTTCTTATTTATTGTTGATGGATCATCTTCATCCTTTGTATTAACTGAAGCGTAATCTGATTCATCATCAATCATTAACATCGCATGATTTGCGATTTTGTTTTTATACTTAGCATTCAACCAATTTATTACATTCGTTAAGGTATTAGTATTCTTCTTAATAACCATAATTACTGGAACATTTATAGTTTCAAAATTAAACAGTCCCATCAATTTATCCGCATCTCTTTTATTAAAGTCTTGTGTAGTCGTTGTGGGACTACTAGGTGTCTTTTCGATTTTTGTCCCTCCAAGTTTACCCACACCAACAAATTTTCCTTCTTGTGAACCAATTATTGCATCATTAATTCTAACCTGCGTTTGATTTCTTAAATTGTTAATACCACCTGCAATTACAATAATAAACTTGTATCCTGCATCACAAGCTTTACTTATTAAAGCACTATAATTTGCGGTCTTACCTGACTGTACATGGCCAACAACCATTCCATATGTTGTAAACTTCGACAACTTCGGATCTGAAATATTATTCATTACAACATCTGTATCTGTATTAATTGTTTGAATGACTTCTGGTGAAAAGTTTTGAGCAATATATTCTTTATATCTGCTCCAATAATAAAGCTCATTATTTCCTTTTTCTTTATCACTCCACCATTTTGTATCTCTTTTTTGCTGATCTTCGCCTTGAATAATGAATCCTTCAGGCATTTTTACATCAAAGTGCATTTCTAGATCCCTGATCATCCTTTCCCAATCTTCATCAACAAGATCACTGGATGCTGGTAATCCTAAATGCGAAAGCATTATATTTGTATCATCATTCACTAATAATGCTTTAGTTTGCAATACCATTTCTCTAATTTTTCCCTCTTCTAATGGTTGTTCAAATGTTTGTAGTCTTTGCTTAACAAATAAATATACTTGTTCAAAATCATTCATCATTCCCCACCCTGTCCTTATAAATTTCTGTCATGATTATGTCTGCTAACTCATTCCCTGTTTCTTGTAGATGCATAATCAAACTCTGTGCTTCATCATCATTCAGGATACTCTTCTGATCAATATCATGTGGTCGTTCCTGCAATTGTGCTTGAATCGCTTCGATCGGTATATAGGATTGTATTGCTTTCAAATACTGATTAACAATGGTCGTTTGATTATCATTTAATTCATTCATAACAGCAGTATATGATGGATGATCTTGATTCAATTCAAAACTGATTTTTTCGTTATGAGGGACTAAACACCATAACCTTGTTGTGTTATTATCTCTAATCCTTCGACCTCTTCCACTATATGGCCTAGATCCTTGAACTGTTACTTTCTTAATAATTCTCTTTAACTCACTTCTAACTTCAGGTGATGGAGAGGCCTTCGATTTTTTTACATCTATCCCCCAGTATTTATCTTGTTCGCTACTAATATCAATCTTTATACGCACCAATTTATGAGCATCTGATGCCTTATGCAATCCCCACCAAGTTCCATATATAAGCAATCTATTCTCACGGTAAAGATAAAAGCCTTGTGATTTTATATATCCTTCAGTCGTAGCATAAAAATCATAATCATTTCTCCCTATTTTTGAATGGTGTGGAAGTATAAAAGGTTGCACAACAATAGAGTCGCCATATAAATTTATCTTTTCATCTGGGATTTGCTGTGTTGCAGGGTGTGCTTTATTAAAGGGATCAAATGGTTTTATATCTCGTCCATTTATTCTAATTCCAATTTTTGAGGTACCAGGTCTTGCTTCCAAAAATCGATGAAACACCAATGATAAATGATCGCCTAAATCAGAAATAACCGTAGACATTTTTTTCTTATTGTATCTATCGATTTCTTCCCAAACAACCAATGTTCCACTTTCACACTCTTGAAATTTACTATACAGCCTATATTGTTCAACTGAATTTGCTTCAGGTGTGATCAACTCCCATTCATTTACAATTGCTAAATAATCAAGATCCCAACGTCTAGCATAGATTTTATTTTTATTTTTAGTTATTACAGTTAATTTTTTACACTGCGAAAAAGATGCCGTCTTTAGACCTAAACCGAACCTACCTAAATCATTTTTTTCTCTTTTCTCATCTGGGTTTTTGGTTGCAAGTCTCATTGCCTCGACTAAGTCTCTTTCACACATTCCTGTACCATTGTCTAGTAACTCAAATGTTAAATCCGGCTCTGGTATTATCAATATGTCTATTTGTTTTGCTTTTGCGGTTATACTATTATCAATAATATCTGCAACCGCTATTTCAAATGAATATCCAATGTCTCGTAATGATTTTATAAAATTCTTTATGTTTGGTTGGACAGTTTCTGTTTTCAAATCGATCCTCCTTTAAATTTTCTACTATTGATACCTTATTACTTTCATGTTGTTTTTGAATGTTATGAATTTTCACTTAAAATTACAACTCTAGCAGAGAAAAAGTACATGGAACATTGGCACTTGAATATTTATCTACAAGGTTTCACCTGATTTTAACGAATCAATTTCCTAGTATTCTTTAATTCTCATTGAAATACCAGTTTAACTACTTTTATAAATAGATTTATCTGCTCTTTTTACAAGTGTCTCATTGTCGATTATTGTCCATAAACTTTCTCTTATTGGAAACGTATTACTCAAGCCCTCACCTCATAAGTTAATTAGCCTACTAACACATATTGTGCTCGTCCTACACTCTAGTATAATGCACAATATGTGATACTAAAACATCATTTTCCAATTTGTCTACTAAAACCCACTTATTTTCAACACAACTGTGCCTAATCTCTATAAATCGCACAATTCAATGTACTACTCACACCCACACCCACAATAAAATAAAAAATCAGCCTCAAAACAAAAGGCTGATCAAAACTCAATATTAATCTAAAACTAAATTCCCCATTACCTACACCACTACCGCACCCAAACACAATTCCTACCACCACGCTTAGCCCCATAAAGCGCCTCATCCACCCGTTTAAAACAACTATTGAGCTTTTCAGGAGAATCCTTCGACAAGAATGTAACACCAAAAGATCCTGTTACAGCAATTCTGTCATTGTTTGTCTCACAAGGTGTCAATTCTACACTTTGTCTTATTTCTTCAATGCGTTTTAATAAAACTTCCTGATTTTGTCCATGCAATAGGAATATAAACTCT
>Ga0070725_10000505_pt1 | contig 26703 bp, 28 predicted proteins | sample tdDd002_FD_69781 | JGI IMG/M metagenome (GOLD analysis project Ga0070725, IMG submission 69781) | Marine sediment microbial communities from the Atlantic coast under amendment with organic carbon and nitrate - tdDd00.2 | ecosystem: Environmental > Aquatic > Marine > Coastal > Sediment | place... | reverse complement strand
GTGCCTCAATTTGAGAAAATCTAAGAAGGCTGAGTTATAAAAATTTCCTCAACTCTTCGTTACTACATATTTGAAACTGGAATCACGTACATTGGTACGCTCATCCACTTTAAAATATGCGTGCCTCAATTTGAGAAAATCTAAGAAGGCTGAGTTATAAAAATTTCCTCAACTCTTCGTTACTACATATTTGAAACTGGAATCACGTACATTGGTACGCTCATCCACTTTAAAATATGTGTGCCTCGATTTGAGAAAATCTAAGAAGGCTGAGTTATAAAGATTGATAGCTCTTGTAAGTAAAAATGTAAACACACTGTAATGCCTTGGATTCATTGTGTTTCATGGTAGGTTCTGTTATAATAATTCTATGATTGGAGGGCATATTATGGCTGAAAAGACACAACTAGATGCTTTGGAATATGGTAATGTAAATATTTCGGACGACGTAATTGGAATTATAACTTCAATTGCTGCTGCTGAGATCGAAGGTGTAAATGGTCTATATGGCGGATTTGCAGAAGATATCGCAGAAATGTTTGGTGTTAAAAACCTTAAAAAAGGTGTTAAAGTAGAAATCGTAGACGAGGTCGTTGTAGTCGACTTAAATATAATTGTAGATTTTGGAATTAAAATTCCAGACGTGGCATGGCAAGTTCAAGAGAGTGTAAAAAATGCTATTGAAACAATGACGGGTTTAACTTGTAAAGAAGTTAACATTCATGTTCAAGGCATTAATATGAACTCAGATGATGAAATGCCAGTCGAAGAATCAATTGAAGAATAATCACAGAATGAGAAACTTCGTGATTTAAGTCTATTGGCTTAAATATTCGAAGTTTTTCTAAAGTCTGTGTGGTAATAACATAGTAATGGAGGGCCTTATGGGCAGAAAACAAGCACGTGAAACAGCAATGCAGTGTCTTTATCAACTGGATATGCACGGAGACTATACAGTTGAAAGAGTTGATGCTTACATTTCAGAAGTATCTACCAACGATGCAGACAAGACATTTGTTGCTGAAGTTGTAAAGCAGTTCATTGACCATCAGGAAAAAGTTGATACTGAGATTTCATCACATTTGAAAAAAGATTGGAAATTGTCACGTATTGCAAAGATTGATCTAGCGATCTTAAGAATTGCAATGACTGAAATCCTATTTAATTCTGATATTCCTGAAAGTGTTTCAATTAATGAAGCAGTTAATTTATCAAAGAAGTTTAGTGACGATTCATCAAGTTCATTCATAAATGGTTTGCTTGGTGCAGCAGTTGGAAATAAGGAATGATAAAATGAAGCCTTACACTCTAGGTATTGACACAAGTTGTTATACAACATCCATCGCTGTGGTGGATCATAAAGGAAATCTGGTGTGTGATAAGCGTCAAATGCTCAATGTAAAAAAGGGAGCCCGTGGTCTAAGACAGTCCGAGGGCTTTTTTCAGCATGTCATGAACTTACCAACACTTTTAGAACAAGTATCTGAATCAGTAAATATGAATGACATAGGGTGTATTGCTGTAAGCACTCGGCCGAGAAATCAAGAAAACTCGTATATGCCTGTTTTTAATGCAGGTGAGCGTTTTGCTAAAACACTTGCGCTTGGTCTAAAGGTGCCGATGTTTACAACAACACATCAAGATGGTCATATAATGGCGAGTGCACATGGGTGTCGTTTTAACCATAACGAAGAACATATCTCAGTACATTTATCTGGAGGCACCTCTGAACTATTAAAGTCAAAATGGTCAGAGGGTCAGTTCGATGTTCAAATTATTGGTGGTTCATTAGATGTTTCGGCCGGTCAACTGATCGATAGGGTGGGAGTTGCACTTGGATTAGAGTTTCCTAGTGGCAAACATCTGGATGGATTATGGAAAGGTAGTACTAAAAAACTAAAATTTCCTGTATCTGTGAAAGGATCATATTTTAACTTAAGTGGAGCAGAGTCATATGGACTGAAGTATGGTGAATCAAATGAATCCATTGAAGATATTTCAAAAGGATTATTTGAGGCACTGCTTAAAACACTTGAAAAAGCACTGATTACAGCTTGTGAGGAAACAGGGATAAATTCTGTTCTGATGGCTGGCGGGGTGTCAGCAAGTAAGTTTCTAAGTTCAAGGTTACCTGATGTTTTAAATAAACAAGGTATTTCAGTTAAGTTTTGTCCACCACAGTTTGCAGCGGATAACGCAATTGGTGTAGCACTTCTAGGCGCATTGAATAGAGGTGAATCTAATGAAAATTAGACCATTATCAGTTTCAGAAGTGAATGCATATATAAAACGCAATATTTCTTATGACCCAATACTATCAAACTTGATAGTTGAAGGTGAGTTGTCCGGTTATAAACTTCATTCTAGCGGACATGCCTATTTCAATTTGAAGGACGAAGACGCGCGTATAGCATGTGTTATGTTCCACAGTGATTTTAATACGGTTGAGTTCGAACCACAAGATGGTATGAAAATCCGAGCAAAAGGATATATATCAGTTTATGAACGAGATGGTAAATACCAGCTTTATGCTAAAGCCTTAGAGCAGAGTGGATTAGGCGACTTACATATTAAGTTTGAACAAATGAAAAAGAAACTTGATGAGGAAGGTTTGTTTGAGCCTAAACATAAAAAAGAGATTCCACAATTTCCTGAAAAAGTAGCGGTTATTACATCACCAACTGGCGCAGCTGTTCGAGATGTTATAAATGTGCTGACGCGTCGTGTAACGTATTGTGATGTTACAGTTTTTCCAGCTCGTGTTCAGGGTGAAACGGCTGCATCTGAAATTGCTTCACAAATAAACAAGGTTAATGAATTAGGTGGTTTTGATACCATAATCGTTGGACGCGGTGGTGGTTCTATAGAAGATTTATGGGCATTTAATGAGGAAGTTGTCGCTAGAGCAATATATGGATCAGAAATTCCGGTTATTTCAGGTGTAGGTCATGAAACTGATTTTACTATTTCTGATTTTGTTTCAGACCTTAGAGCACCCACTCCATCAGCGGCAGCAGAGTTAGCTGCAATATCCAATATTGAATTATATGGATATTTAGAGGCCTACAGGTCTAAATTAGTGGATACCTTAAAATCAAAAGCTGAAATTTCGCGTGAGATGTTAGATCGATATAAACCTGAAATGATCAAAAGTTCATTGGTTAGGCTTTCTGATACAAAACGTTATGACTTAGAAATGTACAGACAAAGAATGGAGACTAATATCCAACAAGTGTTAGCTATGAAGAAGCAAAGTCTGTCTTATACTGGACAAATGTTAGATCATATTAGTCCATTAAAAACACTTGAACGCGGTTACTCCATTGTCCAGACTGATAAGAATAAAGTAATAACTCGTGTTAAACAAGTCAAGACAGGAGATTCTTTAAACATCCAAGTAACAGATGGTCAAATCCATGTTGCCGTTGGAAGTGTATCAAGTCGTGAAGGAGAAAATGATGCCTAGGAAAAAGAATTTTGAAAACCAATTAGACAGGTTAAAAGTCATTGTTGATAAAATGGAAAAAGGCGATGTAAAACTAGAAGAAGCATTAAAACTCTTTGAAGAAGGCGTTGGCATATATGGTGATTGTAACAAGTTACTTGAAGATGCTGAGCAAAAAATTAAGATTTTGACTTCCACAGGTGAAGCGGATTTTGAAAAGGAGTAAGGCGGTTCATATGACTGACAATACAGGATTTTCAGCAGAACTAATAAATAAAAAGCAAACGTTTGAAAAATATCTATATACATATTTTAGAGATGGAAATTCTACGTATCAAACAAGTTTATTCCAAGCGATGAATTACAGTCTTGAAGCTGGTGGAAAACGTTTGAGACCAATATTTCTACTAGAGTCAGCACTCCTATTTGATTCTTCTTATGAAAAGGCACTTCCATTTGCAGCAGCACTTGAAATGATTCACACCTACTCCTTAATTCATGATGACCTACCTGCTATGGATAATGATGATCTAAGAAGAGGAAAAGCAACCAATCATATAGTTTATGGTGAGGCAAATGCTATTTTGGCTGGGGATGCACTTCTTAACAGCGCACATACTATAATGATCGAAGCAACCATGAAATCAGCTCAAATGGAAAAGGCAGTTAAAGCAAGTTACGAAATTTCGACTCGAGCAGGTGCACATGGCATGATCGTAGGTCAAATTGCAGATATTGCCAATGAAAATGTAGCAATGGATATTAATACTCTGAACTATATTAATGATAAAAAAACAGGTGCACTTATTGAAGCTGCTTTTGTAGCGGGCTCTATACTAGGTGGTGCCACAGAAGACGAAACTAGAAAAATGAGGAAAGTCGCCCAAAATATTGGGTTATCCTTTCAAATAATAGATGATATACTGGATATTGAAGGGGATACTGAGATTATTGGTAAACCTGCGGGTAGTGATGCTAAAAATGAGAAGACAACTTACCCATCTCTAATCGGTTTACAAGAATCAAAGAATCATGCAATTAAGTTGACAAATGAAGCAATAGATATACTAAAAGATTTACCTTACAATACAGATTTTCTTGAGGAATTGGTAAACGAAATGTTGAGCAGAAAGCTCTAGTGTGAGAGGTTAGAATGAACTTTTTTGAAGGTATTGTGCAGAATGGAGTATTTGGTGCGGCATTTATAGCGTGGTTTATAGCTCAAGTGCTAAAAGTTATATTAACTTTCATTTCTGAAGGAAGATTAAACATATACCGAATGATAGGGTCAGGTGGCATGCCATCTAGCCATTCGTCATTTGTAATGGGAATGTCCACAGCTGTTGGACTTTTAAATGGATGGGATTCAGCCCTATATGCTGTTTCTCTCGTTATTAGTTTGATTGTTATGTATGATGCGTCAGGTGTTAGACGATCGGTTGGTAAACAAGCGATTATCTTAAATAATATTATTGACGATTTATATCATCATAAACCAGTTGCTCAAGATAAGTTAAAAGAACTTGTTGGGCATACACCTGTAGAAGTATTTGCAGGTGCAATTTTAGGCATTGTTGTAGCAAACTTTGTAATATAATTCTGATCAATTCAGGTGGTGCAGTATTCTAGTCAGAGCTGTTGGCTTGGAAGGCGGGGCTAAAAATCCGTTAAAGGGCACATCGATGAAGTTCCTGGTATTGGCTGCCGACGCCCAGTCGGGGGTCTGTGCTGGGAGTAAGGAGGTAGGGGGCGATCCGCAACGGCATGCGGGCGATGACCCTCACTCCGTGGAGACCTGTAAGGTGAAAACCTGCAGGATACACCTGTATTCCGGTAACCAAGCTGGGTACAGCGTAGCCTGCCTTGAGTGGAGGAGGCGGACGGTAGTCAGGCTTGGTCTCATGGGCCCATGAGACCTAAGTCAATGCTAATCTAAACCTTTTCTGCAAAAGAGGCTAAGAGTTAACTTGCCTGTAGAGGAAAACTCCTAGACTGTTCGAAAGAAGCACATTTTGGATTGAAGTGCGGTCTAAGTGGCAATCCAGTCCCGTATCTGGAAACAATATGGTCAAGCGCTTAATGGGAAACTGCTGTTTTGGCGACAAAACAGTGTGCTTGAGGGAAATCCTACTGGACCTAAGCCGTAAAATTAACTTAATGTGCTACCACCTGTTGATATAAAATCTAGAAAGATTAAATACTCTAGACATTAGAAAAGGAGCGATTCGTCTTGAAAAAGAAAAAAGGCGGCTCTCGAGTGAAAAAGAAAAAAGCCAGTGGATGGATTATTCGTGTGAGTTTACTTACGTTTGTAATGGCAATTGCCATGAGTACGCTATCAGAATCTGTACTTAGAAATGTAAGTTTGCTACCGGCGGTAGGTGTGCTTCTTGGAATCATACTGATTGGTATTATTTTTGATACCATTGGTAACGCCGTTGTTGCTGCAAAAGAACAACCCTTTCACTCTATGGCGGCCCAGAGAATAGAAAGTGCAAAATACAGTGTGAGTTTAGTAAGAAATGCTGGTCCTGTATCTAACTTTTGTAATGATGTTATTGGCGACATTGCTGGTATCATTAGTGGGGCTTCAACTGCGATAATTTTGGTTCAGATCATGTCACTTGGTCTGCCTTTTATTAATATGGCAACCTTATCGGTTGTATTCAGTGCCATTGTAGCTTCTTTAACAGTAGGGGGTAAAGCAATTGGTAAAGAAATTGCCTTGTCCAGCTGGGAAAGTATAGTTGGCTTTGTAGGCAAGTTTCTATATGTATTAGATAGCAAGTTCCACATTCGAGTTCTAAAAGACGTAAAACGTTGATAGAGATAGAAAGAGTGATAGCATGTTGCTAGACAAACTAAGTTCCCCTGAGGAACTAAAAAAAATGACAAAATCGGATCTTATTCGCTTAAGCGTTGAGATTCGTGAATTTCTTTTAAATAGTGTTTCAAAAACAGGAGGCCACTTAGCCTCTAATTTAGGTGTTGTTGAATTAACACTTGCGATGCATAAAGTGTATAACAGTCCATGTGATAAGTTTGTATGGGATGTTGGACATCAAGCCTATGTACATAAGCTTATAACAGGTCGTCAGGAAAGTTTTGGACAACTCAGACAGTTTGGTGGAATGAGTGGTTTTCCTAAAAGGTGTGAAAGTGATCATGACTGTTTTGAAACGGGTCACAGTTCCACTTCAATTTCTGCGGCTGTTGGTCTTGCAAAAGCTAGAGACCTAAAAAAACAAGACCATAATGTAGTTGCAGTAATAGGGGATGGCGCCTTAACAGGTGGTATGGCCTTTGAAGCTATGAATCACGCTGGACATGATGACTTAGATTTTACAGTTATTTTAAATGATAATGAAATGTCTATTTCAGAGAATGTCGGTGGTTTATCTAAACAACTACGACGTCTACGAATGGCTCCTGCCTATGCAAACATAAAAGGGGAAACAAGGAGCATTTTATCTTCTATCCCTCATGTTGGAGACGGAATAACAAAGTCAATTACAAAATTTAAGTCTGGGCTAAAAGTGATGTTGGTAAACGGCATGTTGTTTGAAAGCCTTGGCTATCATTATTATGGACCTATAGATGGTCATAACTTAGATGAACTTGTCAATGTCCTAGAAATGGCAAAGTCCGTAAAAGGACCTAAATTGATACACGTCATCACGAAAAAAGGTAAAGGATATTTACCTGCAGAGCAAAATCCTGCTGCCTACCATGGAGTGGGGGCATTTGATATTAAAAAGGGTGTTCAACCGAAAAAAGGAAACACTTCTTATTCAGCCATAGCTGGTAAAACATTGGTTGATATAGCAAAAGACAACGAAAAATTGATTGCAATTACAGCTGCAATGCCTGACGGAACAGGTCTTTCTGACTTTATGAAAACCTATCCAAAACGGTTTGTTGACGTAGGGATAGCTGAGCAGCATGCGGTTACAATGGCTGCTGGTATGGCAGCAGAAGGTTTTAAACCTGTGTTTGCAGTCTATTCAACCTTCCTTCAAAGAGCATATGATCAGATTTTACACGATGTGTGTCTTCAGAATTTACCGGTTGTTTTTGCAGTCGATAGAGCTGGACTTGTCGGAAACGATGGTGAAACGCATCACGGTGTATTTGATTTATCATATTTATCTCATATTCCTAATATGACTGTCTTAGCACCTAAAGATGGTCCTGAACTTGAACGTATGATGAAATACGCGGTAAATGAACATGAGGGACCAATAGCAGTGCGTTACCCAAGAGGGAATGCTCCTGACTATATGTCAAATGAGGGCAGTGTACTCGAACCTGAAGTGTTAGTTGAAGGTGGAGATTTAACTATTATTGCTGTAGGGAGTATGGTTAAAACAGCGCTGGAAACATCAGAAATTCTAAAAGAGAATGGCATTTCAGCATGTGTAGTTAACACGCGATGTGTTTATCCATTATATAAAGATAAACTTAAAACCATCCTTGATCAGAATGCATCTAATTTTATTGTAACACTTGAAGACAATGTGGTTGAAGGTGGCTTTGGATCAAGCATCTCTAGATGGTTTAATGAGGAATCTATGCAAGCTCATATTCAAAATTTAGGCATTCCTAATAAGTTTGTAGAACATGGCAATGTAGATATGCTAATGACATCATTAGGTCTAGACTCTAAAAACATAGCAAAACGCATACAGATGAAAATGAAAATTAGGAGACGTCAGAAATGAAAAAAGAAAGATTAGACGTTTTACTTGTAGAACTGGGTGAATTTGAATCTAGAGAAAAAGCTAAGCGTAATATCATGGCTGGTTTAGTATTTGTTGATGGACAACGCGTCGATAAGGCAGGCACTAAAGTTAAGAGAGATTCTGAAATTACTATTAAAGGTAAAGCACTCCCATATGTTAGTCGTGGTGGACTTAAGTTAGAAAAAGCGATTAAAGAGTATGGTGTGGTTGTTGAAGATAAAATTTGTATGGATATAGGTGCATCAACAGGTGGTTTTACTGACTGTATGTTGCAAAATGGTGCACGTAAAGTTTACTCAGTAGATGTTGGCTATGGACAATTAGACTGGAAACTTAGAAATGACGAACGTGTAGTAAATATGGAACGAACAAATATAAGACATGTCACACCTGAAGATTTGGACGATAAGGTTGATTTCGTAAGTATTGACGTTTCATTTATTTCATTAAAACTTGTTTTACCTGTAGCTTTTAGCTTGATGGCTGACCAAGCAGAGATTGTCTTTTTGATCAAACCTCAGTTCGAAGCAGGAAAAGAAGAAGTGAAAAAAGTTAAAGGTGTTATTAAAAATCCTAAGATACACCAGTCCGTTATTGAAGAAGTGGTTACCTTCGCTATAGGACAAGGATTTAAAATAAAAGAACTAACATTTTCACCTATTACAGGACCAGCTGGGAACATTGAGTTCTTATGCCATGCAGTAAAAGGTGAGTTAGACGAGGAACTTGCAATTGACGGATTAGCAGAGGCTGTTGTGGAGCATGCCCATAATCGGTTAAAGTAATTTATTAATTCTGTAGAATATATGCAAAAAATCATATAAAAATAGAGGAAAATAAATACTTGTCTAGAATTAAACACAGAGTACTACACAAATCAGGCATTCATTATTAACGGGGGGATTCAAGTGAAATATTCACGTCATTCTAAAATTTTAGAAATTATTGATTCACAAGAAATCGAAACGCAAGAAGAACTAGCTAATGCGTTAAAAAAGAACGGTTTCAACGTTACACAAGCAACAGTTTCACGTGATATTAAGGAATTACGCCTTATTAAGGTACTAACTAAGGATGGCAAGTATAAATATGCAACAATCAAGCAACAGGAAAGTGTTATATCGGAACGTTTCCTAAAGCTTTTTAGAGACTCTGTAATCTCTTTAGATCACGCAGGTAATATGGTTGTGATAAAAACTTTAGTTGGTGCAGCAAACGCAGCTGCTGCGGCTATTGATGCTCTTGATGTTAAGTCAATTGTTGGTTCAATTGCTGGAGATGACACAATTTTCTTACTTGTCAGAACGGACGACGACGTCGAAGAAGTACTATCAGAATTTAGAAAAATGATGGCTTAATGAATTATAAGAAGTGTTCATGATACACGACATATTTCAGTTTGACATCTTGGAGGTCATTTATGCTTCTTGAATTATACATTGAAAATTTTGTATTAATTGATCAGTTAACGATTCCTTTTGAATCTGGACTTAACATATTAACAGGTGAAACGGGTGCGGGAAAATCTATTTTATTAGGTGCACTAGACTTAATCCTGGGTGGGAAGTTTAATAAAGATTTAATTAAGAATAGAGATCTTAAATCTGTTATACAAGGTACTTTTGAAATAAACACTTCATCAGAATCCTTATTGATGGAACATGGGATCGAAGTAGATGATGGCCTTGTCATGATTTCTAGAGAAATGCATGGCTCTGGTCGTAGTGTACTTAGAATTAATGGCAGAATGGTTCCAAGGAACATAGTGTCCCTTCTTGGGGATGTTATTATGGACATTCACGGTCAGCATGAACATCAATCTTTATTAAGTTCAGCTACACATATAAAAACACTAGACATGTTTGCAGACGCTGATGTTTCCGAACTTTTGCAAAAGGTTAAAGTGTCGTATGATGAAATAAAAAAGATTGAAAGTGACCTGCAAGAAATTGATCTTACACCAGAAGCTGTTCATAGAGAACTGGAACTGGTTAAGTACCAGCTCGATGAAATAGAAAAAGCGCAACTTAAAAGTGGGGAAGATGAAGAGGTTGAAAGTCGCTTAGAGTATCTTAAAAACTTTGAGCAGATTCATACCGTTATGCATTCTACTTATGAATTATTATCTTCTGATGAGGGAATTTATAATCAATTCACTTCCATACTGCGTGATATAACATCTGTTGAGAAGTTTGACTCTAATATTGAAAATATTAGAAAGCAAATTGAAGATGTTTTTTATAGTTTAGAAGGTATATCTGGAGAAATTCGCGGTTTTACTGATAATGTAGAGTATATGCCCGATGAACTCTCTGAAATAGAAGAACGACTAAATGTAATTAATGATCTTAAAAGGAAGTATGGTCAGCATATTGAAGACATTCTTGAATTTGCAGGGACATTAAAAGTACGTCTTGAAGAACTTGAAAACCATACTGAACGTGTCGAAAGATTAAAAGCTAATCTTGACAAAGAAAGGTCAAAGTTTGATAAGGTTGCATCAAAACTATCAGACATACGAAAAAGAGCAGCAGCTGGTTTCGACGACCAGATTATGCGTGAAATCCACGCTTTAAATATGAAAGATGCTCATTTTAAGACAACCTTCACACTGTCTGAAGTCAGAAGGCCGGATGGACTAGATCGAGTTGAGTTCATGATATCTACAAATCCAGGTCAACCACTAAGAGCACTGAAAAAAGTTGTTTCCGGTGGTGAGTTGTCTAGAATTATGTTATCTATTAAGTTGATATTAGGAAAATTGGATGGAATTCCATCTTTAGTATTTGATGAGGTAGATACGGGTATAAGTGGAAAGACAGCAAGTGTTGTGGGGGAAAAGCTACAAAAGATTGCCACTACACATCAAGTAATCTGTGTTACACACTTACCGCAAATTGCTGTTATGGCTGATCATCATTTGTTCATAGAAAAGCAGACACAGGCTTCAGACACAGTATCGTCTGTAAGACCGCTTCAATATGAAGAACGTATAGATGAAATCGGACGATTAATTGGCGGAGACACAATCACAGAAACAACACGCGTCCATGCAGTTGAACTTCTTGATTTAGCAAATAAAAGAAAAATGTCATCTTAAAGGTGGGGAAATCTATGAGTGAAAAAATTCGCGTTCTAATAGTTGATGACAATCAAAACTTCTGTACTATTCTTAGCGAACATATTGGTGAGCAAGATGATTTGGAAGTAGTGGGCATTGCGAATAATGGTTTAAAAGCTGTAGAGTTAATTAAAGAAACGATGCCAGATATTGTAGTGCTTGATATAATCATGCCACATTTAGATGGTTTGGGGGTTCTGGAAAAGGTAAGAGAGTTAGATCTTATTGACCAGATAAAGTTTATTATTTTATCAGCAGTTGGACAAGATAACATCACACGTCGTGCTATTAATTTGGGTGCAACGTATTATGTTATTAAGCCTTTTGATTTTGATTTATTTATTGACCGTTTACGTCAACTTTCAAAGTCGAAGAGCAAGTCTGAAAATGAAGAAATATCGGGTAAGGAACTCGGCATGGGTGCACCTGCGTCAGAGTTTGCTTCTATCGATGCACGTATTACTGAAGTGTTACATAAAATTGGAGTTCCACCTCATATTAAAGGTTTCCAATATATTAGAGAAGCTATATTAATGGTATATGAAGATTCTAATTGTCTAAGCAAAGTAACAAAAATTATCTACCCTGGTATTGCTGAGAAATTTGATACTACAGCAAGTCGTGTAGAAAGAGCGATTAGAAATGCCATTGAAATTGCAATTAACAGAGGTAATCCAGATTACATCCAAAAGTACTTTGGACATTCTCTATCCGCAAAGAAAAATAAACTAACAAATAGTGAGTTTATTGCTCTTGTTGCAGAAAAACTACGTATGGAAGACTCTAGATCCAATTAGATTACACATCTGAAAGGAAATAAAAATCGTGGTCACTAGGATTCTTATCGCAATACTCGAATCATTTATCTTCAGCTTTACTATGTTTGGTGTGGCTCATCGAAGAGAACAGCGACCCGTTTATCAGCATGCCCTATTTATTTCTATAAATACGGTCATGCTTTATTTTTTGGATTTGAACAGTCTTTGGGAACTCATGTTTTTCTTTGTTGTAATGTTAAGTGCATATACAACACTGTTTGATCTTGATTTAAAAGTAACCGCACTGGGTGGGGTTACTACCTATATATTTGTCACGATCAATCAACTGGTTTCTGCCTTAATGTCTTTGCTTATATATCAAGAGAGGTTTGATTATAGGTTAATACTGAGAAGTCAACACTGGCCTATCTCTGCTTTCACCCTTGTATTTGCACTGATTTTAATCATCATGTATAACATGTTTATAGCTATGCCAAGACGAAAGTCAAAGTCTAGGACGAATTTCGCTGACTTAACAGTAAGGATTAATATGGTTCTTGCTATGGTTTTAATTGTGATGCTGAGTTGGAATATTCGTTACATGTACCGTAATTGGGAAAATGTAAATGCTGTTCCCGGCTTAGCAAGTAAAATTATTATACTAGTAATCTTCGCTGCTACTATGGTTGGCATTATGATGATTGTTGTAAATCGGTATTTAATGAAGTCCCTACAGTTAAATCATGTGTCAGAAACATCACAAAGAGATATGATGACTGGTACTCTGAATAGAGAAGCAGGACTTGCTATATTAAAAGATATGATGAAGTCTTCAAGAGAAACAGGTGCACAATTAACTGTTTGTTTTGTTGACATAAACAATTTGAAATTTGTAAACGACAAGTTTGGTCACCACGAAGGGGACCGACTGATTGGGATAGTCAGTTCTAATATTGCTGAAAGTCTGAGGAACCGTGACGTTGTTGCAAGAATGGGTGGAGACGAGTTCATTGTAATTTTTGCAGGGTGCGACATAGCACGTGCAAGAACAATTTGGAGTCGTATTTTAGACAAATTTAAGCAGATTAACTTAAGTGGTGAACTCAGCTTCCCCGTTGGGATTAGTTCAGGTTTTGTTGAGTATGATCCTGACAAACATGCTACTACTAAACAACTTTTAAGAGAAGCAGATGAAAGAATGTACAAAGATAAGAAATCTCGTAGAAGTTATAGAAGTATGAAATAAGAAGATTAATTAATGATTATTCCCCTGAATGATTCATGAACTTAGAAAAATTCAGGTTTAGGCTTTCCAATTGCATGGAAAGTCGGTATAATAATAGTATTGTTCCGCTATTAAGGACAGAAGTGTATAAAACTTTTAGTGAGGGGTTAATGCAATGTTAGGAAAAATCACTTCATTTTGTGATTATCTGAATAATGAAAGAAAGTTATCGAAGAATACCTTGGAGTCTTATTCTAGAGATTTACGTAAGTTCCATGCGTACTTGGAAGAGAACAAAATTGAATCATTTTCAGAGGTTTCAGACAACACTGTATTGACTTATCAGCTACACTTACAGAATTTAGGTCGATCTGCAGCAACAGTTTCTAGAAATCTTGCGACACTTCGTACATTTTTCGGGTACTTATTGGATGAGGGTCTGATTACAAAGAATCCTACACGGAAACTTGTATCTCCAAAAGCCGAACGAAAAATGCCGAAGGTTTTAACACTTGAGGAAGTTGACTGTCTTCTAAACCAACCCGATATCATGAGTGAAACAGGCAAACGTGATAGAGCTATGCTTGAACTCTTATATGCTTCGGGTATACGTGTAACGGAGATGGTTTCACTTGATCTTGATGATGTTAATATTGATATTGGTTATATCAGATGCAAGAATGAAAGAACCAAAGATAGAATCATACCAATTGGAAAGATGGCAAAAGACGCTGTTTCCAATTATATGGATCTGTCTAGGGAAAAGCTTGCTAAAGATGAAACGACAGCTCTTTTCGTGAATTATTATGGAAAAAGATTGACAAGACAAGGATTCTGGAAGATTGTTAAGCGATATACACAGATGGCTGGTATAGATAAACCAATTACGCCACACACTTTGAGACATTCATTTGCGACACATTTGATCCAAAACGGTGCAGATTTAAAGTCTGTACAAGAAATGCTGGGTCACTCGGACATCTCAACGACTCAAATGTATATTGAGCTCAGCAGAACCCGAATTCAAGAAGTGTACAACAAAGCGCATCCGAGAGCCTAAACAATTTAATAGTTTACTCTATTTGTAAGGGTTTATCTCGAATATGCGATGTTAGCTTAGGAGGGATGCACATGGTAAAAAGAGTAATTATTTTCGTAATGGACAGTGTTGGTATTGGTGCACTGCCAGATGCAGAAAACTTCGGTGATGTAGGCGTTAACACACTTGGTAATATCGCAAAAGCTAGTGAGTCATTTAATATTCCAAATCTAAAAAAATTAGGTGTTGGTAATATTGAAGGCTTAGAAATGATCGGTCCTTATAATAATCCAATTGGTGCTTTTGGTCGTTCTGGTGAAGTGTCTAATGGTAAAGACACAACAACAGGTCACTGGGAGATGGCGGGATTATTCTTAGAAGAAGCTTTTCAAACCTTCCCTGATGGATTCCCTGATCATATTATTCAGGAATTCGAAGAAAAGACTGGTAGAAAAGTTCTTTGCAACAAGCCATATTCTGGTACAGAGGTTATTACAGACTACGGCAAAGAACATCTAGAGACAGGCAATGTAATTGTGTATACATCAGCAGACAGTGTATTCCAAATTGCCGCTCATGAAGAGGTCGTTCCTCTGGACGAACTCTACAAAATGTGTGAAATTGCTAGAAAAATTATGATGGGTGAGAACCAACTCGCTCGTATTATTGCTCGTCCATTTGTTGGAGAGCTTGGCAATTTCGAACGTACGGCGAATAGACGCGACTATTCGTTAAACCCATTCGACAAAACTGTACTTGATAACGCTAAAGAGGCGGGACTCGATGTGCAAGCTGTCGGAAAAATCGTTGATATTTTCAATGGTCAAGGGATTACGGAAGACGTTCATACCAAATCTAATATGGACGGCGTTGACTGGACAATTAAGTACCTGAACACTGATTCAAAAGGTATTCTATTTACGAACCTTGTTGACTTCGATGCGAAATTTGGACATAGAAGAAATGTAGCTGGGTATCGTGAAGCAATTGAAGAGCTTGACGCACGTATTCCGGAAATCCTCGAAGCTATGAATGATGATGACATCATTATCTTCACAGCTGATCACGGGAACGACCCGACGTACAAAGGTACAGATCATACTAGAGAGTATGTTCCGCTACTTGTGTATGGCAAGAATGTAAAACAAGGTGTTGACCTTGGCACACGCAAAACGTTCGCAGATATTGCTGCAACAACTGCTGACATTCTTGAGATCAAAGCCCCACCATTTGGTGAGAGCTTTAAATCACTGATTTTAAACGATTAACACCTGAAATCATGAGGAGGACAAAATGGATAACATGCTTCAAAAGATACAAGAAGCTAAGTCTTTCCTAGCGGAAAAGATTGGCTTCGAGCCGGAAGTTGGCCTTATTTTAGGCAGTGGTCTTGGTGTACTAGCAGATGAGATTGCTAATCCGGTAAAAATTAAGTACGAAGATATTCCCCATTTCCCTGTTTCGACTGTAGAAGGTCATGCAGGACAATTCGTAGCTGGTGACCTTGAAGGTCGCAAGGTTATTGCAATGCAAGGCCGTTTCCATTACTACGAAGGTTACACAATGCAAGAAGTTACATTCCCAGTTCGTGTTATGGTAGCACTTGGTATCAAGAACATGATGGTTACAAACGCTGCTGGTGGTGCTAATGAATCATACATTCCTGGTGACTTAATGATCATAACGGATCATATCAATTTCACAGGAACTAATCCTCTAATCGGTAAGAACTTTGATGAGCTTGGTCCAAGATTCCCAGATTGTTCTGAGATCTACGACAAAGCAATCAACAAACAAATCGATGAAATCGCTAAAGGTCTAGACATTCGTCTTCAAAAGGGTGTTTACCAAATGAATCCTGGCCCAACTTATGAAACACCTGCTGAAGTAAGAATGGCTAGAATTCTAGGTGCAGATGCGGTTGGTATGTCTACAGTTCCAGAAGCAGTTGTAGCACGTCATGCTGGTATTAAAGTTACTGGTATTTCTTGCATTACAAATATGGCTGCTGGTATTTTGGACCAACCACTACACCACGGCGAAGTTGTTGAAACAGCAAATATGGTGAAGAAAACATTCATCACGCTTGTTCGTAACATCGTACCGATTCTTAAGTAAGATTTGATTCTTTCGAATCAATGTTTTCATGAGAACATTATGTAATTAAATAAAGCAAGTAACGCTTGTTTATAAGTCTACCCGAATCAGAAATGATTCGGGTTAGGCTGTTTTCTCGGTTATAAAAACACATGTTTAGGTCAAATGTAGAGTATGTATTATTAATATAGATATTACTAATACATATTCAATTATGATTCTGAATATTTTGATTTAACACGTGAAGACATTAACGGTTAAATTACATTAATGGACTCAAGGCTGATATTGGAAAATGCAATATTAGGTTTTCTGTATTGTACGGACATAATATTCCTAAGAAAGAGGGTAACTTTAATGAGAATGTATGATATTATCGCTAAAAAACGCGATGGAAAAGAATTAACAACTGAAGAAATTAAGTTCTTCATTTCAGAATATACTAAAGGCAATGTGCCAGATTACCAAGCGTCGGCTTTACTCATGGCTATTTTCCTACAGAAAATGAATACTAGAGAAACAGTAGATTTAACACACGCTATGATGAACTCTGGTGATGTTGTTGATTTAACTGCTATTGAAGGTATTAAAGTAGACAAACACTCAACAGGTGGTGTTGGTGATACAACAACTTTAATTCTTGGACCACTTGTAGCTTCATGTGGTGTACCAGTAGCTAAAATGTCTGGACGTGGTCTTGGACATACAGGCGGTACATTAGATAAACTTGAAGCCATTGCTGGATTCCAAATTGAAGTTGCAATTGAAGACTTCATAAAAAATGTAAATGAAAAGAAGATTGCTGTTGTAGGCCAAACTGCTAATATTGCACCTGCAGATAAGAAGTTATACGCACTTCGTGATGTTACTGCAACAGTAGATAATATTTCACTAATTGCTGCATCTGTCATGTCTAAAAAATTAGCAGCTGGTAGTGACGCTATTGTTCTTGATGTTAAGTGTGGTAGTGGTGCTTTTATCAAAACGCTTGATGGTGCCATTGAACTATCTGAAGCCATGGTTGACATTGGTAATAACATGAATAGAAACACAATTGGTGTTATTACAGATATGGAACAACCTTTAGGCTTTGCTATTGGTAATGGTCTTGAAGTTAAAGAAGCAATTGAAACCCTACAAAACAAGGGCCCTAAAGATCTAACAGACCTATGTTTAACTCTTGGAGCGAACATGGTACTCTTAGGTGGCGGTGCTGATGATTTTGATTCTGCATATGCACTGGTTCAGTCTAAACTTGAAAATGGCCAAGCATTTGATAAGTTTAAAGAGTTTGTTGCTGCACAAAATGGTGACATTGCTATGATCGATGATCCTAGTCTGTTACCTCAAGCTTCAGAAGTCATTGAAGTTAAAGCTGAAAAAGCAGGTTATCTTGAGTCAGTTCAGTCAGACGAAGTTGGTATTTCTGCAATGATGTTAGGTGCTGGTCGTGCAACTAAAGACGACGTTCTAGATATGTCCGCAGGTATCTTACTAAGTAAAAAAGTTGGTGATAAAGTGGAAGCTGGTGAAACATTAGCGACACTTTACACATGTGACCCTGCTAAAATCGAAGGGGCAAAAGAACGTTTCTTGAATGCTTTAACGTTCTCTGATTCTGAAGTGGAAGCAAGAAAACTGATTAAAGCAATCGTTACAAAAGACGGTGTTCGCAAGCTTTAATATTTAAAGAATAAAGAACCGCGTTGATTGATCTGCTTAACATAATTCATATAACATTCCGAGACTGTCTGTATAGGCAGTCTTTTTTTGTGCAAATACAACTTTTCGCATACATTTACGAACTACTGCATGTATGGGGTAGGTCAGCATAAAACATTTTAATCACATTCCATGTTTTCAAGTTAATCCACATAACTTAAGGGTATATTTACACTATTAAAGGACATGTTGTGTAGGTGTACTTATTTAATGGAGGCTGATACATATGAAAGATTTTGAAATTCAACAAGTTAAACAAGCAATTTTGAGTGAAGTTGAAGGATACGAGTTTTATAAGTTAGCAATGGAACAAGCTAAAGATGACAAAGTTAAAGCTGCTTTTAATGAATTGGCTGGAGAAGAACTTAAACATGTGGAGTGGTTGAATCAACTATTTGACAAACTGAAAGAAGATGAAGGGGATGCCTTTAAGCTTGCAAACATTCCAAATCCTCCTTCTGCTGAGATATTTAAATGGGATAATGTAGACCGCAACAATGCTGGTATAGCACTTTCTGTTTACTCTATTGGCATGCAAATGGAAAAAGCATCAGTTCAATTTTATAAAGAAGCTGCCGATAAAACAGAATATGATGAAGCTAAAAAACTCTATAAGATTTTAGCTCAGTGGGAACAAGTACACTATGACCAGTTCGCCCAGGAATATGAGAACCTTAAGGAATTCTGGTGGGCAGATCAAGGTTTCTCACCATATTAAATTGCAATAATTTTTAACTCATACTACATATGAAAGGTGGTGAGGGAATGGATGAAAAAAATAATAAAAATACTGATGTGGATTTTGTGATTGATGATAGCCCTGTTGAAGAAGATCATCGTGTTCAAAATCGTAGCGGGTTTTTACTTTTTACGATTTTGTTGGTTTTACTGGTGATTCCACCCACGTTAATCTTATATGAGAACTTTTCAAATTCTTATAGCATAGAAAGTTTAGCTGGATGGTATGAAGGGGACCTCACATTTGAAACAAGTGAAAATGATCCTGAAGGATACTATGATAAATATCCAGAGTACCTCATTGCTGGAAAAATTCCAGTAGTATTTCGAGTTGAAGCAACACAAGGCAGTGAAGGCAAACTAACTATTATTGATGCGACCTATAGGCGTGCTGATCTTGAGTATAAAATCTGGATTGAAGATGGCAAGTTGTTAGGAGAACCAATTAATAATGATTTGGATGTAAGCACTCGTCTTGATTTGTTTGGTGAGTTTGGAGAGTTCGACGAGGAAATAGGGTTAGAAGGTTCTCTTGGAATTAAAGATACGACCAATGAAGCCGTTGCTGTTTTTAATTTTAATGCAGACCGCAAAGAAAGTGATTTAACCGTTGAGTTTGTAAGTGAACACGGAATGGGTCTACTTGCAAAACGTATATCTGAGTCAGCCCAACTTCCTGATTTATCTGGACTTTGGTTAGATATGGCACCTCAACCGGGTATAAGATTTTCTATCATTAACAGAGGAGAAGCTTTTGATCCTAATAAAAATCTAAAAATTCAATTCGATCAACCCAATTTCATCTTAATGTATTTAGATGATGAATACGAAGTGATTCCCTACGTTTTTGATGGAAGTACATTAAAAGCATCTGCCGAATATTTAATTATGAACAACGGTAAGATATTTGTCACATCAGATCAGGGTAGTTATTTAGTGGACGAAACCATTTTTAATGGAGACCAGCTCATTAAAGTGAAGTTAGGAGATATTGACCAAACCCAAATTACAAGACGTATAGAAATTAAGGTTGATGGACACATAGAAATTGAAGGTATCGCCGGATTCTTGTATATGGACGTTGATATTATAGAAGCTTCACGAACGCGGTCTTACAGATTAATGTTTCAGTTGTTAGATGTATAAAGATTAATTCATGAAGCGTCTTCACTCAATTGTGTTGACGCTTCAATAATGATTATTACATAAGTATTTGTTATAATGGGATGAAGACATAAAATGGAGGGCAGTATGAAGTATAGAAAAATGGAAGACAGTAGATTACTGGAAAAAGTCATAAGAAATCATCCATCTTTACAGCAACTGCTAGACATCTTTGATGAAATACACAAGACATCTGGAGACCGGTATTTTATAGTGGGTGGTTTTGTTAGAGATATTTTATTGGGTGTTCAATCAACAGATATAGACATAGCCGTTGAAGGGTCTATTGACCGTGTGATTCAACTCGTTAATGAAAGAATTGATTCAGAATACATATATTATGAGCGTTTTCAAACTGCAACTTTAACCCTAGAGGATTTAAAAGTGGACTTGATCACGTGTCGAAAAGAGTCATACGACCGTGATGGTGCCCTACCTAACATAGTTCCAGGTACATTTGAAGATGATATCTGGAGAAGAGATTTTACGATTAATGCCATGGCGATTGAAGTTTCAACTAATGGTGAGTATACACTTTGTAGTCCAAAACTTGCTGAAAATGATATTAACGATGGCAGAGTACGAATCTTACATGACCGTAGTTTCTACGAAGATCCTACGCGGATTTTTAGAGCCATTCGATATATGTGCAGATTGGGTTTTACATTAGAAGATAATTCTAAAGCTCAAATGATTGAAGCAATCGAAAATGGTGCACCTAACATTGTCTCGTCTGACCGAGTCTTTAATGAAATTTGCAGAGATTTAAGTGAAGAAGCTGCATATGATATATTGCTTTCTTATAGAGACTGGAATTTAGATCAATATATTGCACCAGACTTAGAGTTACCCGTGAAGTTAAAAGATGACTTAATGATGCTTGACCGACTTGAACTTAGATTTATTGAAGATACAGAGAGCTTTGACCCATGTGAGCTTAGACTATTAGCGGTCTTCCATCATAACTACAGCAAAGCACAAGCTTTTATAGAGAAGTTTCATTTATCTAAGAGATTTTCTAATATGTTATTATCTATGGAAAAACTCGCAGAACGTATTACAACTGCGGACAGTGCCATTAAAAACTCGGAGATCTATGATATTTTCTTAGATGTTCAAGATGAAGTGCTCTTAACTTTATATGTATGTACAGAAACAATGCTGGTTAAAAACATTATTGAACGCTACTATACTAAATTGAAAAATGTCGTTAACCCTGTAAGGGGCAGTGATTTACTTAAAATTGGTGTTCAACCTGGGCCTAAAGTTAGAGAATTGCTAAATGAGGTGATGAATGCCCATTTAGATGGTATAATAGAGAGTCGAGATGACGCGATAGCTTTTGTAGAATCTCGTTTGACTTAGAGAAGTAGTCGCAGATTGTTGAAAATGCGTTTTGATCCTACTTTAATTTTAACAATTTGTTGTAACGAAAAGGTGAAAGTATGGCTTATGAAATTAAAGTTGAGGCTTTTGAAGGACCATTTGATCTTTTAATCCACCTCATAAATATAAATGAAATAGAGGTTCATGATATCCCCATTCATCAAATAACAATGCAGTATTTAGAGTACCTAGATGCAATGCAGGATATGGACATGGAAGTTACAAGTGAGTTTTTGGTTATGGCGGCCACTTTAATTGAAATCAAATCTAAAATGTTGTTGCCATCCAAAGATGATGAAGAGTATCAAACCATGTTTGATCTTGGTGACCCTAGAGCTGATCTTGTTATGAAACTGGTGGAGTATAAGAAGTTTAAAAATGTTGCTGGTTTTTTCAAAGGACGCGAAACTGAGTTTGGTAAAACCGTTTTCAAAGACCAAGAAGATCTGGAACCTTTTGTGAAACGTTATACAAACTCAGAACTGAACTCAGATATGGACCGCGATATTTTAATCGAAGCTGTAAAGAGAATTTTAAACAATGTAAATAAAGAGGACCAGGCAAGAAAAGGATTCTTCCAGTCTTTGAAAAGAGATGCTTATACGGTGGATCAAAAGATGGATCTGATTCGTGAAAAGATCTTATCAAGTGAAAGGGTCTATTTTGAAGCTCTTTTCTCTGAGGATTATATAAAGTCAGAAGTTATAGTAACTTTTTTAGCTATTTTGGAATTGTTAAAACTTAAAACCGTAAAAATAAAACAAGATAAATTATTTGATCGTATTGAAATTTATAGAAATAATCAAGTGGAGAGTGAAACCGTTGGAGCCTAAAAAAGCAAAATCCATAATAGAGTCTATGTTATTTGTTTGGGGAGAACCATTACCTATTCATAAACTGGCTGCCATATTAGATTTAAATAGAAGAGAAGTCCGAGAACTTGTACAAGAAATGGCTGACGAGTACGAGCAAGATGGGCGTGGTGTTAGAATTATTGAAGTGGACAAACACTATCAACTAACAACTGCTCCAGAAAACTACGAATGGTTACAGGAGCTAAGTACCAAGTCAAAGAGTAAAGGGTTGAGCCATTCTAGTTTAGAAGTTTTAGCAATTATAGCTTACAGACAACCTATTACACGTGCTGAAATTGAGCAGATCCGTGGGGTTAAATGTGAAAAACCAATTAATCATTTACTTGATAGAGAACTAATTGAGGAACAAGGACGCCTTGACCGAATTGGAAAGCCGATTATTTACGGTACTACAAAAATGTTCTTATCAGGTTTTGGTTTTTCTTCATTAAAGGAACTTCCAGCAATAGATGATTTCCAAAACATTGAGTTTTTAATGAACAGAGAAGCTGAAAATGAGATGGAATCAACAGAAGAGGATAATGCGTAATGATTAGATTACAGAAATATATGGCACAATGTGGTGTTGCGTCAAGACGAAAAAGTGAAGAGTTGATTCAAGCGGGTAAAGTGAAGGTTAATGACCAGATCGTAACTGAACTTGGATTTAAAGTTGATCCGGCTGTTGACCGGGTCTATTTTAATGGAGAATTGATCCAAGTAGAAGAAGAAAAGATTTATATCTTGCTAAATAAACCAACTGGTTATATTACTTCAGTTAAAGACCAATTTGACCGACAAACAGTTATTGACCTAATCCAAGGGATAGAAGCACGGATTTATCCAGTGGGTAGACTGGATTATAATACATCAGGACTTTTGATACTTACAAACGACGGGGATATGACAAATCAGATTACACATCCAAGTCATAAGGTTGAAAAAACATACATTGCAAAAGTAAAAGGTCAAGTGACTAAACTTGAACTTAAAAAAATTCAAGAAGGTATAGATATTGGTGGTTATGTAACTGCACCAAGTAAAGCCAAAGTAGTTAAACAGACAGGTGGATTTACTGTTGTTGAACTTACCATTCACGAAGGGAAAAATAGACAGGTTCGACGGATGTTTGATGCCATTGATCATCCTGTGATGTCTCTTGATCGATCTGCAATTGGTCGTATAAAAAAAGGTGAACTGAAAAAAGGTGCTTGGAGACAATTAACAGACAAAGAAATCACTTATTTAAAAGGAGACCGTTAGATGATTACAATTAATAAAACAGAAACAAAGAATCTACGTTCTTTAAAAACATTTCTAAAAAAGTATAAGATGGATGATAGTCTTTTCATTGATCGTTTGGATCAAACTGTAATAATCCTAGACAGAGATCAAATTCTTGGTTTTGGGGCCTTTGTTATTCAAGGAGATATTGGTGTTATGGATGTGGCGATTATTTCTGAAGAAATTCTTTGGCCATCTATGGGAGATGGCATGATCAAGACCATGCTTAACACTTTAGATTTAAGAGGTGTTAAAACAGCGTATATCTTATCGGACGACGCCCATGCTGCTATTATTGAAAAGATTGGCTTAGCTCCGAGTGACAATAAGGCTGACTATATCTTAAAAAGTGTTGATGCACCTTGGTTACTAAAAGACTTAGATAAGGTGTTTGAAACAACTTTACCAGAATTCTTTGATCATGCTTGTCATTCGGCAAAGAAATAGAAAAAACAGTGTTAAAACAGATTGCTTTGTTGTTAATTAAATCAGCATTATATTTATTGGAAAATGGTTGACCAATTTGAGGTATAAATGAAATCTAAAAGAAAGTTAAAAACTGCAACTCAAATATTTAAAATGCTTATTACTCCTTTTCTGCATGACGGCATGACAGCTGTGGATTGTACTGTGGGTAACGGTCATGACACTTTATTTCTTGCCGAACAAACGGGTCAAGGTGGAAAAGTATATGGCTTTGACGTTCAGGCTTCTGCTATTGAAGCAACACAAAAGAAAATAAATGAACATGTAGGTATTGCACCTGTAGAGCTATTTCTAAAAGGCCATGAGAACTTAAAAGCTTGTGTAGATGAACCCGTAGATTTAGTGGTTTACAATTTAGGTTATTTACCAAGACATGATAAAAGCATAACCACAATGACTGATACAACACTTGAAAGTGTTAAACAAGCTATGGAGATAATTAAACCTGGCGGCGTTGTGAGTGTAATCGCATATCCTGGTCATGATGAAGGCGCAAACGAACTTGCGGGTTTGTCAAAATTCCTAAGGGAAATCGACCAGACAGAGTTTGATGTGTTAAAATCTGAGTTTATTAATCAAAAGAATAGACCGCCAATTCTTTTTCTTATTGAAAAAAGATAATAAAGCGGATTGAATGAGGTGAGTGAATGAGAGTTTTATTGACAAATGATGATGGCATTTATGCTAAAGGTTTAAGAACTTTAATTGAAAGATTATCAAAAGAACATGACGTTTACGTGGTTGCACCCTCTGTTGAGCAAAGCGCAAAAAGTCATTCAATAACAATGCACCATCCGATTATGGTTAAAGATGTTGACTTATATGGATCAGTTCAAGCTGCATTTGCTATCGGTGGCACACCAGCTGACTGTGTAAAAATAGCAATTGAAGAATTGATTGAATTGAAACCTGACATCGTTATATCAGGTATTAATGATGGACCTAACTTAGGTAATGATATTATTTACTCAGGTACAGTGGCGGCAGCAGTAGAAGGGAGCTTCTATGGTGTAAATTCAGTAGCGGTTTCTTTATGTGGTAGAAATAACACTGAGTTTGAAGCGGCAGCCGATTTTATTGCTGAGAATATTACATCATTTGCAAAAATGGATGTCCCTGTTGATACTGCAATTAATGTGAATGTGCCAAATATTCCTGCTAGCGAAATCAAAGGTACAAAAGTAACAAGTATTGGTACTCGAAAGTATGCAAATACTTTTGACCACAGACATACACCACGTGGTGAAGTGTATTACTGGCTTGCAGGTGAACCTATGGAAGCAGAGCAAAATGGTGATTCTGACATCAAAGCTGTAAAAGAAGGATATGTAAGTGTTACACCGATTAGATTTGATTTTACATTTAAAAGTTTAAACAAAGACTTAGAGGATATATTTAATAAATAGGGATTTCACAGGGAATAACTTTGTGTAGTTTTAACAATAGTTTAGACCTTATCTTGTATACAATCAATGTAATGGCGGATAAACGCATGTTTTATCCGCCATTCTTGCTTTTTTGTAGGGATATAGAGAGTTTTTCACATCCATGTGAAGGATTTATCAACATGCCCTGCATAAAAACATTGGAAAAAACCACAAAGGTTAATTATGGAACAATTGGTCAACATGTCTACAAGTAGGACTGTGTCTAATTGTATACGAAAGTATTGGTCGAACATCCTGCAAAAATACCCAAAGTCTATAGAAAGTAAAATTTAGGCTAAATGCTGTGTCTGTTGATTTTACTTAGGTTTAGAAAGTTTGAATGATAGAATGAATGGAGACAAGCATGTAATTGTGACATTGTATGCAATTATTCAGGTAATACAACATACCAATCTTCAACCATACAAAATGAAGGCAAACTTGCAGCAGGAAACGTTTTCACTAAACTGATGAATTATCTCTTGCATTATGATCTGGCTGTGCTATGATTGAACACGAAGAACGCAAAGGAGGTCACCATAGTGAGTACAAATCGAGAAAACATAGAAGTAAAACTCAACAAAGCATGGTGTAAAGGCTGCAACATTTGTGTTGCATTTTGTCCAAAACAAGTATTAGGTTTAGATTCAAACGGTAAAATTGAGATGCTTGACGCAGAGAACTGCATTAAATGTGGTCAATGTGAACAAAGATGTCCTGATTTCGCTATATTCCTAGGAGGTAAAGAGTAATGGCTAAGAAGTTTAAGCTCCTTTCAGGCAACGAGGCTTGTGTTGAAGGCGCTCTATACGCTGGCATGAAATTCTACGGTGGTTACCCAATCACACCTTCTACTGAAATCGCAGAACGCTCAGCACTAGAGTTACCAAAAGTTGGCGGTAAGTTTATCCAGATGGAAGACGAAATCGCTGGTATCGCTGCAGCAATCGGTGGTTCAATTGCAGGACTTAAGTCAATGACTGCTACATCAGGTCCTGGTATGTCTCTAAAGCAAGAAAACATTGGTTATGCTGCAATCGCAGAAATTCCACTTGTTATTGTAAACGTTCAGCGTGGTGGTCCATCAACGGGTCTTCCAACTGCACCTGCTCAAGGTGATGTTATGCAAGCAATGTGGGGTACACACGGTGATCATCCGGTGATCGCTGTTTCTCCAATGAGCGTTACTGAAACTTTCACAGAAACTGTACGTGC
>Ga0070725_10000503_pt1 | contig 26774 bp, 24 predicted proteins | sample tdDd002_FD_69781 | JGI IMG/M metagenome (GOLD analysis project Ga0070725, IMG submission 69781) | Marine sediment microbial communities from the Atlantic coast under amendment with organic carbon and nitrate - tdDd00.2 | ecosystem: Environmental > Aquatic > Marine > Coastal > Sediment | place... | reverse complement strand
GGTTTCCTCCACTTTCCACCCGTGATTGGCATGATGATGGGCCTCGCTTACTTGCAGTTCTTTGGCTACTTTCTACGAAAAACCCTGCCGATGTCGTTGGCGAAAAAGCGAGCCAGAGCAATGGCAGCGCACGATGAAGAAGCGGTGAGGCGCTTAGGCTCGGTCGTTCCGTTTGATGTGTTTAAGCGGGTATCTCATGCGGAGTGGGACACATTGCTGTTTTTCTACGGCGTGGTGATGTGTGTTGGTGGCTTGAGTTTGATTGGCTATTTAAGCCTTATCTCGGAAGTTATGTACACCCAATGGGACCCTATTTGGGCCAATACCATGGTTGGGGTTTTGTCTGCGATAGTCGATAACATCCCGGTGATGTTTGCGGTACTGACGATGCAACCCGACATGTCATTAGGCAACTGGCTATTGGTCACGCTTACCGCCGGAGTTGGCGGCAGCATGCTTTCTATTGGCTCTGCTGCGGGGGTGGCGTTAATGGGCACCGCGCATGGTAAGTATACTTTCTTTGGCCATCTAAAATGGATGCCAGTGATCGCTATCGGCTATGTCGCAAGCATTGCCGCTCATATCTGGCTAAATGGGCACCTTTTTTAAGCCAGCGCTCTTTGTTATAGCCTGCAAAAAAAGCGGTTGATGAACCGCTTTTTTTGCGTTTTAGGTAAACCTTTACACTAAAATTAGACCAACATATACAAATACTTATGCCATCACTCGCATTACTAATGTAACACTAATTGCTATCATCTTCAGTTCGTAGTCTAATAGCAGAAGATAAAAATAAGGACTGTTATGGCTACCATTAAAGATGTAGCTCGTGAAGCTGGCGTATCTGTTGCGACGGTTTCTCGGGTGATCAATAAATCCCCCAAAGCGAGCGCTAAATCCATCGAGTCTGTCACTAAGGCGATGAAGCTATTGGGCTACCGCCCCAACGCAAATGCCCGTGCTTTAGTCAGCCAAAGTACCAACACCGTTGGGGTTTTAGTCGGTGATGTCTCTGACCCATTTTTTGGCACTCTGGTCAAATCGGTCGATGAAGTCGCCCACACTCAAGGAAAACACATTCTCATTGGTAACGGGTACCACGACGAGCAAGAAGAGCGCGACGCGATAGAACTTCTGATCAATAGCCGCTGCGATGCATTGGTCATTCACGCGAAAGGACTCTCTGATCAAACTTTGATCGAATACGCCTCAGAGGTGAAAGGGCTAGTTGTGATTAATCGCCATATTCCCGAGCTCGCCGAGCGCTGTATCTCTCTTGATAATTACAAAGGTGCCTACCTCGCCACCGAGTATCTGATCCGACAAGGCCACAGCAATATTGCTTGTGTCGCCTCATCGCACAAAATTGAAGACGCCGAACAACGAGTTGCGGGTTACCTCGCGGCGCTCAAAGATAACCACATTTCACTTTCTCCTAGCTACATCGAGTACGCCGATCCCGATAGCGAGGGGGGAGAAGCCGCCATGACCAACTTGCTCACCAAGTCTTTGCCAATTACAGGCGTTGTTACCTACAACGATTATATGGCAGCAGGCGCGTTATCTATCATGGAAGAAAACGGTGTTAAAGTGCCAAACGATATGTCGATCATTGGCTTTGATGATGGTTTGATTGCACGTTACGTTCACCCAAAGCTCACCACCATACGCTACCCAATAAAAATGATGGCGGAGAAAGCGGCCCACTTGGCACTGAAACTAGCTCAAGGTGTCGAGGTTGAGCCAGAGCCGATGATCTTTTCACCCACGCTGGTGAGACGAGTGTCGGTGGATAAGGTTAAGGGGTAGAGGTTACGGGTTACGGGATCTGAGCGATTCCTCTTGTTATGATAAAAAATCGGAGCGAGGCTCCGATTTTTTGCTTGAGACGTTAGCTCGAAAGCTGATAGCGAGTTGAATGGAAATAGGGTTGGCCGGGCTCGATAAAGCAGCTTGGCTGTGGCCACTCAGGGTGATTCGGCGAGTTAGGCAACACTTGGGCTTCGAGGGCGAAGCCTGCGTAATCATCGTACTCCCCCCCTTCTCGGCTCGGATTGCCTGCCAACCAGTTGCCGGTATAAAGTTGCACCGCAGGTTGGTTCGTGAACACGCTCAATTTTACTTTGTCATCTGGCGAGTGCACTGCTATACACGCTTTGTCTAACCGGCGTTGTGGGGTTAATAAAAACGCGTGGTCGTAACCTTTTGCTGCTTGCTGCTGGGCATCCATCCCGAAATCTTTGCCTATTTGCTTAAGAGCGCGAAAATCAAAGCCCGTTTGCGCGACGCTCGCAAGCTCGCCACAAGGGATGCCCGTTTCATTGACCGGTAAGAACTGCTCTGCATCAATCCTTAAGCGATGGGTTTTGCAGCTTTCGCCGCTGTCTGCGCCTTGTAGATTGAAATAAGCGTGATTGGTCATGCATACCGGCGTGCGCTTATCGCTCTGCGCACGGTATTCTATATCGACACTGCCCTGCTCGGTTAATGTATAGCATACCGAAGCCGTTACGTTCCCCACAAAGCCTTGATCGCCATCAGGCGAGAAGAGCTCAAATACCACGTGTTGCTTACTTTGTGCCACCACCTGCCAACGGCGATGACTCCAGCCATCCGGGCCGCCGTGCAGCGTATTCCCCGCTTGATTGGTCTTTAACTGGATCACTTCGCCTTGTTGCGAATACTGACCATTGGCAATGCGGTTGGCATAACGTCCAACCGAGCAGCCCATGTAGGCACTTTGGCGATAGAAAGCGTCTAAACTCGCCACCCCCAGTAATACTTCTCTTTGACTGTCGTCAACGGCAACTTTGCAACTCAACCACGTCGCGCCAATATCCATAAAGCTTGCGCTCATGCCATGGCTGTTCGCTAGTGTAATGACTTTTGCGGCCTCCCCGTCGGGTGCGGTTCCTATCATTCTCTTACTTCCCAAAATAAACGGCAAGCCAACACAGCCTGCTAAATTAAAAGACTAAACATGCAAAAAGCCGCAGCCTTATGCTGACTGCGGCGATAGTTTCCAATTACTTAAAGGTTCTTTGACTCACTTTGTCGAGGCGTTTGAGAATTTTCTCTAAGCGTTCTGGGTGCACCATGAATTCTTGGAAGCCTTTCATGCCCTCTTTCGCCATAGCCGGATCGGTATCACGGTCGTAAAACTGTGCCGTACCACTGGCTTCGTTGAGCATCGCAACCCCTTTGCTCAAGAACGGGTCTTGCTTCACTTTCGCTTTATTGTTGGTCGGAATTTGCAGCATGGTATTGTTGATCAATGCTTGGTTTTCCGGACGAGCAACAAAAGCCAGGAACTTACGCGCGTCTACCTTGTTCTTCGCTTTCGATGGGATATGAATGGTGTCCATTGGTGCGTCTTCGGCTTTCGCAATCGAACTATCGATGATTGGGAATTGGAAAAAGCCCATCTTACCTTCCATTTCAGCCGGGAAGTTCGCGGTTAAGAAGTTGCCCATCAAGTACATCGCAGCTTGACCGTTATACAAAAATGGTTGAGCTTCTTGCCAAGAGTAAGAGGCGTGGTTTTCTAGGAAATACCCAGGTTTCACCAGCTCTTCCCACTTGGCGAACGTTTTCTTCACTCGTGGATCGGTGTAAGGCACTTTGCCATCCATCAACTGGATATGAAAATCCAGCCCGTTGGTGCGCATATTGAGGTAGTCAAACCAACCTGCGGCCGTCCACAGGTATTTGGTGCCAATGGTGAAAGGCGTAACATCATTTTCTTTTAACGTAGCACTTGCCTTTATTAACTCTTCCCAAGTTTTAGGCTCGCTGATCCCCAATTTATCGAAGATGTCTTTACGGTAATAGATACCCCATTGGTAATAAGTGTATGGCACACCGTATTGCTTGTCGTTAACACTCATGGCCGCTTTTGCCGATGAGAAGTCATCATACATGCCTTGCTGTTGCCACAGATCGCTCACATCTTCAAACAGACCGCGGTCGACAAAAGTTTTCATTCGGTTACCCGCATACCAGAACACCACATCCGGTGGCGAGGTCACCAACCAATTACGTATGGTGGTTTTATACGCCTCGTGGTCGTACAGGTTATATTTCACGGTGATATCTGGGTACTCTTGTTCAAAGCGCTTTACGACTTCTCCCCACGCCTTTTTAGGCGCAGGATCGGATGCATCCGAGTTGATCACAAGCGTTCCTGCAAAGGCTGTAGTTGTCAGCGCAGCCGTCAACATGGCTGATGCAGTAAAGTGTTTCACGTAGTTCATAATAAGGTCCTTGTTATCGAGCTAACGCTCATCTGTGGTCCAAATACTCGTTATCGTTGTTCGTTCATTTTTTTATGGTTTTACCGCTTTCGCGAAGTCACAGCCAGAAGCCTTCACTTAATTGGTAAATGCATAGAGATTAAGGGCGCTCCCACTGCTATCCCTTAGTTGCCCCTAAAGTTAATCCTGCAATAAAGTGGCGCTGCATGGTAAAGAACAGCACCACAGGAGGGATAGCCGCAACAATCGCTCCCGCCGACATCAGTTGCCAAGATGCAAGCCATTGGCCTTGCAGCGAGCTCAGCCCCGCGGTAACAGGGCGAACTTCATCGCTCTGCACCAGCACTAATGCCCAGAAAAAGTCATTCCAAATAAAGGTAAATACCAATACAGACAGCGCGGCAAGCGCGGGCCTGACGAGTGGCAGTACGACATGCCAAAAGATCTTCCATTCGCTCACGCCCTCTACGCGCGCCGCCTCGATCAACGCATCAGGGATGCCTACGATAAAGTTGCGCATAAACAAGGTACAAAACCCAGACTGAAAAGCGATATGGAAGAAAATCAAGGCCCAATGGGTATCGTATAACCCAAAGGCGATGGTGAGATCACGCACAGGGATCATCAAGATCTGGAATGGCACAAAATTGCCCGCGATAAACGCTGCAAAAATCCATACGTTGGCTTTAAATCGGTATTTGGCTAACGCATATCCGCCGAGCGTCGACAGTGCAACCGCTCCCGCGACGGCGGGTAATGTGATCAATAAGCTGTTGATCAGGTACTGCCCCATCGCAGTAGAGGTGAACACTTGAGCGTAGTTCTCAATAAAGTGAAACTCACTCGGCCAGCCCCAGTAATTGCCGGTATTGATGTCTTCCATCGAGCGGATCGAGGTCATCATGACCGCGATTAAAGGCAGTAACCACATCACAATCGAAATCGGTAGCGCGGTGCGGTAACTGATGTTGGTAAAGCGTCCTGCTTTTTGAATCGGTTGAGGAAACATTATTTTTCACTCCTTAGCATTCGCCACAAGAAGTAAGCGATATACACATCCATGATGAGGAACAACACCACTGAAACTGCTGCGCCATAGCCCATGCGATAGTTGAAAATCGACTCTTCGTACATTTGGTAGGCCAAAACCGTTGAGCTGCCCCACGGGCCACCAGCGGTCATGGTGGCAACCAAATCAAATGAGCGCAGCGCCCCTATCACGGTTACCACTATCGCGATAAAGGTGGCCGGCCGAAGTTGCGGTAACACGATGTACCACAACATGCGCCATTTTTTCGCCCCGTCTAGGCGTGCCGCTTCCAGTTGTTCTGGATCGAGGTTATTTAACCCGGTGAGGTACAAGATCATGCAATAGGAAATTTGTGGCCATAGGCCTGCGGCAATAATGCCGTAAGTGACATATTCCTCATTGGCAAGAATCGCGATAGGCTCCATGCCTAGGCTGCCAAGGGCGATATTAAAGAGGCCAAAGCTTGGGTCGTAAAACCACGCAAACACCAAACCAACCACAACCTGAGAGATCACAAAGGGGAAGAAGAATAACGACTTAACGACCCGAATGCCTCGCACTTGTTGGTTAAGAAATAACGCAATCGCTAGGCCGATAGGCGGTGCCAACATGAAAAACACCAGCCAAAGAAAATTGTTTTTTAACGACGTATAAAACGTGTCGGAGTCAAAAAGCTCGCGATAGTTGCCAAGCCCCACCCAAGTTTTTTCGCCAAGCCCATCCCACTCATAGAAGCTAAGCCAAATACTGTCGGCGATTGGGTAAATCACATAAACCAAGAAAATAATGACCGCTGGAGCCAAGAAAAACCAAGGCGTAAGCTTGGTGCTCATCCTTCTTTTCTTGCGACTTTGAGACGGCATACTATTTTCTGGGTAGATCGTTTTCACAGAACGTTCCATTTTCAGCACAATCCTTTCTCATGACAGACCAAACAGAGCCAAGCACTCGTTCTCCATCACGTTTCTTGATAAAGAAAAAGCATCGAAGTAGTTAGCTTGCTGAGATTAGCATAGTGATATTCTACGCTTCACGCACAACAATAAGCTCAATATGTAAACGTTACCACAATTTCGGTAAGATTCTGCCTTATTTGTATGATCAATCTCAAATACTGATAACAAAGTTCTAACATGGGTTGAATATTTGCGTATGTTCTAGTCATAGGTATTACGCCCCGATTATTATCAAGGAGTCAGAAATGGCAGACATTAAGTTACAGCAAGTAATTAAACGTTTTGGTGATGTTCAAACGATCCACGGAGTGGATCTAGAAATCAATAATGGCGAGTTTGTTGTTTTTGTTGGCCCATCTGGTTGCGGTAAATCCACCCTATTACGGCTCATTGCCGGGCTTGAAGAGATCACCGAAGGTGATATATACATTGGCAACGAATGGGTCAATGATACCGATCCGGCAGAGCGTGGAGTTGCGATGGTGTTCCAATCCTACGCGCTTTATCCGCACATGACGGTAGAAGAAAACATGGGCTTTGGCCTGAAAATGACCGGCCACCCAAAAGAGCAAGTTGATAAGCATGTGCACATGGCAGCGAAAACCCTACAGCTTGATCACTTGCTAAAAAGAAAACCTAAAGAGCTCTCTGGCGGCCAAAGGCAACGCGTGGCGATTGGCCGCGCGATTGTTCGCAACCCAAAAGTATTTCTGTTTGACGAGCCGCTATCAAACCTGGATGCAGAACTGCGCGTCGAAATGCGACTACAAATCGCAAAACTGCATCAAGAGCTAAAAAATACAATGGTTTATGTGACTCACGACCAAGTCGAAGCCATGACGTTAGCCGATAAAATTGTGGTCTTACGCGATGGTCGTATTGAACAGGTCGGCACACCATTAGAGCTCTACCATAACCCCGCCAATGACTTTGTTGCCGGCTTTATCGGCTCACCAAAAATGAATTTCATACCAACGGAAGTGGCCGCAGAAGATAGCCAAACCATAGAACTCCGCACCGCCGATCAACAAAAGATTGTGATGCCTAAACCACTCCAAACCTCCATGTTGGGCCAAGAAATTACCCTAGGGATCCGCCCTGAACACCTACTGATCGGTGAATCTTCTCAAATCCAACTCTCTTTTCACAGCGAGGTCGTCGAACGGTTGGGTAATAGTACCTATATGTTTGGCCAATCGGCGGGCGTCGATGGATTTAAAGTGCATTTGCCTGGCGACCAAGAAGTTGCGGCCTATCAAACGTTAGCGCTTAATTGCCAGAGTGATGATTGCCACTTATTCGACCGCCAAGGACAGTGCTTAACCAGTATAAAAAACTGAGTATTTAGGACAATCGCAAAATAAAGGGCATCAAGACGATGCCCTTTTTTTATCGCTATACCTAAGGAAAGTTACCGCAGCAAAGCCGCGAGTTAAACTCGACTTTTATAAATGAAAACGTTACCACAAATCAAAGCTTAAAGTTCAACATCAACTGCTTAAGATGACTGGCATGGCTGGCTAAATCATCCGCTCGGTTAGCGGCGGTTTCAGAGCTTTGCAAGACCTCGGCGCCCGACTCTTTAATCCCTTCCAAATTCTGGCTGATCTGCTCGGCCACCACCGATTGCTCTTCGCTCGCGGTCGCAATTTGGCTGTTCATTTGGCTGATTTCATTCACCACGTCGGTGATTACCGCAAACGATGCTTTGGTTTTTCCCGCATGAGTCACGCTGTCTGTAACGCACTCTTGGCTTTGTTGAATAGAGTCGACCGCAGAGCTTGCATGAGTTTGCAACTCATTAATTAGATTATGGATTTGCTGAGTCGCTTCTTGGGTTCTTCCGGCTAATGCGCGAACCTCATCGGCGACCACCGCAAAGCCTCGGCCTTGCTCACCCGCACGGGCCGACTCGATTGCCGCGTTGAGCGCAAGCAAATTTGTTTGTTCAGCAATGCCGTTGATCACTTGAACAATACCGCCAATTTCCGCAGTACTGTTTTTAACCGTATCCATTTTTTCTGAAGAAACAGAAGAGATCGCCGCGAGCTTTTCATTCGACTGCTCAGAAGTCACCACGGTTTGATAGCCTTGCTGAACTTGTTCGTCTGCCCTATCTGTAGCAGAGGCCGCCCCACTCGCGCTTGCCGCGACTTCGGTAACCGTTGCGGCCATTTCGCTCATTGCAGTCGCGACCTGTTCGGTATTTTGCTGCTGGCTGTGAATAGCGCGGTTGTTGCTTTCAGTTAGTTTATTTAGCTCATCGATCAAGTTGGTGATCTTATCGGCGCTACCAAGGACATCGCTCATGGTACCTCTTAAGGTCTTCGCCATCATGCCCATCGAGCTTAATAGCTGGCCTACTTCATCTTTGCTGTCTGACTTAATGTCTCGGCTGAAATCTCCCTTTGCCATATGCTCAGCCAAACGCGATGCACGCTTAAGCGGGACGGAGATATTGGTGCTAAATACGTAACCCAATCCCCCCCCAACAACCGCCGACAAGGACGCAATCACAATCATGCCACTCAGCGCCGCTTCCTCTTCATGCTGGGTCACTAATAGCGACTCTTCGGTCACTTCTTCAAGCGTGATCAAAAATGCTTCAAGTTCATGATTCAACTCGAGTTGTTCTTGCTCAAGCTTTACAACAACCTGTTCCAGCTCTTTGCCTTTACCCTGCAATATGGCGTCGAGTACTTCAAAGGTATGCTTTTCGTAATCTTTATGCTCACGGATCAATCGATTTAGATCTTGCTTCAACTTCAGTTCTGTCGCTTTTATCTCTGGAGTTAACGCGTGCTCGATGGCTTTATCTAAAATATGAGTAGCTTGTTCAAACTCTTTTTCGACTTGTTCACCCAGGTGATGGGTTTCCTGAGAGAGTTTTTCCAGTTCAGCGTTAGAGTGCTCTCCTGACATCCCGGCGTAACGCAGGGCTTTCTCAAGCACTAACGCCGCTTCAAGCTGCTTAATTGTAATATCACTCGTTAACTGAACCAGCGGCATATTTTCTTCGGCAATGCCGGCGATTTCATGGCCGACTAAGCTCATTTTGGATATCGCGTACCCTGCCGTAATAGACAAGAGGAGTATCATTAATGCTATCAATGCCAAAACTTTTCGACCGATGGCGAGATCTTTTAACCATTGCATCGCTGTATCCTTAACTCTTTAATTAAGCCTAGGCTTCTATCTTTTATATCAAGTGTAGAAGCCCTTGGAGAAAACTTGAATTAAGATCACATATTCAGCTAGCAAGAATAAAAAAACCGCCGTTTGGCGGTTTTTAACTTCAACGTGGTCAGCCTGAAAGGTAGCTACTGCACCAACTTGTCTTCACTGTTGTCTGCTTGTGGCGCTTGTTCTATCTCACAATAGATCCTAAAGCTAAACACCGTGACCAGCGCGACTAACACCGTACCCAATGCTCCGGTGATGAACATCGTAATAGGGTTAGACAGCTCCATCAGCTCGAGCAAGTGGTCAAGTGCCAATACCGGTAGCGCTTGAAGTAGCATCACCAACAGGTAGCCACCCAATATTGGCCACTGGTACGCCTTAGTATTGATCCAACTGGCTTGCACTGATTCGTAAGCCGGTTTGTCGTCAAATAGGCAGTAATACTCCGCTAGGCACAGACGGGCCATGATAATAAGCCCAGGGATAACAAATAGAATAAAGCCACACATAATAGCAACACCAGCAATCAAGTAGACCGCAGCTAAACGCAAGTAGGCTGGTGCGCCAATACGGTAGCAATCCGATACTGAAAGCGTTTCTCCGGTAGCTCGTGACCTAATCATCACAATTAACGCAGCTTGAAAAATAGGCAGTAAGATTAACGGCCCCCATATCACCAGCATTTGCATCGGAGAATTGGGCTCTGGCGAGGCAAACGCGTAGAGCGACTCACTAATAACAATGGAGGGTAACAATACTGAGAAGATGGCAGGAAGGTTCTGTCGGAAGAAAAACCAAGACTCACGACAAAGCTGCATTACATTCATACGTTGATCCTTAACGCTTCGAGCAAGCGGCTCGAACAAAACTACTAACTAATAGAAAAGAAAATCAAACATATAGTGATTAATGACAAAATTCAAATCAAACTGACTACAACGAGAAGCGATATCAAAATTAACTCACCGCACCTCAATTCAATCACAGCAAAAAAGGCATAACCATCCGTGGTCACCCCGCCCCCCCCAAAGGACAGACATCTGTTCCCTTAAAGGACAGGCATTTAACAGCCCAAAGGACAGACATTTACTTCCTTAAAGGACTGGCATTTAAAATAGGCTTATAAACAAGTAATTAGGCAATGTATCGCTCGACACTAATCGTTTGAGCGCTCTGTGTAATGGTAATCAATATTCACCCTTGCACGGTAAGCAATTTGGCCACGCTGCGGTGCGTACTCCTCGACCACCACTTCCATTTCATCGACACCAACGCTGTTATTGACAAGATCTACCTGCATTAATCCCAGTTTAAAAGCCTGTTCGCGAGACGTCATTTGATTGAGTGTATCAACAACATCAAAGCCCGCGCTGTACGCTTGCTCGCGAGTTTGATAGCCCTCTTTGTCAATATGAGTAAAACCAGTTTGGTTGTGCGTGGCCGCAAACGCCGTGGTGCTTAGCAGCAATGAAGTCGCAATAACAATCGCATTTTTCATAATGATCTCTCTTTATTGTTTATGGGTGTTTACGTAATTGATATTAAGGCTTGGTAGGTAAAGCTCTGTCACCATTACGTAAACCAATGCAAAGAATCATCTAGCTCAATGTAAAATCACTGACATATGCTGGGGATTGTCAGTATTGATAAAAATACGCCTGTATGAGGGAACTATTCGGCTATTTATGTAATTTAATTACGCTCATAAGTTGACCAATCTCACATTTTTACGCAAAATAGCCGCTCTCCCATAATCAAATTGAAAAATTACGATCATGCTATTGAGTAAACTTCGTGTCGCGGCTGGCTTTTTATTGATGCTAGCAGTCATGTTTGGGATCACATTGACTAATGCTCTTTACTGGGCAGGCGCGCTATAAGTTATCGACAGATAACGGCTATGGATTGCAAAAAGCCCCTTCAACCAGTGTTGAAGGGGCTTTTTAAGCATTAAAGCATGGTTACAGTGGATAGAAAACTAACTCGTCGCCTTCCACCATGATGCAGTCCATGCCAGCAGCATGAGCCGCCTTTTTACCTAACTCGGTATCTTCAAACACTACGCATTCATTTGCGCTAAGACCTAGCCTTTGCGCGGCCAATAAAAACGTGTCGGGCGCTGGTTTGTGGTTTTCAACATCGCAAGCGGTAACGACAGTATCAAGCAGGGGCAGTAAGTTACGGCCTTGGAGCAAACGCATGGCACTTTGGCTCATGCTGCCAGTGCCCACAGCGATTTTCTTCTCCCCTTGATAGCGGTTCAGTATCTCGTTGGTTGCGGGGATCAACTCACCATAATCAGTAATTGCCGCAAAAAATGCCATTTTTTTTTGCGCTACAGTTTTAGGATCTAGGTTCATTCCGTAACGTTTGTTGACTTCCAACGTGATCTTAGGACTAGGCATCCCCCCCATGCTATGGATCCACTCACGGTCAAAAGGAATATCAAAATGCTCTGCAGCTTGCTGCCATGCGGCGAGATGGGACGGCATGGTATCAATTAAAGTGCCATCCATATCAAAAATAAGGCCTTGGTAACGCGATAAATCCAAATACATGTTTCCTACTTCACTCCTTCGTCCAAAAAGTGAGTGTATCACAGCTCGCGAGCGCGTTATTGATCCACCGTTTTTATAAAGCGATCAAAGCGACTGTCCATACAGGCACTGATGTCGGTCGTAATGAACTGCTTATTATAAAATAAGCTAAAAATCGTCGCGGGGGTTGGGCTATTTTGCGCTTGTTCCGCGGTATCGAATTTTACGGTAGTTAAAGCGATACCACGCTTCGCGCAGCTTTCCACTAAAGATTCTATAACGTGATATTCAGAATAGGGGCAACGATTCGAGTAATAGACCACACAGCCCGAAGCTTCAATATGGGGGGCTTTAACACTGGCCTTGAAACTGGGCGGCGGCGCGCTCGGAGTAAGCTTCAAACTGAGTAAAACAAACCCGTCATCATTTGAGTCACATTGCACAAACCCTTGCTTAAGTAGCCACTTAGTGTCGCTCATAAAGTGGTACTTCTTGTTACCAACCACGGCGACCACGCCATGCTTTCCTTGCTGCTTGGCGACATCGATAACTTGCTGCAATAACGCTTTACCATGGCCCGACTGCTTGTATTTCCCCGAGACCCAAAAGCAACCTAAGGCCAAATAGTTCGGAGCGTCTATTGGCTGCCAGGCCTGCTCTGCTGGGCCATACTCGATAAAGACTTTCGCTCGCTCATCAAGGCGGATAAACGTGTAGTCATTGTCAAACTCTTGCTTGAGCCACTCTTTTTTGGCTTGATAGCTGGCGGTACATTTCTTATCAGAAAATGCACAACAAATGTGTTGCGACTCAATGTTCTCGGTTGAAAGTGAAATGTAATCCATTACGCGCCCTCACTCTAAATTGGTAACTAATAGCCTATCAGGTTAGATTTTAACCGCGTCAGATTGATATTCATTGATTTGCATTAACCATTCCTCACGCAATAGGCCATATTTCACCGAATCGTAATACTCCCCTTGATAATAACGAACTTTGCGCAGCCTAGCTTCTTGGGTCATACCGAGCTTCTCGGCGCACGCCATCATCCTAGGGTTGCCAGACCAAGTGGTTAGCCCGACTCTTTCTATCTCAAGGTTTTCAAACAGATGAGCAATCCACTGGGTTAAGGCGCGGCGACCAATCCCATTCGACCAGTAATTTGAGTCGTAAATGGCGACTCCCATCTCTAGCCAACGAGTTGACTCACATTCCCAATAGTAACTCACGCTGCCGATTGGGCGTCCATCGACTTCAACCAATAGACCTTGGTCTCCTTCACACCATTTTTTAAATAGCTGTTGTTTGAACTCAGCTTTAGTTGGTGTGATGTAGGGAAAGTAAGGACCATTAAATTGCGTCCAAGTTTGGTCCTTGGTGACCAACTGGTAGAGAGAATCAAGTTCTTCTGCCCGAGCTTTTCTTAGCTCGACTCTTGATAATGGCTGTTTTATCTCATTCATTTTCTGCCTGACTAGGGGTAAACTTTGTGAAAGCGTTCTAATACCAGCTCAGAGTCTAATTTAAACTCGCAGCCTATCTCTTTAGCATACTGGCTAAAAAAATTGATGTGCGCTTCTCGCCACCATTGATAGCTGCCATCCCCCTCTCCTTCCGCCGCGGCAAACTCTTCTGTCACTTGATCGAAAGGGCAAATAGACACTTGGGTTAACTCAACAATACAAACTGGGGTTTGCTTCCAATCTAACACTACGGTCAAGCGCCCTACTTCGGGAAGCGGCTCACTCTCGAGCTCATAAGCTGCCTTTAAACTGCACGACGCACGTTTTTCGCCGCACTTTATCAAGCGGGCACACTCGTTCGCGTTGTATTCATCCGCGCAGAAGTACTCGGCAATCACTTGAGGGATATCACCGCGCTGCTGCTCGGATAAGGTAGCCAAATACTGGTTTGAATACGCTTGTTGTTCTTTATTCATGTCTGTCCTTTGCTTCTCACTGCCAATTGCAATGCCTGTCCTTTAATGGCTAATCTTGGCGTAATACGCTAAAGTGTCGCCCCTCAAATAGCAATAAAGAAATATGAGTAATTACTGTGTTAAAAATCTCCAACAACGTCGAGTTAGCCGACTGGGAAATTACCCTCACCGCGATTCGCGCTCAGGGAGCTGGCGGACAAAACGTCAACAAAGTCTCCAGCGCTATTCATTTACGTTTTGATATTGCTCATTCAACCCTGCCAGACTTCTACAAACAGCGCCTACTGGCCCTTAAAGATTCGCGGATCTCTAAAGAAGGCGTCATTATCATCAAAGCGCAGCAGTTTCGCACTCAAGAGCAAAACCGAGAAGATGCCCTAAACCGACTACGGGAGCTGATTCTCTCCGCCACCAAAGTAGAAAAAACCCGCCGCGCCACCAAGCCCAGTCGCTCGTCTCAGCGTAAACGCATGGATAAGAAAACCCAACGCGGCCAAACCAAACAAATGCGCGGCAAAATCCAATACTAAATGGCTGTCCTTTAATCTAAGGACAGCCATTTAAGTAACTAACAACCCCATCAGTTTCATCAAACTTCCTTTCGGCTCGAAATTCTCATCTTTAGCTATGCGCAAGGCCTTCAACTTGACTAGGCTTGAAACAAATCCATCATTAAGCATCAAGATGACTATCCCGCGTAATCAACAAATCTGTCTAGAAACGACACGTACCTATCATTGCACCAGTCGCTGTGTTCGCAGTAGCTTTTTGTGTGGCTTTGATAAACACACCCAAACAGACTACGACCACCGTCGACGATGGTTAGAGCAACGCCTATGGCTGGCTGCTAGTGCCTACTGCATCAAACTGTGTTCCTACGCCATCATGCACAACCACTATCACGTGGTGCTATTTGTTGATAGAGAACAGGCTCTTAAACTAACCGATAAAGAGGTAATTGAACGCTGGAATATGCTGCACGTTCTGCCAGCACTGGTCAAAAAAGCCTATGAAGAGGTTAAGCTTACAGAAGGCGAGGAAAAACTCGTTCAAACGACGATCGCCGAGTGGCGTGAGCGCTTATATTCGATTGAAAGCTTTATGAAAGATATCAATTGGTATATTGCCAAAAAGTCCAATAAAGAAGATGGGGTAACGGGGCACTTTTGGGATGGACGCTACAGAAGCCAATCCCTAGCCGATGAGATAGGCTTGCTAAGCGCAATGGTCTACGTTGACTTAAACCCCGTCAGAGCAGGCATAGCCGATACGCCAGAAGCCTCTGAGTATACGTCCGTACAAGCTAGAATAAAGGCGCTTAAGTCCTCTATTGCCCCACCTTGTTTGCACCCATTTATTGATCAAGTGTCCGATGAAGATCAATCTCATGTTCCAATGAGCTACGCCGACTACCTAGAACTTGTCGACTGGACAGGCAGACAGCTACGCCCAGACAAACCGGGCCACATTGACACCTGTTTACCCGCTATCTTTGAACGGCTCAACTTGCCACTTCAAAACTGGTTAGAGGTCACCACAAACCTAGAGCGGCCACGCGCAATCATGGTTGGAAGAGCAAACAAAATCGCCTTGCTCAATGTAAAAGCCGAACGAAAACAGAACGTCGGTTATCGTTTACCAGACTAACAAGCGCGAATAACAAATCCCCGACCTTTTATTGTCTTATGGCAAGGATGAATGCCAAGTTAACTCTTCAAATCTCCCCCTTAAATACCCACATTGCCCAATTTTTAACAAGCCGAAACACCTCATGAGCGCATCCCCCACTTTTAATCGCGCAAACCGCGACTTTGGGCCAATAAATGCCTGTCCTTGCTTTTAAATGTGTGTTCTTTGCTGGGGGAGGTTTATAGATGGCTGTCCTTAGGGGAAAAAAGCCCCTGCTAGAGGGGCAAAGGTTTCATCGCTTATTGTTGTAGTTTTAGTGCCTGTAATGGGGTTAGCCGAAGTCGCCGTTGACGTAGCCTTGGGTGCGGTCGTCGCGGGGTTGGCTGAAGATGATGTTGGTGTCGTCGTGCTCGACTAACTCGCCCATCAAGAAGAACGCGGTGCGGTCGGAGATGCGGCGGGCTTGGGCCATTGAGTGGGTGACGATGACGATGGTGTAGTCTTTTTTAAGGTCTTCCATCAGCTCTTCGATTTTGTGGGTGGCGATTGGGTCGAGGGCTGAAGTTGGCTCGTCCATCAAGATGACGTCTGGCTCCATTGCGATGGTACGTGCGATACAAAGGCGCTGCTGCTGACCGCCAGATAGGCCAAAGGCGTGTGATTTTAGGCGATCTTTTACTTCATCCCACAAAGCGGCGCCGCGTAATGATTTTTCGACGATGGCATCGATGTGTTTTTTGTCTTTCATGCCCTGTGCACGCAGACCAAACGCGACGTTCTCGTAAATGCTCATTGGGAACGGGTTGGCTTTTTGGAATACCATGCCGACTTTAATGCGCAGATCAGACACGTCGATATTGCCGTAGATGTCTTCCCCGTCCATCGAAACCAAACCGGTGATTTTCACCCCTTCGATAAGATCATTCATCCGGTTCAAGCAGCGAAGCAGGGTCGATTTGCCGCAGCCAGATGGCCCAATTAACGCCGTGACTTGACGCTTAGGGATTGGCAGGTTAATGCTTTTCAGCGCTTGGTTTTCGCCGTAGAAAAGAGCCAGGTTTTCGATTGAAAATTTGTTCATGATTAAACTCTCTTAATACTTAAATTCGGTGTCGTGTAAACGCTTAGTAGGTTGCGGTATTGAATTTCGCTGCGATTAACTTAGTTACAGAGTTAATCAGCAGAACCACAACAATAAGCACCGTCGCTGTACCATAGGCTTGATTCCACTCTTCAATGGTAAACAACTCGGTGGTGAGTTTATAAAGGTGAACCGTCAGCGTACGGCCAGAGTCGAGCAACGAGTCTGGAATACGTGCAACCATGCCCGCGGTAAGAAATACCGGCGCCGATTCACCAATGACACGACCAATACTAAGAATGACCGAAGTTAAAATACCTGGCATTGCACTTGGTAAAATTAAGCGCCAGATAGTGTAGATTTTTGAAGCGCCAAGGCCATAAGCCCCTTCGCGGAATGCTTGTGGCACCGCCATTAAGGCTTCTTCTGTGGTACGAATGATCACCGGTAGAATTAAAATACTTAAGGTCAACGCACCAGACAAAATCGAGAAGCCCAAACCCAGCACGGCAACGAAGAAGGTCATACCGAACAGACCAAAAATAATCGATGGTATACCCGCTAATGATTCGGTACAAAAACGGATCACCTTCACCAGTTTACTGCCTACTTTGGCGTATTCGGTAAGGTAAATCGCGGTCATGATCCCGAGTGGAGCCGCAATGGAAATTGACGCCAACACCATATAGATGGTGGAAACAATCATCGGCCAAATACCGTGTTCTTCGCCAGTGCGAGTGTAATTGTCGGTAATAAAATGCCAATCGACATGTTGCAAGCCATTCGACAGGATGTACCACATGATCCAAAATAGGAACCCCACGGTGAGTGCGGCAGAGCCCCAGACAAACACGTTCAATAAGTTGTCTTTAAAAACTCGCGATTTTTTAAGCTTTAACGCCGAAGTCGTAGACTGAGTCATGATTATTTCGCCTTCTCACGGTTTAGGTATAGCAAAATGGCATTGAGCGCCATGATAAACACCAACAGCACCACGCCCGTTGCGTACAAAGCGTTGGCGTGAACACCACTTGCGTAAGACATTTCAATGGCAATATTGGCGGTTAACGTACGCGCAGAATCTAAGATGCCTTCAGGCATGGCTGGCGCGTTGCCCATTACCATGATGATCGCCATGGTTTCGCCAAGGGCGCGGGCAATTCCCAAAATCACCCCGGTCATGATCCCCGAGCGAGCCGCTGGAACTAATACTTTAAAGATGGTGAAGATCTTCGAAGCGCCAAGCGCTAATGAGCCTTCTTTATATGAATGCGGCACCGCGCGAATCGACGTTTCAGAAACCGTGATAACCGTAGGTAAGATCATCACCCCCAGCACGATAATCCCCGCCAAAATCGTGTTGCCAGCAGGTACTTGGAAGATATTTTGAATAAGCGGAACGATAATCACTAAGCCGAAGAAGCCATACACCACCGAAGGAATACCTGCGAGTAGTTCAACTGCAGGGCGAATGATATTGGCTAAGCGCTTTGGCGCAATTTCTGCGATAAAGATGGCGGTCAACACACCTACAGGCACACCGACAATAACCGCACCAATGGTTGAAACCACAGAAGCAACTATCATGGTTGCCACGCCATAGAGCGCAGGCGGTAACCAATCTTGGCCTAATACGATGCCCGTTACACCAACTTCTCTAAAGGCAGGAACACTTTCAACAACGATGAAGTAAGCAATCGTCGCCAACGAAACAACACCGATAACGGCACTGCTTAAAAATAATAAATGGAATATACGCTCTTTCCAATCGACGCCTTGCTTACGGCGAAGGTTGCGAGGAGTTGGGGTAAATTCACTCTTTACAGAAGAGTCACTATTAAGCGCGATGGACATAAGAAATACTCATATCGAAATAAAAAAGTGCTCAGCCTTCGCAGGCCGAGCAAAGTAAGAACGGGTTTAGTTAACCGAGATGTAGCCTTTTTGTGCCACTAGCGCTTGCGCTTCGTCTGCTAGCATCCAATCGAGGAATTTTTGCGTTTCAGTCGATGGTTTGCCTTGCTTGTAAAGCACTAAGAATGGGCGAGCAACTTTGTACGAGCCATTTTTCACGTTATCTACCGTCGCTGGCGTACCATCCACTGACAAGGCGTGTACCGAGTTATCAACCGTACCTAAAGAGATATAGCCAATCGCAAACGGGTTGCTTGCAACCATGGTTTTTAGAGCGCCGTTACCATTTGCAACTTGGGCACGCTGAGAAATCGCCGATACTTTCACATCACCAATCTTCTTTTTCAGCTTCATGATGTCTTCAAACGCACCGCGGGTGCCTGAGGCCGTATCACGAGTAATGGCAACGATAGGCTTGTCTGCACCACCCACTTGTTTCCAGTTGGTCACTTCGCCTTTGTAAATGGCAGTGACTTGTTCAGCCGTTAGGCCTTTTAATTTATTTTTTGGGTGCACTACCACGGCGATACCGTCGCGGGCAATCACTTCTTCTTTTAAGCTGGTTTCTTTTTCAGATGCCTTAAGATTACGAGAAGACATACCTAAGTCTGCACTGCCGTTTTTCGCCGCTTTTACACCAGCAGACGAGCCAGGGCCTTGAACTTCGATAAATACGTTCGAGTTGTTTTTCATATATGTTTCAGAGAAAACTTCCATCAGTGGTGTCACGCTGCTAGAGCCCACTGCAGAAATAGTTTCTTTCGCCAAAACTGGATTTACTGTTAGTGTGCCAAGAAGAGCCAATGCACCGATTACTGTCTTTTTCATCACAATTTCCTTAAGTGGCATTATTGCCGTTGTGTTTCACTTGAACGATGCTCACTTTAGGTGGGTTTTATGACAGTTGTGTTTCACAAGTTTGAACACTAGATGACAATAACTATTTGTCATTTCCTCGCTTTAACTCTTTCATCCTACTTGCCACTGTAATCTTTATTCCTTCATTAAGGCTTTACACCTGTCTCATTTAATAGAACCATAGATTCTCATTGTATTTGATGTTAAATGATATACAATTTAACATCAAACATAAATTCAGAAGATAAGAAAAAGGTTCCCCCCATGTACAATTTCATGAGCAGATTATCGATCAAAATTCAGATTATGGTGCCAGTATTGGCAACACTAATCATGCTCACAGGAGGTGTTTTTTATGGCGCAAATGGATTAGAGCGCGCATTTGACGAAGTATCCGTATCCGTTCAAAGCTTAGCAGATCAAAAAGACGCCATCTCGGAATTAGATGACATAACATTTAAAATGAGAATTGCTTCATCTTACAGTCTGTTTGATAAAGAAGAACTAAATAATATTGTGCGGGTTTTACAAACAAGCCGCCAAACAAATCTAGAGTTACTCCGCCCACTTCGTGCAGAGCCCGAGCTAAAAGATGAAATCGCTCGCTTCGAGAACTCTATTAACGACTACATTAACTACATCGAAACGCATGTTGTGCCCGCAGCTAACCTAGCGCTGGCTGAAAACAACCAAACTCATAATCAAGAATATGCATTAATCATCGCTACTTTTCGCCAAAAAGGTGAACTGATGATCGATTTGATCGATGAGCTTTCTCAAGAGCTAAACCGTATCGCGGATGCAGAGCTAGTAAGAACCCAAGATCACCACTCCGATTTATTAAGCTCAACAACTATTGGAATGTTTGTCATTCTCGCCTTAGCCATTGTTTTCTCCTTCTATATTGCAGGCCTAATTGTTGAGCCTATCAAACGCCTACAAAATGTGATGCGTGAAGTTGCAAATGGAAACCTAACCATTGAAGCCAGCACCGATGGCGACAATGAAATCACCGCTCTATCTACCGATGTCAACACGACGGTTAATAGACTACGAAGTGTGGTTGACTCTATGGTTCGCATTAGTGTCGATGTAGCCGCTGCATCGACGGAACTTGCTGCGGTAATGACGCAAGCTAACGTCAATTCAGATCAAGAAAAACAAGAAATCGAACAAGTAGCTTCTGCGGTCAACGAACTTTCAAGTACTGCCGCAAACGTAAATGCGAATGCTGTTGATGCAGACACCGCCTCACGTGAAGCCGATGAAATGGCCAACCAAAGCATGCAGATGTTTGAGGAAAGTGCACTGGCAAATGAACAAATGGCGGTACAACTCAACGAAGCTGCAGAAGTCGTCACAACCTTGCAAGTTCAGTCTGAAAAAATTGGTTCCGTTATCGAGGTGATCCGAGCTATTTCTGAGCAAACTAACCTTTTGGCACTCAATGCTGCAATTGAAGCAGCACGCGCAGGTGAAAGTGGCCGTGGCTTTGCCGTGGTTGCGGATGAAGTGCGCCTACTTGCAGCGCGAACACAAGAGTCTACTCGAGAAATTCAAGGTATTATCGAAGAGTTGCAATCTCAATCAGGTATTGCAAACGAAAGCATGCAGTCAAGCCTTAGTACATTAATGGCCAATCAAGAACTGTCGGGGCAAGTTAGCTCTGCACTGAGTGGCATTGCACAGTCGGTCAACAACATGGCGGGCATCAATACCCAAGTGGCCACAGCAGCTGAAGAGCAAAGCCAAGTAACTGCAGATATCAGCCGTAACATCTCTAATATCTACGATTTAGTTAGCCAAAATGTAGCGGGGATAACTCAATCAGCGACTGCAAGCCAAGAGCTTTCGCAGCTTGCAGAAGAGCAAAAGTCGCAGCTCAGCTTCTTTCAAGTTCGATAAAAAGAGCTATCACCAATCTAAGCGCGCCTTTTTGGCGCGCTTTTTTGTTCTGTAGATTAATAATGTACCAGGTGTTATTACTTGTCTCCTTTAGCTACATGCCGCCACTACCAGTGGTATCTCTCATGCCTGTTATGCCAAGATAGATATGTCTAGCTATCGAGAACGCTGCATTTTATAAATTCGCAAGAGAGATCGCACTTTGAAACAATTTTCCCAACCACGTTGACGCTTATTTATACTGACTTGGTGGTTAGTTCAGCAAAATGAATAGATTTCACCCCACATAAGGCTTTGAAAGTACAGGAATAAGTATTTAAAATATGTACCTTGAGCGAACATCTATAATTTATAAATTAACAGGGCTAACTATGTATCAACTATTAAGAGGCTTATCAATTAAGACTCAAATTATGGTACCAATGATCATGACACTGCTGGTCATGAGTATTGGCGTGCTGATCAGCAGTAATGGATTGAAAGAAGCGTTCTATAATGTTTCGGTTTCGGTAGACCACCTGGCTAAACAAAAAGACGTGGTTTCAGAGATGGATGATCTCGCATTTCGTATGCGCATTGCCGCGGTTTACGGTTTATCTGATCAAACAAAACTCAATCAGTTGGCAAACCATTTAGAACAAAGCCGCCAGCGCAGTCGTCCAATGCTGCTGCAACTGAAAAAAATACCCAACCTAAACCAGCAAGTCAGCTCACTTGAACAAGCGATTGACGATTACATTAGCCACACCAAGCAGTATGTCATCCCTTCTGTCAGTAAGAACCTCAGTAACGCCCAGCTAGACGGTGATTTCCAACGTCAATACGATCAAGTGATCGCTCAGTTTGGCACGAAAGGGGAAGCGATGATCAGCGCGATAGACCAGCTCTCCACTCAAATGAACACCCAATCGACCGAAGAGTTGCTGGCCAACGAAGCGCGTCATAATCAGGTGCTCAACCGCTCGACCTTTGGCATGTTTGCCTTATTAGCGCTGGCGTTCATCGTGTGTTGGCTGATTGCGGGATTGATCGTTGCGCCGATCTATCGCCTGCAGCAAGTCATGCGTCAAGTCGCCTCTGGTGACCTATTGGTGAAAGCCGATATCCAAGGTGACAACGAAATTGCCGCACTCGGTAAAGATGTCAACACAACCGTTGCTAAGTTGCATGAGACGGTGGACTCGTTAGTGCGCATTAGCGTCGATGTCGCGTCAGCATCAACAGAACTTGCCGCAGTAATGACACAAGCCAACGTTAACTCAGATCAAGAAAAGCAAGAAGTTGAACAGGTCGCTTCTGCCGTCACCGAGCTTTCAAGCACGGCACAAAACGTTAACGTTAATGCGCTTGAAGCCGACAGTGCGTCACGTCAAGCCAACGACATGGCAGAGCAAAGCATGCAAATGTTTACCGAAAGCAACCAAGCCAACCTTCAAATGGCGTCTCAGCTCAACGAAGCCGCTCAGGTTGTGACCACCTTGCAGGTTCAATCTGAGAAAATCGGCTCGGTTATCGAGACCATTCGCAGCATTTCAGAGCAGACCAATCTACTGGCCCTCAACGCAGCGATTGAAGCGGCGCGTGCTGGCGAAAGTGGCCGCGGTTTTGCTGTGGTAGCCGATGAAGTGCGTATGCTCGCAGCGCGCACCCAAGACTCGACTCAAGAGATCCAAAGCATTATCGAAGAGTTACAAAGCCAGTCTGGCGTCGCCAATGAAAGCATGCAATCGAGCCTGCAAATGCTTTCCGACAATCAAGCGCTCTCTGCACAAGTTAGCGAAGCGCTCAATGGCATCACAGAATCGGTAAACAACGTCACCAGCATCAATGCCCAAGTGGCCACCGCCGCCGAAGAGCAAAGCCAAGTCACCGACGACATCAACCGCAATATCACCAACATTTATGAGTTGGTAAGCCAAAATGTTGCCGGAATTACCCAGTCAGCCACCGCCAGTCATGAACTGTCGCAGTTGGCAGAAACCCAGAAGTCTCAACTGAGTTTCTTTAAGATCTAACCTGTCTTAAAACGAAAAAAAGCCCCAGCTCATTGACCTGGGGCTTTTTAATTGTGATTATCCGCTGGGGTTAATCGTCAGAAGACTCAACTGGGGTTGATGGTTTCTTCTTTTTAACCATGAACACTTGCTCACCCACAGCCACTGTTTTGTGAAAAGTCTTATCACGTTTAACGGGCTTCTTAGGTGTTTTCTTACCTTGGGTGCCTTTGCCTTTATTGGCTTGAGGCTTGCCTTTTTTGTGGGTTGGTTTGCGCGGTTTAATGCCCTTAAACTTACCCTCTAACCCTTCAAGCGTGGTAAAGGTTAAATCTTGCTGCAAGAACAATTCAACACGCTTAAAGCTATCCCAGTCTTTCGGTCCAACCAAAGAAATCGCTTCACCTTTGTTACCCGCACGGCCAGTACGACCCACACGGTGAACGTACTCCTCGGTGTGTTTTGGCATATCAAAGTTGATAACGTGAGTCACCGCTGCGATATCAATACCACGAGACGCAACATCGGTTGTCACCAAAATCTTGAACACGTGACGCTCAAACTGACTCATAATCGCGTTACGCTGAGTCTGGTTTAAGTTGCCACTTAACGCGACGGCTTTCAGCTTACGCTCATTTAAGATCTGAGTCAGACGATCGGTATCGGCGCGAGTTGCCGTAAAAATCATCACTTGCCGGTAATCAGCTTCTTGTAGCACTCGCTCTAAGATCGCTTCTTTATGGTCAAGATGATCACATAAGTGGAAACGTTGAGTGATGTCTTTGTGCTGTTCGTTAGATGCCCCCACCGAAATACGTTTCGGCGCGTTGAGCATTTCGTTCGCAATCTGGTTCACTTCGGCGTGATCCATCGTTGCAGAGAACATCAATGTTTGACGACGACGGTGTTTTGCCGCGTTGTGGATTTTGCGCAGCTCTGGGGCAAAACCCAAATCAAGCATTCGGTCCGCTTCATCTAAGATTAACGTATCAAGGCCATCCAAAAACAGTGAGCGATGCTCTAAGTGATCCGCTAAACGCCCAGGAGTCGCAACGATAAATTTCGGGTACTTACGCAGTGCTTTAACTTGATCGTTAAAGTTCTCCCCACCCAAAATCAAAGTGGCGTCGTAAGACAAACCGCCCAGCATACTGCGTAGCTCGCCGTAAACCTGCTTAGCCAGCTCACGGGTTGGCGCCAAAATCAAAACACGTGGATCTTTTGCTGAGAACCCTTTGTTTTTTAGAGTCTTGTGTAACAGTGGCAATACAAATGCCAAAGTCTTACCTGAACCTGTTTTTGACGAGGCCATCAAGTCTTTCCCGGCGATAGCGACTGGGATTGCTTGCTTCTGGATGTCGGTGGCCTTGTTAAAGCCAAAGTGCTTAAGGTTTTTCAATAAGCGGTTATCAAGACCTAACTCTTTAAATTGCAAAGGATTCTCCGATTAAAAACACAAACTAATGAGATATATTTTATCAAGCCCGCTATTCTACCCTGTTTTCGGTAAAAATAGGTATAGATCACACAAAAATATCTACAGATTTAATATTGTCAGCGATAGTTATCTATAAAATTATTTTTTTTGGCCACTTTTCTTATTAATACAACATAACATCGAAATTATGTGCCATATTATAATCAAGTGACTGTACTAACAGAGCTTACTTCTACCGAGCAACACTTGGCTATGCAGTAACTCTGAAGAGTGGGATTTGTTTCGTCACATCCACTCAATTAGATATCCCAACAAGGAGTGAACATGAATAAGAAGTTATTATTAGCAGCGGGTGTATCATCAGTTTTATTTCTAGCTGGTTGTTCTGGTAGCCCAGACTCGATGGAAACAAAAATGGATAACTTGACCAACCAAGTTGAGCAGCTTACTCAGCAAGTTCAAGCACTCCAAACCAGTCAAGCCACCGCAACAATGCAAGCAAAAGAAGCTGCATCGGCGGCAAAAGACGCAGCGATGTCTGCCCAGCAAGAAGCGAATCGAGCTAACGACCGAATCGACAACATCGCGCAGTCTTACACTAAGTAGCCCTAACACCAAGTACGAAAAACGCTACACTTAGCTTTTCGTACTTCGCTTTTACTACTTCGCTATTAGCACCTCGCTTTTAGCACTTCACATAAACGGCGTGGCAATTTCGATTGGCACGCCGTTTTGCACTTGAACCGCGGCTTTAGCTTTGCTGTCGGAAATATTGAACTCATCCATCCACCACTCTAACTCCACCGGCAACACCAACTGTTCTTGGACGCCTTGGCTATTGGTTAGCGGCTCATGAACCTCGATAAAGACACTTCTGTCTGGCTCTAAGGTCATCTTAATTGGTTGGTTGATCACTCGCACTTTTTCGCCTTTAACGGCTTGACCAAACAGCCACTCAATGTCTTTCGGCTCCATGCGAATACAACCCGCGCTCACGCGCAAACCGATACCGAAATCTTTATTGGTGCCGTGGATTAAATACTCTCCCGCGCCATAAGCTAAACGCAACGCATAATCCCCCAGCGGGTTTTCAGGCCCAGCCGGCACCACTTTGGGTAAGCTAATGCCTTTTTCCAAATACTCTTTACGAATCGATGCGGGGGGCGTCCAAGTTGGATTAGGGATTTTGACCGACACCTGAGTTGTCATCTCGGGCGTGTCACGGCCAACCCGGCCAATCCCTACAGGAAAAATATGCACCACCCCACTCTCTTTAGGGAAATAATAGAGGCGTAATTCCGGTAGGTTAATCACGATCCCTTCATAAGGCACTTCTGGCAAAATGAACTGAGAAGGAATAATCAGCACGCTCCCTGCCTGAGGTAAGAACGGATCGACGCCTTTATTTGCAGCCATCAAAGATAGAAAGCCAACGTCATACCGTTTGGCGATGAGGGCAAAGGTTTCGCCGTCTTCAACTAAATGCCTTTGCAGCTTACCCGCTAAACGACTGCCTGATTCAGGCAAAAGAAAAGACGCCGCCATCGTCGATTGAATTGAAAGCGCGACGATAATGAATAGTGTCTGGATTACCTTTCTTTTCATGAATGCTCTCTGATCCCTGTTCCAACATAATTAAGGCTATTCTTCTTTTATAGCTATGATCAACTATAGACGGAAGTTATTTTATCCCCCTTTCAGCAAAATCTCGCTACGCCATTAGCGGTGTTTTTTTGAAAATTTCTGCGATTGTTGGCGAAACTCTATTACGCCCCCAGCCAAATCGTACAAAATATCAGCAAAAAACCATTTAAAAACAGCAAGCAAACGTTAACCCTTACTGTTTATTCCGAGACGAAACGATTGCCCTCTCCATTTCAACATATTTGGTTATCAACGATCGAAAAGTTATACTGATACGAGCTTTTTGTGACTTAGTTCTCATGGAGCCCGGTCAGTTGGGGCTAATATTGCTTCCAACGAAACAACTTAATTCAACAGAATTGGTAATTGATTAATTAGTTACCAGACAAATTCGGAGTTTAACGATATGGCTA
>Ga0070725_10000500_pt1 | contig 26905 bp, 7 predicted proteins | sample tdDd002_FD_69781 | JGI IMG/M metagenome (GOLD analysis project Ga0070725, IMG submission 69781) | Marine sediment microbial communities from the Atlantic coast under amendment with organic carbon and nitrate - tdDd00.2 | ecosystem: Environmental > Aquatic > Marine > Coastal > Sediment | place... | reverse complement strand
ACATTAGACGACTCATTTAAAGTTATTCTTGATAAGCTTGATAATGTTGACGAGGCTAAAGAGAAGCGCTACAAGCGTGTATACAGAAAATTAAAAGACTTTGAAGAGTATATGATACACCTTGGTGTTGATGTAGACCCAAATTCAGAAAATGAGTTACCTGATGGTTACAAGCCTGAGTTGGATCACTATTCATTGCTTCAAGGTAAGGAAATTATTCAAAATGCAAAGTATGCATCTGTGAGTCATAATATTCGACTCATGCATCATCTTCGTAATGAGACCTCGTTGAATAAAATGCTTGAAAGTGCCCGTGATTTAGGCGATTTAAGTGGTCTTCGTGGGTATATTGAGGTCTTGGAAGAATACCATCCGTATTTAACTCAGAAACAAAAGTTAATCGTCATTAAATTCTTATATGAGCAATTGGGCAGACCGGAAGAAGATATACGTAAACAGTGTGCAGCTCTTTTAGGTGTTGTCATTGGAACTTATGATGAAGAACTTAGAAAAGAGCTCCCAAAAGACGTATCGTTAGACAATCCGGAAGTTATGTCTATTGATCTATTTGAGAAATATCTAAATGCATTTTTATATCCTGATCAAAAGATCATTGGTAAACATAGAGGGTGGATCAGCTATGCTTCGAGAAGTATGGTGCGGTCTTACTTTAGATCCCAACCCAATCCACAAAAGAAAAGTGATGCAGTAGAAGTGGTGTTGTCTTACTTAAAACACCCTGATGATAACAACGAAATCAGATTCTATTTACTTGCATCTATACCGGGACTTCCGTTTGGTGAATGTACTGAAAATCAGCGTAATGCAGTTATAGATTATACCTATGATATGTTGCTGTGTGACCATATTGATACAAAGCTAGCGGCATTTCGCGCGTTAGATGAAATGATGCCGTTTGCTAAGAAGCGCTTACAAAAGAGATACCATGTTGGAGATGCTTTGATTGAAGGCTTTGAGGCGTCAGCACACCCTGCACTGAACTTTGCAAGACTCAAACTTGTTGAAAGTCTTGAACTTGATAAAGAAACATGGTCGCGATATGCAGAGCCGTGTCATGATGATTTAAAAGAAAAATCGATCTTATTCTTAAGCAACTTAAAATCTGCAACGCATTTTATTGCAAAACGCTTCCAAGTTGACTTACTTGTGCGCCATACCCTTGAAGACGATTACGATGATGCATTTTATACTGCCATGCATTTCTGTAATTTACTGAAGGTTAGCGCGGTTGAGACTGTGAGAAATAGAGCTGGTGTGGGACTTATTGAGCTTGTGCCGTATCTTTCTTTTGAGCAACGAAATGATATCGTAATTGAGTTACTAAGGGCTCTTGAAATGGAGTCGTACCAGTTTACACGTTATATTCCACAGTATTTAGGTAAGATTCTTATGTATATTAAACCTGTGGAGCTTGATGAAATTCTTGATAGTTTCCAAGAACGTGTTAAGAGCGCCAATGCTCAGATAACAACTTTAATGCTTCAAACAGTTGGTGTTGCCATAAGTCACTATACTGGTTACAAGAAAATGTGTGACAATGATCAAAACGGTTACAAGCGACGAATGACCATGATGTTAGGCATTCTATTCAACGGATTTGTGAATTACAATCCTGTTGTGAATCAGGTTGCTTTCCGAGTTATTGGGAAACAAATATTTGCTTCTAAGTCTATGAGTAAGACAATGAAGACTGAAATATTTAAGCTGTCGATAAAGAAAATAATGGCACTTATGGTTGATACAGATGAGAATATTGAGCTTGTATTCTTCAATAATGCAGGTGGCCTCAAACACATTTACAGATTTATTTCTGATTATGTATTTGAAGAAGGTGTGCTTGAATTAAGCGGCAATCGTAAAGTGGCATTTTTCCCAGGTGCTTTTGATCCTTTCAGTCTGAGTCATAAGGAGATTGCTAAAGAGATTCGTGACTTAGGATTTGAGGTTTACTTGGCCGTAGATGAGTTCTCATGGTCCAAACGAACACAACCCAATCTAATTCGCCGAGATATTATTAAAATGTCCGTGGCTGACGAAATTGATATTTACACGTATCCAAGATATTTGCCGACGAACATTGCCAACCCTAAAGATTTACTTGAACTAAAACATAAATTTAAAGATTCTGATGTGCATATTGTTGTGGGTGGTGATGTTATAGTCAATGCCTCCGCTTACAAACAAGCTCAGACGCCGGGTGCGATTACAACTTTTAAACACGTTGTATTTGATCGGATCATTCCGAATGAACCTGAGAAGGATGCAGCGTTTGATAAAGCATTCGCCCTACTTCCAGAGGGTTCGGTAAGGCTCCAGTTGTCAGAACAGTTTAAGAGCATCAGTTCCACGCAAATTAGAAATTATATTGACGATAATAGAGATATATCAGAACTTGTGGATCCCTTGGCACAGCGTTTTATCTATGAACGAGGACTTTACCAACGTGAACCGATGTATAAAGAAATCCTGACGACAAAGTCATTAACACTTGAAATTGTGGAAGAGCCAACGCCTACACTTCTTGAAGAGCTTGCAACCGTGGTTAAGTATGATTTCAGTGAGTCTTATACAAGGTTTAAAGAAGTGGCGCATAAAAAGAGTTTTAGGCTTCTTGTGTTAAGAAGTGTGGAAGACAATAGACGAATTATAGGTTTTTCTGCATTCCACTGGCTAAGAACCATAGATATTTATCTGGAATTTGAAGATGAGTATCTGTCAGATTACATTCGAGATCATTCTGTAGGAAGACTGGTTGTGATAGATGGAATTTACCGCAATGCCAGTGATGAGTCTCCGAAAGTTGAACAAAGACTTCTTACTGAAACCTTGGCGTTCTGTTTAGCACGAGACTATAGTTATGCCATTTATAAAGATATGATCACTGAGCGTATTGACACGAAATTGAATAATGTCATGCGTATGCAGGGATTCCTGAATGTGCTGGGCAAAGAGTCTGGTGAGTCTGTATACGTTGTGAATATGTCAACGCCTTGTACGCTTAATATGGATGCGAAATCTATGATTAAAGCACCATTTAGAACTTCTGAAAAAGTTTCAAAGGCAATCAAGAGAAGTCGAAGTCGTCTTCAAAAGGCACTGACCAAACTCTATCCAGGCCATTTGGTATTATCATTTGATAGAACAATGATATATGAGCACCTGATCAAGAAAATATGTGATGAAAACAATATGCCGACCACACCTCTTGTACCAAAACAGAGTGGAGAGTCTATGTGCGTTCCGTTTGGGCAAATTTTCAATAGGTGGAGGTTGCCAAATACCGTTACAAAGTCGTTGCATACTGAAAAGTATTTTACATCTGATTTAAAATGGCACGAAATTCAAGCGGCGCCACACTACTTAAATCTTGAGAATCAAGTAAAGACGATAAAGTCCTTTAATAGACCTGTTATTTTAGTTGATGACCTTCTGAACAAAGGGTACAGATTTAATGCTCTTGAGCCATTGTTCAAACAAGAAGATGTAGAAATTAAAAAGTTCTATGTAGGGATACTTTCCGGGCGCGGTAAAGCCATTATGGAAAGAGCTAATATTGAGGTTGATTCAGCCTACTTCATCCCAAGGTTGAAAGTGTGGTTTACTGAGAGTAAAATGTATCCATTTATAGGCGGAGACATTCTTTGGAGAGGGCGATCACCTGAAAGAAGTTTGATTCCATCTATAAATTTAATATTGCCATATACATTCCCGGCATATATACGTGATGCCTCTAAACAAGCTGTTTATAAGGTGTCAGAAATTGCGCTAATTAATGCAATTGAGATACTCGAAGCCTTAGAAGTGGAATATCAAAGTGAACATGAGCGTATGTTGACTGTGGCACAACTGGGTGAGGTTATTCTTTCGCCTAGAATTCCTGACAAAGGATTCAATATTGATTATGACATGAATCACAAAGCTTCAGATTATCTTAAAAATGAGTTGGAGCATCTGAGAAGGCTCAGAAGCACCTTCCAATAAAAATGTGAATTAACGGAGGGATGACATGAAGATTTATGACTTAAAGACTGCTTTTGGACTTTCAATGGAATCGTTATATTTGGATGGTACTCTTGGATTTGAAGAGGTCTTTGGTGAAGATACTGATAGGGTATTAGAAGCGGGCAGCGTAACTCAGCGTCCATTGGTATGGTTGATTTATGATGATGCTCAGGGTGCTAAAGGATCGTTTAGGGTTGCGGATGCTCGCGCGCTTAGTGCTCAATTTGAGAGTGCTGCATTTTTAAATTCTACAACGGATTCAGACCTGAATCTTCCTGAGCAAATAAAGCATTATATTGATAATGTCGGGATTCAAGTTGTTAATACCGCGTACTCTGATTGGCATGCTGTTCTTGATGAGAATAGACCCCCAAAATGGCGTGTTAATGTGCTTGGCCTTGGTGATGTTGGAGGGACTCTTCTAACAGGCCTTCGTATGATGGGCCACGGTGTTATTGATCAAATAGGTATTTTTGATTTAGATCCTAAAAAGAAGCGTCGTTGGGCATTGGAACTGGGGCAAATTCTAGATCCTAATGTGGACGATTATCCTGAAATCGTTGAACTTGAAATGGATGACTTATTCAATTGTGACATGTTTGTATTTTGTGCAAGCAGGTCAGTTCCAAAGGTTGGGTCGAGTGTTGTCGATGTTCGTATGGTGCAATATGAGAGTAATTCAAAGATTATTGAGCCATATGCACGAATGGCTCGTGAGACGAATTTTAAAGGGATATTTGCAGTCGTTTCAGACCCGGTTGACCAGCTTTGTTACCGTGTTTACAAGAGCTCCAATGTAGATGAAAATGATTCATTTGACGGGCTTGGACTAAAGCCAGAACAGGTGAGGGGTTATGGTCTTGGCGTTATGTTTGCTCGGGCAAGCTACTATGCACATGAAAACACTATTCCATTCGAAATGGGACGTGCATTTGGGCCACATGGGAAGGAATTGATTGTTGCGAACCATCCATCAGAATATGATGAAGAACTTTCTAAGAGACTTACAAAGCTTACAGTAGAGGCGAATCTTGAAGTTCGTGAAGCTGGATATAAGCCGTTTATTGCTCCAGCTTTATCATCAGGAGCCCTGTCTCTTATCAATACCATGAAAGGCAATTGGAATGACAGTGCTGTTATGCTTGGCGGTGTTTATGTTGGTTGCAGAAACAGACTGACAGATCAAGGCGTTGAACTGGAAAGACATACAATGAAACCTGAGCTTGTTGAGAAATTAAACGGTGTTGTAAAGGTTCTTAAAGAGTATGTCTAGATCGTTATCTACGACGTATGTTATGCGTTTTGCAAAAGAGTTGACGCGTCGTGACGATGAAAGTTCAAGACTCAATAGAATGATAGCTTCAGCAGTAGAAGAATTGGGGAACGATGTTGAAAATGTGGATGTCTCAAAAGTGATAACGCTCAAAGACAAACACTTGCTTATTGCTGTAGATTCTGACGAAATTGGTGGACATCCAGAGCTCTATAATTGGTTGCGTAGACTTTACGCTGAGAAGGAGCGAACAGGAGAAGATCCTCTATCAGGTTCAACAGGTGCATTGCTTCTTAACTCGGATGGCCCGCTATACACAAAACGAATAGCTCAATACACAATATTTCATATGAATAGGTTGGGGTGTAGATTTATAGGCCATCCGCTTGTGGAAGCCGTTGATGCACTACAAAACTTTAAAACATGGAAAAAAGTTGTGGATATTTCACTTGAGGACTTGCTCAGTGCGAAATGTAGAGAGTTGGGTAAAAGACTTTCAGATTACAAAGTACCGAGGACTGAGAAACCAAAAATTCTAGTGCTACATTCAAGTTCGCATGATACATCAAATACCTTGAAACTCTGGAAGTTGGTCGAGAATTACTTAGATGGATTTGAGACACAAGAATTTCACATTGAAGACGACAAAATTGCAGAGTGCAAAGGGTGTAGTTTTAAAACGTGCATGCATTTTTCAGAGATGAAAAGCTGTTATTATGGTGGCTTGATGGTAGAAAAAATACTGCCAGCCATGGAGTGGGCAGATGCCGTTATATGGGTTTGTCCAAATTACAATGATGCAATTTCAGCGAAGTTAATGGCTGTTATAAATAGGATGACCGTACTTTATAGGAGAATTACATTCTATGACAAACGTCTTTTTGGAATCGTTGTTTCTGGTAATTCAGGGAGTGATCTCGTAATGACCCAGTTGCTTGGTGCTGTGAATATCAATAAAGGATATATGTTGCCACCAAACTTTGGCTTGTCAGCTATAGCAAATGACCCAGGCTCGATCCTTGAAGTTGAGGATATAGACCACAGAGCCAAGTGTTTTGCAGAGACCATAAAAAAAGAGTTTCTTATATAAAAAATATACAAGAGAATAGAAAGGCCTAGTGATATTGGTTATCACTAGGCCTTTTTCATTGTAATAAATCTGTAATCAAAATAAAGGTTGAATTTTCTGAAAATTCTGCTATACTAAGTATATACTAAATTAACACAAGTTAATAAACAAAGGAATTGGAACAATTCGGAAGAGGTGAGACCACCAGGTTGACATTGACTAATGAAAGTTTAGATAGTGAAAATTCAAGTTCAACAAGCTACATAAAAGGAGTGGTTGCCACCATACTACGATTAGGTGAAACTTAAATGGAATTACTAATATGTAAACAAATAACAAAGACTTAAAACAGCTTTCTGCGATGACGGGAAGCTGTTTTTTAATGGAACGATCCAAATTTTTAATTTGGTTATCGTTCCTTACTCGGCGAGGAGCCGAGTTTCCTAACTGCCCGAAGGGCACTTGCGATCCAAATTTCTAATTTCGAGTGTCGCACCTTACCCAGCGCTTAAAGGGACGCTGAGTTTCCTGACCGCCCGAAGGACACTTACGACCGAAATTTATAACTTTCCTATCTAAAGAACTATAAAGTAAGCCGTAAAGTGAATTTTAATTTGAAAATGGTATTATTGAAAGAAAATTCCATACTATTCGGAGGTATTCATTTCTAAAGATTCCTTTAGAAATCTATCACACGGGTCATTTTATCAAGTTGGATAAAGTGAAACCGTGTTTTTTTGTGCTCTTAGACCTACAAGTTCTTAAACAAAAAAATGTGTGAAATATAATCATCACATGCAACTGTGTATAAATATACATACAGGTTTATTTAAATAGCAGTATAAAATGCAGGACTCAATTAACTGATTCTATACAACGTTTCAAAATACTGGATTGTGAGATGCGGGAATTCTAACGAATAATAAATAAAGTATCAAAAAGGTAACAAACGAAGAATAATTATGCACAAGTCGGGTAATCATAGGACATGTCATTAATATGTTGAGATTCATGAGGGGAGGGTCTATGCATAATGCTGAAACAAGTAACATGGAAACATTAGATATATGGTTTAACGTATTAAAGAGAGAGGAGGAACTTGTTTGAAGAAACGATTATGGCGATTTATCAGTATACTTCTGATATTTACGCTGGGTTTTGCCGGGCCGCTGGGAAGCATAGCATATGCCGGACCTGGTGATGCTCTGGAAACTTTTGATTTTGGACTGGGGTCAAATCCTTACATACAATTTGAGAATACGTCCCCATCCTCAATCAGTATCGGAAGCGCGGAAAAATTAGGTTTTAGAATTCAAGGAACATCACTGACAGGAGCAATTCTAGGTGATGACAATGATGGTACAGAGAATGACGGGAAAATCCTTGATCTCATTGAAACATTTGCAGTACGCCTGACAAATGAAGATACAAGTCAGGTTGAAACCATTGCAATAGGACAAGGTAGTTTATCCAACAACGATACTCTTGATATCCTCGATTTTTCTCTAGATTTAGGAACAACAATATTACAGGATGACACACTTTATACAATTGACTTTATCACCCCTACAGTTAAGACAATACTAAATAGAGTCGGTCAGAGTATGTTTATCGATTCAGGAGATCCAACATCTAACGTGAGGTTTGAAGCTCGTAATAGTTCTGAACAGATCGTTTTTGAGAATTCAGATGTTTACAATGTGGTTTCTTCTGGAGCAATAGCGGTTGCAAAAGAATTTAATGGTTCAAATGACCTTACAATTGACGGGCCAACCTTATCTATGGATCTTGGAGATGTTTCAAATTTCGATTTGATAGATAGGCTCGAGTTTAGGATTGAAGGTAAGAACGAGTTATCTGTTACACCTGGAACATTCACTGCAGATGTAAATGCATGGGCAGATCAAGCTACAACGTATACTTTGTTGAATTCAAATCCATACGTCTATAGTGTTAGCGTGGACTTACCAAGCGCAATTGCAACAACACAAACATCGTTCGCGATTGAGTCAGACACTGATACTATGAATGCTATAGGCGTGTTGATTAATGACTATGTTCAATCGAATAACGGTAATGTTTATGTTCTTGGTTATAACAGTTCTGACGAAGTTGTTGGTTACAACCTGTTTATTAAATCAATAGAACAGGCTAATCCACAATTTGTATTTACTCAGGTACAACCTGATTTTGTTGGTTTTTACGATACAAATGGACCAATTTTACAGTTTGTTAACACAGGTGTAGATTCACAAGGTATGTACATTACGGGTCAAACATCATTTGATGTAGGAAACGGTGTACAGAATATCCCATTCTTTATCAGTATGAATAGCATATTTGAACAGAATGGGGATTATGAAAACAATAATATTAAGTTTAAAAGTTACAAGGACGAAGGAATCCCTGATGGAACTAACTTTGATTCAGGTATGTTTTACGAAATTATTCCTGTGAATATGTTTGCTAAAAACACAATTACATTAACAGGAACAATCAATGAAACAGATTATCAGAGAACGTTCTATTGGGAACCAAATCAAGAATCTATACAATTTGGACTCAAAAAGTATGAGCAGAATGCTGATCTCGAAACTAAGCAAATTGGTCGAGAGTCAGATATCGAAGTGTTCCTTACAAATGAGTACACAGGGCGTATGGCAGATCTTGATCTCGAAATTTACAATCCTACTTCAGCTGGAGCCATAGCACTTTATAATGCCACTCTGGTTGAACCTGAAACAAAATACTATGAAACCGGCCAGGATGTTGGATTCCTAATCACGTTTGATTTGGCAGATACCCAACCACAGGAATATGCTGGTTTTGACGTAGTTGAGGAAAATGTTAATCTCGGTGCGAGATTCCTGTTTGACAACAGCAACATTGCATTAGGTGAAGTTGAACAGATTATCAACGGATCGATGCAATTGGATATTGAGCCACCAATGCCACGCGTAGAGTGGTTCGAAGGTTTTGTATCCCCTGAGTACAAGTTTGTTGTTAGATTCCATGAAATGATGGATGAGCAAGTAGACTTGGATCAGTTTACTGGCAAACTTACAGACTATATTACGATTATGCATGAAGATCCAAATGTAGATGTGAGTGGAGTTACCGCACAAAGTATTGTAGGTTATGACGAAATGGGTTCTGGAACACCGGATCCTGACAACATCTACGATCGTGCATTAATTGGTATTAATGCTCTTGTCCCAAGATTTACTCAGCTTGTATTTAATGCAACTGTTGAGATGGATAAAGCGAGCACTGGCAAAATGAAATTCAAGTATGACGAGGAAAACAACAATGTAATCATCATGGGCGAGGAGCCAGGTGAAGGCACAATTGAATTCCACGTTATTGATGGATCAAGCAATGATCAGTATGTTGATCAAACTTACAAAATCAGCAGTACATTTGATGGATCTGTTGATATTTGGATTGACGTAAATGGAGAAGCAACTGTTACAGCAGAATCTGTATTATCGGGTTCAAGTTTCTTCAAAGGCATAACAGATGTCAATGGTAACAGAATGGTTGAGACAACATCTGCAGATCTTAAGATGGAAACTCAGTTAGACAGTTACTTAATTGGATCTGATGGCAACTATTTACTGAATGCAGAACTTAGCCTTATTCCTGTTGATGAAATTCCGCAGCCGGTTTCAGGCTCGGCCGTAAAATGGGAGAATATGGTCCATCTGCAGTCGAATGATGATGGTAAAGTGTTTGGGCATGTTTACCCAGGAACTTATCTTGCATTTGAACTGTCAGAAAAGGATGACACAGGTAAACGAGACTGGACATCAATCGATGTGAATTTAGCATTCCCTGTACTTGGAAACATGGAACGCTACACTGATCCTATCCAGCTCCCACAACACAATGTGTTTGGTAATGCAGTAAGACAGGGAACGACTTACAAAGAATCACTCATATTCATTGAAACAGATTACTATGATGAATTGCAGACTGCGATGACAACCCATGACAACTGGGAATTGTTCGATGTACTTGAGAGATTCTATATCAAAGAAGTTGATACAAATGCTGATGGAACATTTAGCTTATACCTAAAGCCTAACGAACAAGGCAAAACGTACACCTTGGTAGGTAAATTTGAGGGTGAAGGTATTATTGAACCGCTTGACGTAAATGGTGACACAAACCTTCCTTACACATTTGCTGTTGATTCAGTATCAGGTGCTCAAATTACAGATGTTAGATTCCCACCACCTACAATTACTGGCGTATTAAGAGATGTCGGTGGAACACCTCTTGAAGATGTATTTGTTGAATTCAAGAGTTCAACGGGAAATCACTTTGCAACCCTAACTGGTGATAATGGTGTGTTCAATGCTTCTATCATTGAAGAAGGAACATACAAACTTGTGGTTGCAAGAACAGACTGGGATGTAGAAGGCGGCGGTATGCTGTTCCTTGATAAAGATACTGGTTTTGCATCAGTAGCTTTAACTACAGAGCAAATAACTGCTATTGAAGGTGGCGCAGACCCTGTTAACTTGGGCAATGTTGACCTACCTCTAAAGAATTTCACAATCCAGTTCCAGATTGATGGCGTTAACGTGGGTGCAAATGAGTACAGCAGTGTTCAAATTGCGCAGGTTGTTCAAGAAGGTGAAGAACCACCTGAATTCCACGTTCCAACGAAAACTGGCGGATTCGATTTCTATCTGCCAAATGCAATCTATGAAATTGAAGAGTTTAACTATGGCGAGTTATGGATTGAACCGGAGACGGCGTTATCGTTCACCGTTCCAACCACTCCAACGCCATACAATATCGATTTAGGTGATTACTATAATGCAGTAATTACTGTACAAGATGAGGATCAAAATCCACTTGAAGGGTATCGTATAGAAACGAATAACCAATCAAATGGATGGTGGAGAGGTTCTACTACAAACGCTCAAGGTAAAGCTTACTTCAAGTTTGAAGTTCCAGATCCGCCAGAAGTAGATCCTGATCAAGTTACAAGCGCGCTCATCAAGATTCAAGGCTACATGTACAAAGACAAGTGGTACAACCTTGGTAGCGACGACCCGCAGATGAGTGATCCAGATTATGAGTTCACTGTTACAAGTCTAAATGATGGGGATAACAAAGCTGCTCCAGCAAATCCTATCACTATTAGAAAACCAAACTTTACAGGTACAGTTTACTCAGGCACGCTCGAAAATGGTGACTATGATCCGCAGACTCAAATTAAAGACGGTCATCTTGATCTAAGTAAAGAGTCTACAACAGGTGACATGCACGACCAGTGGTACAATGTTTGGATCGACCATAATGGCGATTTCACATTCTCGTTACCTGAAATAGGTATCTACAAGATTGAATCTGCAGGCTCACACTTTAGCACAGATCCTGCAACATCGTGGTTTGAAATTGGTAAGGTTATTGAGGTAATCGATGACGGTAATGGCAAATTGGTTGTTGTTGAACCAGGCACGACTCTACCGCTAAGTGAGGGTGACATTATCGGAGGCGGTATGCAACTTGGTCCTCAACCACCGAACTTTACTGGATATCTGTATAAGACAGGCACAACACCATATTTATCGTCTGTTACAAATCCAGATGAATTCTACGTGGCTATGCTTGTAAGAGAAAAAGGCGTAGATCCGGTTCTGTTCCAGTTTGAACCATGGCGTTATGAGTATCGTGTTCAGGTTAACCAACAAGGCTACTTCAGTGATAACCTTGATCCGTCAAAGACGTATGAAGTTTATGCTGTAGAATCCTCACGAGGTTGGTTTGAATTTAGTACACCGGTTGATGTAACGGTACAGGAGGGGTACAACAATGAAGTAACTGCACCTGTTCCAAACTTCAATGGTGTTATTCAAGGATTCAATGGTCAAGCGATTGAGAACATAAGATACGGTCGCGTTGAGCTTGAAAGCCAAGACAGATCAGAATGGATAGGTACTGACATTGATGATACCGGTAATTTCGGAATGGCTCTTGATGTCGGAACAGTTTGGACTATCCGTGAGTACTGGTATGAGACTGAGGATCCTACGAAAGACGATACCGATCCTACAAAGTGGTCACACAACTATGTAAGAATAAACCGTGAGATCACAATCACTGAAGGTATGGACGCTGTGACACTGGCGCCAAACTTCAGAATTGATCTGGCTGCAGCTGATCTGATTTCAGAAGCACCTGATCAATATGAAAATTACTTTAACGCAAATGTGCGTCCAGTACTGGATGAAACACACTTCCATACGAAGTATCCAAACGACGCCCAAAAAGCACAGGAAGAATACGAACGTTATCAATTCAATCCTTGGGAATTTAGTACTTGGATTGAAGGCAAGTACAATAGTCAAACTCAAATAATAGAGTTCTTCACTTATCTAGAAACAGGTGTTTATGAATTGATGGACATTCATGGCCATAATCTGAACCTGGAAATAGGTGAGAAATTCACTCTAAGCGGTGCTCAATCATCTGCTAACATTAGCTATAACGGAACATATAGCAGTTATACAATGACACTCGCTTATGAGACAAATGTAGAAGGTACAATCCTTGAATCGGGTAATCCTGTTGAGTATGCATGGGTGAACTTCATGCGTACAGATCTTGACTGGGAAGACTACACAGCTCGCAGGTGGTTTGGAGCAAAAACAAATGCATCAGGTCAGTTTGCTCTCAACTTACCGAAGGATGAAGAACAGGGACCTGCAGGTGATGATGTAACACCAGCTGATGATGAAACAACAGCTGAATACAAGCTAGAGGGATATCACACTGAAGGTAACTGGAACGGCAATATTTGGGAACCAGGCAAATGGACACCAGTTGGTTACAAATTCCAGATCAATTCAGACGGAGATCTGACTGATACCAGTGGTGAACTGCTGACAACCATTGACATTACACCAAATGTAACAGGCGAAGTTTATAAAATATTCAAGTCTTACGACACTGTGGACAACTTCATTGTTACAACAACACCTTCAGAAGGTGACATGGTTAAAGTTAAGCAGGCGTGGTTATCCATTTGGCCATATGACAAGTCGGATGCTAACTATGAGATCCCTTGGCATGATTGGGAACAGTCAATCTGGACTCAAACAGATCCAGATACTGGTCGGTTTACTTTAATGCTAGACGCAGGCGACTATATTGTTACTGAAGCGTCAATGCATGATTTCTGGTTCCGCCCAGACACAGTATTTACAATTGATTCAAATGGTGATCTGGTAGATGAAGCCGATGACGCTGTTGAAAATGGCGTTCTGATGATAAAACCAGAAGAGCCGAACTTCATAGGTAAGGCTTACTCAACTTCTGCAAAAACGACTCCATTAAAATGGGGCTGGATGATGCTTCGTCCTGCTGATGCAGAAGAGCACGATTGGGAAAGCACAGTATGGATCAATACGGACAAAGAAGGTAGCTTTGAATTTAAGCTTTCTGATGGTGACTGGAAAGTTGTCGAACTGGGCAACTATAACTTCTGGGAACGTGTAAATATTCCATTTACTGTAAACGGATCTACTATAACGTCTTCCGTAACTGGATTCGTTGTTAACGGTGAGATCGAAGCATTCCCACCTGAGCCAAATCTACAAGGTATTGTGAAAGACAAGGCAGGAACACAAGTAGAAACAAATGCATGGCTGACTATTAAACCAGCTGATGCAGGTGAGTACGAATGGGAAAATGCAATTTGGACTGAGTACAGACTGCAAGATGACGAAACTTATAAGTTCAAAATGAATATTGACCCTGGTAACTATAAAGTGGTCGAAGTTGGATCGTATGATTTCTTCTATCATACGGATATTCGCTTCACGGTTGGAACAGATGGAAGCATCACATCTACTGCACTTGCAAACAATTTATTGGTAGTATCACCTCCACAACCGAACTTAACAGGTACGGTATATGGAGATACTGATGATGATGGCAATGATGATGATCCGATTGGAAATGGTTGGATTGGAATCGCACGTTATGAAAATGGCGTTCAAGTGACTATGGATGGCGAGAGCGTTCCAAGTACAGATTACAAAGATGAGTGGAGCAATATGTACTGGCAACATACACGCTGGACAGAAACAAATGCCAGTGGTAAGTATGAAATGAATCTGTCTGTAGGCAATTACCAAGTCATTGGTGTTGGCGGTCAGGGTGTTTGGTATCAGCCTCGTCTCGAATTTGAAATCGAAGAAGGCGAAATTACAATCCTTGACATTCAAGAACCAGGACCAAATGTCACAATTACAGTAACTGGAGTACCGACTGCAATGCAAGGCTCAAGTTATGCATGGCTGGATGTATTCCAAGAGGTTGATGGATTCAAGTACTTTGAACCGGTTGAGTTTGTTGAAGAAGATTCAAGCAACAACTTCATTTTCAAAGGTAATTTAGCAAGTGGCTCGTATACAGTCGGATTCTTTGGTACAGAAAACGGCGGTATTGAAATCGACAATGGTACGATGACTGTAAGTGGTACAACTGCTTATGAAGTCAAGTTAGGTGATGAGGCCGGCAAACAGTTTGTTGAAGGTCAAATCAAGTATAATACTCAAAATCTTGGTCAGAAGGCGTGGATCAAGATTGAGGGTACAGTCGATGGCACTGCTGTTACTAAGAAGACACAGACAGACTCTGATGGTAACTTCAAGTTTAAGGTACGACTTAATACTGATGGATCAGCAACGACGTGGACCGTAACAGAAATCAGCTTGAAGGAAGGTTATTTACTACTTCCTGATAGCACTGATTATGAGTTCGATTCAGGTACGGATACAAGTCCATCAACAGCATGGAACTTCGATATAGGAAGTCTTGTAAATCTTCAATAAGATGGGTGACAAGAGAGGAGTGCCGGTAAACCGGCCTCCTCATCCTACAACGATTTAGGAGAGGTGACGAATGAATCAAAACAAAATTAAGCTCTTAAAAAAGCGCTTCCTCGTCTATGCTTTGGTCACACTCATGGTGTTATCTACATACCAACCATTGAATGTTAGTTATGCTGTTGAAAACGTAAATTTCACAATATCACCAGAATATATCAACAGCGATACGCTACCAACAGTTGTGACTGTAACAGCAGATAAAAGCGCATTTACAGTTGGATCGGTGTATCCAACACTCATAGATGCTCAGGAAAATACTCAATCAGTATCTATTGTTGACACATCAGCAACCGTGGTTAAGTTTACAGTTGCTGCAGGTCTAACAGATGGAACATATCAAATTAGAATCAGTGATCCAGCTGGAGATCAAGGAACGAGTACGAAATATTATACTGCTTCATCAAGTTATGTAATTGGGGCAAGTACAATCTCTACATCAGCTCCATTTACCAGCCTCCCAAAAGGGTATGATGAGCAGGAATCAATTACTGTAACAGGTACCAATACAAGCTTCTCGCTTGGCCAGACAACCGTTGAACTGCTCCAGAACAGCAGTGTTATAGATTCAGCCAGTGTAACGGCTGTTGATGATGGTGCTGGAGCTACACAGACGATTACATTCGCTGTTGGTACAGGGCTTACAAACGGAAGCTATGATGTCAGATTTACGAGTGGCGACGATGTGGATACCGTAACAGGTGGGGTTGTCGTTCGTGATACCGCATCAATTGTAATTGATGAAAATGAATTGACGGAAGGATACGCTCTGACAAATGCAACAATTACAGGTACAAATACTGGATTTGATAGCTCAACAACAGTAAAAATCCTGGATTCAGAGGGCGTAGCAACAGGGAAAGCGGGCACGGCGAACGCTGTAGATGCTGACACTGTAACGTTTAATATCAATACAGGTCTATCAGCTGGCACATATACTGTTCGCGCTTCAACGGGTGTTGAAATCGCAAATGCAACGCTTACAGTGTACGCGCCATCAGCTGAAATTAGAAAACAATCCGATAACTCTGCACTGACAAGTATTGGTCAGTACTTTACTTCCCAGAACTTAAAACTGATTGGTACAAATACCAATTTTGACAGTGGTAATACCAGTGTTAAGGTATTTAAGGATGATGTAGAAGTTGCAAATGCAATTACTGGTACACCTACAGTGAACAGTTCTACAGAGATTCTATTCACGTTAGCTGAGTGGACGAGTACCATTGCTACAGGCGATATTGAAATAGTCGCTGCAACGGGCGACGAAACAGCAAGTGCTACTCTAAGTGTAACAACACCAACTCTTTCTCTGACATACAATTCTGATGCAGTTGAAAGTGGAGTAATCGCAAATGGGTATAAGGACTTCACAATAGATATCGTTGGAACGGATACGTTCTTTTCTTCTAGTTCAACGGTTCTTGTGAGTTACAACTCCGAGGACTATGCGGCAAGTGAAGTTTTTACAGATGTAGAAAATTTGAGATTCACATTACTGGATGCATCTGGTGACAATGCAAAAACTTTAAGTTTGCCTGCGGGAGATTACACTGTCACTGTAGATCTTGATGGTGATGGAGTAGAAACAAATACTGTCTCTACCACCATTACAATTGGACCTGCAGCTGATATCACAAGTGTATCACCAAATAATATTCTTCGAACAAAGAGTACGTCTAAAACGTATACAGTTTATGGCACAGATACACACTTTGAAGCAGGAACACCAAGTGTAGATATTTTGGGAACAACAAGTGAAACGATTAGCAATGTAACTGCGATTGATGCAACAACTTTGACGTTTGACTTGATTCCGAGTACGGTGGATACAAATGGTGCACTTGATTTAGAAGTGAGTGTTAACTCAACCGCTATTAGTGAATCAGATACTTTGACGGGTGCGCTGACTGCATCCAATCAAGGGATTGAAGCATCGCCTGAAACGTATTATACGTTAGAAAAAGGCAATGCTACAATTACAATTAACGCTGAAGGATTCACTTACGGTACAACAACACCAACAGCTACATTAGGTGGAACAGCAGTGACACTCAGCAACAAAACATCAACAACGATTGAGGCGACGTTGCCAAGTTCTATCACAGCTGGTGCACAAAGTCTTGTTCTAACAAATGACGGCACAGACTACTCAACATCAATTTCTGTTGTAACGAGTCAGGAAACCAGCAATACGCCTGCGTTCAAGGTGTATGGTTATGCCACGAATACGGATGCGAACATTGTGGTTCAGGGTAACGATACCCTAACATTTAATGCAACATATGCCCCTACTATTGTTGCAACGAGAAATAGTGTAGATTACAGTGTTACGTTTGGTTCAATTAGCAATGCAAACAACACCTTGACTATGGCTTTACCAAGCGGTCTTGCATCAGGATATTACGACATTAAACTGACATGGGCGAGTGGTCCTTACAGTGGAAACACTTTAACACTATCCAACTATCAAGTTAAGAATGAAGTTGACGGTATTGAGATCTACTATTCAGGTACTGTATCTTCAGACAGAACTGTGTACTTAAATGGTTCTGGAACAGTGGCATTATCTGCAATCGGTAATATCGTCAATGGATCAGCAAGCACTGAGAAAAAATCAGTTGCAACATGGACATCAAGCGATACAGCTGTTGCAACAATCAGTTTGGGTACAGCGACTGTTGTTGATCGTGGAAATACAACACTAACCGTTTCGTATGATGACGTACAGGACAGCATTGTTCTTTATGTCAGCGGTCCAGACAGTATTTCAATCACTGGAACGGATTCCAACATAAGAATAGGTGAGAGTGTCACTCTTGCAGCAGTTGGAACGTATGGTGATGCGACTACAGAAACCTTAACGGCAAAAGCAACATGGTCTGTAAGTAATACAAATGCGTCTGCTGCAGACAACGTTATTACAGGTTCAGAATCAGGTCAAACAACTGTTAACGCTGTTTATGGCGGATCAACAGGTACGTTGGCATTAACAGTTTCATCAATCGATTTTACACCTTCAACCATCCGAACGCTTGAGCTTGGAAATGAAGTGGTAACAATTGATGGTATTGAACCTGGAACAACAATTACTTCATTAACGGTGGGTGGAAACTCTGTAACACCAACAAGTACGTCACCAACAATTACATTTGTAACACCAGCTGGACTATCAGCGGGTAATGTAACTGTTGAAGTTGTAGCTGGTGGTAAAACGCACAGTGGCACACTGACTATTGTTGAAAGTACCATGACTCTAAGCACTCAACTCCTTGAACTTGGTTACGATGCCTTCGATATGGTTCTAACCCTTAAAAACGCAGAAGTTGAGACTGCCAACAAACCAACTGTAACATTTAACAGCAGTGCAGTTACAAGTGGAAATGTAACGGTGGATGAATCTGCAGATACAGTAACATTCCCAGTACCTGCAGACCTTACAAGCGACACTTATGATGTGGTTCTAAGTTGGACTTCTGGAGATTATTCAGGAAACAGCCTAACAGAATCCCTAACAGTTGCTGGTGAAATCTCTTACGCGATTTCAGGCAGTTCAACGGTTAGTGTGGGATCAACAGCAGATATGACACTAGTAGCAACTGTTGATGAAGTTGATCAAGACATAACAAGCGGTGTTACTTGGTCTTCCTCTAATACAGGGGTTGCAACGGTAAGTACAACAGGTACTGTAACTGCAATCAGTGCAGGATCAGCAACGATTACTGCAACCTTCCAAAGTGTAGAATACACTAAGATCGTTGTCGTGCCATCGACAAGCACAGGTGGCGGAGATTCAGATAGCGATGGCGGTGGTGGTACCGGAACGGGTGGTACTGCAACAGGTGGCACTGGAACAATCCTCACACCTGATGACACGCAAACAGTCGTTGGAGATATCCTAAAGAATGCTTCGGATTTAGATGTTAAAGATGTTGTGAAAGATCTTGGGGTATTAACAGACAGCTCTATTGTCACACTGAAAGGTAAAGACGTAACCTTAGAAGATGCTGTGAATCTAACTGAAAATGTGTTTGCTATCACAGAAGTTCTACTCGGCCGTGAAGAATCAACAGCATCTGAACTGAACGAAGCAGCAAGCAGCATGACTCAAATTGTTGGTGCATATGTATCACGTGACGATGTTACTGTTGCAGATGCAGTTGTTTGGGCAGATAAGGTGCTCGATCAAATCGGTAACGAAACACTGAATCAAGCAGATCAGACGGCTCAAGAAGTAACATCGGTTGCCACGGATGTAATCGATAATGTGGTTGTGAAGGTATTTGAAAAAGGCCTTGATGAAGCTACAGCCACAGCAGTATTTGAAACATTTATGGAAGATGTAGCAAAAAAAGCAATTAGACTTGACGCTGAGAAAGTAGACAGCGCAAGACTGATGGATCGTATTATTAAAGCTTCAACAGATATTATTGAGTTAGCCGGTCGAGTGGATGAAACGAAACTGGTTCAGACTCAGGTTGGAACTGAAACAATACTTGCGGTAGATACAAATACGTTACTACTTGCAGCGAATAATGCGATTCAAAAGAGTGAAGAGTTAAGAATTATGGTTGCGCTCAACACTGCAACCGATATCAAAGAACAATTGGCACCTAGAATTGGCCTTGACCTCCCAGAAGTTGAAGGGGATGTGAAGCTTGATCTAGATCCGGCAGCTGTTGCTGGCGTTGAAGGAACGGGTGCTGAAATCCAAGTTTCTGCAAAGGGTACTACATTTGTATTTAGCAATGAAACCCTCAAAGAAATGAAGGATGCAGGTATTAAACTCAAAGTTGGCTCAGTAGGTTCGCTTGAACAAACTATTTATCTCAAGAATATGTCCATCGCAATGCGTCAAAACATCGCAAAAGTGGATAATTCCAAGCAGATTCAAGTAGATGGTTATGCTGATCTGGTTAACAAACCTACACTCAGCATGGACTTCGATGACACAGTGATCTTTGTACCTGAATACGTCAACGTATTTGTTTATGATGAATCAGGCGCAGAGTGGGAATTTGTAAGATCTGAAGTCGACCAAGCTCGTTCAAGTGTAAGTTTCAAACCACCTCACTTTAGTGTTTACTCAGTTGTTGAGTATTCAAGATCATTTGATGATGTTAAGGAACACTGGTCTAGAAGTTTTGTTGAGGCAATGGCTTCTAGAGGTCTAACAAGTGGTATTTCTGAAACGATGTTTGGACCGGACTACTCCATTACTAGAGCACAATTTGCAACACTTCTAGCAAATGCTCTTGGTCTTGAAGGTTCGGCTGGTTCATCATTTAAAGATGTGAAGTCAGGAACTTGGTATTATGACACAGTGAACCTTGCTGCGGATGCAGGGCTGGTTTCAGGAATGGGTGACGGCATGTTTGAACCAGATGCTCAAATTACAAGAGAGCAGATGGCAGTCATGATTGCTAAAGCTTATGAAATCATGCTTGGCACAGAGATGGTTGGACGAACATCAACGATTATAGATGTCGCAGATGTGAGCCCTTGGGCAATGGATTCAGTAATAGCTACGAATTATCATGGCGTTATTTCTGGCTATGAAGACGGAAGTTTCAAGCCGGGAGAATATGCAACACGTGCACATGGTATCGTAATGCTGAAGAAATTGTTAGATTTGAAGTAGGAGAATCAAGGATACAGAAAATAAGAACAGCACAAAACAAGAGAGAGCAATGGATTTTCCATCGCTCTCTCTTGTTGTTTATGTAGAAATAAAAATTGCGGTTTCTATGATCAGTTTTAGACTGTGAGCAATCAAAAAGTCGATGGACTAATCAATCCATCGACTTTATTTGTTTTGTCATATCATTTTTGGTCTTACTTAAACGTACTAATGTCGATATCGTCAATCCAAATTGTGCTGTTTCCTGAGAACGTGATTTTTAATGTGTCAGCACCAGAACCATCAACTTTGACTTCGACCATTTCCCAGATGTTTGCTGCACGTGGAACGTGTTTTAAATCTTTAGAGAATATAAGCTTGTCTCCATTGTAACCTTTAAAAGTAATCTTAACCGGCGCTGTGTCATCAGACAATAACCACATTGAGATAATAGAGCTGTTATCAATTTCAAGCCCCTTCATTGTGATATCAGCATCGCCTTTTGTAAGGTCCATACGTAGAGATTCAGTGCCGCTTCTGTAAAGGTCAGTGTCTCGAGTGACGTTGTCGCTGCCAAACTCAATCAGATATTTCTCAAGTTTTTCCTGAGGTTTTGCTGTGCCATCTGTTTGATCTCCGAGATCGCCAATGTCTGCAACAGTGTAATTGAATTCTTCGCTAGCCGGCTCACTCCACTGCTTGTTGTCGTCTTGAACTTTAAGTTCAACTCTATAAGTGCCTGAGTTTTTAATGATTAAATCAAGATTATCATCCTCTGAGGTCTTGAGCTTTTTCTCGCCGCTATCAGATACGGAATAAACATCCCATACTGACGCTATAATGCTGTTTTCTTTGCCAAAAGCTTGACTCGTATTTTTGAAGTGAAGTTTTCCTTCAATTTCTTGTCTCACAAAAGAAGCTTCAGGTAGCTTGATTTCTTCTTTATCAAATGGATTAGCAAATACAAAGAATGCGGCTATGGCTGCAATCGCTATAAGTATAAGGGCGAGTGGCCCTGCATTTCTCTTCTTTTCAGGTTCGTCATGTGCGTCGTCAAAAATTTCATTAACAACTTCAAGACCTTCAAGTTCAACCTCTTTAGGTTTGTCGCCACTTGGCGGTTCTTCCGGCGTAGGCGGTGTTGGTGTATCTGGTGTTTCAGATGCATCTGAACTATCACCACCAACAATAGGGATAATAGGTGTCATGACGTCATCGTCTGATTTAGTATCTGAAGTTTCATAAATAAAAGTCTTTTTGAATGCATTTACAATATCGTCAAGATTTTTATAAACGCCACTGTTTACTTTCAGGCTGCTTAGGAATGCATCAACACGTTCTTTGTGCTGACCATCCAATTGTTTTCCTTTGCCACCTTTAAAAATAAGGTTGAGTGTGGAAATGATCTTTTCAACAACATGATCAAAATTTTGACCACTTTCAATTTGCTCATCGACAATGATCAGTTCGTTCATAAGGAGTTCACCTTCACGAATGATGATTTGGTTGTCATCAAGGAAGATGCTCTTAAAGTAATTATTGAACTTGTTGTAATTCAGTGTCTTAGTCATGTACTCATAAGCTAAATTAGATCTTTGATCCATATCAGAAGGGAATCCTTCAAGATAATTATGTAATGACATGCCTTCTTGATAGTCTGTTACGAGAATTTGTTCCCCTTCAGAATCTTCAGCATGAATAATGTTACTTAATGCCGTTTGAGCGGTTTCAAGAAAATCTGGCGCTAAATGTGGCCCTTTCTTGAATACATTAATCACAACAACATCGTCTGGATTGTCGATGCGTGCCCCCATCATTATCTTCTGATATGGGTTTTGCTCAAAGACTTCCAGCACGTTAAATTTGTCTGTGTAGGACGTACTCATACGAAAACCACCTTTACTTTGTATTCCACTCAAGAGAAAATGTTGTATCTATCTCCTGAAATTAGTATAAATCCCTGCTTTTCTAATATTATATAATAAGAGAGAGCTTCTTTAAACCCTGAAAGTATGGTTTTTCCAAAGGTTTAATATACATGTAATACTATTTTTGCTCTGATAATTTGGTAAAATAGATTAAAATGAGAAAATACGCTTTCAATTAGTAAAGGTGGTGACAAGATTTGCTTCGATTTATGCATTTATCGGATATACATTTTGATGCTTTATATGGAAAATATCCTGAAACAGTACGTATTGCACTGAAAAAAGGAATAAGAAATACATTTGAAAAAGCGATGGATTTCGCAATAAACGAAGAACTTGATCTTGTTATACTTTCTGGCGATATATGTGATCGTGATGAAGTAAGTTATAGAACTGAGCGGTTTGTAAGAAAACAGTTTGTGCGACTTCATGAAAATCACATTTCTGTTATAGTACTACATGGAAATCACGATCCATCAAGTCAACTCGCATGGCGAGATATGCCTGAAAATGTTCATATTATTAAGACGGCAAAACCTGAAACCATACATATGACTTGTCGTGATCAGCATGAAGTTTATATATCATGTAATGGATTTGAATTTAAGGCAGAAGCGGATGCGCGCCTCGAAGAATTTCCTGAACGTAGAGAAGGGGCTTATAATATCGGAGCCCTCCATTCTTATGTTGCCAGTTTAGGTGCAGATGGAGGTCATGATCCATATATGACTTCAACGCTGCGAGGATTGATTTCAAAACACTATGACTACTGGGCTTTGGGACATATTCATAAGGCCATGATCTTCCCTGATGCACAAGCAGCATATTCGGGTTGCATTCAGGGTCTTAACGCCAATGAAACGGGCCCAAAAGGTGGATACATCGTTGAAATTGAATCTCCAGGGAGCCGACCAAACCTCGAGTTTATAAATCTAACGAACATTCAATTTGAAACAATTGAGTTGGAACTTGATGCAGAGTTAGACACACTTCATGAAATAACAGGTGCTATGCTGGAAGTCATATCGGCATTAAAAATAGAATCGAGTAATGATTTGACTGAGAGTCCCGAGTTTATTATTCGAATAAAACTCAGTGGAATGACACCTCTGTATAATGAGCTAAAGAGAAATAAAACATTAGAAGAAATGATGAGTGAGCTCTGTGAAGAAGAGGGCCTTCTTTATGTAGAGATAAAAACAGAAGAGCTTATGCCCTTTATAGATAAGTCGCAATATGTAAAAGCATCACCGTTTGTTCATTTTATTGATCAGGTGCTAGGCGACTCTATTCAAAGCGAGGCATTTATAGCTTTTGCAAGTGAAAAGGATTTTATAGATATGCCAAGTGATTCGGTTCAGGCAAGAGTGTGGCTCAAAAAACTCATTGATGAAGTCGGGGATGAGTGGTTTATTAGGTTGGTGAAGACAGATGAAAATTAAAAGTATAAAAACGGATTCGTTTGGAAGATTCGTTGAGCCCAAACTTAATGTAGAATTTAGAAGTGGCATCAATGTCGTTGTGGGTAAGAACGAAGCTGGTAAATCTACGCTTAGACGTGCTCTTCGTGAGCTTATTTATGGATTTCAAACAACTAAAATTGAGAAGCATCCTTATAAGCCTGGAAACGGATCTGCATTAAATCTTCAAGGTGAAATTGAACTTGAAAATGGAAATGTTGTGGGTGTACAAAGAGAACTAACAAAAAATTCAAGCGGACAGGAGATCTATAATGGACATCTTGTGGAAATAGGAAATGACCCAATACGGGAAGTTGATCAAATTCCAATGATGCTTTTCAAAGGCTTGTTTGAGATGGATCTATCGGACTTGGTAAAGCTAGATGCATCCAAATGGAGTGAGGTGGAAAATCAAATCGCACTTCAGTATGGTTTAGATAACCTATTATCTCCACAAAGTTTAATGCTTGATTTAGAAAAGCAGATGCATACGATTTGGAGACCGCATAAACGTGGGAAATTTATTCTTAAAGAAATTGACGATATGCTTATTGCACTTGGTGAGAAACGAAATAAATTGAAGAAAAAGAGACATGCCTTTCAGGATCAACTGGTTCGAAAAAGTGAACTGACTCTAGAACTTCATGAACTTGAAGACCAGATCAAACATCTCAAGAAATGGATACGTAAAACAGAGGGACAGATCCCAGCATGGCGAAAATTCAGTGAAATAAAATCCATAGAAAAAGAACTAGGAGCAATTGAAAAGCCTTCATTTACGGCAGAAGAATTTTTACAAATCAGTAAAGAGAACGAATCCTTAAGAGAAGACAAGAGTGAACTTGACGACGCTCTAGCTAAGGCGAGACGGAATATGAAGCCGTTAAGTCCGATTGAGTCTGCTGTGAGTGCTGATCCGGAAGTGGCGATGCAGATTGAGAAACTATATCAGGCTTATAAGCTGGCAAAGCAAAATCAAGTTGAACTAAAGCTTGAGATAAAACGATTTGAAGCACTTTTATCGAAGAAATCATCTGAATTGACACAAGACCAGTGGAATGCAGCTTTATTTAAAATGTGGAAAGACTTGGCGATTAGAGATTTGGATCGTGCGCTTAAACGTAGAAAGCATATGCAGCCTAAGGCAAAATTACCTCTAGGAATTCTAATGTCTGGAGCGATTCTGGCTGGTGCAAGTTTCGTACTTGAGTATATGCCTTTAGTGATTGCTGGTGGAATTTCAGTATTACTCGGGATCGGACTTTTGGTGAAATCAAGCTTGAATAAAACATTTGAGTTTGGTGGTATATTGTTTCATGATGATGTTTGGATTCATAGACATCATTTATTGAATGCAATTGAAGCACTTAGAAGTGAAATCGATGAACAGACAATAAGAATTGAAACTATGGAACGTCATGAAAAGGTGTTGAAAGCCCACGAAAAGACCATATATGATCAATTGGGTCAGTTTAATTTACAAAACGGTCAATCCCTTGATGAAAGTGTTGAAAAACTCTCATTCCATCTTCAAAATTTGAATGTCAAAATAAGAGACAATGATGCACTGGACAAAGAAAAAGCATTGCTTAATTCTAAAAATCGTAAGGCGGGTCATGCTCTTCTAATGAATCAACAAGCTTATAATAGCATGCGCTCAGCGCTACTAAAACTGGGTGATACAGTTGAGGGCGGTATTGATCAATTAAAGAGGTTAACGGCTCTTGAAAGTCGATATAGAGAGCTTCTTGCTAAGTTTGAAAAAATAGATATTGAAGCATCCCTGATGGATGATTTTAGTTATACATTAGACTTAGAAGTCGACCTATCTCAAGCACAAGTGAAATATGATCATCTTAGAGAGCGTAGAGAAAGTGCGAATATTGAGTTGGTTTCATTAAAAAAAGATGAAGCGCTGTTGTTTGAGGATGAAAAATTAGAGGCTGTTGAAACACAAATTGAAAAATTGAATTTGGACCGTGAAAATGCGATGGCTTCATATAATCAGTTGAAAATGATTCATACCTTAATGGCTTATGCTGATGATTCGTTCAGGAAAAAGTATCAGCCAGCTATCATTAAGCGGGCCTCTGAACTACTGAGCTCTTTTACTGAAGGTAAATACTCGGCAATCTCAACGGATGGTCAAGGTCACATGTTGGTAAAAAACACTAAAATAGGACAGTTTATATCTGTACATGAAAGCCTTAGTCGTGGTACACTGGAACAGATATATATGTCTATGCGTTTATCCCTTGCTGAAGCCCTTGATCAAGAGGCGTTGAAGATGCCGTTAATTCTTGATGAAGTATTTGTAAATTGGGACAAAGAGAGACTTGGTTGTGCTCTGAAAACTATAAAAGAGATCAGTCGGAGCAGACAGATTATCTATTTGACTTGCCATGACTGGATGGCGGAGAAACTCACCGAAGAATATGGTGGTTATTTTATTGAATTGAGATAGAGGAGAGTATATGGGGCGTAAATCTGTTGAACGCGTAGAGTTTGAGAACAGCAGGAAAGAGATATTGAAAATGTCGAGTCGAGATTCACAATCAGGCATTTCGGGTAAAGATGAAGAGAAAAGATACGCTTGGGAGATTGAGTTAGAAGAGTATCGAAA
>Ga0070725_10000497_pt1 | contig 27051 bp, 24 predicted proteins | sample tdDd002_FD_69781 | JGI IMG/M metagenome (GOLD analysis project Ga0070725, IMG submission 69781) | Marine sediment microbial communities from the Atlantic coast under amendment with organic carbon and nitrate - tdDd00.2 | ecosystem: Environmental > Aquatic > Marine > Coastal > Sediment | place... | reverse complement strand
CGTCCGGTTAAGAAGAAATAAAGCCGAGAGAAGATAGAAAAGAGAAGAATACAGAGTACAGAATTCGCTTCGCTCATAGAGATTATGAAAGCGAGTGCCAGCGTGCTCTTCTTCGCTTTTAGCACTTCGCTTTTAGCACTTAAAAAGGAGCCTAGGCTCCTTTTTTGTGTTTATCGCTCTTCGCTGACCACGCGAGCGTTATCTGGAATGGTAAAGTGTTGAGCAAGGCCTTTGTTGGCGATGGCAAAACCAGTCCAGATCCCCACCAAGCAGACCATGATCACGATACCTGTCACAGGCAGCGCTTGGCTGGCAAAGCCGGCTACGATGGCGCTAGCGATACCGCTGACACAGATCTGTAGGCTGTTTTGTAGTCCTGCTGCCGTTGCTGGGCTTTGTTTGGCGCTCGATAGCGCGCGGTTAACCACGATAGGGTATAACGCGCCATTGGCGACTGCGATCAAGCAGAATGGGGCAAGTAGTGGCCAAATCGAAGTCAATTGCCATTGAGTGGCCATAAACACCAAGATAGCAGCGACGCTAAACAGAGCGAGCAGTTGCTTTAAGACTTTCTCGTCACCAAATTTTTGCACCCCACGTTTGCCGAGGTAACCCCCCGCCATGAAAGCGATCGTTTGGGGAATAAAACTCATACCAATGTCTTTAGCTTCATAACCAAGCTGGGCCATGATCTCTGGCATACCGGTTAGGTAGGCGAAGAAGGCGGCACAAGCGGTCGCGAACATGATCACGTTACCCAAATAGGTTTTTGAGCGCAGTAAACTGGCGATGTCGGATGTGATGCTGGTGGTTTTGATTTCAACCTGATCGGCGGGTTGCATTAGAGTCGCGGCAACCAAGAGTAAGCCGATAACCGCCAAAGCAACAAAAATGCTCGACCAGCCAAATTGTGCCAGTAATAGCACCCCTAGCTGAGGAGCAAGGGCAGGAGACAAGGCCACCAAAGGCATAATCGTCGCAAAAACTTGTTGGCTGGTTTCGCTTGGGTAGCGCTTGATCACCATGGCTTGCCAGATCACGGCTGGGGCACACACCCCAATGGCTTGAACAAAGCGCAGCGATAGCAGTTGCCATACTTGCTCACTAAATGAAAGCCCTAAAGAAGCAATCGCAAACAGGGCTAAACCCGCCGCTAAGGTATTGCGGTGGCCAAACTTATCGCTGGCTAAACCCCAAAGAATTTGACCGATGGCGAGACCGGCTAAAAATACCGACAAAGAAAGGGCGATCTGCTCTGGGCCAGTGACAAAGTCGTTTTCCATTGCTTTAAAAGCAGGTAGGTACATATCGGTGGCGATAAAGCCCAGCATGGAGAGGCAAGCTAAGTAAAACAACTGTCGTTTTGTGACGTTCATAATTATTCCATTCAAAATATTCGTTAGGTGTAGGGTGGCGCCAGCCCATATTTATCGATAAAAATGATTGTATTTTTGGCTTAATAAAATTGGAAACGCTATATTTGTTAGTTATCGTTCAAAAAATTTGACAGCTATGTTTTCAAAACAATCTCTGGAAATGCTCGACACCGTGGCTCGGATGGGCAGTTTTACCGCCGCGGCCGAAAGGCTGCATAAAGTGCCGTCGGCGATCAGTTATGGCGTGCGCCAAGTGGAACAAGACTTAGGGGTGCAGCTGTTTTATCGCTTACCAAGAAAAGTCGAACTCACCCCGGCGGGGGAGCGATTTATCGACCACGCTCGGCAGATGCTTAGGCAGATGGAAGAGGTGCGGGCGCAAACTCGTCGCGCCGCGTTAGGTTGGCAGCAAACCCTTAAGCTGACGCTCGATAACGTAGTGAAACTCGACAGCCTTAAGCCGCTGGTCGAAGACTTCTACCGGACGTTTGATTTTGCGGAGCTGCAGATCAACATGGAAGTGTTTAATGGCTCGTGGGAGGCGATTTCACAAGGGCGAGCCGATATTGTACTCGGCGCTACTTCTGCCGTGCCTGTCGGGGGCGACTTTGCCATCAAACCGATGGGCGAATTGGAGTGGGCATTTGTGATGTCCCCTCACCACCCTGCGGCTGAATTGGCGGAGCTGACGGAAGAAACATTGCGGCCATTTGCGGTGATTTGCTTGGATGATACGTCGATCGTGTTGCCAAAAAGGCACAATGGTCACTTTCCTCAGCAACGGCGTTTATTGTTGCCTAATTGGTTTAGTGCTATTGAATGTTTAAAGAATGGCGTCGGCGTTGGTTTTATGCCGCGCCATATTGCTAACCCATTGCTAGCCTCTGGTGAGTTGGTGGTACGCGCGTTGCCAGAGCATCAGCCGTTGAGTAATTGTTGCATGGTGTGGAGTGGTGACGAAGACAATCGCCTACTGAACTGGTTAGTCAATTATCTTGGTGATCAAGAAAAGCTGTACCGAGATTGGTTGAAAGCAGACTAATCGATCAGCGAGGTGTGGCCTCGCTGATCGAGTCGACGGGCTAGTTATTGGCTAAGAAGAAGCGATAAGACGGGTTATCGGTTTCGTCTTTGCATTGGTAGCCAAGTTCACGGAGATGGGTTGAAAAGCGTTGCAAATCGGCTTCTTCGAGCTCAAAGCCACAAAGCACTCGACCGTAGTCGGAACCTTGATTGCGGTAGTTGAATAAGCTGATATTCCAATGAGTCCCTAGGGTGCTTAAGAATTTGAGCAGCGCCCCTGGTGATTCTGGAAACTCAAAGCTGTATAAGCGCTCTTGCAGTGGCTTCGACGGTTTGCCACCGATCATGTAGCGAATGTGCAACTTAGCCATTTCATCATCGGAGAGATCGGCCACCGGGTAGCCACCCGCTCGCAGATCGTGAATGACGCTTTCCAGCTCTTGCTGGCCATGCTGCAAGCGTAAGCCGACAAAAATATTGGCCAGTTTGTCGTCGTTGTAGCGGTAATTAAATTCGGTTACCGCGCGGCCGCCGATCAAATTACAGAACTCCAAAAATGCCCCTTGGCGCTCAGGGATCGTCACCGCGAGTAAGCCTTCTCGCTTCTCACCGAGCTCGCAACGTTCCGAGACATAACGCAAACCGTGGAAATTGGTGTTGGCGCCGGATAGTACCGTGGCCAGTTGCTTGCCTTGCAGTTGGTGCTGCTCGGCGTATTTCTTAAGACCGGCTAGCGCCAGAGCGCCTGAAGGTTCGGCAATCGCACGGGTGTCTTCAAAAATATCTTTGACCGCCGAGCAGATCTCGTCGCTTGAAACGGTGATATGGCCATCGATGTATTGCTGACAAACGCGGAAGGTTTCATCGCCAATGCGCTTAACCGCCACGCCATCGGCAAACATGCTCACTTGATCCAGCACCACAGGTTCACCGGCATCCAGCGCGGCTTTTAAACACGCTGACTCTTCTGGTTCCACCGCGATCACTTGGATATCGGGCATCAGTTGCTTGATGAGCACCGCGACTCCGGCTGCTAAGCCGCCGCCGCCGACGGGCACAAAGATATAGTCAAGATGACCATTTTGTTGCAGCATCTCCATGCCAATCGTACCTTGGCCTGCGATCACCAAAGGGTGGTCAAACGGTGGCACGAAAGTGTAGCCGTGCTTGTCTGCGAGGCGCTCGGCCTCAGCTTTGGCTTCATCGAAGTTGTTGCCGTGCAGGACGACTTTGCCACCAAAACCGCGCACCGCATCCACTTTGATTGCCGGGGTGGTTTTGGGCATCACGATGGTGGTTTGAATGCCAAGCTTAGTGCCCGAAAGCGCCATGCCTTGGGCATGATTGCCCGCCGAGGCGGCGATCACGCCCGCTTGTTTCTGCTCTTCGCTTAAACTCGCCACCATAGTGTAAGCGCCGCGCAATTTAAATGAGTGCACGGGTTGGCGGTCTTCGCGTTTAAGCTGAACTTGATTGTTTAAACGTGCCGAGAGCCGTGGCATGGCTTGCAATGGCGTCACCATCGCGACTTCATAAACCGGCGCTCGCAGTATTTGGCGCAGATAGTCTGCGCCGCTTTGATTGGTCAGTGTCATCGCCTTAACCTTCTAGTTTCGACTTGTCGCGTACCGCGCCTTTGTCGGCGCTGGTCGCCATACTGGCGTAGGCTTTAAGTGCAAAAGAGACCACGCGTTCACGGTCGACCGGTTTCCAGCCTTGTTTGTCTTGTTCAACGCGGCGAGTGGCCAGATCAGCGTCACTTACTTCAAGCTCAATCGAGCGGTTGGGAATATCAATGTTGATGATATCGCCTTGCTTGACCAGGCCGATGGTGCCGCCATTCGCCGCCTCCGGTGACGCGTGACCAATCGATAGGCCAGAGGTGCCCCCAGAGAAGCGGCCATCGGTCAATAGTGCGCACGCTTTACCCAGCCCCATTGATTTAAGGTAAGTGGTTGGGTAGAGCATCTCTTGCATTCCCGGGCCACCTTTCGGGCCTTCATAGCGGATCACCACCACGTCGCCGGCTTTTACTTTGCCGCCCAGAATGCCTTCCACGGCGTCTTCTTGGCTTTCAAATACCACCGCAGGGCCACGGAACTTGAGGCTACCTTCATCGACCCCAGCGGTTTTAACGATGCAGCCATCAAGCGCAATGTTGCCCGATAGAACGGCAAGGCCGCCATCTTGGCTAAAGGCGTGCTCTTTGGTGCGAATACAGCCCCCCTGACGGTCGTCATCAAGGCGATCCCAACGGCAATCTTGTGAGAAAGCTTGGGTGGTGCGAATGCCTGCAGGGCCAGCGCGGAAGAAGTTCACCACCTCGTCAGACTCGGTTTGGATGATGTCGTAATGCGCGAGTTGCTCTTGCATAGACAGGCCTAACACCGTACGGGTTTGATTGTTGAGTAGGCCAGCTCGGTCAAGTTCGCCCAAAATCGCCATTACGCCACCCGCGCGGTGGACATCTTCCATATGGTATTGCTGGGTTGATGGCGCTACTTTACATAGGTGCGGTACTCGGCGTGACATGCGGTCGATGTCGTCCATATCAAAATCGACTTCGCCTTCTTGAGCGCTCGCGAGTAAGTGTAAGACGGTGTTGGTCGAGCCACCCATGGCAATATCCAATGCCATGGCGTTTTCAAACGCGGCTTTGGTGGCAATGTTGCGCGGCAGGGCGTTGTCATCGCCTTGTTCATAGTAGGCTTTGGTCAGCTCAACAATGCGGCGACCCGCATTTAAAAACAGCGCTTCACGGTCGGCGTGGGTCGCCAGCATAGAGCCATTCCCCGGTTGAGATAACCCCAGCGCTTCAGTGAGGCAGTTCATTGAGTTGGCGGTGAACATGCCCGAGCAAGATCCACAGGTTGGGCAGGCCGAGCGCTCGATCTGCTCGCTTTGCTCGTCAGACACACTCGGATCTGCGCCTTGGATCATCGCATCGACCAGATCTAATTTGATGATCTGATCTGACAGCTTAGTTTTTCCCGCTTCCATCGGGCCACCAGAAACAAAAATTACGGGGATATTAAGGCGCAGCGCGGCCATCATCATTCCCGGGGTGATTTTGTCACAGTTAGAGATGCACACCATCGCATCGGCGCAGTGGGCATTGACCATGTATTCCACCGAGTCGGCAATCAGCTCACGCGAAGGCAGCGAATAGAGCATGCCGCCGTGACCCATCGCAATCCCATCATCGACCGCAATGGTATTAAATTCTTTGGCGATCCCGCCGGCTTTTTCGATTTCTCCTGCCACCAGCTGCCCCATGTCTTTGAGGTGAACGTGGCCTGGTACAAATTGAGTGAACGAGTTCACGACTGCGATGATAGGTTTACCGAAATCTTCATCTTTTACGCCCGTGGCGCGCCATAGCGCACGGGCACCTGCCATATTACGGCCATGAGTGGTGGTGGCGCTGCGGTAGCGGTTTTTCTGAGAGTGTGACATTTATAATTCCTTTTATTTGGTAGCTGGCGCATTTTGTGGGTAAACGTAATCGAGCCAGCCCCATTTATCTTCTGTGGTGCCGTTAAATAGGCCAAAGTAGGCGGCTTGGAGCTTTTCGGTGATTGGGCCGCGTTTGCCTTCACCAACGTTGATCTTATCGACCGAGCGCACCGGAACAATTTCAGCGGCGGTGCCGGTCATAAACACTTCGTCGGCAAGGTAGAGTGCTTCGCGGGCAATATTCTCTTCGCGGATCTCATAACCCATGTCTCTCGCCAGCGTCATGATCGAATCACGGGTGATCCCCGGTAAGATTGCGCTGGTGGCGGGTGGGGTTGATAGCACGCCATTTCTGATCACAAACAGGTTTTCGCCCGCGCCTTCGGATAGGTAGCCATCCACGCTGAGTGCGATCCCTTCATCGTAACCATGACGACGCGCCTCACCGCCCACCAGCAGTGAAGATAGGTAGTTGCCGCCCGCTTTGGCGGAAGTTGGGATGGTGTTTGGCGCGGCGCGGTTCCAGCTGGAAATCATCGCATCGACGCCATTTTCTAGTGCTTCTTCACCCAGGTAAGAGCCCCAAGGGAAGGCGGCGATGATCAGCTCCATCTCAGTGCCTTCTGGCGGACATACCCCAAGGCCAACGTTGCCGACAAAGCCCAATGGGCGGATGTAAGCCGAGTCGAGTTTGTTTTGGCGCAGTGTTTCACGGGTCGCTTCCATGATTTCATCCACCGTGTAAGGGATAGGGAAGCGATAGATTTTGGCGGAGTCCTTTAAGCGTTTGGCGTGCTCTAGGTGACGGAAAACAATCGGGCCATTTGGCGTGTTGTAGCAGCGTACGCCTTCAAAAACAGACGTGCCGTAGTGCATTGCGTGAGTAAGGACGTGAACCTTGGCGTCGTCCCATGCAATCATCTCGCCATTAAACCAAATGTAATCTGCTGTTTTTTTTGTCATGCTCGTATTCCTTATGCGCCAATTTTTTGTTGTAAGTTGTTATTGGGTAGTTCATTACCATGCAACAAAGTGACAGTAACACTACGAATATCCCACAATTTTTCAATTTGATTGATCAAAAAAGAGATTGGGCGATCGCTATCGACAATAATTTCGACACTGGCGACGTGGCTTTCGTGGTTTTGCGTTGCGGCCACTTGCTTGATGATGAAGCCACGGTGTCTTACCACTCGTAGTACTCGCTCAAGCAATACCGGTTTATCGTCTGCTTTTATATCCAGTAAATATCTGTCCATTAGGTGTTCTCCAACATATCTTGGTTTGCCGCGCCAGGTGGCACTAACGGCCAGACGTTTTCTTCTTCTGAGATTAGTACATGCAGTAGGTAAGCTGTATCACTCGCCAGCATTTCTTTTAGAGCCGGTTCGACTTCTGCTTTTTTGGTGATGGTCTTACCCGGAATACCAAAGGCATTGGCGAGCATGACAAAATCTGGGTTGTCGTCGAGAATGGTCTCACTGTGGCGGCCATCGAAGAACAGCGATTGCCATTGCCTTACCATGCCTAAACGCTGGTTGTTGATCAGCACCATCTTCAGAGGTACTTGTTTGCGTTTCAGGGTACCGAGCTCTTGAACGTTCATCATAAATGAGCCATCACCCGAGATAAGTACCGATTGATCATCAGGGCGGGCAATTTTGGCGCCCATCGCGGCGGGTAAGCCAAAGCCCATGGTGCCAAGGCCAGCTGAAGTAATGTAGTTTTGCGGTAGGCGCGGCTGGATATGCTGCGCAGCCCACATCTGATGTTGGCCAACGTCCGTTGAGATGATGGTATTGTCGTCCATCATATCGGACAGTTGTTTGAGCATCAGCGGAGCGAAGATAAGCTCGCCCGGATGGTCGTAATTCCATTTAAACTGGCGGCGCAAGCTTTCTGATTCCAGCTGCCACTCTCCAATATCATGGTCGAGCTCGAGGCTTGGCATGATGACATTAATATCGCCTTGCAGCGGCGCGTGCGCGTGGCGCAGCTTATTGAATTCAGCGGCATCGATATCGATATGGATAATTTTGGCGTTTGGCGCGAAGGTATCAAGTTTGCCGGTGACTCGGTCATCAAAACGAGCCCCGACCACAATCAGCAGATCGCACTCTTGAACCACTAAGTTCGCAGCCTTAGTGCCGTGCATGCCCAGCATGCCTAAGTAGTGTGGGTCATGGCGCTCTACGGTGCCTAAGCCTTTTAAGGTGCTGACCGATGGCATCGGGTTCAAGCGCAGAAATTCACGTACAGATTCGGTAGCCTTTGCCAGTTGCACCCCACCCCCGACATACAACACCGGTTTGTGGCTGGCTGATAGAAGTTTTTGCGCTAAGGTCATGGCCTCTGAGCAGGCTTGCGGTAGAGGAGGCGGAGCAAAATAAGGTAATTGAGTAACAGGAGAGTCGGCCAGTTGTACATCTTTAGCGATATCGACCAATACAGGGCCTGGTCTGCCTGATTTGGCCACTTCAAATGCTTCTGCAATGGTGGGGGCGAGATCGTTGATGTCGGTGACAAGATAGCTATGTTTGGTACAGGAAAGAGACATGCCGATCACATCCATCTCTTGGAACGCATCCGTGCCGATGTGGGTGCTGGCGACTTGACCTGTTATCGCCACCAAAGGCACGGAGTCTAAGAAGGCATCAGCAAGACCCGTGACGAGGTTGGTTGCCCCTGGCCCTGAGGTCGCGAGGCAAACCGCGACATCTTGTGTCGAGCGCGCCATCCCAATCGCGGCCATCGCCGCCCCTTGTTCGTGTCGGCATAGAACGTGCTCAACACCGCCATCATACAGGGCATCGTAGATAGGCATGATGGCACCGCCAGGATAACCAAACACCGTTTCTATTCCTTGCTGTCGTAATGCAGCCACCACTAATTGTGCACCTGTCATCGCTGCTCTCCTTGTTTCTCTACTCTTTGGTAGTGCTTACTTACCGTTCGACCTTTGCACATCTTGTGCTCCATTTCTTCCTGTATTAACCAAATTCTGGTTAGGGTTTCATTCAAAAGTTATAAAAAAACCCCCGAACTTCTCAGTGCGGGGGTTCTTAGCATTCTGTGGTTTAGTTTCCGCCCACAAGCCCCCGCGCGGTGCCAATAATGACCACGATAATCAGGGTAATGAGTACGTTAATGCGTGCGGTAAAATTCATTGTTATTAATTATTCATCTTATGCGAAATTGTTTGCGCTTCTAGTGGTAACACAGTTATTGGTTACATGACAAGCAAAAACTAAGACTTTTTTCACATAATCTTTGCATCAAAAAGCGATATATAACAATTAGCCAATAAAAACTAACGGCATATAACGGCACCCGTATGGTGAAATTTGCAAGGAAGCACAATGGGATTAGCAATCATAAATAGCCGTGCGTGTATCGGCGTTGAAGCGCCGCAAGTGACGGTTGAAGTCCATATCAGTAATGGCATGCCCGGCTTTTGCTTGGTGGGGTTGCCAGAAACGACGGTAAAAGAGTCTCGCGATCGGGTGCGCAGTGCGATCATTAACTCCGGCTTTGAGTTTCCGGCGAAGCGTATCACGGTCAACCTGGCTCCGGCTGATCTGCCCAAAGAAGGGGGGCGATTTGACTTACCCATCGCGCTGGGGATTTTGGCCGCGTCGGAGCAGATCGCGATGACCAAGCTAGCGAGTCATGAGTTTATCGGAGAGCTCGCATTATCCGGTGAGGTTAGGGCGGTCAAAGGGGTGTTACCCGCGGCTCTGGCGGCGAATGAAGTGGGAAGAAGCTTAGTGGTGCCCGATGAAAACGGCGACCAAGCGGCGTTAGTTGGGGCAGAAACGCATAAATCGGCGGCCAATTTACTCGACGTGTGCGCTCACCTTTGTGGCCAAAGAGTGATGGCGCTGTTTCAAACCCAGGCGTGTTCTACCGTGTCTGCAACAGAGCGTTGCTTGCGAGACATTATTGGTCAGCAGCAAGGAAAGCGGGCACTGGAAATTGCGGCGGCGGGCAACCATAACTTACTGTTTCTAGGCCCGCCAGGAACGGGCAAAACCATGTTGGCCTCAAGGCTTTGCGACCTATTGCCGGAAATGAGCGACAGCGAAGCGATGGAAACCGCTTCAGTGGCCTCGCTTACTCAGCAGGAGATCAACCAATACAACTGGAAGCGTAGGCCTTTTCGTTCGCCGCATCACTCCAGTTCAATGGCCGCGCTGGTGGGCGGTGGGTCAATCCCTCGCCCTGGCGAAATCTCTTTGGCGCACAATGGTTTGCTCTTTCTCGATGAGATGCCCGAGTTTGAAAGAAAGGTGCTCGACTCACTGCGAGAGCCCCTTGAGTCGGGGGAGATCATTATCTCCCGCGCGGCGGGGAAAACCCGCTTTCCCGCCCGCTTTCAATTGGTGGGGGCGTTAAATCCGAGCCCAACCGGCTATTACGAAGGCAATCAAGCGCGAACCAATCCGCAGCTGATTTTACGCTATCTTAATCGGCTTTCTGGGCCATTGTTAGACCGGTTCGATATGTCACTGGAGATCCCCTTGTTGCCCAAAGGTACCTTGGCGCAAGGAGGGGAGCGCGGTGAGCCAACGGCGGCGGTGAAGCAACGCGTCTATTATGCTCGAGAGCGTATGTTAGCCCGAGGGGGGAAGGTGAATGCGCTTTTAGGCACCCGCGAGTTAGACAAACATTGCCCGCTGACGTTGCAGGACGCGGAGTTTCTTGAGAGCGCCTTACATCAATTGGGCTTATCGATCCGGGCCTACCACAGGATCATCAAAGTGGCGCGGACGATTGCGGATTTAGAAGGGCAAAGCGCGATAGCAAGGCCTCATTTAGCCGAGGCGTTAGGCTATCGCGCCATGGATCGCTTGCTTAAGCAACTGACCGCTCAGGCGGTTTAAAAGCGCCAGTTGACCCCGACAGAGGTCATTAACTGGCGTTGATCATAAAAATCAAGGTTAGAGGCGGTGGTGTCGTAGCCGGCAAAAGCGACCAACGAGAGCTGCTCGACCTGCATCAACTGGGTGTATTCGTAAGCGATAAAGCTCTTGTAGCGCTGGTCGGATCGCGTCGCGGTAAAGCGCGGGTGTTGCTCTTGATATTGGTGCTGCATGTAGCCAAGGGTGGCGGCGATTTGGTGGCGGCCAAGAAACAGTAATGCGGTTAACTCCCCGCCCACGCCACGATTTTTCATCGCACCACCATCGGCTTGGTTTTGAATGTATTTGAACGCAGGAAACAACAGCAAATTGCGCTGTAAAGGGATCATGTAGTCCGCTTTGGCGTAATAGACATCGCCACTTCGAGCGAGCAAGGCTTGATCTGCGCTCAGCTCTGAGCCCGAGTTTTCTTGTTCAACCTTGCTAGAACCATAGGCTAAATCAAGGCTTAAGTTCGAGCCTGCTATTTTTTTTATCTGCGTACGGTAGGCGGTGCCGCTTTCGTTTGTCTCTGTTCTGGCCCCGCTAAGTTTAAACGGGTCTTGCCACACTTTGCCTTCGAGTACCGTCGGTAAAATGGCCAAGCTCCACTGCATGCCATTGGCAAATTGGTACTGATAGCCCGCTTCTAAGGCCAAGCTACCGACGGCAATATCGGCTCGTGAAGTACCGACAAACAACTGGTGGTTTGCCTGACTGCCAAAGTGGTACTGCAAGTTGCCAAGCGGGAATAGGGCACTGGCTGAGTATTGGTTCGTTTGGCCTTGTTGCCAGGTGGTCTCTGCTTTGGTATCGAGATTGGATTGAACATCTAAGTAGACCCCATTGAGCGCTAACTCGCCGCTAAACCCCGCTTGTGGCCTTGATTGCGCGTAGCTCAAGGTCGACGCGCAAAGGGTGAGTAAAAGGAGTCCTTTCTTTGGCAGTTTCATATCACATCCTTACCAATGCTGATTAACTATTTGTTTTGCTGATGGTTAAGTGTGGCATAGCGATGGGGGGAATGTATAGCCAGTGTCAGCAGATCAGACCAATGATCTTGATAGTGAGATAGCTGGCAATAATAAAGGGAGCCGCTTGGCTCCCTTGGTCGTGGTGGTGTGGCTACTTCTTCAGTAAGAAGTTGACTAAAGCAAAGTACTCATCCATCGACTTGATGCTGTTGGCTTGAACCAGGTATTTGTTGTTGACGATCAAAGCTGGTACACCGGTTAAGCCACTGGCTTCAAACTGTTTGTCCATGCGGCGCACCATTGAGTCGACGGCGAAACCGTTGTATGCCGCGTCAAAAGCTTTGGCGTCGACACCGTGGTCTAAGAAAATCTGACGCAGCTCAGCGGCATCACGCGGCGGCTTACGCATGTTATGAACGCGATCAAATAAAATCGGCGTCATTTTATCTTCGATTTTGAGTGCGATCGCGGTGGCGTAGGCCTTGCTCATCGACATGCCCATTGGGCCGCCCATAAAGGAGACGTGCACTTTTTGAAAGTCAACGTTGTCTGGTAGCTGCTTTTTGAGTTGAGCAATAATAGGCTCAAATGTATTACAGTGCGGGCAGTAGAAAGAGAAAAATTCCCTAACGCTCGGTGATGAGGAAGCGGGTAAATCGAGTACTTTATAATGCTCGTCTTGGTTAAATTGTGCGGCGTGAGCGGTGAAGCTAAGCAGTAAGGTTGCTGCTAGTGCAATGAACTTTCTCATTTTTTAATTATTCTCCATCTAGATACGAAAGGGGCCAATTACCACTGAGGCATTAAAGAGAGTGGCGCTTCTTGGAGTGCGGCCATTTGCTCTTTAAATGACAGAACTTGTCCTTCCCAATATTTTGGGTCATTAAACCATGGAAAAGCGATCGGAAACGCAGGATCGTTCCATCGTTTCGTGAGCCATGCCATGTAATGTACCATTCGTAGACCGCGCAGAGGTTCAATTAGTTTCAATTGTGCGGGGTTAAAATCGCAAAACTCACTGTAGCCTTCTAATACGGTATCCAATTGCGCTAGCTTGTCGTTGCGATCGCCACTGAGTAGCATCCACAGGTCTTGGATGGCCGGGCCGTTACGCGCGTCATCAAGGTCGACAAACATCGGGCCGTCTCGCCAAAGAATATTGCCTGGGTGGCAGTCACCGTGTAAGCGCAGTTGATCCATCTGTTGTGGCCAGTGGGATTCGATCTGACCGATCAGTAAGTCGAGGTCGTTAAAAAAGCTGTTTTCCAAATGCATCGGGATCACTTGGGATTGGATCAGCACTTCTCGCGGTTGATAAAGGTATTCTTGCAAGCTCATCGTTGGTCGGTGAGTAAATAACTGTCGCTGGCCCACTTTGTGAATGCGGCCCATAAAGCGTCCGACACCTTCTAATTGGTCAAAGTTATCCACTTCAAACTGACGTCCACCAACACTGGCAAATAAGGCAAACAGGTAGCCTTGGTATTGGTGTAGGGTTTGCCCATTGATTTTGAGCGGCGGTGCGACCGGGATCTCTTGCTCGAGCATCTCGAGCGTAAAGTCATGCTCTTCCTGAATTTGGGCTTGGTTCCAGCGTTGTGGGCGGTAAAACTTGACCACGTAGCGCTTTTTATCTTCATCAGTAAACTGATAAACGCGGTTTTCATAACTGTTGAGCGCTAATAACCCAGACTCAGCACGGATGCCGATACTTTCGAGGGCATACCACATAAAATCGGGCGTAAGGGCGTCGAAGTTAAATCCATTGTCAGACATAGAATAAAAAGGACTCATTGCTGAGCCCTTTTCCTTGGTTAAATGGGGTTATAGCTTTTTAATAAAGCGGCTTTCCACTTGAATAGAAAACTTATCATTGTCGGTGAGTATAAACTGAATTGTGGTAATTGGAGAGCTGAGATTATCCGGACTGACGCCTAAGGTCATCGGCAGGTTGAAAACTTCACCCGGTTGAACGTGTACCGTTTGCGCGCCATACCATATCTCATCGGTTAAACCTGCGACCGAGAGTTGGTACTCTTGGCGTTGCTGAGTTTTGTTGATCACTTTTAAGGTGTAGGTGTTTTCGATTAGGCCTGCACTATTGATTTTAAACAGTTGGTTTCGATCGCGCAGCACGCTTAACCCGGCGGGATCTACGCTCACCACTTGGAAGACAAACAGACTGAGCATGGCGATCAACACCACCCCATAGCCAATCAGTTTGGGTCGCATCACCTTAGTGTGTTTACCCGATAAGCGGTGCTCGGTGGTGTAACTGATGAGCCGAGTGGGGTAGCCCATTCGCTTCATGGTGACATCACAAATATCAATGCAGGCGCCGCAGTTGATGCATTCATACTGCAGGCCATCGCGAATATCGATCCCGGTCGGGCAGACCTGCACGCATAGATCGCAATCAATGCAATCGCCTAAGCCCAGTTGCTTTGGATCGGCCTTCCGTGAGCGCGGGCCACGGTTTTCACCACGGCTATTATCGTAACCCACAATGTAGGTGTCTTTATCGAACATCGCAGATTGGAAACGCGCATAAGGGCACATGTGCAAGCAAACAATCGAACGCATCCAACCGGCGTTGGCGTACGTACAGCCAGTAAAAAACAGCACCCAAAACGCTGGCCAAAAATCGAGGTTAAAAGTGAAGCTGTCGACGACTAATTCGCTGACTGGTACAAAGTAGCCAACAAAGGTCAGCCCGGTTATCAGCGAGATCGCAAGCCAGGAGAGGTGTTTGAGCCCTTTACGTAGCATTAGTTTGGGCGACAGTTTACCGGCATCTTGCTTGCGGCGCTTATTGGCGGGCCCCTCAAGCTTTTCTTCAAACCAGACGAATAAAAACGTCCAAACCGTTTGCGGGCAGAGATAACCACACCATACTCGGCCTAAGAAAGTGGTAAGAAAGAACAGCCCGAATGCCGCAATCATAAACAATAGCGCCAACAAGGTGAGATCTTGAGGATAAAGGGTGGTGCCAAAGAAATTAAATTGCTGCTGACCGATATCGAGCAGCACGGCCTGCCTTTCTCCATATGGGAGCCAAGGCACAAGCGCAAACAGCAGTAACAAAAACCAACTGCCATAGCGACGCAACTTTTGATACGCCCCTTTACTCTCGCGAATGTAGATGCGGTTGCTGGGGTTAAAGCGGTCTTTCTTCCCTTTATGGGTTTTGGGGTTAAAGTTTTTGGGAGTCACATCTTTTATATCGATCTTATCCTGACTCATGGTAAAACAATCCTTATTGGCTGAGCATGATGAAGGTACGTTGCCTTCTATTTATTATTCCGACATTACTTAGTGCCTGAAGCGGCAAACAGAAAGTATACAATTGGTAATCAATAAATTTCTTTAGCGCTATCAAGATTTAGCAAAATTGTTAGCGAGAAGTGTTTCGATTAAGTGTGAGATGTAAAAAAAGCAGCGTAAACGCTGCCTTCATTCGAACTGTGCTGGGAGAGCTATTTGATCACGCCGCGCGCTTTAAGCAGTGCGGTTTTAAAATCATCTTCTTGGTCTTTGGCAAGGCCTGGGATCATCTCTTCTTTTTCACTGTTGCGCATTTTCAGGTGATAAATCAACACATCGTCAGTGAGATCTTGCAGCGGGCCTTGATAGCCGGCTTCTTCAGCTAATTTAACGAGAAACTGGAGTAAATTCATATCTGAGTCTTTTTGCCACTCAGGGTGGATCAACTCAATCAGTTCGTTTACGCGGTGACACTTCATCTTTTTCTCCATAGCGATCGAATCGCAATTTCACAGGCAGAAAGCCTGCCCGTAATGAGTTTATCGGTATTATTTTTTATATTGCCGTGCGCTTTATTGGGCTGAGCATCCAAAGCACGACCTTACTGGGTAAATTATCAGATCAACAGGCAAGAAAAAAGCGCAGTGTGAAAGACCGCGCTTTTTTATTAGGCCGCTTGAATCGCTTTGTCTTCGGCTGGGCTAGTGAGCGCCGAGCGTTGAACTAAATTGACTTGCGGCGTGGCTTTTTTTGCAACCGGAGCAGCAACAAAGCTACTACGGCGGCGAGACGCACTACTACGATTGTGCGAAAACCTGACAGGAGTTGGGTGCATTTGTTTACCTAACAGTCAGGCATATCCTTTGCCAAGTTTATGGCCTAATTACTTTATTGAGATAACTCTCTTCTGGCTGATGCCAATCCGAACAATAATTAGGTATTTAGATATGAAATTATATCCACGAAATAGGATAGCATTTAAACACTGGGCCTGCGATAGTCTAGCCGCAGTTTTTGCTGGTTTTTTGCGCATTTTTTATTTGCGACGGGAATGCATTGAACTTGGTTGTTCAACAGGCTTAATATGGGGTAACAGAGCGCGAATGAATTAGGACTCAAACGAGCGGCGCATTATGGTGTTGAATAACAGGAGTAGTAGATGTCTTTTTTTAAAAAAACATTAGCCAGCTTTGGAATTGGCAGCGCCAAGGTCGATTCAGTACTCGAGCAAGAAGTGTTGATCCCGGGGCAGACCATCAATATCAAAATCCACGTTTATGGCGGGGCCACAGAGCAAGCGATAGATAACATTGACCTTAAGCTATGCTGCCAATATGTCGAAGAGGTGAAAGAAAATACCGGCAGTAATGACGGTAACGCACGGGTGCGTCGTCAAAAACAAACGTATGCGCTGGCGAGTTGGACATTGCCGTATGCATTCACCATTGAGCCGGGCCAAGAGCGAGAGTTTGACGTTACCTTTGATGTGCCGTGGAACACCCCTGTCACCATTGGTGATGCCAAAGTGTGGCTCGAAACCGGCTTGGATATCTCTTTGGCACTCGATCCGAGCGACAAAGACATTTTAACCGTCCGCCCAGAGCCGATGTTGGATGGGGTGTTTACGGCTCTAGAAGACTTAGGTTTGCGAATTCGTCAGGTTGAATGTGAAGCGGCGCAAGGATTTGAGCTACCCTTTGTACAGGAGTTCGAATTTGTCCCCACCACCGGGCCATACCACGGTCGCTGGCGAGAGCTAGAAATTGTGGCTTATCGTGATGAGCAGCAGCTGAGCTTATGGTTTGAAATTGATAGGCAGAAGAAAGGGTTAGGAGGGCTGCTGGCAAGTTTGCTCGGGACAAGTGAGTTAAACCGTAAATTGGTGTTGCCGAGCAATCTGTCAGCGAGCCAAGCGGGGGAAAAAGTAGTCGAATTTCTAGAGCAGAGCTGCGGTTAGTTTTAGCTTACAAGTGTTCGCTGAATGTGAGATACTGCGGCGAGTGAGTTTTCTTGCCAACCGATAGGGTGCCTATGAGCCGCAGTACAGATAACGAATACAGCAAAGCAGAAGAGTTGGCCAACAGCCTGACCCACGCGCTGGGGATGGTGTTTGGGATTATTGGTTTGGTGTTACTGCTGGTTAAATCCCTTGAACAGCAAGCAGACACGTTGACCATAACCAGCATGAGTATTTATGGTGGCAGCATTGTGGTGCTGTTTTTGGCGTCGACGGTTTACCACGCCATTCCTCATCAACGTGCCAAGCGTTGGCTCAAAACCTTTGACCATTGCGCCATCTACTTGCTGATTGCCGGCAGTTACACGCCATTTTTGCTGGTGAGCTTAAGAACGCCATTGGCGATTGGTTTGATGATTGTGATTTGGTCGATAGCCTTGATTGGTATCCTTGCCAAGATAGCGTTTGTGTATCGATTCGAGCGTTTATCCCTCTACAGTTACCTCACCATGGGGTGGTTGTCGCTGATCGTGGTTTATCAGTTAGCGCTGACGCTGGATATCGGCGGCCTGACCTTACTGGGGCTCGGGGGCGTTATCTACTCGCTCGGAGTTATCTTCTATGTCAATGATCGCATCCCGTACAACCATGCTATTTGGCACGGGTTTGTTTTAGCGGGATGCGCGTGTCATTTCTTGGCGATCTATTACTTTGTGATGCCGGTTTAACGGCGCCAAAAGGCGGGGAAGAAGAGAACCAAAATGGTTAATATTTCCAGCCTGCCCATTAGCATACCGATACTTAAGATCCATTTGGCACTGTCTGGCAGCGGGGCAAAGTTCCCCGTTGGGCCAATAACTTGCCCCATACCAGGCCCGACGTTCGCGACGGCGGTTACGGCTCCGGAGATGCTGGTGACGGGGTCGAGGCCCAACGCGCTTAACGCTGCGGCAATCACAATAATGGTAATAAAAAAGGTGAGGCCAAAGGCCACCAATGAGCGCACGATATCATCACTGACTTGGCGCTGATTGTATTTTTGCACAAACACACCCGATGGGTGGATCAGCTTGAGCATCTGCTTATTGAGTAGGGTTAAGGCGATCTGGAAGCGGAAAATCTTAATTCCTCCCGCTGTCGAGCCTGAACAGGCGCCCGCCATCATCACAAAGGCAAAAATGACCGCCGGTAGCGCGCCCCACGCCGAGAAGTCTTCTAAACCAAACCCTGTGGTAGTGATCACCGAGACGATATTAAACAGCGATACTCGGATAGCATCGATAAAGCGATAACCGTTGTGGTAGGTCAACCACAGCGCCACGACCAACGCGGTACTCACCACCAGATAAAAGAAGCCCCTGACTTGTGCGTCGTGCCATAAGGCTTTGGCTGAGCGTTTGCGCAGTGCGGTGACAAACAGCAAGAAGGGTAAGCCACCCAAAAACATAAACAGGGTGCCGACCCATTGAGAGCCGTGGGAAAAATGGTTCATCGAGCCGTCAGATGTGGAGTAGCCCCCGGTCGATAAAGTGGTGAAAGCATGGTTGATCGCGTCGAACAGGTTCATGCCGGTGAGCAAGTAACCGAGCAAGCAGAGCAAAGTCAAAGTGAGATAAACGTACACGATGTTGATCGCGACATTTTTCATTCTCGGCGAACTTTTGTCAGACCAATCGGAAGACTCGGTTTGGAATAAGCGCATACCACCGACATTCAGCATCGGCAAAATCGCCACCCCCATAACGATAAAGCCAATTCCTCCTAACCACTGCAAAATCGAACGCCATAGCAACACACTCGGGGCCATATTATCGAGCCCACTGAGCACGGTGGAGCCCGTGGTAGTGATCCCCGACATGGTTTCAAAGTAAGCATCGGTGAAGCTGATGTGGTTGATAAACACAAACGGCAGAGCGGCGAACGCACTGGCTATGGTCCACACCAGTGAGGTGATGAGAAACATGTCCCTCACACCAAGGCGAAATTCGGCGGTGCGGCCAACGGTTAAGCAGGCAAATGCCACCACGTGCAAGATGATCACCGACTGACCAAATTCGAGAAAGCCGCCGGTGCCAGTCGCAAAGGCAACAAGGGTCGGGACATACATAAAGAGGGCTATTTTAGATAGCACCAGGCCTATGACAAATAAGATCGGACGAAAATTGACCATGGTTATTTACCACCAAAAGGTATTGCGGTGATAGACCGTGTTTGGTCTGCCACCGCAAGTTAAAGCTGTATTACAAAAAGAAAGGACTTGGCTGGAATAGGCGCTCAACATCGGGCACATATTTCTTATCCACCAAGAACATCACCACGTGGTCGTCTTGCTCTATGGTGGTGCGGTCATGGGCAATCAACACTTCTTCGCCACGCACGATAGCACCTATGGTGGTACCAGGTGGCAGCTTGATGTCGCCAACCGCGCGCCCCACTACTTTCGAGGTGGTTTCATCCCCGTGGGCAATGGCTTCAATCGCCTCGGCGGCGCCGCGGCGCAGTGAAGACACGTTAACGATATCGGCGCGACGAACGTGGGTCAGTAGAGCAGAAATGGTCGCTTGTTGTGGAGATATCGCCACATCGATCACCCCACCTTGCACTAAATCAACGTAAGCACCGCGCTGGATCAGCACCATGACCTTTTTAGCACCCATGCGTTTGGCGAGCATCGCCGACATGATGTTGGTTTCATCTTCGTTGGTGAGGGCGATAAAAACATCCACCTGATCGATGTTTTCTTCCATCAACAGCTCTTGATCGGCCGCGTCACCACAAAATACGATGGTGTTTTCTAACTCTTCAGACAACTGTTCGGCGCGTTGGCTGCTGCGTTCAATCAGTTTCACGCTGTAGTGTTGTTCAAGGCGTTTTGCCAAGCTCGCGCCTATGTTGCCCCCTCCGACGATCATCAATCGGCGGTAGGGTTTTTCCAGTCGCTGCAGTTCACTCATGACCGAGCGAATGTGGTTGCTGGCCGCGACAAAAAAGACTTCATCGTCTGCTTCAATAATGGTGGTGCCTTGCGGACGAATAGGCCGGCCTTGACGAAAAATCGCCGCAACACGGGTATCGATGTGCGGCATATGTTCACGCAGCGCAGAAAGGGCATTCCCCACCAAAGGGCCGCCATAGTAGGCTTTTACCGCCACTAGGCTCACTTTGCGCTCGGCAAAGCTCACCACTTGCAGTGCGCCCGGGTACTGGATCAGGCGTTCAATATAGCTGGTGACTAGCTCTTCAGGGGCAATAAGGTGGTCGACCGGGATAGCACCAGATTGGAACAGAGCGTCTTTTTCCGCTAAGTATTGCGGCGAGCGGATACGCGCAATACGGTTGGGGGTATTAAATAAGGTGAACGCCACTTGGCACGCGGCCATGTTGGTTTCATCAGCATTGGTGACCGCCACCAGCATATCCGCATCTTGTGCGCCTGCTTCTTGCAGGGTATCTGGGTGGCTGGCATAACCATTCACGACGCGCAGATCATACTTGTCCTGCAGCTCTCTTAAGCGATTGCTGTCACGATCCACGACGGTGATGTCGTTGTTTTCACCGACTAAGTTCTCTGCCAGGGTGCCACCGACTTGCCCAGCACCAAGTATGATGATTTTCATCGTTCACCTATTGTTGTTACTCAGTTTAGCGCGACCAACGGGCCGCTCTAAAGGTTATCCACGTTTGGTTAATACCGCGTAGTAGAAGCCATCCATATCTTCGTCACCCGGTAGGATCTGCTGGCCTGGCTTGTCTTGTTCAGAGCCTTGTAGCTCGGCGTCTGGGGTGCGTTTTAAGAACGCGCTCACCTGATCGCAGTTCTCTTGTGGGGTGATCGAGCAGGTCGCGTAGACCAAAGTACCGCCGACTTTGAGTTGGCGCCACATGGCATCGAAAATCTCACTTTGCAGTTCGGCCAGTGCTTCAATGTCCGCAGCGCGGCGCAACCATTTGATGTCTGGATGACGGCGGATCACACCGGTTGCCGAACATGGCGCGTCGAGCAAAATGCGGTCGAACTGCTCGCCTTGCCACCACTCTTCTGGGTAGCGCGCATCACCGCAAATCACGTCGGCTTTGAGCTGAAGACGGTCTAAGTTGTCGTAAACGCGGTCAAGACGGGTCACATCGCAATCAATCGCCACCACTTCAGTATCGTTGGTGTGCTCCAAAATGTGCGCCGTTTTGCCACCGGGTGCTGCGCAGCAATCTAAGATCAGCTCTCCATCTTGAGGCTGCAAGAAGTCAACCGACAACTGAGCGGCCGCATCTTGTACCGATACCCAGCCTTTATCAAAGCCGGGCAAATTGTTCACATCGCACGGTGTGGCCAATTTTATGGCGTCCATGGCCTTAGAATGAGGGATGCATTCAATGTTTTCGTTTTTAAGCAGTTCCATGTACTCGTCACGAGTATGGTGCTGGCGGTTAACGCGCAGCCACATTGGGGCTTTTTGGTTGTTGGCCTCAATGATGCTTTCCCATTGCTGTGGGTAGCTTTCTTGCAGCAGCTTGAGCAACCAACTCGGATGGCCGTATTTGCCCGCGTTGTGGCTAACCGACATTTCATCCAGTTGTTCTTGGTTACGCTGATAGTTACGCAGCACGGCGTTGATCAGGTTTTTTAAGCGTGGGCCGCGTAAGGTTTGCGTGGCTTCCACTGTTTCACCCACGGCGGCATGAGCAGGAATGCGCATGAAACTTAACTGGTAAATACCCACTAAGATCAGGTGATGAAAGACGCGCTGCTTCCCTTTCAGTGGCGACTCCATTAACTCGTTAGCAATAGACTCGAGACGAGGCAAGTAGCGTAGGGCGCCGTAGCAGATCTCTTGCAGCAGCGCGTGGTCTCGCGGGCGAATGGTTTTTTGAGCCGCAGGCAGGGCGTGCGAAAGAGAGTGGCCTTTGTCTACCACTTGGAAAAGTACGTTTGCTGCAGCTGCGCGAACATTCATGATCAAAACCTAAAAATAATGTAAATGAGATAGGCCAGAGCGGCTGGCCTAAATGCTAATTGTAAGGGTAAATAAAGCGCTAGCCCAGTTGGCTGCCCACTTTAAACCAATCGGCACGGGAGTTAAGAATATCCTGAACCGACATGGCTTTTTTACCCGGTACTTGAATTTGCTCGAGTACCAACAGGTCTTTGCCTGTCGCGATATAGATGCCACTTTTATCCGCTTGGATAATGGTGCCCGGCTCAGCGTTGTGTTGACTGGCTTCAACGCGAGTTTGCCACACTTTTACGTTGTTCTCTGCGACAGCGAAGTGGCTCATTGGCCAAGGGTTAAACGCGCGAACGCAGCGTTCAATGAAGGCCGCCTCTTGCGTCCAATCGATTTTTGCTTCGTCTTTGCTAAGCTTTTTGGCGTAATTAGCCAGCGCGTCATCTTGCTTTTCTGCCACAGCTTTGCCTGCGGCGATGTCTGCGACGCAGTCGATCAAGGCTTGCGGGCCAAGTTCCGCCAATTTGTCGTACATGCTGGCGCTGGTGTCTGTCGCTTCAATTGGCAAGGTGGCGATGCTGAGCATATCACCGGTATCAAGGCCGATGTCCATCTGCATAATGGTGACGCCGGTTTCGGCATCGCCCGCCCAAATAGAGCGCTGGATCGGCGCCGCGCCGCGCCAACGTGGCAGGATAGAACCGTGTACATTGATACAACCTAAACGAGGCGTATCCAATACTTGCTGCGGTAATAACAAGCCGTAAGCCACCACGATCATCAAGTCGGCGTTGAGATCAGCCAGTTCTTGTTTGGCTTCATCAGACTTAAAGTTCTCAGGTTGGAACACCGGAATGTCGTTTTCCAAAGCGATGTTTTTCACCGGGCTGGCGGTCAGCTTTTTGCCTCGACCCGCAGGGCGGTCGGGCTGGGTGTAAACACCGATGATGTTGTGCTCCGAAGACAACAACGCCGCCAAGTGACGGGCGGCGAAGTCCGGAGTACCTGCAAAGACAATTCTTAATGACTGGCTCAAGGTAACCTCGTTATTGGTTGTTTTTTTCGTTATAGCGTTTAATTTTTTCTAGCTTTTCTTTGATGCGCTTGCGCTTTAGCGGCGAAAGGTAATCGACAAATAGTTTGCCATCTAAGTGGTCAAGCTCGTGCTGAACACAAATGGCCAGCAATTCATCAGCTTCAAAGCTAAAAGGTTGGCCTTCACGGTCTAACGCCGTGACGGACACTTCAGCCGCTCGAGGAACCAGCGCACGCGCGCCCGGTACCGATAAGCAACCTTCTTCAATCCCATCTTCACCGCGCTTGTCGGTGATTTCTGGGTTGATTAATACCATTGGTTCATTGCGTGACTCAGAGATATCAATCACCACAATACGCTGGTGAATATCGACTTGGGTTGCCGCAAGGCCAATGCCTTCTTCGTCGTACATGGTTTCGATCATGTTAGCGACGATGGTTTGGATCTCTGGAGTCACCTCGGCAACGGGCTTAGCCACGGTGCGTAGACGATCATCCGGGAAAGTTAATACTTGTAATACAGACATATACACTCGAAATATTGAACTGTGCCGAAACAGCTAAAACCTAGTGGGTTCAATTCTAGACATTTTATGACCTAAATGACAGCATCCAAGCCAAAGATTCACAATGGAATGATGAGATGAAAGGGATAATCATTAAGGTTGCGCAGACCCTTTGGCTAAGTTTGCTCTTGCTTGGGGTGGGGGGAGTGATGGCAAGCACTGGCTCGAGTGTGACTTTAAAAGCGAATGCGCCGCAAATCTATCAAGTGAAAAAAGGCGATACCTTGTGGGATATATCGGCGCTGTATCTTGATAGCCCTTGGCTGTGGCCCAAACTTTGGCACGCAAATCCGAACATCGATAACCCCCACCTTATTTATCCCGGGGACAAGCTCACTCTATCTTGGCAAGGCGGCGAGCCAATGTTGTCGCTCAAACCCCATAAAACATTGAGCCCTCAAGCCCGCATTCACGCCAAGCAGGCGCTCCCTGCTTTGAGTGAAACTTTGCTGCTCCCTTATCTTAATTTTGACCGCCTGATCTCGAACCAGCAATTGCAGCAGGCGACCCGAGTGCTCGGCACTCAAGATGGCCGGCAGTTTTTAAGCCGTAATGATCGCATTTATATACAAGGCGACCATGCTGAGCAAGAGTGGCAGATTTATCGCCAAGTTGCGACTCATCAGCGCCAAGGGCATACGCAGGGGATCACCTCACTTAAGTTAGTCGCCAGTGCCACTCTGGTTAACCAGGCCAGCGAAAATAAAACGGGTGTCAGTGCATTAGCGCTCGTTTCTCAACAGCAAGAGGTGAAGGTTGGGGATATCGCTTTGGTGAAAGCTCCTCAACCTGCTGCGGTATCGAAACAGTTTTTTCCGACGCCAGCCCCCCGTGATGTGAGTGCCTCGATTGTTGGTCTTATGGAAGGCGGCAATTACGCCGCCCTGAATCAAGTGGTGATCATTGATAGAGGCGAAAAGGACGATGTTCATCAGGGCAACATGTTTCAATTAGCCATGGCCAGTGGCGAAGGGGAAAACTTGGCAACAGAGTCGGCGAAGGCGTTACCATCGGTCATGGTCGGTGAGTTAATGGTGATCCGAGCCTACCCCTATTTTAGCTTAGCCATCATTACCCAAAGTAAGCAGCCGATATCGCGTGAGGTAGAAGTGTTGCCCCCGCGTCAGCAAGTCGTCGATGAGCAGGCCTAATGACAGAGCAAGATCGCTATGCTTGGCTGGTTTTAAGTTTCACCCCTAAGCTTGGCGGGGCGGCGCTGACTCGTTTGCTCGGGGTAGACTCGGCCGTTAACTTGCTCGGTTATGATGAAAGTCGCTGGCAGGCGATAGGGCTCAAACCTGAGCAAATCCGCTATTTGCAACGAAGCCACCACCCGGAGGTTGAGGCTTGCTTAGCGTGGCAACAAAAAGCAGGCAATCATATTGTGACTCTGTTAGATGCGGAGTACCCAAGCCTTCTCAAACAAGTTTCAGCCCCACCTCCTGTGTTGTTTGTTCAAGGTCAAGTATCGGCACTTTCTCTTCCTCAATTGGCGATGGTGGGCAGTCGTAATGCCAGTGTCGATGGATTACGCAGTGCAACCGAGTTCGCCCGAGCCTTAGCCACACAAGGGCTAACCATTACCAGTGGCTTGGCTCTTGGGGTGGATGGTCACGCGCACGACGGTGCGCTGCAGGTTGGGGGGAAGACCGTGGCGGTATTAGGTTCTGGGCTCAATCACCTCTATCCTGCCCGCCACAAAAAATTGGCGGCGCGCATTGTGGAGCAAGGGGCTCTGGTTTCTGAGTTTAGGCCCGATAGTAAGCCGCACCCTACTCACTTTCCGCGCCGAAATCGGATCATCAGTGGATTGTCGGTTGGTGTGTTTGTCGTGGAGGCGGCCCAGCGGAGCGGATCTTTGATCACCGCTCGCTATGCGGGTGAGCAAGGGCGAGATGTGTTTGCGTTGCCCGGTTCCATTCATAGTGCGAATAGCTGTGGAGGAAATGGCTTAATTAAGTCTGGCGCTTGTTTGGTTGAGTCCCCGCAAGACATCCTCGATGAGGTCGAAACCTTGATTTCGTGGTCAATGTCGCAGCAAGCGACTATATTTACATCAGAGGCCGAGCAAGAAACGTTGCCATTTCCCGAACTAATGGCTAACGTAGGACATCAAGCAACACCCGTTGATTTTCTTGCTGAGCGCACCCATATACCTGTGCATGAAGTCATGATGCAACTCCTCGAGCTCGAGCTCGCAGGGCATGTTGTTGCAGTACCTGGTGGCTATATTCGAAAGGGGAGGGGCTAGCTATGATGGACATTCTGATGTATTTGTTCGAAACCTACATCCACAACGACGCTGAGTTGATGGTCGATCAAGACGAACTCGAAGATGAACTAAAACGCGCGGGTTTTCACCAAAACGAAATTTACAAAGCCCTTAATTGGTTAGAAGAATTAGCGGCATTACAGCAAAGTGACGCCCAGTCGGCGATCACCACTAGTTCGACCACCTCAGTACGAATTTACACTCGTTCTGAGATGCATCGCTTGGACATTCAGTGCCGTGGCTTTTTGCTCTTTTTAGAGCAAATAGGTGTGCTGACGACCGACACTCGAGAAATGGTGATCGATCGAGTGATGGGGTTAGAAACCAGCGATTTTCACTTAGACGACTTAAAGTGGATCGTTCTATTGGTGCTATTTAATGTCCCGGGTAACGAGAATGCATACACTCAAATGGAAGAGCTACTGTATACTAGTGAAACCGGTATTCTCCACTGACTTAAGGTTTACAGTCGTTGTTGTATGAGCAGTAAAATCGATAATCAACTTTTTTCCGCCCATGAGCACGCGCTCGAGCATGAGCCATGCCCGCGTTGTGGTGGCGAGCTCTCTCTCAAGCACGGCAAGCATGGGCCGTTTTTAGGTTGCAATCAGTATCCAGATTGTGACTACATCCGCCCATTGCATCAAAATGATGGCCATGTGGTGAAGGAGTTGGGAGTCGCTTGCCCTGAGTGTGGAAACGAAATGGTATTACGCCAAGGGCGCTATGGCATGTTTATTGGTTGTAGCGGATACCCTCAGTGTCACCATATTGAATCGACGGACAAACCGGTTGAGAAAGAAGAACAAGTGTTGTTTGCTTGCCCTGAATGTGGCCAAGGGCACCTTGTTGAGCGCAAATCTCGTTATGGAAAAACCTTTTTTGCTTGTGATAACTACCCGAAGTGTAGATTTGCCGTGAACCAACCGCCAGTGAAAGGTCGCTGTGAACAGTGCGGTTTTCCACTGCTGGTGGAGAAAAAGCTGGCCAGTGGCGACAAAATTCAGTGTGCCGACCGAAAATGCCAGCATACCCAGAGCTAGTCTTTGGCAAGATGGGGTGAACAGAATGAATAAAAACGGCGCTAGTGATAGCGCCGTTTTTGCTGTTGAGTGGGATCAGAGCGCTTTCAGTGCAGGAAAAGCCTGCTGATCAAGTTCGATGGCAAGCGCACGTAAGGCTTGCTGCAGGGCTTCAACAGAGTGAGCGCAAACATTAATGTGGCCCATCTTTCTGCCTGGACGCTTTTCTTTGCCGTACCAGTGAACGTGACAGTTGGCCATC
>Ga0070725_10000496_pt1 | contig 27171 bp, 22 predicted proteins | sample tdDd002_FD_69781 | JGI IMG/M metagenome (GOLD analysis project Ga0070725, IMG submission 69781) | Marine sediment microbial communities from the Atlantic coast under amendment with organic carbon and nitrate - tdDd00.2 | ecosystem: Environmental > Aquatic > Marine > Coastal > Sediment | place... | reverse complement strand
AATGGATCAACCTGTCTATAGGTTACCATGTAGACCTGATCTCCCATCATTCTAGTACTGAATATGGTTTCACCAGGTGCAAGATTCTCGACTGCACCCACCTGTTTCAAGTCTTCATCAAGAATATAGAGGTTGTTCAATGTCGTATTTCCAAGAGTCACGTCTTCAGATCCCCATCTTGTAGTGGCAATTCTGAAGTGTCCTTTGTACTCATCCATGGAGAATTGGTTGAGAATATAGCCTGGAACAGTCCCTTGTGCTTTAAAGTCGATCTGACCTTCATGCAGGTCAAATGAGAAAATATCTGTACTCCGACTCCAGTCGCTCCACCACATGCCGCTGTTTGCATGAAGTGCTAGGTATAAGCTGTCTTTGTCTGCGTAACTGGTATCCCCACCACCTACATAAGTGTCTACATCCAGTCCGTCAAGCGTCAAGTTGTTAAGGTCTATGCCCATTGTATAAATAATGCTGTTGTTGACATGACCCGGGAAGTACGAAATATTTTCATAGGCTATTTCAGTGCTGCTTAATCTATTTGACTCATCTTTTTCAAAGAGCACTGGCATGCCCGGATCTCCGTAGTACATATACTGATTGGCTACAACATACACATAGTCTTCAACAAGTCTTGCTGACAAGTAAGACCCTTCAACACCAAATGATTTGATCAACTTAGGTGCTTCGTTTTCAAGATTACTAATGTCATAACACTTCACCATGAGCGCATTCTGTCTGTAAACAGGTACCGTTAGAATTCGGTCACCTTCCTCGTATGTTCTGACTTCAGTACTCGTTTCATTACCTATAAGAACCAGCTTATCTTCTGTAATAAATAATTGTTGTGGCATGAATCCATTTTCTTGCATTGTATAAAGAACGCTGAGTTCTCCTCTGCCTGTTGTCATGATCTGTAATGTCTGGTCCCGCAGCGCGTAGATATAATTGGCGTCGATTTTTACGATATCGGCTTCGTCTACGCCCTCGACCTGAGTATTGGTCTGGGAAACGTCAGCTTTCTCTAGTGTTGTTTCTTCAGTTACAGCTTCTTCTCCTCTTATACCCGGCACCATATCCATTTCGATCATATCATCAAAAAAAGTCCAGTTGTTGAGATCCTGATTCGGATAGAAAGACATCAATTTATCGTATTCAGCTTTGCTATTTAACTTAGGAAGTTCTCCGTCCATACCTTTAAGGCCATCATAAATCCTTACTGATTTTGAATTTACTTCTTTATAGGATTCAAATAACAAATTCATAGCTTCAACAGATAAGTACATGCGTCTTCCTTTTATAATTGGGGCAACAATCCCATCCACTAAAACTCCATCTCTTAAAAAGTACTTATCTCCCGCTTTTACATATACCGTTTCATTCCCCTTTACAATTTCAACCATACTGGTGTCTGCTTGCCAAGTCACTTCATAACCCAATCCTTCGAATGTTTTTCTGAGTGGAATGTATTCCTTGAAAAAATGACTCAGCTTTTGTACCTCCACATAGGAAGTCTCAGAGTATGTGAATACTGAAAAACTGCTCAGCACCAACATCATTATAAGGAACACTATAATTGATTTCTTCATGATTTCGCCTCCGGTCTTTATTCGCCCATATAAGTAATATATACATTAGACGCAAAATTCCGACACTTCGTTCCCATTATTCAAAAAAAGTAAGTGAACCATAGTAGTTTTCTCTAAAAGTATGATATATTCTAAGTATTGCACTATCCAAATATTTGAATTAATAAATATGTAGATAAAAGAACCTTTCCAAAAGGGATCTTTCTAAAAAGGAGTTAAAAACGTGGACGAAACTGCAAAACTCATACTACTAAAGAGCAAGTCTGAAATGCTCAAGACCATTGCTCATCCTATAAGACTCTGCATACTGAATTGTTTAATAAGCAGTCCAGAGTGCAATGTCACAACCTTGGTCAATAAGTTGCATCAGCCACAATCAACCATTTCCCAACATTTATCTAAGCTGAAGTCACATGGCCTCATTAAAGGTGAAAGAAATGGTGTAGAAATTCAATACCGCGTTGTAGATGAGGAAGTCAAATTAATCATCAACCTACTCCTCAAGGAATTGCATCAGGATGACGCGAAAGAGGAGTAACAACCATAACTGCTAAGTATCATTCAGGTGATGGTGTTATGAAAATTAAGTAACAATCCAACAACCGAAATAGTATCAGAACATAAAAAAGCACACCTCCGAAGAGATGTGCGCAAAATAGAACATGTTCGATAACGTACGCTTATGAACTATATTAAGTCTCTACAATTTTAACAATTCCATTGTCGCCATCAACCATTATCGTTTGTCCACTCTGAATGACTTTACTCGATCCACCCGTACCTAGAACTGCAGGTATGCCATACTCCCTTGCAACAATTGAGCTGTGACTGAGTGGTCCGCCAAAATCAGTCACAATACCCTTTGCTAGAGCAAATAATGGTGTCCATGCTGGTGTCGTCATTGAAGTTACTAGAATCTCTCCCTGCTCCATTAGATCAAACTCATCTACAGAATGAATAACTCTGGCTTTTCCTGTAATCGTACCACCACTGACACCAAGACCTTCAAAGCGTATTGCATTAGGATCTTCATCCATTTCCTTTGGTAACCATGCATCAACTTTAAAACCAAACATCTTCGCATTTTTAGGAAGAATAAACGGTGCGTTCACTTTTGACTGTACCTTATTTAACGCCTTCCTGTTTTCAACTTCAGCATATTTACTGCCTGTTATCTCATGCCCTATAAAACCATTCAGTTCTTCTAACTCCAACCAGAAAACATCTTCAGGTTCCTTAATCACTTTCGAAGACTGTAGCCGTTTGCCAAGCTCAATTAAAACGGCACGTAAATAGGGTTGACACAATCCCAGATTGGCAAGTCCGTCTTCTCTGTAAGGCGCAAATTTTCGCGCATTCTCAAGTTTCCTTTTGAATTTTTTATACAACGACGGTGATACGGTCGTCTTAACCTTCTCCTCAGCGGCTTCTCTGTTTCTAAGTGCTTCCTTTTGTCTAATGATTGGACTTACAGCTTCGCCTGACATGTAGATCTTAAGTGCCTCAAATATAGGTTGAGGCTGTTCAACCGGTGTTGGTATAGAAAAATCCAAATCATAGATCATATGTCCATACTGATCAATGTGTTCCCTAAATCGCTGTTTAAATGATTCCAGCTCTAGGCGATCATCATCAAGTATAGATTCAATTGCTTTTGTGTTTATAATAATCTGACTTAGTGATTGATCCTCTTTAACCCATTCAGCCAGTCTATATAGGGCTTGATCCGCTAGAATTGGAAGTGAGTCTTCGCCCAACATAAATACATGTGATAATATCTGTGTTTCTGGTCTGATTTTTTTATCATAAAACTGATTAAACAAACCTTCACTTTTATACGCTTGTGCCAAGTAAATTTGACAGAATGTATAATACTTACAAATCATTTTGGTCAGTGTATGTGCCATCTCAAGGAGTAATTTACTGTCCGTATACTGAATTTTTGTCGTTTTCAGCTCTTCTAACCGTGCTATTATCAGTGGTAATTCTTCATTTTCCACCCATTCAGGATGTTCATCAAACAACCTAATAGTAAGTCTCAACCGACGTACAAAAGGCCACATCATACGGAGGGTCGCACGCATACCGTAATAACCATATCCATTAACCGTTATAAATCTAGTATCATGCATTACCCCTGCATTGCCTTCTCCCAACAGTCGATCCATTAACATACCAATTGTTTCTGGTACATGAATTGCTACAAAATCAGCATATAAAGGACAAAGAGGAGTTGGCATGGATTCCGCAATCCCGGCGTGGGCATACATCGTACCGCGTCCTAAATCTTCAACATCCCAATTGAAAAAGAGTGGCGCGGTCGTAATCGGACGGACTTGTAATAAGTGTAATACATCATGTTCAAAAGCCCATTCAATATCTACTGGTTTATGGTAATGTAACGCGATTTTTTGAGTCAGTTCACTCAACTGAAGTACCTGTCCCTCTGTCAGTGTCTCTGCGAGTGGCTCTTCATTTTCAACTTCTTTTGTTCCACCACCCCTACTCAGAACAACAGATATATGTTTATGTGCAATCTTCTTTTGAATGATCTGTTTATCTTTAACGACATATATGTCTGGTGTGACTTGTCCCGATACCACCGTTTCACCGAGTCCAAAGTTAGCATTAATCATGACTTCATTGTTTTGTCCATTTTGAGGATTCTGCGAAAAACAGACACCGCTGACATCTGAATGAATCTGTTTTTGAATAATTACAGAGAGACTTGTATTCTCAAGATTCACATCATGTTGTTCCTTGTATTCAAGAACCCGAAAATCGAACATAGATGCAAAAACTTTTGAAATGACTGATTCTAGTTCTGCTTCTATGACACCCAAATAGGTTTCATATACCCCAGCAAAACTTGCACTTTCCAAGTCTTCATCTGGCGAGGAGGAACGAACCACTAGAATAGCTTCAGAACTTAAATAATCCATAGCAGATTCTAATTCAGTTCTCTGATCTTCATTAAAAGTTAGTTGAACTGCTTTCTGTTTTATCTCTTCACATTTTTCCTTGGTCACGTCTTGAAGAAGTTCTGACCACAAAGTCGATTCTTTGATCGACGAAAGCCAAGGTTTGAAAAACTCTACAGATAAAACTAAACCTTTTGGGACAGGAAACCCCGCTTTAGATGTTTCGATTAATGCTTTCGCTTTTCCACCCACTTCAGATAATTTTGGGTTCTCTTCCGTACTGATTCTATAAATTAATTGACCCATATAAACCTCCATTTCCGAGAATGGTTTCTTTATAATACTTGTTATTACCTAATTACCCCGATGTGCTAAATCACTCGCAATATCAACCTATTTCTCCATATTATTTCTAGTTATATGTTTCCAAGAACCCCGATTTGTATAAAACCGTGGCGTGTTGGAACGAAAATGTTGAAATGCTTTCATGTGTATAGCATAATCAGCAAGGTATAAATTTACAGTATAATCATCAGCTTTGCGAGGAGGTTTATAATGATACGCAGCCAGAATTTTCTTTATAACGGTAATGTGAAACAGCGTTAGAAGTTAAACCAATAACACCTATATTCATCGGTTTTTTCAAAACCTAATTTTTCTGCTAGTCGTCTTGAACCTATGTTGTCTTTGCTGCAATCCCAATATGGCATTACACCTCTTTCATTACAATCTTCAATGAACTTATTTCCCAACTCGTAAGCATAACCTTTTTTTCGATAGTCACTTAACGTTTCTATTCCAATCGTCTCAGTATTATTCGCTCTAAATCCTGAATAGCAAATACTAACCACTTTATTATCTTCCACAGCAAAATAACAAGTTCCATTACTAAAGAAATTCTCCAATGTGCCCCAGAACAACTCAAGTTCCTTTGTTATGTATTCAAGATTAGTGATATTTGATTGCAACACTTCCCTATCCATCTTTTGGATATTATAATCACCGCCCCTTGCACCTTTGAGCAAATCTTCTGGTTTGTCACTCATTTTGTATACTAATTGATGCTCATACTGAATATTTCTATCTGCAAAAATTTCTTCAATTATTTCATGCCATGTATCGCTGATACCAGATATCTCAAACCAGTTTATCCCTTTATGTAACAATTCATTTAAAAGAGTATCGTTCACATACTCATTGATATTTCTTTTAAATTTTTCATTGTTAACTTCACCGATAAAATAAAATCCTTGCATACCTTGATTCCAAACTAGTGCTGATTTGGGATTCTTATTATTATCAACGTAAACTTCACCTGGGTTTATACGATTTATTACTGCATGTGCTTCAGGGAAGTTCTTTACACCAGCCATCAAATTTCCTGCTGTCTGAAATTCACTTTTTTTCAACTTATATATCAAATTCATATCCTCCTCTAATTGTAATTATCTCTATCTACTTACATCCAAGGCTGTATAATTGTTCTTTTAATTTTTTTATATCTCTTTTATTATGATCAAAATATATTGTGTGCATTCCTTCACTTGACGGGATAACAAGATTCTCATTATTGTTATCTATGAGTATGCAATCCTCATAGTTTAGCTCAATTTGTCTCAATGTTTCTTCAAATATTTTGTGTTCCTTTTTCCCAGAACCTATTGTGTCTGAAATTACTATGACATCAAAAATTTCATTGAAATTATGTTCATTTGATATGTATTCGATTCTGTCGCTTTTATTATCTGTTACGATTCCTACAATATATCCCTTCGCTTTTAAACTTTTAGCTATTCCAAGAATTTCAAAATCGATTGGTGTTGCAATGAACGAATCATATAGCACTTGTATATCAATCTCTTTTCCTATTTCTAAACATATACTCTCCCATACGTCAGTATGCTTTAGTCGACCATATAAAAAATCGCTATTATATTTTCTATATGCTTTTGTAAATATGTCCTTATCAATTTTCACTTCACTATCAAAGTACTTTATAATCGAAGTCGTACCTGTTGCGTCAACAGTTAATACGCCATCTAAGTCAAATAGTATAGCCTTATACATAAGCACACCTCAAAAGAGATGTGCTCAACATTAAGTTTTCCTTCTTCAATACGCCCTTAACTTACTGAGTAGATATTTCCCTCTGTCTAATGGATCTACATAATTCTTATTTCTCTCTTTATGTATTCCGAGGGGCGTTTCTTCATATTCTTCAAAGACTTGACTGAACATGCCTAAACCACTTGTAATGGCAATAAACCTTTTTTCATATGAGAAGCTTGTTTCAACAGGTATTTTGCCTGAAATGATTATCTTGCTATGTTCTTCTTTTATCTCTACTTCAGTGGCTTTCATACTTAATAGATCAGACATGACTTTACCGTAATGTTCGCGTTCAATTTTGACCTTAAACTTATTGACTGGCCACAACAGTTTTGTATCCGCTATATTAAGAGCTTCCATAACTACCATAGGTGTCAAATCTCTATAATCTGATGGTGTACTGTCTACACTGTTAAACTCACCTTTTGTAATCGTAACCTTTGCATTTGTAACTTCCCATCCTTTAAGACCTTCTCTTAAAGCACTCTGAATACCGTCATATATTCCATTTTGAAAAGTTTGTGGCAAATGACCCGCAGACACTTCTGATTCTATGACTATGCCTTCTTCAAATGGTTCTATTCGAATACCTACAGTGGCGCGGAAAGGATGTTCCTCTGTATAGATATATAACACATACTCTCCAACATCTTTAGGCATTTCCTTATATATTATAATTGGCTCACTAAAGGAGACCTCAACCGCGTGTTTTTCGAGTATGAGTGATTGAATTATTTCCATTTGAATTTCACCAAAAAGATTGAGATACAAGTCTTTTGAATGTGATTCTATTTCATACTTTAAGAAAGGATCGCCTTCTGCCAGAGAATCTAGAATTATTGCCAGCTCTCTTTTGTTGTCAGAGATGATTCTTGTTCGAAGCGTTGGCGTTCCAAGAGAAATCTTTTCATATTCCTTTGGATGACCTAAGACATCACCCACTTTTAACTTTTCAGGCCCCATTATGACCACAATATCATTTCCGAAACCTTCTTTTACATATTCCAATTTCCCATTTTTCATTTGTTTAACGAATGTTATTTTTTCATCGTTTATTATCTCTCTACTTCTGATACTGCCTCTATAAAGCCTAATATAGACTTCTCTTTTATTGTGGCTATTACGAAGTATTTTAAAGACAACACCTTCTAGTTCTCCAGAAGATTCTTCCTCAAGTTTTGGAAGTAGTTTCTCTATTGTTTCGAGTAACGCCTTTATACCAATATTATTAAGGGCACTTCCATAACACACTGGATAAATTTCGTTATTTAAGGTTAACCTTCTAATACTACTTTCTATTTCTACTTTTTCTATATTTTCTTCGTTTAAGTATTTTTCTAATAGTACGTCGTCATACATTGAAATATCATCAATAATTGATCCTGATTCAAACAACGGACCCAGTATGATTTGTTCATCCTCTTTTATCACGCTCTGAATCTCAATTATATTGCTGCTTAAATCACTTTTTATGGTTTTTAATAGTTCTTCTTTATTCACACCACGACGGTCCATCTTATTGATAAATATAATAACTGGCTTCTTTAATTTTTTTAATGATTCAAACAGCAAACTCGTATGAGATTGCACGCCTTCTTTAGCTGATATAACAAGAATAGCTCCATCTAAAACACTCATCGCTCTTTCTACTTCTGCTACAAATTCTATGTGACCTGGTGTATCAATTAGGTTGATTTCTACGTCTTTATAATCAAAAGAAATAGGCGTCGATTGAATCGAAATCCCACGCTTTTTTTCAAGTTCCATTTTGTCTGTTACAGTATTTCCAGAATCTACGTTTCCAATTTTTCTAATAGCACCGACTTCATAAAGAAGATTCTCGGTTACCGTCGTCTTCCCCGCATCAACATGTGCAAATATTCCTATATTCATAATTTTTCTTGTCATAATTTCCCTCACTTAAGTTTGTTAGTTTTTCCACCATTATCGTCTTAAGTTTGTTCATTAACATACAATCACTCTCCTTAATATAGTTATCACTATTTGCAACACGACATTAAAATAATTCAATCGTTAAAAAAAGTATACCACAAAGAAGCATGTCATATAACTTAAATATCACCAAAAGAAAAAAAATCTGAGTGGATCGATCTCCACTCAGATTTTGAATCAGTTTCATATTTATACCAAATACCTTTTTTTCTATCTCACAATATCAAATATTCCATCTAAGCGTGTCATTTCGAATACTCTTCTTACTTGGCTGCTCATTGAAATAAGATTGACGCTGCCATTCATCTCTTCACATTTCTTATATAAGCCAACTAAAACGCCTAAACCTGTACTGTCAATAAATACGCAGTTTTTAAAATCAAGTATAAAATGGTTCATTCCACTTCTAAACAGTTCATTTGTCTTCTCTCTAAAATCATCCGCTTCTTCTACTGCGAAATTTTCGGGTATTACAAATCGAAACTCACTCATTATTATGCCCCCTTATATTTTGAATTCTTCTACCAAACCGCTTAATGTACTCGCCATTGCAGTTGTTTCTTCAGAACTGGCAGCCATATTTTGACTGATTGATGTCTGTTCTTCAGCCGCAGCTGCTACTTCTTGGCTATTAGCCGCCGTCATCTCTGTTATCAAAGCGACACTATCGATCAACTTAAGAATTTGGTCGGAACTTGCCACTTCTTCTTGAGTTACATCAACAATTTGAGCAACATCCTTAACAATCTGTTCAACAGCATTCATAATACTTATAAATGATTGATCTGTTTCTTTTACAATATAAAGACCATTGTCCACCGCGTCCTTACCTTGTTTCATTGAACTTACAGCTTTCTCTATATGCTTGACCATTTCATTGACTACTTCGGAAATCCCATTGGACTCCTCACTCGTTTGTTCCGAAAGCTTTCTCACTTCATCGGCCACAACAGAGAATCCTTTTCCATGCTCACCTGCACGAGCAGCTTCTATTGTTGCATTGAGTGCTAAAAGATTGGTCTGCTCTGAAATGTTGTTGATCGTTGTAACAATCCCGCTGACTTTCTTCGACAAGTCATCCAATAACTGCAATGTGTCTGTTGTCATTACGGCTGCATCATCAATGCGTTCAATGGCATTCATTGTCCGTTCAACATTATTTCGACCTTCTTGAGCAACTTCTATAGTTTTATTTGAATTGGTTTGTGTATTAACCGCACGTTTTTGGGCAATCTGTATCAAACTAGAGAGTTGAACCAGTACCTCTGATGTTTCAATGATCGATTGATTCTGCTCACTCGCATTTTTTGCTACCTCTCCAATATTTGAGGCGATCTCTTCGGTAGAAACACTGATCTCTTCAGAGGATGCTGATATTTCATCAGAGGCAGAAGCAAGTTCAATTGCACCTTGTCGTACACTTCCAATAATACTTGACTGACTCTTGATCATCTTATTAAAATTGTTTCCAAGTGATTCGATCTCGTCCTTAGTATGAATGTCAGACTGTACTCTCAGATCCCCTTCACCTGCTTGTGTCATCAAGTTTTCCAATGTTTTTATAGGACCAATGATATTTCTTGATGCCAAAATTGAAGCACTCAGTATTGAAACAACCAATGATATAACCGTTATCAGCAAAGTTATTTTCTTGATGTTTATTGCTGCAGCCATGTACTCGTCGTAATTAGCAGTAATGGCGATGGTCCACTCTGAGACCGGTATGAATCTGACAAATTTCTTGATTCCCTGATATGTATAATATCCTTCACCTTCTTTACCGGCTTTCATTTGCCCAAGTAGACCTTCAAAACCCGGAATATTGAAATCGCCCAAATTCTCGTTTAAAATTTTATCTTCAACAGGGTGATATAGTATAAGACCATCGCGATCGATCATGTATCCATAACCATTCTCACCCACTTTTAATTTAGCCACATGCTCAGAAATACTGTCAAATCTAATCGTACCGATTAGGGTTCCTACTATCTGATTCTCTACTTCAAGCGGATAAGCCAATGCAATAACAGCTTCTCCTGATGCTTTCGACAGGATCACTGGACTCTGAGACCCTATCCCACTTAATGCCTGCTTCACATACTCACGACTCGTTAGGTCTAAATTTAGATGCATCTCACTATTACTTATGATTCCATTTGCATTTTGATCTGTAAGAATTAGCATTTCTACCATGTCATCATTTTCTGATTGAAGATTTTTGAGTGTTTGATGCACTTCACGCCTTGCACTCTCATCACCATTTGCCAACTTAGCAAATGAATCGTTTGAACTGAGCACTTGTACATACATGCTGACTGAATCAAGTGATTGCTCGATCAGTTCGTTTGCATTTTCAGCATATTCCCGTAATTCTTCTTCAGTTAAAGCTTGCAGAGAATTAGATGCCATTGTACTCGAAACAACGCCGAGCCCCACCATTGGTACTGAAATAAATATAAAGAACATTGCTATTAATTTGAATTTTAAACTCATTTTCATAAATTTCTCCCTGCCTGTTAATTCGATATTAAGTATTGTTATACAGTTAAACGCTTTCTTATTACTAGTATGTTATTCTCAAAGACCACCATGTCAGCCATGCTTTGTATCAGAAACAGACCTCTTCCACCACTATCCATAACATTGTCCTCTGATATGGATTTTGGAATACTTATCGTATCTTTGTTCTTTCCGGTGTCCGCTATCTCCATTTCGAAACAATGGCCATCAAGGCGAGTATGAATGTATATCGGCATTTTCTCATTGCACTTGTTTCCGTGTTTGAATGCATTCGTAATCGCTTCTGTCAGGATCGTTCGGATTTCAAAATAGTCCTTTTCAATTTGGTGTTCCTCAATGATCCTGTCTATCAGCTTTTTATAGTTTTCAACACCAAATAAGATGTATTTTTTCCTTCCTGTTGTCATTAAATAACCTCCCTTTACATGATCTCAAGTGCTAGTAAAGTACAGTCATCCATTAATCCTTTTATATCTGTTGATTTTTCCTTCAGAATACCAGTCAGGTCATTTACCATATCATCCAACACACCTAACCGCTGGTGTTTTTCCCTAAACGATTCACTTCCCATTATCGATTCCAATCCATCAGAGTAAAACAATAGCTGATCTCCTTGTTTGAAGGACATCCTTTTTTCATCAAAGACACTGTTCTCAAACATTCCAAGAAACGGACCCTTAACGACATGATCTTCCCATTCCTTTTTACTGTTGATATGAGTGAATACATTGATGCCTGCGCTAACCATTCTCGCTTCCTGTTTTTTGTAGTCCAACGTGAAACAGCAAACAGCAGTATACCTTTCATCAAAGTACTCTATTGATTTCATATTCAATATTTCTACAATTTCATGCGGATCGGTACTCGCTTGAACCGCTTCCTTGAACAGAACATTAAAGGCTGAAATATTCATCGCCGCCGTTATGCCTTTACCACTTACGTCTCCTATTAGACCGACTACAAAGTCATCATTCACTTTCTCAAGCAAATAGAAATCACCACTTACTGTTTTAGCAGGTTTGTAAATTGTTTTGATTCGTGCTTTTTTAGACATTGGAAATGTTTTAGGTAAAATTCGCTTGGTTAATCGAGATGCATCTTTCAAGCTTTTCTTCTTTTCGGTAACGTCCCGTGCAATTGATAAAATGGCAGGTTTGCCATTGTAATTAATATAATTAGACGTTACTTCTACATCCAAGATTTGACCATCATCCACTCTTGCCTTGTAATCAAAAGTGGTCGTCTCCAGCTTTAATTCCATAATTTGATTCATTCGTTTTTCAAGGGTCTCTACAAACTCTGGAACAATACTTTTAATGTCCTTCCCAATGAGTGTCTTAAAGTACTGCTGTGCTTTTAGATTTCCAAAAACAATTTTTCCATCTTGAATAACCATCATCGGATCAGGAAACTTCTCCATCACTTGTCGATTTCTCTTTTCACTTTCTTCCAACGTCTCTTTTAGTTGATGTGTTATTGTGACATCTCTCATTTGTACGATTATGAATTTTACTGATCCATCTTCATTTAAAACTGGATTGCAATAACAATCCAAGATTTTGTCATAAGCTTCTATATGTCTTTGCATCACAGTGATTTCCTTTGATTGAATTGTAATATCAACAGGACATTCCTGACATAGTTTTGATCGACCATAAACGTCATAACATTTATTCCCAATTGTTTCTTCTGGTGTATTCCCGTAAAAGTCATATCCCTTTTGATTCATGAATTCAACAACATGATCCGGTGTGTACACAAGTATGATGTCCTGGACACTGTCGAGGATTCTTTCCAAATGGTCAATGTGCTTGCTCTTACTGGATATGTTCATTTTGCTCACTCCACTCTAATATCCACCTATTCCTACGTGATTCTTTCTATGTTCTCACGAAGGGCCGCTGCAAGGTCTATGATCAACTCTGTATATGAATTACTTTTCTCATGTCGCAGATAAAGACTTTACATTATAGTAACGGAATAATATTAGCAATATGACATACATTCTTCAAACTGTATTAATTCCATGTTTTGGCATATTCACAACGGTCAATGTCGATTTTAACATCAATTGTTACAATTGCGTAACATACCGCTCTTTAGTATGTATATTTTTAAACTCTGAGAATGGAAAATTTCCATTCTATGTCTTCTTGTATTTTTTGACCATTTTGTTGAATATTCACCTAACCAGGAAATTAGAGAAAATAGCCCTATGAAAAAAGCACACCTCAGAAGAGATGTGCTCAACAATAGTTTCATATTTATACCAAATACCCTTTTTCTCCACACTCTTCTATAATACTCTTTGCATATTCCCACAGTAATGGTGAGCCACTTTGAATGTGCTCCTTTTTTGATAAAACCTTTTCAACGCTAACATTGTGTTCTATCCATGCGGCACTCCCTGTCACATGATTAGCTATTAACGGATGAAGCCCGTCTAAAGCGGCAGCAAATTGTGCTTCCGGGGTTTCTTTTTTCTCAAATTCGTTCCAAAGTGCGATCATTTCCGATTTCTGCTCTGCAGGCAATAATCCAAAGATCCGTTCAGCAGCCAGCTCCTCCCTTACGTCCTTGTCAGTATTGGCAACTTCATCATACAAGAAAGTATCTCCCGCATCTATTTCTACTATGTCATGGATCAGAACCATCTTAATAACCCTTGTTATGTCCATGTTCTCATGCGCAGAGTGCTCTGCAAGCATTATAGCCATTATTGCAAGATGCCAAGAATGCTCCGCATCATTTTCATTTCGCGACTTGTCGAGTATCAGATTCTGTCTAAAAATATTTTTGATCTTATCTACCTCAGTAATAAATTCAATCTGTCTTTTCAGAGTTTCCATATTCATAGCACATACCCCCATTTGATAGTATTTTATTTCAGTTAAGGTGTTTATATTCAGTTCTCATTTTCTTATTAATTGTTAAGTGATATTTCAGTTATATCATTTTAATTCCTTTTCAATTCAATCTACAATTTGTGTCATGAACTAGATAATATAGTAAACTGCGTACACGAGTAAATTCAATCCACCCATAATGAAAAAACGATTAGATAGGCTCTTACTTTTTTCTTTATCTTCTTTCCAATGATATGTTTCATCTATCATACTAGATGATTTCTTATAGGCATGCATTGATTGAATATGAGATGCATCTTTCATATTCCCAATATCTTTTATAAGATCAGCATTAAGAAATAGGGCTAGCGCAAAATATAGGAAAACCCACTTAGAGATGTAGGTATCAAAATCATTTGGGTTAATGACTAAGTAAAGAATAATTTCTAAGCTAAAGAAAAATATTATTGCTCTAAACTTTTTAAGTAGGCTCATATTTCCTCCTTTTGAATAATTAGCTCTATAGAATAGTGTTATGTACAGTAAAATCTCAAACTTCACGGCCATCTACTGTTCTTAACAGTAGACTTATTTAATGCTCACTAAACCATTTTAGGATTTCTCTTATATATTCTTCCTTGAACTCCCTTAAACCATGATCTCCATTACCATAAGTTATTAGGTTATAGTCTTTTTCTAATCTGCGCAGTTCCTGAGCAAGATTGACTGAGTGCATCATATTCACACTTTCATCCTTTGTACCGTGTAGCAGCATTACTGGAGTATCTAGTTCATCAGCCCATTGTAGAACCGATCTTCGCTCATACTCCTCAGGAGATTCCTCTGGACTTCCACCAATAAGCAACTCTAGCACTGATTTCATTTGAAGTTCTCTTTCATTATAAAAAGAAGTTAAGTCCGTAATGCCTCCTAGAGTCGCTATCGCTTTAATGTCATTTCTTTCTTTTACAGCAATGAAACTCATTATTGAACCTCTTGATATACCAAACATATAAATTTTGTCTGTGTCTGCATAATCAAGTTTATATGCTGTCTCAACTAAATTATGAACATCTTCGACATCGGCCCCTCCATATTCCTCTTGTCCTTCCTGATACACGCCTCTATATTGTGAAGCTAAAACAACATAACCTTCCTCAGCAAATTTTGATAAATATCCTTCTGCAAAATCGTTACTGATTGCACCATAGTAGCGGTTTCCGCCCCTATTAAAAATTAAAACAGGATATTTTCTATTCTCAACTAGTTCTGGTGTTACTTTGTAGCCGGATACTAACAAATCACCACTCTTGTATTCTATTCGAGAAACTTCAACATTCGTGTTCTCATCAAAACTAATTCTTTTTTCTGTTACAAATGCTGGTTCCTGATCTTTGTCAGCACTGATAATTGCTAACAGTGTAAGAGATAGAATCATGATTGTCGATATGTATAAATACGTCTTTCTCATAAATCGATCCAACTCCTCAGTATTCTTTATCATTAGATCTATATATTCTCTACTATAATGACTTAAACATCATCTCTATCATCCTTTTTCTTATTCCCCCCATAACACTAGTATGTAATTACACACCTGTTATATTATACCATGTAAATTATTATCTTATCTGCCAAATATGGTTCTGTGAGGATATAAAAAAGCCGACTCATTTATTTGAGTCGGCAGAATTTAATTCTCCAAGTTACTTTTTTGTCGCAGATACTTATTGCTAATTTAACTCACCTTTACAAAATCTTCTCCAAGAACATCAATTGATCATCTATACACATTTCAAAATACTCATCTTGATAAATTTGAAAATGATCACAGTGATAAGTTTTTACTGTTGCCAACTCACCAAGTATTGCTGCAGTATTCTTGTATGCTGCTTCTGACACAAGAGTATCATTTTCACATATCAGCAGTAAGACTGGGCAATCAACTTGATCAGCAAAATTTATTGGATTGTTGGTTTTGGTTTCCAGCAACATTCTTGCACAAATCTCGTTTTTAAAGGTTGGACTAATCAAGGCTTCATAACCTTCAAATGCACCTTCCGCACGATGGATAGCCAAGTCCCCCTTCTTACCCACGATCGGGATTCTGTGAGGTGACAAGCCAAGCTGGGCTCTTCTTTTATCCCTGATTGCATGGACAAGTAGTCTTAGTAGGAAGAACAGACCTTCTCGCTCATACATCAGTTTTCCATCTTCATCTTTATCAAGGGTAGGACATTGTCCAATGGTACATGCGATTTTTTTGTCTTCGGCAGCAATGATCATACCATAGCCACCTGATCCAGACGTTCCCCATAGGCATATTTTATCCGAATCAATAGCATCAAGGCCTCTTGCATAGGCAATAACAGCTCTTAAATCTTCTAGTTGCTTTTCTACGGAAAAATACTGTCTTGGCTCTCCTTCACTGAGGCCGAAGTTCCTAAAGTCATATAAAACTGTGGCATAACCAGCTTCCAAGAATCGCATAGCATACTTATCAAGAACTTTTCCCTTTGTGCCACCAAATCCATTACTCATGATAATACAGCCAACAGGTTCTGTACTATTCTCTGGTAAAAACAAGTCGATATCGATTTTGTCACCTTCAATATCAAGGCGCATATGTTCCTTTTGCCTAGGGTCATCTTCAGGGTTCATAGACTCTTTGCTGACCATATCAATCTTTTTCATACGCTTAAATGGCAGTAAGACGAGACCTATTAAACTTAGTAACAGGACTCCAATGAATAAACCAATTACTATCAGTGCAATCTTAAGAATAATCATGATAACCTCCTTAACAATATTTCACACAATCGGTTTTTCTGAAAAATCAGGATTCATTTCAAGAGCTTGAAAAGACATAATAAAGAAATTCAGCATACCAACTTTGGCAGAAAAACTTTATTTAACCAATGGATATAATTCGTTATCCTCTTTATCAAGCCTTTCGATAAGTTTAGTAAAAACACCTTCTAATTCAAGTCTAAATTTATCATAATTATCTACTATACTATTATGCGTATTGTATCTCGTTTTAAATGAAATAAAGGCATTGCTGAGTCCACCCATTGTTTTATCAAAATTCTCTGCAAGCTCTCTGGTATATTCATTTTCACTATGCATTAATAGAGGATATAAATACCTATCCTCACTACTCAAGTGTAACCTGAGCACTCTTGCAAGCTTATTAATTTTGTATGCTAAAAGTGTTAGATTATCATTTGTCTTATCAAGCGCAATACATGATTTCACATCATTTATAAGCTCACTAATCTTTATATGTTGATCCATTAAGTTCTCAATTTGAATATTACTCTGAACTACGTTATCATACTTTGATTCAAAATTGCTCCTCCAGCAATCTATAAGCTCTGGAATAAGAAATTCTAAAGATGGATCAAATTGAGTACCCATGTTCTTATAAAGCTCATCCCTTATCTTTTCCCAAGTTAAGCTTTCTCGGTACGCTCTATTCGATGCCATTGCATCAACTGCATCGCATAGAGCTAGAATTCTACCCCCAAGTTTGATTTCCTCACCATGTAAACCAGATGGATATCCGTTGCCATCCCACCTCTCATGGTGCTGATAAACAACTTCTGCAATATCACCAAGCAAACTCGCTTCACTAATAATGTCCGCACTTATAGCAGGGTGCCTCTTCATCTCTCTCCACTCTAAATCATTCAATCTACCATTTTTGAGTAAGACATTGTCAGGTATTCCTATTTTCCCGATATCATGAAGTTGACCTGCGATTTCGATATAAAACCTTTCAAGCGGTTTCATTTCAAGTAGCGTGGCACAAAGTGCTGACATTTCCCCTACCCTATGCGAATGCCCTTTAGTGTATAAATCTCTGTACTCTAAAGCACTAACCATACAGTTAATTGCATCTTCAAATATTGCGTCTTTATCAGAATCCTTAATCATACTATATTTATATTTCATCATAACCTCTTTAATTCAATTTTTATTATTCCTAAACCTTATATATTAATACCCACCAACAAGTAAATCATCGATAATTATAGAAATCTTAAATTCATCCTTTCATCTGTAAACAGATTCAACGGGTGAATTCTTAAACTATTCGAGCGATCTCGAGTATAGTCGCAACACCTGAGGCATTATACAAAGCACCAGAATTGTAAGTCCCGTTTAAATTGCTTCCGACATGGTCCATATGCGCTCCAATAATCAACGTTTCATTCTCTCCATGTAGATCAATTCCGCTGTCAAGTCTGCATCGTAATACGTTGTTCCGATAATAAATTTCTCAGTAAAATCAATCTAGTACTTAAATACTTCATCACTACCCACGATAGAGAGTTCACTCGGCTTTTCAGGATATCACAACTCAAATCGTAATCAGTCCATATGAACCGAACCTTCTCAGAACCATTAGAAAACCGCCCTTTCATCCCCCCCATAACACTAGTATGTAATCACACACCTGTTATATTATACCATGTAAATAATTATCTAATAGAGTATCGTCTTCAACACAAAAAGCCAATAAGATTTCTAGTCTTATCGGCTTTCGAACTTTGATGATTCATTTAGAATACTTCTATCTAAGGTAAAATCTCTTCAATTCTTTCATCTATTACAGGAACAAGAAAAGCTGTCACATATAAATCCTTATCACTCCTAAGAGAATGCATTATACCTGCTTTTGCAATAAACGTCATTCCAACGCTTAACTCCACTTCGTGATCCTCTAGAATTCCATAACCTGAACCCTTTATACAGTAAAAAATTTCATCATGCCCAGAATGTTTATGAAGCGGTACGACTATATCAGATGGTACATGATATACTTTTTCTTCAATCGAGTCCTTAATCAACACAAGATCTGTACTCTCAGTTCTAAAAATATTAGCCCTGTCAATTTTGATTTTATTTCTAAATTCTTTTGGACTAATTCCAGTATTCTTCTTGAAAAACCTCGTCATATTTGACGCTTCTGAGAAACCTAATTCATAAGCTATCTCATTAATGCTTTTTTGTTCAAAGCTCAGTCTCAATCTTATTTTTTGAACGAGCTGCTTAATAATATACTGCTTCGCAGACACATCAATGGCTTTTCTCGTAACCTGATTCACTGTTTTTTCAGACACATGCATCAGTTTTGCGTATCCTTCAACACTTTTTTCATGATCCATATTCTTTTCAACCAATTCAGTGAACTGGACAAACATCTCATTCTTTTGAGCTTCAACAGTATTGTCTGCAGAATTACTATTTATTATTATTTGGACCAATGTCTTGAAAGTAGATGCAATGACCTTCTCATTTATGACTTCATTTGAATGAGTATACATACCGCTTATTACATCAAATAAAGCCTTCAGTGTAGCACTATATAAGTCAGTCGACTTAATATGAGGATTTAAATGACTATGTTTAAATAAATCCTTCACTTCGGTACTCTGATTACTTAAAAATTCACACATAAAACCTTCCGTAAACATAATTAAGTATCCCTTAACATGCTCGAAATCACAATATTTGTGTACTCGGTTGTTTGATATAACCAACGTTTCTCCCGCATGAACAGTATGCTCAATAAAGTCAATTTCATTGGTACACTTGCCTTCTGTAACAAAAATAAGATTGTAAAAATTCGTTCTATATTGCTTCTCGATGAATGAAGAATCCAATGATTCAAAGAATGAATCTAAAGCCACTATCTCAAACCCTTTATTTTTCTTTTTGCTTTTGAAATCGATTTTCTTAATCATATTCATACCATCTCACATTTCTCAGCGTAAATTATATTGGCTTTTGTCATAACCTCATTAACAGCAATAAAAACATAGTATGTGCAGTATAATTCTAATTCTGATATTTTTAAATGGCATTTTCACACCAAAAATATTCAAAATGAAACCGAGGTACTATATTAATTATAGTACCTCGGTTTAGAATAAATCTATCAAGTTATTTAACTATTTTTTTAAAGTGTTTATTAACTGCTTCTTATCCTCTGAACTCTATAGATTCTCCATCTGGACCAGTGAACACCACTCGTCTCCAGCTTTCTTCACCTTCTTCTCTTGCTCCAGCTATGTGTGGCTCTGTTTCAATTTCAACGCCGGCCTCCACTAAACGTGAGTAATCCTCATCAAAATTATCACTTTCAAGACAGAAATGGAAACCACTTTTATCTCCAGCTGGAGCATCAGGCATGTGTATGAGCTCTAAAACTGTATCACCAAGTTTTAAGTACACTATCTTCTCAACAATTGGCATAGGTACATCATGCTCATAATATTTTTTGAATCCTAGAAGCACCTCATAAAATGAAATTGATTTAGCTCTATCTCTAACTATAAATGCTGTATGATCAATGCGCTTAAACATTGTACGCCTCCTTCTTACAACGATACTCACGACCTTATAAATACCTGTGATATCTGAATTATACTATCATTAAAGATTATGATGAATGTTATTCTCGGACCAATATCATTCATAATGAAACCATAAAAAGTGATATTGTATTATTTATCATTATAATTGAAGACCCGCTCGATACCCTTCTTCTATAGCATTAATTCCATCTCTAACCTTCACTGCATCACCGACAGTTATTACAGCTTTCACTTTATCTTTTAAAACCTCTGCCAATTTATTTTCAGACTTAGAGCCTATTGCCAATACAACGGTGTCAATATTCTCCAGTGTCATCACTTCATTATTTCTTTCAACCAATACACTGTCTTCTAATATTTCCTTTACCATTGTATTTGTCATAATGTCCACATTGTTTTCTTTTAAATCTTTCTTTAGGAAATGATTAACAAGAAGTATACCAAGTTTTGCGATGTCATCCTGCATTTCCACAATAGTTACCCGACTGCCATGATTAGCTAAATGTGCAGCGGTCTCCGCTCCTACTTGTCCGCCTCCTATTACCACTACATTATTCCCCGTCTTTTTTCTACCCGCTAAAACGTCTTGTGCGATGACCACATTGGCTGAATTTACACCTGGAATATTAGGCACAAAAGGCTTAGCACCTGTAGCTACAATAACTGCATCTGGATTTTCTTTATCAATAATCTCTTCTGTAAGTTGTGTATTTAAGCAAATATTTACGCCAAAATCATCTAGTTGCTTCTTTTGCCACACTGTAAACGTGTTAAGTTCTTCTTTATGAGGTGGTACTGCTGCGAGTAACCACTGACCACCCAATTTGTTTTCTTTTTCATATAAATGTACTTCATGGCCTCTCTTAGCTGAGACGATTGCAGCTTCCATACCAGCAATTCCACCACCGGCAATAAAGACTTTCTTTTTAATTAGCGCAGTCTTAATGTTCAGTTCTTTTTCCTTTCCAGTCAGAGGATTGACTAAGCAATGCACTGGCTGTCCTTTGAAATATGCTCCTACGCAACCTTGTAGACATCCGATACATCGAATAATGTCATCAAGTCTTCCTTCCTTTGTTTTATTGGGAAGTTCCGGATCTGCAAGACCAGCTCGGCTCATAGCTACTAAATCAGCTTTTTCAGACAATAGCACTGTTTCAGCAAGAAGCGGATCGTTAATTCTTCCTACAGCTATTACTGGGATAGATACAATCTTTTTAATTTCAGTTGCCAAATCAACAAAGAATCCATGTGGAACTGCTGATGGAGGCGCCATATAATACATAGATTTATATACTCCAAAGGCAACATTAAGAAGATCTATTCCTGCCCGTTCTATCAACTTTGCTATTACTTTCGAATCTTCTATAGTAAGTCCACCATCTACAAATTCGTCGGCAGAAATTCTAACAGAAATTAAGTAGTCCTCTCCAACTTTTTCTCTAACACTTTCTATTATTTCTAATAGGAAACGGCATCTGTTTAGAATTGTGCCGCCATATTCATCCGTTCGTTTATTTGAGAAAGGTGATAAGAATTGATTTATTAAGTATCCATATCCACCTTTTAGTTCTACTCCATCATATCCAGCTTTTTTTACTCTTAAAGCGGCATCACTGAATTGATTTACAATCTCTTTTATTCCTTCAACGCTAAGTTCCTCAGGCGTATCTAAAGGATAGAAAGGATTAGGGTCCTTTATAGGCGACGGTGCAACAACTGCTTTCGGTAAAGATAAATAGTTTTTAACTTCTCTTCCTGGATGACCAATTTGAGCAATGATCGCCCCGTCATTTTTATGAACTTTTTCTGTTAACTTAGCATGACTCTCAATTTGCTCGTCATTCCATACGCCTGGAACAAATGGTGAGTCCTTGCAAACTTCATCTATACCATAGTTGTCTGTGATTATTAATCCCCATCCACCCTTGGCTCTCGCGTCATAATAGTCAATAAGTCTTTCAGTTGCTTTCCCATCTGGCTTGCAGTACGTTGTAGCCACGCCTGTATTAACCAATCTGTTTTTAACTTCTAAATTTCCAATTTTAAGCGGCTCAAAAATACTTGTAAACATCACATTACCTCTTCCTCATTTGTCATTGATTTACGTTTGTTATAATTTTATCAGCGCGTTTTTCTCTTTGTAATGTCATCCTGAAACCATAAGCTATCATAACGAAACCGCCCATGAACCTGAATGCTTTCTTACTTCTTAATCGAATTGAACAGGTTCCATTTTGAATGTAATCAGAGTCAAAGTGATATTCATATTCAGCGGAACAGATTATAGACTTAATAAGTGAATATTAAATCGTTAATTATAGTCATATGACAAGGAGTGAAAATATGAGTTTAAGTGATAAGAAAGAAAATATGGATATGGAAGCCATGAGAGAAATGATGTATGCAAAGGCATTAGAAGCCGGTGTAGATTTTAAAGCTCTAAAAGAAGGACTTGAAACTAAGACGTACTTAATTCCGCCTGAAGTAGAAGTGCCACTTCACGAACATGCAACTCAAGATGAGATTTTCTATTGTGTGAAAGGGAATGGAATCGGCATAGTCGATGATAAGAAATTTAAGTTCTCTCCTGGTGATATATTTGTCGCACCTGCTGGATCATTGCATTCAATTGAATCGGATGAAACTCAATATGTAATGGCTTTTCTAATCCCTGTGAATCGAATTATTTGTCACTGTAAACAAGTAAGTTATGTTGATATCAGAAAAGCAATGGTTCTTCAAGGCGCACGCACTGTAGAGGAAATACAAGCACTTACAGGCGCTGGTACAGGTTGTGGTAATTGTATTAAAGATATTGAAAAGATATTATCATTAGCTTGCGGATGTAAAATGGTTACTATGGAAGACGTAGTGAAGGCAGTTGAAAATGGCGCGGACACTGTTGAAAAAATCGGAGAAGCAACAGGCGCAGGTACAGATTGCGGAAACTGTAAAATGCTACTACAAAACATTATTGATCTAAAGAAATAATATGAAACTCAATTTGAGAATAACTGAGTATTAAAAAATGTAACACTGATTTTATAAAATCAGTGTTACATTTTTAGTCGGATTATTTACAATGCTATATATCTCATCAATTGCAATAGTAGTGCCATCCTCCATGTGGACTTTTCTTATATATACATCAATCTTCTTAACCCTTCCAACTTTAGCAATATACTTTCCACCAGCCTTTAACTCATCTGGTTGAAAGTACACAACCTCAACATCAAATCCATTGGGCAATTGTGCTTCAATCTCTCTTAGCTGGTCATCAATGATGGACTTTGCCATCTCGTCTAACTCTTTTCTTTGATCGGTATGCCTTGCCACTTCTTTAACGGCTGTTTCATGTCCAACCACAGCGGCAAATGGAGAGAATTGCGCCGCTCTGTCAGCTAAAGCCATTTGGGGTCTTCTACTAGACACATGATGAGGTAAATGAATGATGTCTGCATAGGTCTTTAATTCATCACTTGTGTTCTTTTTCATTACTTCTCCTATCTATGTCTACCCGATAATAATTTATGCTTTATGACCACCGATTTGCTCATTTCGATCTTTGGTTGTGGCACCCTCTAGTAAATTCATTCCTTTTAAGATGGCATTTTTTCCGAACTTCTTCTTAATATCTAACATAGTATGTTGCAGTCTTTTCTCTTTTTCAAGCCTTATGGCTTCCGCTTCTTCATTTTCTTTTTTCATCTCATAATCAGTAAACAAATCCAGTTGTTCATAGGTAACTTGCTTTTTAACTGCTTTTTCATCCATAATATGATTAGCGACAATGTTGACCCTTCGAACCAATAAATCCGGATTCACAATCTCGTCAAACAAGCCCATAACCGCTTCCATTATCAGCTTAGTTGATGAAGTCATTCTATTAAGATTAACAGTGCCATGGGCATGTTTCGGAATCTGTCTACCGTAATAATCTGTTTTTACTTCTCCGTCGTAAACCTTTCGTATCTCGGTATTTGTTAGATTTGAGATGTCATATCCTACAGTAAGTACCATCTGGTCTGTCATAAGACCTTTATCTACCAAATCGAGAACCAACAAATCTGTCATCTCTTGTACGATAATTCTTGCTTTGTCATTTGGATATGGGGCATGTAAAACTTGACCTGCTCCTGTACTTTTGTTCTCTGGTTTATATGCTTTAACATCTGCTAAAGTACATGGTTCCCAGCCCCAGGCATGGTCAATTAAAAGCTCTGCATTAACCCCGAATAATTTATACAGCAAATCTTCATTATGATATTCTTGTTCATTTCCTAGAGAACATCTTGCAATGTCCCCCATGGTATATAGACTATATTTTTCTAGTTTTTTAGCATAACCTTTACCCACACGCCAAAAATCGGTAATTGGCTGGTGGCTCCACAAGAGTTCTCTATAACTCATCTCATCAATTTCAGCAATCCTAACACCATCATTATCCGCGGGAATATGTTTTGCAACAATGTCCATCGCAATCTTAGCTAAATACAAATTAGTCCCTATACCTGCTGTGGCAGTAACACCTACAGTATCAAGGACATCTTTTATAATCATCTTAGCAAACTCTCGTGGAGTCAACTTGGTAGATTTTAAATAATCGGTCACATCCATAAAGACCTCATCAATGGAATAGACATGAATATCTTCTGGTGCAATATACTTCAAATAAACGTTATAAATACGAGTACTATACTCCATATAAAGAGCCATTCTCGGTGGAGCAGCAATATAATCAATTGCTAAGTCTGGCGATTTTTCAAGTTCCTCGGCATGAAATGATGAACCTATAAATTTCTTGTTTGGCGCATATAATACTCTTTTCGCATTCTCTACCTTGACCTTTTGAACCACTTCAAATAGCCTAGCTCTACCAGGAATCCCAAAGATTTTTAATGAAGGTGATACAGCTAAACAGATAGTTTTTTCCGTCCTGCTTGCATCTGCTACCACTAGATTACTAGTCAATGGATCTAAACTACGTTCTATGCATTCAACTGAGGCATAAAAAGATTTAAGATCGATTGCCATATATATGCGATTATTACCTTCCATCTGCCTCACCTCTTAGTTTATTATCTATTTCTAAGTTCATCGTAATATTCCATTTTGAACTTCATTTTCATCATACGATATATCGGAGATTCGTACAATAGTATACGTATGATACATAGAGTTTGGTCGATTAAAAACGTTCCTCTTCGTTCAAACATCGCGTATTTTTACGAAGGAAAAAGACACCTATTCATAGATGTCTTTCAAAATTTGATATGTTTTTCGGTGATTAACCCTTATACATTTCTATATATGATTTTCTTTCTTCGTCATTCTCAAATGATTCAAAGTAATCTAATAAACTAATACCAAACTCCCTATAGGCACTGCCTACTGCAGTAATGACATTTTTATCAACAACAACTCGTTTTTCAATAAAATTCTCTCTTGGGAATAAACTGCATTTGAGATAATCCTTCATATGGAATTTTCTCATAACCAATTCCTATTACCTCTTTTTCAGCGTCTACAAGCATATGACATGCTAGGCTAGTTTCAAAATCTGCCATAGTATTATAATTAAAAGAGATATTGATAAGATAATCAAAAATAAAAAAACTCTCCCATTTCATGAGAGAGTTTTTTAAAAAATATTAACCATTAAACGCACAGCACTTATTCCGGCCACTTACTTTTGCCTCATACATTGCTGTATCTGCATTTTCTACTAGTTTTTCCTTATTGGATTTAGACGTTGGTATTATACTCGCCACACCTATACTCACTGTCACAAAATTATTGAACCCTTCAATCTTATTCTCAATTTTAAGGTTTTCGACAATCGTGCGGATGTCTTCAGCCACCTTCATACCACCAGTAGCATCTGTTTCAGGTAATAGAACAACAAATTCCTCTCCACCATACCTTGCGGCACGATCAGAAGGCCTATTGAACGAGCTGGCAATGACCGATGCAACTTTTTTAATACACGCATCACCTTCAACATGGCCATAGGTGTCATTATAATTCTTGAAGTTATCAATATCGATCATTAATATGGTCAGATCTGTCTTGTTCCGTATTGCTCTTCTCCATTCAAGTTCTAGGTTTTCATCAAACCATCTTCGGTTATTGACACCTGTTAACTGGTCTGTTCTTGTCAATCGATAAAGCTCTTTTTCAGCGCTCTCTAATAGAGTTATTTTCTTCTCAAGTTCTTTGTTTTTATCCTCGATTATTTTCGCTTGAACCCGCAATTTAGCAAAAACGTTAACCTTATTTCGTAAAAGAGCACTATTGATCGGTTTGTATAAGTAATCCACTGCACCGAGTTCATAACCTTTGAACATATAACTTTCTTCTTTATTGATAGCAGTTATAAATATAATCGGTATATCTTTCGTACGTGTATTATCTCTCATAAGCTCTGCTACTTCAAAACCATTGATATCAGGCATCTGAACATCAAGAAGTACAATATCAATCTCTTCTTTCATTAGAATCCGTAAAGCAGCATTGCCACTTTCAGCTTCATAAATGATCAATTCTAGACTTTTAAGGATTCCTTTTAGTAAAAGTAGATTGGCTTCTACATCGTCAACGATGAGTACTTTAGTTTTATATCTGTCCATCAATGATCACCTCTCTTTATATAATCATTTATTTCATGTAGTGTCATCACCAAAGGATTCTCAACTTCTTTTACAGCTGATAAAGGCATCATGTCCACGAGTGCTTCCTCCGGACTTTGAACAATACATTTGCCACCTAACGCTTCTATTCTTTTAAGGCCAGCCGCCCCGTCTGAATTAGCTCCTGTAAGGATGATACCAGTTAATCCTTCTTTATA
>Ga0070725_10000494_pt1 | contig 27297 bp, 20 predicted proteins | sample tdDd002_FD_69781 | JGI IMG/M metagenome (GOLD analysis project Ga0070725, IMG submission 69781) | Marine sediment microbial communities from the Atlantic coast under amendment with organic carbon and nitrate - tdDd00.2 | ecosystem: Environmental > Aquatic > Marine > Coastal > Sediment | place... | reverse complement strand
TATAGGATGAATCCATTGTCCAGAATGTTCTTCACGCAAAAGCCAATTTCATCAGAATGTGCAGCGATCATGAGCTTAGGTCCCGGCGAGGTTCCGTGTTTGATTGCAATAACATTGCCGCTGGTGTCAACAATCAATTCATCTACGAGAGGCTCCAGTTTTTCCTTCATGTAACGGACCACCGCTTGCTCCGAACCAGACACACCGTGCAGTCCTGATAAGTCTCGGAAGTAGTTTCTTATTCTTTCTTTCATATAGTCATTACTCCTAGCTATGATACTGAAACTTCAACAAGTTGCTCCGTCTTTTTACCTTTACATGCTTCCACAAAACATTTAAATATCTTCAATTGATCTGTGTGTCTGTCTGCCATCATTTCAGGATGCCACTGCATTCCCATAACAAATCGATCTTCCTTAATCTCGATTGCTTCGATGATGCCTTCATTAGAAAATGCCACAGCCGCAAATTTATCAGAAACATCTTTGATGGCTTGATGATGAAAAGAATTTACCTTCAGCACACCTTTTCCAATGACGTCTTTGAATCTGCTGTTTTCCGTGATCACCACGTCATGAATAGCATGATGTTTAGGAGATGCTACAAAGAAATGATTCGGCAGATTGTCTGCTGCAAGATCTTGATGTAAAGTGCCTCCGAAAGCTACATTCAGTAATTGATGTCCTCTGCAAATACCCAATACAGGAATATTTGTGTTGATCACAGCCTCTCTAGCCAACGCAAGGTCCTGGTCATCACGCTCGGGGATAATATCACCAATGACATCCTTAAATACTTCGCCGTAATGTTGTGGGTCGATGTCATTGCCACCTGAAAGTATAAGTCCATCAATACGTTTAATCATCTCAAGTGCTGTGTCAATACTTCCGTAAAGCGGGATCAGAATGGGAATGCCTCCACCCATTTCAACAGCCTTGATATAATCATTGGCGACCAACTGCCACTCTTGCAAGCGACCGCCTATTTTCTCACGAATCCCTAGTTCGTCATCATAAGAGTAGTTCACTGTAATACCTATTATTGGTTTCATCTTCTTGCCTCCACTTTGAATGTTGTGTCTGTAACTCTAATATTTAGCGATTTGATAATTCAGATATGCAATTATGTAATAATGCAAATATTATGCCAGTTTTAGAATGTAGTATTTTCAATGGTTTACTTGTTGTCGGTATTTTCTGTTGTCATTTTGACAAGTCATTATGACAATGTTTTTGTTAACCCTTCTCTCTTTCACAAATATCAAGTCATTCGGTCTGTTCTCATTTTAGGAATGATTATTGTCATTCTGACAATAAAAAAAACCTCTATCTTATTGAGATAAAGGTTTAAAAAAAACAAGTTGAGCACTTTTAAACAGATTTGATTTTTTATTAAACATATGGTGCATTTTATAAACACTTCAGACTTTTAGTAAACACTTATAGATTATATTTTTTTAGATCCCTATAAAGCGTAGATAAACTGATCCCCAATTCATCTGCAATTTGTTGTTTTCCTTTTAGAGACCGTCCATATTTCAACACAAGGGTTTCAATATATTCTTTTCTGGTCATTTTTAAGTTCTTCTCACCATCTGATTGAACTCGGGTGACAACACGGTTTGGCAGGCTAGGGAGTGTTAATTTGTCAGTGGTTTCGATATTCACCGAGTATTCAATGACATTTTCAAGCTCCCTTACGTTTCCAGGCCAGTCGTAAAACAGCAGTTGTTTTCTGTAATCCTCAGAGAGTATCATGATATTTTTATCAAGCTTTCCATTGTATTTATCAAGGAAGAATTCAGCAAGGATCACAATGTCTTCAGGTCTTTTTCTAAGAGGCGCAATACTGATCGGGATGACACACAGCCTATAGAACAGGTCTTCTCTGAACTCAGCATGTCGAACCATTTCTTCAAGATCTTTATTAGTCGCTGCGATAACTCTGACGTCAAGCTTAATAGATTCAACGCCTCCGATACGTTCTAAATGTCCATGTTCAAGCACTCGTAGCAATTTAGGCTGTAGGTGGAGCGCTAAGTCTCCCACTTCGTCAAGAAATATAGTTCCACCATTTGCGAGTTCAAATTTACCGGGCTTTCCGCTCTTTTTTGCCCCTGTAAAAGCGCCGCTTTCATAGCCGAACAGCTCACTTTCTAAAAGGTTTTCAGGTATTGCTGCACAGTTAATAGCAATGAATGGCTCAGCTTTACGTCCACTCATTTCATGAATAGAGCGCGCAAAGAGTTCTTTGCCTGTACCGCTCTCTCCTAAAATCAATACATTTGAATCATACTTCGCAGCTTGTTCTGCCAACGCTTTCGTTTGATTGATTAATTTACTATTTCCAATGATGCTATCGATATTAATATCCAGATGTGAGGCGTCTGCGAGAAGATTATAAGCTATGTTGCTTATTTCTTTTTTATGTCTCAAAACGATCAGAATGTCAGATGTGGTGCTGTTTTCATTAATGTGTTTTGCACTTAAATACATCCTTAGGTTTTGATGGGCCAATTTCAATTCAACTTCACATTCGTAATCGCCCGTGCATTTACTATCTTCAAAAAGGTTCTCAAAGAAATCCTTTGGCAGTATCTGTTTAATATTATCTTTGCTCTTAAGCATGCTGGATACAACATTGTTATGTTGTAGTATTTTTCCTTCAAAGTCCGTTAAGACAATGCCTTCGTTGATGGAATCCAGTAGAGATAACAATCTGTCAGATGACTCTTTTTCTTTGATTTTACCTGTAATTGACTCTCCCAATTTTTCTAGAAAAGCAATTAAGTCCGTTTTCTTTTGTTTCATCTTAATTTTAAGAGGGTCAGTTAATGCTACGATCGTTATACTCCCGAGGATCATGTCTTCTTCTACAATTGGGTAGATGATCATATGCTCTTTCAGACATTTTCCTGTCGTTTTAATGGGGCAACTCTCACAAATACTATTTTCAAGGGGATTATCCATAATCAAGAGCTCGCGACTTTCCATTACGGCATGATTGGCGCTACCCAGTGGCAATGACAATCCCACAAAATCTTTAAATTGACTTGTTCCAGCAATTCGAATCAAACGGTTGTCAACGACATATATATCAAATTCAATAATGGAACATGTTATTTCTATGTAGCTTTGTATGAAATCTCTAATTTGAAATAAAGTACTGTTCATGAATAATACCTCTCATTATGAATTTTGTGTTCGTGTTGTTTCACATGTTATCATTCTACAAATGAACGCGCAAATATAAATAAGAAACCAAGGTGTTAAACATCACCTTGGTTCAAGATTAGATCTATACAGTGTAAGGACTCCTCACAGCGTTGTTAATGCATGTCATTCCATATTTCATAAAGCTCCATATGAGTATCATGGAAAGCATTCACGATATCCGGATCGAAAAATGATCCATTCCCATTTAGTATTATTTTATAGCACTCCATATGAGGCATCTCGGCTTTATAACAACGTTTTGACTTAATAGCGTCATAAACATCAGCCACACTCATGATGCGAGCGGACAGTGGAATATCAGTTTTTGACAAGCCGTCAGGATACCCTGTTCCATCCCACTTCTCATGGTGTGATCGAGCTATTTCTATACCAGTATTCACAAACTGATTTCTAGGATAATACTTTTTAACCTTTTCTAGAGTCCGAGCGCCAGTGATAGAATGTTGTTTCATTATTTCATACTCTTCTGAAGTGAGTCTTCCTTTTTTTAATAAAATATTGTCTTGAATGCCCACTTTTCCAATATCATGTAATGTGCTTGCTCGTGAGATCATCTCAATATTTGCTTCATCCAGAAGGTGGGTAAATTTTGGATTCTCACTTAATTTTTTTGTGAGCACTCTACAATAGGCTTGAATTCTATCAAGGTGTTTACCGGTAGAGTCATCCCGTGACTGAGTTAATTTCGCCATAGCAACAATTGTCGCAATCTGGGATTCTGATATTTCTTTGACTTGTTCAGCAACTGTGTTCTCAAGGTTAGTCATAAGATGCTGCAGTTTCAAATGGGTTTCCACACGAGCTTGAACCTCCTCAAATTCCAAAGGTTTTGTGATATAGTCAATGCCACCCACTGAAAAGGCCTTTACCTTGTCAATAGTTTCCGACAACGCGCTTATAAAAATAACAGGTATATTCCTCAATACTTGATCTGACTTTAGCTGTTCGCAGACCTCATATCCATCCATTTCAGGCATATTAATATCCAGTAGTATTAAATTAGGAAGTTTGTTTCTTGCAGCTTGCAAAGCCAGTTTACCATTAGGAACGGGTCGGACTTCATATCCTTTTTCTTTAAGCATAGCTGATAGGATACTCAAATTCGCAGGGGTGTCATCAACAACAAGAATGCTTGCATTTGAAAGGATATCTATGTTTGCAGACATGTTTCCACCTCCTAAAATTATGTGTCTTCACTCTGAAGAGTAAAATAAAATGTTGTTCCTACTCCTGGTATACTGTCGACCCATATTTTACCATTGTGCTTTAATATAATCCTCTTAACAATCGCTAAGCCAATGCCGGTCCCCTCGAAGTCTTCTTTATTATGAAGCCTTGTAAATGGCTCAAATAGGTCTTTCACTTGTGACATATCAAAACCCACACCGTTGTCTTTTACATAAAACACCTGTTCATTTTCTTCGTGTAAGAAACCAAATTCTATTTTTGCATTCTGACTCATAGAGGAATATTTCCAAGCATTTTGTAACATGTTATAAAGAGCAGTTTTTAACAGATGAGTATCTCCGAATGTCTCCATGTCAGGTTTAGCTATGAACTCAACAGACCTGTTCGTGTCTAGTGCTTTTAACTCTTTAAAAATGACACGCGACAGTCCTGTTAGATCAATTTTTTCGAAGACCATACCATCCCCATTAATCTTTGCCAACTGCAATAGACTTTGAATCAATTGAGTCATTCTTAAAGATGCATCTTCAATAATTTTAATGTCGTCGAGACCTTCTTCATAGCCAACTTCATTAAAATACTCACGAATAAAGCTACTATATGTTCTTATTAACGTAAGTGGTGCTTTTAGGTCGTGTGAAGCAGAATATGAGAATGCCTCTAACTCCTTATTCATTTCCATCAAATCTAATTTTTGGCGTTCAAGCAAATCTCGCTGTAGCTTAATTTGAATGTGCGCATTAATTCGTGAATTCACTATTGAAACTACAATTGGTTTAACTATATAGTCCACAGCTCCCATACGGAGCGCTTTTTCCTCATCTTCATGTAAACCCATAGCAGTCAAAAAAATGATTGGAATATCTTTTGTCTTGCTATGTGCTTTTAAAGCACGACACACCTCGTATCCATCCATTTCCGGCATTAAAACATCCAATAAAATTAAGTCAGGAGGATTGTTTTGAGCCGCTTGGATCGCCAATTTCCCATTAGGAACAGGACGAACTTCATATCCTTGTCCTCTCAAATTATCCGTCAAGAGTCGAAGACATTCTGGAGAATCGTCAACAACTAGGATACTAGCAACTTCCATTTGCTTATTCAACTCACTCATTAGTTTCGCCCTCCTTTTTGAACAGTTTAATTAAGGTCTCATACTGATACGATAGAGCCATTGACTTTAGCCACTCTGAGTCTTCAAACAATATTGAGTCTGACTCATCAATTAGATCCAACAATTTGTCCAATTGAGCATTCACAGTTGCATAAAGCATTTTTTCATTAAGTTCATCTGGAATAGTACCTATTAAATGGTTTACTGGTTTTTTATTTCCAGAAATCGGATCGATGTTTTCGTTTGCATAGATATAATCGATATCTATGCTCTTTCCGATTGCATCAAAAAGTTCATTAATCTTAAATGGTTTTCGGATACAATAATCTGCACCTGAATCTAACAGTTGGTGTAGATCATCATCAAATGCAGTTGCAGTGACAATTAAGATAGAGACATTTGGCCCATTCGTCATTGTTTTAATTTGTTTCGTTGCTTCATAACCATTCAGCTTGGGCATTTTCATATCCATCAAGATTAGATGTGGTGACCATGCTTCAAACATTGAGATAGCTTCAAAACCATCGATTGCCAATCGAACCTCAAATCCAACGGACTCTAAGAGTTCTTTCAAGAACTCTCTATTCTCGTATTTATCATCCGCAACGAGAATTTTATACGGTTCTTCTCTTTGAACAAGCCCAATCACATTCTTTTGCAGTGATACTGTTTCTACATCTGCGCCCTTGCCTTCAAACAACTCGATTGTGACTTTAAAACGGCTTCCGACTCCAACTCTACTATCTACACTAATATCTCCACCTAAGAGTTTTGAAAACTGCTTGCTGAGTGCCAATCCAAGACCAGTTCCGCCTTCATTGATTCCAGTTTCTGTCTGCTGAAACACTTGAAATATCTTTTTTAGGTCTTTTTCAGCAATACCTGGACCAGTATCTTCTACCTCGCCTGTGAGCATGTACTTACCATTTCCATCGGCTTCAGTTTTAACCCGAACGGAGATTCCGCCTTCGTGAGTAAATTTTACCGCATTGCTTAGTAGATTAAGAAATATTTGTCTCAGTTTTCCCTCATCTGTTATCACGTAATCTAGTAAATCCTCTGATATTTCAAAAATAAGTCTGATGTTCTTCTCGTCTGATCGAACACGAAACATATTTTCTACATCTTTAAAAAAGGTATGCAAATTGAATGTTTTCAAATTAATTGAGACTTTCCCAGCCTCAACTTTTGAGATATCCAAGATGTCATTTATGAGAGCCAGTAAATGTTCACCGCTACTATTTATTGTGTTCAAACGTTTAATTTGTTGTTCGTTTAGAGAAGCGTCTCTCAACATTAATTGTGAAAAACCGAGTATAGCATTCATCGGTGTACGTATTTCGTGTGACATACTGGCGAGGAAGGCACTTTTAGCTTGATTTGCCACCTCAGCAATTTCCTTTGCTTTCTCTAACTCTTCTGCAAGCTTTTCGCGTTCTCGTATTTCTCTTTTAAGTGCTTGATCTATTGAAATCAATTCGTTATTTTTCATTATAGCCACTTCGTATGTTGTTAGTAAAAACTTTAGAATTTTAATAGGGCATGACTTAATTGAATATTTATGATCATTAAATACAATTTCTAAATTTAGTACATTCTCATCATTAGAATGGATGCTATAAACAGAGTCTTGACTTCTAAGACAAGTAAGAAGGATTGATGGATCGTTAGATTTTTCTATAAAGTAATCCGCTTCGCACTCGAGCCCCAATAAAACATCTTCTGGATCTGATAGAGATGTGAGAAGAATCACAGGTATATTCTTCATGTCTGGATCCTGTTTTATACTCCGGCAAAGTTCATAGCCGTTCATTCCGGGCATGACAATATCGCTAACCACGGCAGCCGGTTTCGTTTTTTTAAGCATTTCTAGGGCGGCAATACCATCATTAGCTATTAGAACTTCGTAGTTGTTCGTTTCGAGAAGATACTTTAATTTTATTGCTTGAGTGGTACTATCTTCAACGATAAGTATAATACTCATGATGTCTTTGATTTTTTCATTGATCATAATCCATCACCTCAACTCATTGTTTTAAAGCAAATCTGGATCAACCAGTTTTTTTATTAATACAACAATTTCATCTGGATCTAAAACAAATTCAACAGCACCCAAATTAACGGCCTCACCGGGCATACCATTGATAACTGCACTTTCGGCATCTTGAGCAACAGTGACTGCACCTTGCTCTCTCATTAATAACAATTCCTTTGCCCCATCTCGCCCCATTCCTGTTAAAATCACGCCTAAAGCATTGGCACCATATGAATCAGCCATTGATTTAAATAATTTGGAGACTGATGGACAATGACCATTACCGGGTTTTTCATAAGTCAGAACAAATGTTTGATCGGGTCCTATCTGTATATGATAATTATCAGGTGCAAAATAGGCAAATCCTGGTAAAGGATGATCTCCATGGAATGCGACTTTAAACTTAAAACCCGTTGTTGACGAAAGCCATTGTAAGAAACTTTCCATAAATCCTGTTGACATATGTTGCACAACAATTACTGGAACAGGTAAATCTTTAGGTAATGCTCTAAAGATTTTTTGAAGAATGAAAGGACCTCCTGTTGAAGCACCAATGGCAATCGCTTTTATCTCCTTTGGTTTTACCTTCTCTATCTCACTTAAATGAGGCAGAGGATGTGCTCCAGTTCTATATAGCTTTGAGCGCTTCACAACTTTCACTTCACTCATGGTCTTTACGTATTGAATCAACTCATTTGCGACGACATTGTACCCATCGTTATTTAGCCCTCTTGGTTTTTTCAAGACTGCTAAAGCACCAGCTTCAAGTGCTTTGAATGCCTTTGAATTGTCTTGTGAGTTAAAGCTTCCACTTACTATAATAATTGGAACAGGTGATGTTTCCATAATTGCTCGAGTTGCATCAAATCCGTTCATAAGAGGCATATGAATATCCATAGTAACGACATCTGGTTTCAGTCGTTGTATAGCATGAAGAGCCATTTCTCCATTCTCAGCAGTACCTATAACTTCAATTTTAGGATCAGAGTTTAAAATATAAGTGATAAGTTCTCTAGATACTTTTGAATCATCCACAATAAGAACTTTGATCATGTTTACACCTCCTTGGTAATTAACATACCCATAACATCAAGTAGATTACTCTGATCAAAGTCACTTTTAATAATATAAGCATTAGCACCAACATCAATTCCTCGTTCTTGATCTTCACGTGATTCGCGTGCTGTGACCAATACAACTGGCAAATCAGAAAAAATCTCATCACTCCTTATTTTCTCTACAAGTTCGAATCCATTCATACGAGGCATTTCGATATCTGATACTACAATGTCGAACATCTCATTCTTAAGTATTGAATATGCATCAAATCCATCAACAGCAGTTTTTACGTTATAACCTGCTGTTTCGAGAATATTTTTAAGTAAAGTTCGAGTTGTAATTGAGTCTTCTACTACTAAAACTGAAGAATTTTTATTAGGTATTAATTGAGTCCTGCCTGGTTTTATTGGAGCTCTTGATGGTGCAGATATCTTCACTGCAGACTTTAACAGATCACGCACATTCAGAATCGGTATTGCTTCACCTGTGCCCAAAACAGTTGCTCCAGCAATATTTCGTACGCGTGATAGTTGTTGTCCAAGACCTTTAAACAGAACTTCTTGCTCGTTGAGAATTTTATCTACTTGAAAAGCAATGCGCTTTCCAGCAGCTGAAAGCACAATGACTTCTACGCTCTCAGAGGATTCCTCAATTTCTTTGACCCTAGCCAGTTCCAATACATCAGCAAGTTGTACAATAGCCACTGGTTCTCCATCAAAGACAATCGTTTCGCGATTCTCAACAGTTTTGATTTCCTCACGCTTCAGTCTCACCACACGTTCTACACACATTGTAGGCAAAACAAGCACACGCTCATCTACTTTGACAAGAATACCGCGGAAGGTTGCAACGGTCAGCGGTAAAATAATATGAAAACTTGTACCAACATCACGTATTGACTCGACTGAAATTGTACCTCCAAGTTTCTCAACTTTTTCTCTTACAATTGCAAGACCTAGTCCGCGGCCTGACACCTCTGTGATCAAGGAGCTCGTAGAAATTCCTGATGCAAATACATAGGATATAAGTTCTGAAGCATTTAATTCTTTTGCGTTGTCCTCTGATATAAGATTGTATTTGATAATTGATGATCTGACTTTTTCCAAGTCAATCCCTTTTCCATCATCAGAAATCTTGATTTCGACATTTTGATCTCTTGGAAAGACCTCAATAGTTACGTTCGCTTTTGAGGATTTATTTTTTAGCTTTCTTTCATCGGGTTTCTCAATTCCGTGATCAATACAATTCCTGATTAAATGAATAAGTGGATCCTTCATTTCCTCAAGTATGCGGCGGTCAATCTCAATTTCACCACCACGGATCACTAAATCTACTTCACGTCCACTGTCACGCGAAAGATCTCTTACAATTTTAGGAAGTCTCTCTAACACTGACGAGAACGGAAACATCATTACTTTTTTCATGTCTTCTAATAAGTTGTCGACCATACCTCCAAGTTTTAAGCTCTCTCGATCTGCTGATCTCGCTATATCACTGTATTGTTTATCGAGTGCCATAACAAATCCAGTATTCCATTCCAAGAACTCTAGTATTTTACCCACGGAACGTTTATTTAGCTTGAAGTCCATGTCTTGTAATAGAGGAAGTACTCTGATCCATTCTTTCTTCCATGTGTTGAATGATGCATTGGCAAGTCTAAGTTCGGTCGCATGCTGATTTGTAGAAAGTTTTGCAGAAAGCATTTCTTCTGATTCCAGCAATACTGAAGACAACCTTGAAGCCGATACACGGACATTTTCAGTTTTGATTGTTATTTTTTCTGGTTGCTCTTGAGGATCATAATTTTTTACACTTGTGAAGCCGTTCGAAGCTTGTTTCTCTATAGCAAGCGTGGACTTTTCTATATCAGCTTTTTCAATTTCTATATGCTTGCTTTTGGATGGTTTAATTTCTTCAATTTCACTCTTAACTTGCTCGGTTTCAACAGGTACACTCTCAACAGGTTCATTTTCAACACTTTGACTATCTAGATTCTCTTCTGATACGGTAAGTGTCAAATCTGCACTTTTTGAGTCAATTAACTCTTTTGCTTCATAGAGCAGTCTGGTGAATTTCTTAGCATCTTCTAGGTCTTGTTGGTTTCTATCAGTCTCAGACTTTGTGATGACTTCATTCAAAAAATCCATAGTACTCTGAAGCAAATCAAATAGTTCAGTAGGTACTTTTGACATTTTGTTACTCATGCGGGAAAAAACGCTTTCCATAATTTGACACACGCTCTCAATGTCCTTATAATCAACGGCGCGAGCAGCCCCCTTAAAACTGTGTGTCTCCCTTAGGAGGAGTTCAATCAAATCGTTCCACTTCTCCTGATTGTCCGTTTTTTCGAGCTCTGTCAAATTAGATATAATGCAATTAATGTGTTCTTCTGATTCGTCTTTAAATATCTCTATAAGATGTTTCATAAATTCTTTATTTTTGTCCATATTTATCCTCCTTTAATCCCATCGAGGATACCTCTTAGTTATTTTCATTTGCAGAAACTTTGAAGTTTTTAACCAAACTTTTTAACCTCTGACCAAGGTCGTGGAGATTCTTTACAGTCAACTCAACCTGTTTTGCTCCGTCTAAATTCTGTGCACTGGCCGTTTGGATATTCTGCATAGCCGTTGTAATTTGATCCATTCCAGCCAATTGTTGTCGGTTTGCTACATTAATTTGGAGTGCCGATTGTGCGGCATTTTCTATATGCTCTGTCATCTCACTTATTGCCTTGCCAGCTTCTTTAGATTGCAGTACGCCAGTTTCAACAGCCTTACTGCCTTGTTCTGTTGCCATAACAGCTGTATTTGTTGCTTTTAATATATCGTTTAGTATTGTCCGTACTTGACCGGTAGCCGCTTTGGACTGCTCGGCAAGAATCTTAACCTCTTGAGCGACCACTGCAAATCCCTTACCCTGTTCTCCTGCTTTTGCAGCTTCTATTGAAGCATTAACTGCTAAAAGGTTAGATTGCTCAGCCAAATCATTGACTGATGTTATGATTTCACCGATTGCCTGACTTTGTTCTGAAAGAAGTATAAGGCTCTGTGCTATAAATTCAACTTGATCTTGAATACGCGTCATTCCGTTAATCGATTTATCCACGGCTTTCATACCACTTTCAGAAACTTGGACTGTATTCTGTGTAGATTCTGAAACGAATTTAGACTTCTCAGAAGCAAACTGAGCGCTTTGTTTTACCTGTTCAACAGTTGAACTTGTCTCACTTATCGCTGAAGCTGTTTCCACAGCACCTGTTGCTACTTCTGAAGTGGAAGCCATGATTTCACTTGAAGAAGCTGCTAGTATATTAACACCTTCAATAATTTCGCTGATAACCTCCTGTAGTGAAGCTACCATTGTAACCAAAGCATTACCGACAACGTCATTCTCTGATCTGGGGTTTATTTTTACACTCAAATCACCCATTGCAATACTATCCACCATAATAGATATTTCCTTAAGACTTGCTATCATATTAAGAAGAGCGTTACCGAATACATCTTTTTCAGAACGTACAACAATATCAACATTAAGATCACCAAGTGCAATTTTATCTACAACAATCGACATTTTGCTTAGACTGGTGACCATTTTTGACAATGCATTTCCCATGATATCTTGCTCAGATTTTATATCTATATTCACATCAAGATCACCAAGAGCTATCTGTTCAGCCACTTCTGCAGCTGATGACAAAGAATGTGTCATTTTAGAAAAAGCATTAGCCAGCATTCCGATTTCATCGGTTCTATTAACGAAGGTAGCCCTTCCGGATAGATCGCCAGCAGCGATTTGATCAGCCAGTAAAATTGTTTCTTTTAAAGGTATTGTTATGCTTCTTGTGATTAAAATTACTGCAACTCCCAGAATTACGAACGCCACCGTAATACCATAAGTGATGATATTAACTGCATTTGTTGCACTTTCTTCAGCAGCTAATGATTCCTCTATTAATAAGACTGATAGATTCTCTTGTATTTCGTCGATAACCACTCTAATTTCATCCATTACTTGCTTACTATGACCTGACACAACTGCTGCTCGAGCTTGATCAAATCCTTGCTCGTTTCTAGTCTTGATGATCTCATCAGTCACAGCAATTTTCGAACCAATTAGGGACTCAAGTTTCTCTAATTTCGCAAGAATAAGTGGTTGATGCGCAGATTCTATACGTATGTGTGCTACATTCTCTTCGATCATATTTAATCCTGCAGCATATGGCTCAAGGAAAGTTTCTGATCCTGTAATTATGTACCCTCTCATGCCCGTTTCAATATCTATTAGATTAATCAAAACCTGATTAAGTTCTTCAATCTCTTCGGTTGAGTGACTCACCAATTCGGCATTTTGAATAAGTTCTGTGATGCTTTGGTATGAAATGACACCAATCAACAAGAGTATTATCAAAGCTACAGCGTAGCCACTGCTTATTTTTGTTCCGATATTCAGTTTCATACGATCCTCCTCACTTTTCTGCAAATACTTACAAAGAAACTTTAAATTTATCAACCAATTGCTTCAGCCGTTGACCTAAGTCGTGGAGGTTCCTTACAGTCGATTCGACCTTCTTCGTTCCATCTAAATTCTGAGAACTGGCTGTCTGTATGTTTTCCATAGCCATTGTGATTTGATCCATTCCAGCGAGTTGTTGTTGATTTGTGACATTAATTTGAAGTGCTGATTGTGCCGCATTATCTATGTGTTCTGTCATCTGTCTTATTGCTTCGCCAGCTTCTTTGGACTGTAATACACCAGTTTCAACAGCTTTGGTACCTTGTTCTGTTGCCATAACAGCTGTATTTGTTGCTTTTAATATATCGTTTAAGATTGTCCTTACTTGGCTGGTAGCCACTTTGGATTGCTCGGCAAGAATCTTAACCTCTTGAGCGACCACTGCAAATCCTTTACCCTGCTCTCCTGCTTTTGCAGCTTCTATCGAAGCATTAACCGCTAAAAGATTAGACTGTTCAGCTAAATCATTGACTGATGTAATGATTTCTCCGATATCCTGACTTTGTTCTGAGAGGCGTACAAGACTCTGTGCTATAAATTCAACCTGATCTTGAATACGCGTCATTCCGCCAATAGATTTATTCACAGCCTCCATGCCCTTTTCGGAAACTTGTACTGTGTTCTGAGTAGATTCTGAAACAAGTTTAGATTTCTCAGAAGCAAACTGAGCGCTCTGTTTAACCTGTTCAACTGTTGAACTTGTTTCACTTATCGCGGACGCTGTTTCTATAGCACCTGATGCAACTTGTGATGTAGAAGCCATTATTTCACTGGATGAAGCTGTAAGGATATTAACGCCTTCAATAATTTCACTGATAACTTCTTTAAGTGAAGCCACCATTGTCACCAAAGCATTACCGACAACATCGTTCTCTGATTTAGGATTCATTTTCACTGTTAAGTCACCCATGGCTATGCGATCCACCAGTATAGACATTTCCTTAAGACTGTTTGCCATTTTTGATAGTGCATTTCCCATGATATCTTTTTCGGACTTAATGTCCACATTCACATTAAGATCTCCCATTGCGATTTTATTGGCCACCTCTGCTGCTGAGGACAGTGACGTAATCATATTTGAAAATGATTGTGCTAACACACCAATCTCATCTTTTCTATCTAGGAAGCTCAATTTGTCTGATAGATCCCCGGATGCAATATGTTCAGCCACCGTAATCGTCTCCATTAGCGGATTTGTAATAGATCGAGCCAATAGAAATGTTGCTGTTACAGCCAGGACTACAATAATCGAAATAGATATCATCGTTTCATTAAGCGAATTTCTTGCACTCTCAATAGCCGTCATATGGAATGTCTCTGCTTTATCAAATGCGAATTCTTCAAAGTACTTTACATATTCAAGAATTTCTACGACTCGCTCTGCACCTGTTCCTTTTGTAATACTAATAGCTGCAGCTGTATCGTTTCCTCTTGTTAAGGCAATAACCTCATCACGAATTTCCTTCCATCCAATGAAACTATTTCTGAAATTGACTATTTCTGTTTTATCACCTAAAAATCGTTCTTCTAAAAGATCAAAATTAGAGAGGATTTTTGTCTCTAGCTCCTCCACTATTTTTTCTGAATCATTTATACTACTTATTGTGTCTGCAATTGCAATATCTTTCATTTCTCTATGAATTGCGATTATATCTGCTTTCATTCCCAAAACAGTTGTACTTACTGTAAATGGATGATTATACATATCATCAATGGAATCCTTCATCTCATTTAAGTATTTTACAGATAATCCTCCGAGTACCATAGTTAGAAAAATTATAAATAGAAATGATATAGATATCTTTTGGTAAATCTTAAGATTTTTCATACCAAACCTCCAATATAACCTTGATTTCATATGTAACGCCTATTTTTTCTACAAGGAAACTTCTTCATGGACAATGACTCTATTATTATTGAGTAATTTCCCACCATCTAAAACAGTCAGACGATCTATAGTGACTCCCATTAGGTAATCTGACCTTATATCTGTTAAAGTTGGTAAGTCGAATTTTAAATTATTGACGGATATATGACTTACCCCAAGAATCTCATCAACCAATATCCCAAACTTCATACCTTCATTTTTTAAGACTATGACTTTATTGAGATCACTGATTCCTCGTTGAGGAAGTCCAAAGAATTTTTTGATGTCAATCACAGAAATGATTTCTCCTCGTATATTCATTATTCCGAAAACAAAATCTGGCGTACAAGGCAACTCTGTGAAATCGTCTAATTGGTGAACTTCACTGATATAACATGTTTCGATTCCATACCATTCAGTAGCTAAGTAAAACTCAGTGACTTCAATATATTGGTCGTCTTCATCGGAAGTAGAAATTTCCTTAGACAGTGTAAGTGCTCTTTTTCTCAGTATTTTTTGTGCTTCGTCAGATATAGTCATCGGTTATTCAACCTCCTTGTGAAATTCAAGTGTAGAACGAATTATTTCAATAAATCGTCCTGCCACCATCCCATCAGATTCAGGTATGATATCGCTCTGCTTGGATTCTTCGAGAATCAATAAAGCGTTATTAAAATGTCTCTTTGCCTCTTTAGTATTCCCAATAGATAATAAAAGGTTGCCAATTGTGAAATGCGCTACAATAAAATTCGGATCAAGATAAAGAACTTTTTTAAGTGCTGAGATTGATTCATCAATTCGTTCTTGTTCCTGTAAAATAACTGCTTGTAAGTAATGAAGAGCGGGATTCAATTTATCATTTGTAATTGCTTGTTCAGATAGGTTTAGTGCTTCGACAAGCTTTCCTTCATTTGCATATTCTCGACTCAACTGGACTGTCAGATTGTTGTCCACTATATGCTCTTTTATATCGTCGGGTATACACACTCTTGTTTCATTTATTGGTTTAACGAATTCTGTATTCGTCTCTATAAGCTGCTTTGGTGGAGTTTTATCATCGTTTTGGAATTCGATTGGGAATGATTCACTCGAAAAATCCCAATTCATTTGTGTGTTGATTTTCTTATAGACAATCATGTTATGCTCACTATTGATATCAAATTTTGAAAATAGAACTTGATGTGTTTCACATGGACTTACAAATATCCAGCCTCCATCCCTCAAGGATGAATAGAACTGTTCAACAACTCGACCTGCTATTTGAGGTTTAAAGTACATAAGTACATTTCTGCAAAAGATGATATCCATTGCGTTTGTACCATTTAGTAATGAAGGAAACGTGTCTTTTGCTATATTGAAATACTTGAAGTCAACCATGCTCTTAATTTCAGGAATGAGTTTATAGAGTCCTTTTGAGGTGCATTGAAAGTAACTTTCTTTGAACCATCTTGGTACATTTCTAAAGGACCACTCTGAGTAGATGCCTGATTCAGCCTTTTTCAATGATTTCAAGTTAATATCAGTAGCTAGAATAGAAATATTCCAGTCCTTTAGCATATCTTTCATCCGATATAAGGTGATTGCAATACTATAGGGTTCTTCTCCCGTTGAACATCCAGCACTCCAAATGCGTAGATATTTGCTGTTCTGATTTCTTCTTTTAATGATTTCAGGCATTATTTTATGATGAAGAAATTCAAAATATTGACGATCTCTATAAAAGTAGGTTTCATTGATTGTTAGATAACTTGATATGATTTCAATGACTTCTTTTGAAGGCACCTCAGATATAAACCACTTGGCGCAGTCTGTTATACTTTCAAAACCGAGTTCTTTTGAAGCAGCATGAAATGCGCGCTCCAGCTCTTTCCATTTTGAAGGTGGGAAAAATAATCCCATTTCCTCAGAAATTTTATTACTAAGAACATCAAGTATAGTTTCACTAAGTGTCTGCTTCATAGCTCCACCTGTTTCACAAGTTGATCAATCTCCTTAATCTCATCACTTGAAAACAAGTACTCAAAGTTATTAAGTAGAATTAGGCCATCATTAACCTTAGCAACACCATTTAGAAGTGCTTGATCTGCAATTTCGTTTTCTATATGGGATACATTCGTTTCATCACATTGAATAACATCAAGTACACCATCCACCATTACAGCAAACTTACGATTTGAGTCTTGGATGATAATCAACTGGTCGGTTAACTCAATTTGTCGATCTGGTAAAGTAAATTTATGTCTTAGATCTATCACGGGTATAACATCACCATGAAAATTTATAACGCCTTTAATGTAATCTTTAGCACCTGGTATGGGCATGATTTCGACAATTCTCACCACTGTTTCTACTATGTTGACTGGCATTGCATAGCGTTGGCTATTGACTGTAAATACTAAATGTTTATTTGAGATGTTGTTATCTGATTCAATCATTAATAAACCTCCTTAAGCTATAATGCATAGGCCTTCGGCGTTTGAACTCTAAAATTCAATCGAGTTTTTCAATTGTTGTGTCTTCTGGAATATAAAAAGAATATATGCTGTAAGGTAAGAATTGTTTCGAAAAGGCTGCGTATGTTATATATTGGCTAGGTCCAACTCGACAAGAAATGATACTAAAATATAGTTCTATGGCCCCAAAAGTGAATATGTAAACTTATTACCAATGATACCCTGTCTTGCCATCGGTATTCATAATAAGTAGATGTATGTTTATACTGAATAGATATAAAACAAAAAAACTCAGTCACAAGTCTGCAACTGAGTTTTAGGTCATTCAATGATACTTTCATTAACACTATTTTAAAGCTATCACTATGGATATTCGCTTATGCTCATTCTCTTAAAATTTTTCAAGGTTTAATCCAAGAAATGTAGCCATGTGTTCATGACATTCCATAATATCCATAAGCTTAATCATTTCTGAGTACTCATGAAATCGACTCCACAACTCCATGATCCGCGGATGGCTATGAGCCTCTTCTTTTGCTTCTTCAGAGACCCACTCAAATATTTCAATAATTGTACCATCAACAGCTCGCATTCTAAATGGTGGTTGATCAGTAATGAGGCCTTCTTCAAGAAGTGTTGGAATATGAAGTTTTAGAACTTCTTCGAATCCTGAAGCGAATCCAGGTAATGGTTTATATGCTGAAATAGAAACGAGTGACATAAATTACCTCCTTAGATTGATCCATCATGCGGATTTGTCCATGTTGGACTTTCGGGGATGACCATTGTAAATGTGGTGTTTTTATTCATAACACTTTCGCACTGAATCGTACCACCCAACACAGTTGTTACCAAATTGTTTATGACACTTAGTCCTAGTCCGCTACCCCCTTTACCATGTGCTGTTGAATAAAATGGGATAAATATGTGAGGCATATCTTTAGGATCAATGCCATGACCATCATCTGAATAATTGATGATCAATCCTTTTGGATCTCTATCAATTTTTATGGAGATATGCCCGTCGTCACGTTCTTTGAAGCCATGTTCTAAGGTGTTCATTAAAAGGTTGGTAAGAACTTGAGAATAAGCTCCAGGGTAGCTGTCTAGATTTATGTCATCAGGACATTCAAGTGTTATGTCGTGATGTGTGTGTTTAAATGCAGAGTGTAAATTTTTTAGGACTTCTTCAATGTAATCTTTAAGATTGAATGATCTTTTTCTATGACCAGTCTGGTCAACGGCCACCTGCTTAAAACTTTCAATGAGTGATGCTGAATTCTCTAAGTTTCTTTGTATGGTTGATGCAGCTTCACCAATAGCACTCAAATGAGTTACGAAGTCAGACTTTGTTAATGAACCTTCGTTACTGGCCGTGAGCAATTTCGTAACTTCGGTTTGTAGGAATGAACTTGTTGTTAATGAAACTCCAACAGGCGTGTTTATTTCATGGGCAACACCAGCTACGAGTTGACTTGTTAGGCTGCTTTTCGCTGTCTGAATGAGTTCTTCTCTCGTCTCGCGCAATGTTTCCAGTGCAATTTCCAGTTCATCATTTTTCACTGTTAGTTCTGCTTGTGTTTCTTCAGATTCGCCAAGTGTTACTTCTAAGTATTCATTTGTTTTTACAAGTTGATCCGTTCGTTCTTTAACCAATTCTTCCAGCACGCTATTCATTTGAATAAATTCTTCTCGAGCAGATTTTATATTCTCAGCCATGTAATTGAATTTTTCTGCCAGCATGCCAACCTCGTCCGAAGAGTTCACTTCAATTTTATTTGAATAATTACCTTCAGCCACCTCAATGGCACCCTGTTCAAGCTTTTTAAGTGGTGTAGTCACTGTAACCGATATCAGAGAAATAAAAATTACTAAAATGAAGACTTGAATAAACATATCATTGATTCTATTATAAAACTCATCCCGAACCTCTTTTACAAAATAGTAATCTGTTATGCCTATTTCAATTGTGCCTATATAAATATCAGATTTATAGATCTTCAATTCTTGTTTGTATATTTGCTCGTCAGGATGAATGCTATTCTCTATTGTTCGTGAGTAGATTTCGCCACGTCTTAAATCACTGATTTTAACTGAGTTGATTTCTTTTCTCTTGAAGACAGACTCTCCAATGGCTTCGATACCGTCAATGTTGTAATTCCACAATGGATCTGATACAGCCAGAGAAGCGACTTCTATAGTTGTTTCAAGAGTGCTAGCGATCTGCTCCTGAACCTTCTTTTCGTTATTCAGCAATCTTAAGTAACTTGTGAATGACATGGTTAATAGCACTGCTAATATAACCGTTGCAGCAAATTTTAGCCATATGCGTTTTATTCGGAAAAACTCGAACAGTTTATTCATAATGATCCCTTCAATAGTGTATCCTTTACTAGAATATTACTTGAAATATTTATCATATATTGATTGAATTGTGCCGTCTTCAGTCATTTCCTGAATTGCTTTATCATAACTTTCCAGTAGTTCAATGTTGTTTAAAACTTTTGAGAATCCCATATACGTGGTCGTACTGTCATATGCAGGCCCAATTGTTTTTACCAAGTCAGCATTGTCTTCTTTTGATAAATGACTTAAGACTGCGAGCGTCGTATCTAGTATTACTGGAACTCTCCCATTAATAAGTTTATGGATATTTTCTTCAAAGGAAGATGCATCTTCAAAGTCATAAAGTCCAGAAGCACGGTCTTCCTGATAATTCGGCCCTATGCGGTAATCCCGAACGACACCAATCGTATATTCTTCGAGTGACTTGATATCTCCTGTAAATATAATGTCACTGTCTGCCAGTGTTATAAAGTGTTTGTCATAGTTTGTAAATGGTTCTTTAGAAAAACTGATAAATTCTTGCCTCTCTTCGTTTAGTGAGATATCGACGACTAAATCAATATCACCAGCACGAACCATTTCAAGTATTCTTGCCCATGGATAAACTACAAACTCATATGAATCTTCAGAGTATCCCATCCTATGAAAGGCTTCAGTTACAATTTCAATTCCAGGACCTGAAAACTCTCCATTTTCAACGATTTCAAATGGCGGAAAGTTTACAGCTGCGATGAGGATTTTTCCTTCATCAGCTTGGTGTTCAGGATCTTTTTCAGTGACGGTCTCTGCATCAACTGTATTGTCAGGATCATCAATCTGATCGCTGGAATCTTGAGGACTGCATCCGACACATATGAAGAGTATAAAAAGGAGTGTTATTAACAATATGTTTCGCGTATTATATCTAAAACAGTAACTCATAGTTTCATCTCCTTGAATCGCATTAAAAATGTAGGTGTTGGCCTATAGTCTATATACCCTAGCATTAGTGAATTAGACAAAATTATGAAGTGACTTACTATGAACATATGTTTTCTATTTTGAGTATTTGTGCTACTCTAATATAAAGCCAGATCATTCACAGAACTTAACGTTTTCTATTGCAAAGTTTCACTATTTGCATGATTAAGCGGGCTAATATAACTGGAGGCGAATCATGTCAGAGAAAAAGGCTATTAAAGTACATAATAAATATTCAAAACCAGATAATATAGTACAAAAAGAACACATGACTCAAAAAAAATGTCAAGATATTGAGCGGGAGCTCCCTATGTTCCTCAATGACTTTTTCATATTTTTAAAAAATGCTGTTGCACCGAGCTCTAGATTGGCATATCTGAAGGACATACATTTTTTCTGTCGTTACCTATGTGTTGAGACGAATCTCACCAATACTGAGAACACTTCGGATATTACTGTTCAAGAGTTTAACCTCATGAAAGCACGTGATATCAATCGGTATCTGGGTGATTATTGCACACAATACTTTATCGAAACAGAAAATGTGACTTATGTTATGGAAAATCACAATCGTGCCCTCTCTCGAAAAAGGTCTTCAATTAGTGTTTTGTTCAAATTTCTATTTCGTGATGAAGTGATTGATAATAACATTGCAGATGGTTTTAATCCTATTAAATTACCTAAGACTCAACCCGATGCAATAAAGAAACTAGAGATTGATGAAGTGGCAATTATGCTGGATGCTGTTGAAAAAGGCGAAGGATTAACTGAAAAGGAAAAACAGTACTGGCAGAAAACAAAGTTTCGAGATAAGTCAATTCTCACACTCTTCGTAACGTATGGACTTCGATTAAGCGAACTTCAACAGCTCAATATATCGTCGTTCAATTTCAGGCGTGGCGAATTCAAGATTTATAGAAAACGTGGTAAAGAAGTTGTAATGCCTATCAATCATACTATTGAAACCGTTCTTGTTGAGTATTTAGAGATTGATCGAAAGTTGAATGAGAAAGTAAAACCAGGACATGAAGATGCCCTCTTCCTTTCAATGCAAGGTGGGCGCATGACACTGAATGCCATTTGCAAATTGGTTAAAAAGTATACGTCTATCGCAATGGGGACAAGTCGTGAGGATGGTTATAGTCCTCATAAGCTTCGCGCTACGGCTGCTTCATCGTTAATAGAATATGGATTTTCGATTTATGATGTGAAGAATCTACTTGATCACGATAATGTAACCACAACACAACTCTATGCAGCTCATCGTAAAAATCTTAAAAGAGATATTATCAAGAATTATGAACTTCTCGATGAATTTAACGAGTAGTGCGCACATAATGTTATTATGTAAACCAAAAGCCAAAACACTATGATTTTTCACTGTGTTCTGGCTTTTATATGTTGAAATTCTAATAAACCAATATTATTAACATCAGATAGTTTGATTATCAGAAGGTGTAAACGTACGTGTTCGCTCAATTGGAAGTTTGATTATGAATGTTGCACCCTCACCGAAATTTGAGAAAACTTGTAAATCTCCTCCGTGTTTTTTGACAATGGTGTTATAAGCTATATTTAGGCCGAGTCCAGTACCTTTTCCTGGATCTTTTGTTGTGAAAAATGGATCAAATATTCTTTCGATTATACTTTCGTGAACGCCTGGTCCGTTATCTGAAATCTTTACACAAACATACTTGTCTTCAACGTAGGATTCGATTTGTATGAGACCATTTTCATCTAAGTTTAAAGTTTCTATTGCATGACTTGCATTAACAATCAGATTTAGGAGCACATCGTTAATATCACTCCCTTTTGCAATGATCGTCGGTAGCTTTGCAAGGTTGGTTTCTACATCTGCAACGTATTTATACTCGTTTCCAGCTATGATCAAAGTGCTGCGTATGCCCTCGTTCAAATCATAATCAGACTGTTCGAAACTATCAATTCTTGAGAAATATCTTAAATTTTTAACAATACTGGTAACCCTGTCTAGACCCTCTTGTGAGTCTGAAAGCAGATCTGGAATATCTTCAAGTATGAATGCAATATCTCTTCCATTCTCTAATTGATTGTCCGCTTCGACTCCATAATTCTCGTGAAGGTGATTAAAATACAGTGTTAAATCTTCGAAGTACTCTCTAAGTACAGTGAAATTGCTGTTTACAAATCCAATAGGATTATTAAGTTCATGGGCCACTCCGGCTGCTAAATGTCCAATTGAAGCCAATTTTTCCTGTTGGTACATTTGTCCTTGAGTTTCCTCGAGTTGACTTAATGTTTTTTTAAGTACTTTGTTTTTAACTTGTATTTTAGCTTGAGCAGCGAGGATCTCAATTTCTCGGTCATCAATTTTATCAGACATAGTTAGGAATTGCTGTGTAAGTTCTTGAAGTTCTAGTACGGCTGACTCGTGTATGAATATGAAATTTTTATCCCCATTGGCTAATTGCATAGCTAATCGGCCTATGTCATTTAGTGGCATAACAACATATTTGTTGCTTAGACGCACTAATAGGACAATTGTGAAAATGATAAATGCTGCAGTAATTAAGATTAAGCTGGTGTAAAGACGAGTTAATGCAAGTGTCGTTTCTGAAGTATCCATTGTAAAGTGAATTGTTAAGCCCATTTCAGGAATGCGCTCAATATTTTGGGGGCCTATGGGTACGTCTCCTATCGAACTCACTAAATTTCCGCCAGAGAATATATCAATCTGCATACCTTCAGACATTTTGTTGATATCATGGGTTAAGAAAATTTCAGAGATAGGAACTTCAGCAATTAAAATACCTTCGACAGATTCGTTATACTTGACTGGAACGGCAAGTATCCAAACCTGGTTTTCCTTCAAATTAGGCCCTATATAATAGGTAATCGCACCACTGAGTATATCTTTCATCCACTCATTGTAGTTGATGTCATGAATATTAGACTCAAAAGCTGATTCTGAATCAGCTTCACAATAAATTCTATGACCTGAAAAATCATACAATCCAATATCATAGTCCTGTTTAAGAATTTTTTGACTGTCAATAAAATCCTTAATGTTCTCAATGTAACCATGCGGTTGCAAGGCGCCTTGAATGATTATAGGTTGGTTGGCCATATTTTCGAGTGAAGTTTTACGAACATCTAAAAATGACGTGATATGAGACTTCATAGATTCTACTTCTCGAGTAATGTGATGATCTTCATTTGTTGATATAGCTGCTTTGGCTTGAAGCAGTACAGTTAGGAAAATAACCATTCCCATTACAGAAATGGACAGTGTTAAAGAAATAATTATGATTTTAGACAATGTGAACTGTCGGCTTTTAAATGTCATATGATCACCTCTTTATTTGTCTGACGTAGAATTCTCTAATTAACACTGTATTAATGGTCTTCATCTAAAATTATTTCATTATTTTCTCCGTAATAAGCCATTATAAGGTCCTCTTGACCGAGTGCTTCGTGTGCGTCTAGATTGTTCTCGCTAAAAGTGCTGAATGGTTTTTCATATGTCTTAAGGAGACCTTGTACAGGTTGCTCTAGCTCTTCGAGTGATTTTCGCAACTGAGATCTCTTTTCTATGACGGTTGTGTTTTCATCCACTTGATTAAGTGCAGAAATCATGATTTTTGTAAGGTCATATGAATGAATAAAACCAGTGGGCGCTTCAATATCTTGAGCTGTTTTTATCTGTTCAGGATAAAGTCGTTTCACACGAGCTAATACGTCAATAGCATCTTGATTCCCTTCAATATTTAGAAATGAAAATCGCGTCTGCAAAAATTCAATGTCAATAGTCTTACGGATTTCAGCATTGATAACCTCTGGGAAATCACCACCTGTTATGCCCCAGTGACTACGTATGGGCAGCCGCTGATCTTCTGATAACTCGGACATAGCCTTAGCAAATACTTTACCTTCTGGTGAATTGCCAACAAAAATTATACTATCGGCGCCAGTTTCATTTGCTTCCCTAAGTATGTATTTCGCTTGATTTATACCAATACTCCAATTGAACCAGGAAACACCTATCGCTTGCTTATCGACATCATTAAGTGCAGTTGACATAGTACTATGATTGGAGCGTCCCCAACCTGTATCTTCAAGTATTAGGTAAGGTTTTTCATAGCCTTCACTAAGGAGATGGTTCACGATAACATGGCCAGCTTTTGTGTCATCTATAGATAGCCTAAATATCCAATTCTGTTCTGATGGATAGCGTGTAATAGGTCCGGCAGCAGCCCATGGATCCAACAATAAGATCTCATTTTCATTAATAAAATCTCTATGTTCTAGTATCGGTGGTGAATGTAGACCTGAAAATATGACTAGTGCCTGATCGTCACTTAGGTATTCATCAAGATGTTGTTTTGCTCTTGGTGAGCTTCCCCTATGGTCTAGAATTACAACTTCGATATCTTGTCCATGAATCTTGTACTGTATTTCGTCGAGTGCTGTTCTAACACCTTGCTCTATAGAGATTCCTGATGACTTCGAAACAGTTCTATCTGCACTAATATATATTTTTATAGTGTTGGAATTCTCTTGTGTAGGTGTAACACTATCTTGGGTTTCTTCCGTTTCAATTGTCGTTTTCACTTCAACGGCTTCCTCTGCTTCTTTTGTTATGTTTGCTTCATGTTCTTCGTTGACTTCTATAGAAGAATTACAGCCACTAACAAGAATGCTTATTAATAATGCTAAAGCAAATGGCAAAATTCTATATCTTGATACATGAGTTATTTTTCTCATGTTTCCATCTCCTCTTCCTATGATAAAAATATAATTTAAAATCCAGTTCATAATTCAGTTCAATATTACAACTATACCCACTGTAAGGGGTTCGTATCAATTCATAAGCTTCAAAAAACGCGAAAAGGACTTACGTCATTTTCAGGCGTAAGTCCTTGAGTAATTGTATATTTAAATAAACGAAATCATGAGTTGTTACCTAGTAGAGTCATCAATTTCAATAGCCTTCTTAAATGGGAAGAGGCTGTCTTCATCATACTCTTTTTCACCGAGGTCGAAAACAGGTTCTGACACAAGAATAGTCTTTTCGATATCATCTACATTATCTTCATCATTATCTTCATCGGTCTCCTCACAAAGTGTTTTTAGACATAATGAGGCGAAGAGAACTTCTAGTTCCGGATCGTCAAGGTCCACTTCAGCTGAAACAATTTCATTTGGCTCTAACTCATTAATAGAAATGGGATTAGCCATGAATTCAGCATGAGCAACAATACGGTCGCTTTTCTGAGGAGGTACATTGCTTTCCTCTGTAATTATTGCGTACTTCAACCTTGAGGGTACAAATTCTACATCTTTTAAACCAGTATATAGAACTTTACATAAATTGACCGTTTCTAGATCTGTATGTAACTCACTTGAAAGCTCAATTTGGAGTTTTTCAAACTCGTATGTTCTGAGTAATTCACCCAATTTTTTTGAAGGCATTATGGACACTCCTTTTTCATGTATATGTTCTATGTTAAGTTTCACACCTTATACCATTAGAATTGTGCAGTAGATTAATATCTAATTAGACTACATTTTTAGTTTATCATAAATATCATCGGTTGATTTTAGGTATTCTTTAGAACGATTCGTTCTGTCGATCACTAATGTTAAACTTGCGCTATGAAGAGATAGAACACAGTCATAAGTAGATAAATTAGGTGTGAAAACCAATGATATTCGATTTGGTTAAGTGATTGATCGATTGATTATCTATAGATGATTCGATTACACTTTTAATTCTGATCGAGAATGACTAAGTACTCATGTCTTTCCTCATACATTTCAGAGTCAATAAATGTTCTTTGATAAAGACCACCGTTTCTGAGAACAACCTTTATTGACGATTCGTTTTGCGAATTACAGGTGATGAATACATTCGACAAGCCGATTGATTTTGCTTTTTCAAGACCAAGTTCAAGTATTTTATATCCCATCCCCTGCCCTCTTTGACTCGGACGTATGTCATATCCAATGTGACCACAGTCTTCCACACGCGTATGCCTTATTCTAAGGTTACCATATATTATACGCTTATCAGATGAATTAGAAGTCAGCCAGTATGTACTGGATGGCACCCAGCCTTTTGGAATGTTACGGCCTTTTTCCTGATCATTAAGTGCATGAACATAGCCCTCAAAATCTTCAAGGGCATCTGTGTATAAGTTCATATAAAGTGTTTCTTTATTCTTAATGTAATCCCAAACCAACTCTTGAAAAGCTTGTTTGTAAGCAAGTGTTGGTTTAATGAGTTCCAAGCTTTGCATAACAAATTCACCTTAGACCTTTCTTAGACAAATTAGGAATGACTAGAACCACAATGAAAATTGTTCTTCATTTTTCATTGCTGTGTTAAGACTGGCTCTGGCTCCTGGTGTGGTTTTCAAAATATGCTTCATTAATTCGCCCATGTTTTCACGATTTGTGGTTTTGTCTACTGGGCAGACACTTTTAACTACGGGTATATTTTTACTGTTCACATATCCAATGACTTGTTTTTCTGTGACTTC
>Ga0070725_10000486_pt1 | contig 27570 bp, 22 predicted proteins | sample tdDd002_FD_69781 | JGI IMG/M metagenome (GOLD analysis project Ga0070725, IMG submission 69781) | Marine sediment microbial communities from the Atlantic coast under amendment with organic carbon and nitrate - tdDd00.2 | ecosystem: Environmental > Aquatic > Marine > Coastal > Sediment | place... | reverse complement strand
TGTCACCAACTTCCACTGTGTTCTTATTATTATGTGCGTATACGGTTTTATAGCCATAACCATGAGAAATAATAATAGTCTTTCCGTAACTGCCATTATAGCCGGAATATGTAACGACACCTGAACCTGAGGCAACAATAGATGTGCCACGTTCATTTGCGATATCAAGACCTTTGTGCATTTTCCTACGCCCAGTAACTGGATCGCGCCTTAGTCCAAACCCAGATGTGACTCTTCCAAAAACTGGTTTTAGGTCGGGTTTGCATTCTAGGAAGTCCAACGTGTTCTCAACTTCGTCAATAAGTGAAGTGTACTCGTTTAATTGTTCCTCCATGACGAGAGTGATTTCATCATCATCAATAAGAGCTATAAGTTCTTCGAGTACTACTGAATCCGTGGAGTCAGTTGCGATAGGATTTATTCCATCCAGTTCGTAATTTTCTGTTCGATCAAAAGAACGACTTACAGGAACCGAAATGTTAACATCGTTCGCCTCATTAAGTTGTGCAATGAGAGCAATGGCCTTAGTTTCTACATTCTCAAGTTCAATGAGGCGTCTGTCGTATACTTCAGCCACCTTTTGTGCTTGTTCTTTCATATCTTGGTTTAATTCTGTTTGGGAAGAGTAGAGGTCTTCAAGTCGCGATATGCGATCTGTCTGATCTACCATCTTCAATGACAGCTGCCCGTTTTCTGTCTGGAGTGATTTACTGTTGATGAAATAATAAACGAGTGCGCTATTCACGGTAATTGTGGCTATTACGACAAAAGCAAGAGCTCCATGAATGATAATTCTTGGGAGTCTCAGTCGTTTAACCTGGCTATCAGCACCAGGAACAACCACAAAGGTGATATCTTCCCGAAGTTTCTCTTTTAGATCCTTCAACCGCTTCATATATCCCCCTCAAAAGTTTACTATTCTTAGTTTACCAGAACTTTCGTATACCTGCAATTATCAGTCGTTTCATAGATCGACGTTGACATATATACCCACTAAAAGACATTAGTAACATATGTGGTAAAGTCGTGTAGGAAAACAGGAAAACTTATCAGGAAAATAGTTAGGAAAACGACTTTCTTTATTGTATAATTAACTTAATGATACCGTAGGAGGTCTACAATGACTGATATATCGAAAACAGATCCACAAATAGTGAAAATTGAAGAGAATTTCAGATGGGTCTGCGGGAAAATCAAAAAAAAAGGAAGAGAAATACTATCCGATTTCGAGATTACACCCCCACAATTCGAAGCCTTACAGCATTTGCTAAAAGAAGGTGAGTTAACCATAGGAGAGCTAAGTAGCAATATGTATTTAGCGTGTAGTACTGTAACAGATCTACTTGATCGTATGGAAAGAAATAACTTGGTTGTACGGGTTAAAGATGATCGTGATCGTAGAATTGTGAGAATTAAAGTTTTAGAGAAAGGACATTTGTTGATTGAACAAGTGTTATTAACACGTCAAAAATACCTTTCAGAGGTACTTGCTGATTGTGATACAGAAGTAATTACGAAAATTCATGAGTGTTTTGAAATACTAAATGAAAACATGGATATTTAGAGTTAGCTATTAGGAATTTTACAGCTGGAGGCGTCACACTTTGAAAATTATCAATAGACGATATCGAATTATTGATGTCATTGAGTCAGATTCTACCGGTGAAGTGTATCATGCGGTTGACTTAATGAGTCGTGATCGGAATATCAGACTGAAACTATTTACAAAAGAATATTCCAAATCAGATCGTATTCGTCGATATGTTGATGAGTTTTTGAAGTGGTCCACAATTCGGCATCCGAATATATGTGAGACCTATTCTTTTGACGCCCTTATAAATGTTGACAATAAGAATGTTGCGCGGCATCAGTTCTTTTATACGTCAGAATTCTATGACTCAGAAGAACGTGTGAATTATAAAGATCTGACTAGAGATGAAATCTATACCGCAATTTTTGATCTTTGTCGAGCTGTACAATATCTTCACTTTAGGGGATTTACGTATGGTTACTTGAATTTTGATAATGTTTTGTTTTTAAGAACTGAGACTGGATTAAAGGTGAAACTTAATGATTTTGCTTTTATTTGTCAGTATAAAGACATATCGATATATTCTGCCACACAAATGAATGCATTCATGGCGCCTGAATCAATTTGGTACGAGAAATTTAGTAGTTCAGCGGACTTATACTCTTTGGGTGTACTCATTTATTTAATTTATTATCAAGGTTCTGTGGAGCATGACTCTATTGAAAGACTTGATGAAATTGTCGGGAAAAATCCTTTGACGAATACTTTAAAACGAGTAACGAGCAACATCGTTGAGAATAGATATGCAAATATTGATGAGTTCATAGAATTGCTTGCAAATCAGTTGAGATATAAATATGAGTTTACAGATAAAAAAGCTTATAATCATGTTCATTTTAGAACAGGATTGATTGGAAATAATAAAATTATCGATAGCGTTATGAAATTTGCTATGGAACGAACGACAGAACGAAAAGGACCACATGGTGTTCGGATCTTTGGCGACGTAGGACTTGGCAAGAGTCGCGTGTTACAAGAGCTGGAATATCTTATGAACATCAAAGGTTATGATGTAATACGTTATGAAATGACACGGAAGTGGAAAGAACCTTTTGCCGCATTCAAGTCAATTCTAAGTCGAATTATATTCAATGAGAAGTTGAGTTGGGAGCTCATTCAAAAGTATGGACCAGAATTGGTTAAACTTTTTCCTGAACTAAAAGTACGGTGGGATGTTCAGCCTACGCCAACTCTCAGTGATGAACACGAGCATTTAAAAATGGCGAATAGAATATTCAATTTTTTAAGCGAATATGGCACCGATCGTCCTTTTGTTTTAATGATTGATAATGCCGAATATCTCAGTAGTTATGAACATACAATACTCGATTTTCTCAGCTCAGTTCAAAAGGATACTCCGATATTAATTGTATGTACACACAATGTCGAGTGCTATGAGGATTGGTTTGGAAACGAAGGCGTTGTGAAATATCAATTGAATGCGTTCACATATGATGAAGGCGCTGAATTTATTAGAAGAATGCTAGGTGTTAAAGATAGGCCGATTGAGTTTAGTGCGCTTCTTATGAAAACATTTGAAGGAAATGCACGTAGAATTGAAGAGTTGGTTCATGTACTGTTTTTAGAGAAAAGAATTTATGTGGATGACAACCATAAGTGGGTCTTTAATTTACCACAAGATATCCAACAACTTGAGGCGTCGACCACCTCTGAGAAGTGGTTGGAGTCAACAATAGAATCCTTAACACGGGAAGAACGGGATGTTCTTGAAGCGATATCCGTTTTTAGTGAACCTGTGGGAACGATCATTTTAGATAGAATGTTTGATACATTTAATTTAGTATCAATCGGTAAAGTGCTAGGAGATATGGTTGGTAAAGGCATACTGATTCAAAAACTCGGAGACTGGGGCTACTCTTATGACTTCTCTGGGGGATTGATTCGTAAGGAAATTCTAGCTCATATTGATATTGAAGATCGCGTAAAATATCATGGAATGGCTGCAGATATACTTGAAGATTTCTATAAAGACCAAGGTCGACATATGTCTGAGCAACTCATATATCACTTGATAGAGAGTCGACAAAAGTCACGTGCGGTTAAATATTGTGTACTTGCTGCTGAAGAGATGACACGTTTTAATATATACACTCAGGCGATCGAGTTTTATGAGAAAGCCCTTGTGTTGATAGATCAGTTTGATTCGGAAATTAAAGCAGCATCTTTACTCAATAAAGCAGGTCGACTGTACAAGTTGATCGGAAAAACATCAGATGCTGAGACTTTATTTAAGAGGGCGCAGGTTTCGGCTAAAAAACTGGGACATGAATATACATGGATAGATGCCGTAAACCATTTGGCTGGGATCGGAATAATAAGAGGCGAAATAAGCGGACCACTTGAAATGCTTAAGCTCACTCGGCAGAAGTCAGTAGATATTGAGTATTTAGATGGCGAGCTAGGCTCTGCTAAGTTGCTGGTCAAACTTTGGGCTTTAACAGATGAATATGATCGTCTTATAAACGAACTTCCTAAGTTTATTGAGAAATCCATAGAGAATGACAAACCTTATTTTACAGGAAGTTTCTACAATGACTATGGAATATATAAAATGCATATTGGACAATATGAAGAAGCGACAAGGTACTTCAAGATTAGTCTTGAAAACTTTAGGGAGAATGGGGACCGTTACCACGAGGCGAAAGTCTATAACAACATGGGTGGCGTTTATGGCGAAGGTTTTGGAGATGTTGATGTCAGTCGTCAGTATTTCGTAAAAGCCCTTAGTATTTCAAATGATCTTAACATTCTAGCAGGTAGACCTATATATCTTCTGAATATCGGGGAAAGTTATTTAAGAGAAGATCGATTTAAAGAAGCACTAGATTATTTGAATCGTGCCGTACGGGCCGCGGAAGAAATTGAGAGTCGTATTGATACTTACTCGATTCTACCATTATTATGCGAAACGTACATCAAAATGAATAATTACGAACGAGCATATGGAATCCTGAAAAAAATGGATACAGAGTATCAAGAGAGTTCGGATAAAATCATGGATGTTTACAGACATTTTATGACTCAGATTCGGTTCTATTTGCAGATTAAGAATTATGAAAAATCGGAACAGCTTTTAAATACACTAGGTGAGTCTGCTCAAATATTTGATGAGTCGAAACGAACGGTTATTGATACTTTCAAATATAGAATGGAATGGCATAAAACCAACTTTTTAAAGCTAAATAAAACCATAGATTATGAAGCACTCGGTAAAATGGTGGACAAATCAAAAAACTATCAAGTGGCTCATGTCACTCGTGAAATGATATTGGATTTATGTCTTGAACTAGCGAATGCAAAAAAATATATTCACGTTAGAAAAATGTTAGAAATAGATCATGACTTGAGAGCTCAATACGACTCAGAGCATTTAAAACGTAAAAGAAAAATATTGGGTGCGTTGATGGGTGAGGACCGTATTCAAACAATCTCAGGAATATTGAGATTGAGAGACCATGAACTCAGTGCTGAATGGAGATGGTTCACATTTAAACTTCTTGGTGACGAGTACTTCTTTGACGGAGATTCATACTTGGCGCTAACAAATTATTTAATGGCACTTGATATCATAAAGACCCTGACATTCAGTATACCGGATGAGCAACGTGAAAACTATCTTCTATATGATGAATCAAAGATAGAATTGAAAGCTAAAATTAACGCCATTCGTAGAAAGATTGACAGTCATAGATCATCAGAAGAGAAGCTGCTTATGAATGAACTTGAGACGTTATCTGTTGAAGACTATTTTGACTTATCGGCCATACAATCTCTTTACTATAATGAAGCATTTCTTGAGAAAATATATGCTCTTTATAATGATAAATACAGCCTGAATTTGACGACCTTGGATGACCTGGTATATCAGTTTGGTAAAGATGAGCATGAGAATGTTAGGAATACAATTATTCACTGTTTACAAATGGCTATAGCTGATAATGGGTGCGTTTTTATAACTGATGAGAGCTCGAAAATCCACGAAGTGATCACCAATGATGTCAATTTTGTGCCACCTGAAATTAATCGACTTATTTCACAGCTTGGTCATGAGAGAGAAGGATTACTTATCAATGGGTTTGAGGGAAATGAGTTAGAATATCTTTTAGGCCAACATCAAAAAGCCATTATGCTTATTCCAATTTTTTCGGATGATGCTGTAAGTAAAAAACGTAGACGAGTGGATGATGGTGAAAATATTAAACTTGTAGGATATTTATACCTTGAATCAAATCAGGTATTTAACAGGTTTAATCAAGATATATTTAATAAGATCAAACGCCTTATAAATATGTTGTGCCTTATGATAGACAATCATAACATCAAAATGATTTCATCTATAGATAAATTAACAGGTGTATATTTACGAAAATATATTGAAGATAGATTTACATCACAGCTCATTAAAACTAGACAAGTCAGTGGTAGAATGTCTGTTATTATGTGTGATATTGATAAGTTCAAAATGATTAATGATCGATATGGGCATCGAAAAGGTGATGAAATATTAACCCAAATCGGTAAAATACTTAGTGTGAATCTTAGAGATTCAGACTTGGTGGGTCGCTATGGTGGTGAGGAGTTCATTATCGTACTTCCCGAAACTGGAGAAGATGAGGCCTTTGTTGTTTCAGAAAAAATTCGAAAATCAATTGAGACATCTATTTCACTCAATGAAGATGAGCCAGTCACGTTAAGTTTGGGTGTATCTACGTATCCAGACCATGGTCTTAATGAAGAGGAACTCATTGAAAAGGCTGATCAAGCCTTGTACTATTCGAAGAACACAGGTCGAAATAAAACAACTTTGTGGAATGCGCACATTGGTGAAGAGAAGTCTCGATTTGACAAACTTGCGGGCATATTAACCGGCAATATTTCGAATGATACACGGAATGTTCAAGCTATGGTTGATATATTGGAGTTGCTAAGAACCACAGACTCAAAAGATAATAAGCTGTTTAGTGTACTTACGACTTTAATCGATATTACCCAAGCAACAAAAGGGGCGATTGTTGAAATCGAAGGGGATGACATTAAGCATGTTTATGCAAGAGAAAAAGGTTATGATGAATGGCAGCCTGTAGAACTGGATATGGATATTATCGAACAGTATATGAACAAGGATTCAGGTGATTATTTCATAAACTGGAATAAAGTTTCAGAGATGAACAGCCTTGGTGGAAAGCCAAACTGGAAGTCTATGATCGTTATGCCGCTTAAAGAACAGGAACAAATAAGAGGCATGATTATATTAAGCGTCCCAATATCAATAAAGGAGTTTGACTTTAGTGCATTTAACTTTGTAAACTCTGTAAGCGGTGTTGTAATGAAAATAATAGACTAATAGAATTTAAATATAGAAGGTGAGTGATGAAATATGTCAGTAACGATCAAAGATGTTGCGAAACAAGCCAACGTTTCTATTTCGACGGTGTCGCGTGTTATTAATGATTCAAAACCAGTAAGTGACGAAATTAAAAAGAGAGTTCTTGAAGTTATTAGAGAGACTGGATATACACCAAACCCAGTTGCTCGAAGTTTAGTTATGAAAAAGAGTCGTACAATTGGCGTCATTGTTCCTGATATAGCATCTTCTTACGTGGGTGAAGTCTTAAATGCTATGGAAGAGATCGCAAAAGCTTATGCATATGAAATTATTCTCTGTAATTCTTACGGTGAAAAAGACCAAGAACTAAAGTACTTGAATCTTTTGAACTCTAAACAGGTAGAGGGGATTATTTTCATAACGTATCAGTTAACGGATGAACATAAGAACTTTATTGACATGAATAAAATGCCTGTTGTTATGGTGAATAGAAAAACTCAAGTGGATGACAACTTCTACTCAGTGACAGTTGATCATTTTGCTGCTTCTTATGAGATGACAAAATACCTGATTGAAGAAGGTCATAAAAAGATTGCTCTTATTCGAAATGGCACAACAAAAGAAATCTTTGGAATTGATCAATTATCTGGATATCAGAAGGCTCTTTCTGAGAATGATATTTCTTATGATGAGACATTGGTATTTGACGGATATTTCCAAGCTGAGAAAGCGTATGAAGCTGTAAAAGTGATGATCCAAAATGAAAATGTGCCAACGGCTATTTTTGCTACAGCTGATGATATGGCTGTCGGTGCTATGAATGCACTTTATGACAATGGTTATAGAATTCCGGAAGACGTTTCCGTTGTCGGTTTCTATGATACGAAGATGTCGAGCTTATTTAGACCGAAGTTAACAACGATCCGTCAACCGATATACGATATGGGTGCTGTAGCCATTCGTTTACTCATTAAGTTAATCAAGGGTGAAGAAGTTGCAGACAACATGGTTCTATTACCACATGAACTGATTATTAGAGATAGCTGTCGCAAAATTGATTAATCTGAGTGCAAGTATTGATAAGTATCTCATGTTGCGATAATATAGTGCATGTTGTCAATATGAAAGCTAGGAGTCAAATTATGATTATAAATGAATTTCTTCCTGTATCTAAAGAAGATATGGATAGAATGGGATGGGAACAAGTCGATTTTGTTCTTATTACTGGTGATGCTTATGTAGATCACCCAAGCTTTGGAACGGCAGTCATAGCCAGAGTTTTAACTGATGCAGGTTACAAAATAGCCATATTGGCTCAGCCGGACTGGACGAAGGTCGATGATTTTCAGAGATTTGGGCGACCGAGATTAGGATTTATTGTAGGCGCTGGTAACATTGATTCTATGGTAAACCACTATACAGTAAGTAAGAGGAAACGTGATAAAGAGTTATATTCTCCAGGTGGCGTTATGGGGCTTCGTCCTGATAGAGCTACAATTGTATACTCGAATATGATTCGTCGTGCGTATAAAAAAATGCCAATTATCATTGGCGGTGTCGAAGCTAGTTTAAGACGCTTTGCTCATTATGATTATTGGGACAATAAAGTACGCCGTTCAATCCTTGCAGATTCTGAGGCGAATTTACTAACATACGGAATGTCTGAACAGCAGATTGTCGAAGTGGCAGACTGTATGAATGATGGGCTTGATATCAAGTACATTCGTCATATACCAGGTACTTGCTATATGGTTGAAGATCCTTCAGAAGTATACGATGCGATTGAAATTCCATCGTATGACGATGTTGCCGAGAGTAAAATAGAATATGCAAAGTGTTTCAAAATTCAATACGATGAGCAGGACCCGATACGTGGGAAAACTCTGATGCAAAAGCACGGAAAAAGATATATTGTTCAGAATCCACCAGCTATGCCGCTGAGTCGTGAGCGACTTGACTGGGTCTTTGGGTTGTCATATCAGAGAACGTACCATCCGATGTATGAAAAAGCAGGTGGCATTCCAGCAATTCGAGAAGTTAAAAATAGTATCATCAGTGAAAGAGGCTGCTTCGGTAGTTGCTCGTTTTGTTCACTAACTTTCCATCAAGGTCGAATTGTACACAGTCGAAGTCACGAAAGCATTTTAGAAGAAGCTGAAAAAATAGTAAGCGATTCTGATTTTAAAGGTTATATTAATGATGTTGGCGGACCGACTGCGAACTTTAGAAATGCATCGTGTAAGAAGCAGCTGAAATTGGGTTCTTGTAAGCACAGGCAATGTCTGTATCCTGAACCGTGTCCGAATCTGGATGTTGATCACTCCGACTATTTATCGCTTCTTAGAAAGCTTAGAAAAGTACGTGGCGTGAAGAAGGTGTTTGTTCGTTCTGGTCTTCGATATGACTATATAATGGCGGATAAAGATGATACTTTCTTTAAAGAGCTTTGTGAACATCATGTGAGTGGACAACTGAAAGTTGCTCCAGAGCATATTGACCCAAATGTACTTAAATACATGGGCAAGCCTGGACGAAATGTTTATGATGCCTTTACGAAGAAGTACTTTAAAATTTGTAAAGCTCTGGATAAAGAACAATATTTAGTACCTTATTTGATGTCGTCACATCCTGGAAGCACTATGAAATCTGCTGTTAAATTAGCTGAGTACCTTCGTGATATTGGATACCAGCCTGAGCAGGTTCAAGATTTCTACCCAACACCGGGAACTCTGTCAACGTGTATGTATCACACTGGTATTGATCCGATGACAATGAAGAATGTATATGTCCCGAGAACGGGTGAAGAGAAAGCTCTACAACGTGCTTTGCTTCAATACTCAAGACCAGGAAACCGCAATAAAGTCAAGGATGCTTTAAAAGAAGCTGGTCGTGAAGATTTGATTGGATTTGGAAATAAGGCGTTAATTCGACCTGACTCAAAAACCAATGCACCTTCAAGACACAAAAAAAATCGTCGAAAAGGTAGAAAATAACACGTTTATATTTTCAATTTACGTGAAAAGGGTATAATATTTACTGAAGAACAATAGCGAGGAGCCGTAACGTGTTATCTAAAGAAAAAATGGAACGTATTAATGAACTAGCAAAAAAAGCAAAGGCTGAAGGTTTATCTGAGGAAGAGAAAATTGAGCAGAAGCAGTTGCGTGAAGAGTATCTTGGTGTTTTCAGAAAAGGATTCCGCCAAAGACTTGAAAACATTGAAGTAAAATATGTGGAAGATATGGAAGAAGAGAAGAAGTCTTAGAGGAGGGACGGTCATGTCAGATCGACAATATGTCATCTTTAAGCTGGGTGATGAAAAATACGGCGTAGATATTTCCAATGTAGGTGGTATAACGGAGTTTTCAACAATCACAAAGGTGCCGAATGCACCACAGTACATCGAAGGCATGATTAATTTACGTGGAGATATTATTCCGATTATCAATCTTAAAACTAGATTTAATATTCCAGTTACAGAGGGTGATACAGATCCAAGAATTATCGTTTACAATACGAAAGATAGAGATATCGGATTTATTGTAGATGACGCTTCCCAAGTATTGAGACTTGAAGGAAAGGACATTGATCCAGCCCCATCAATCATTACGGGAAAGGATCGTCAATTCATTGATGGTGTTGGTAAATACGAGGGCGAAATTATTGTACTTCTTGACTTTGAAAAAATTCTTTCTGACGATGAAACTGAAGAGTTGGAAGAGCTTGATTTAGGCAAAGTATAAAACTTAGACTTGTATAACTATGACTTGAAAACCACTAAAAATCTTTTTGATTTTTAGTGGTTTTTTCATTGTATTGAGCTAATTTTAAAATTGTATTGCTACAGCTTGAAGAAAGTATGTGACTTAAGTCTATAAATGTGTGTTTTATGATATTACTTACCTACAATGATATAAACCTATGCTATAATAATATCATTGGAAGAAAATGTACTGAGGTGAAATTTTGGATACTTTCGTTAGTTTAAAACAACTTGATCAAATTCTTGATACAACAGTGCATGCAATTGAAGATGGAAAAAATGATATATTTGGACTGTCTGAGAAAGCTCACAAGGATATAATGTCAATAGATACCGAGTACACCATATTGCAGGCGAGATTAAGAACGCTTATCGCTGAGGTGGACGATATCGAGGCTCTTGAAAAAGAAAGTCGAAAAAGGTTGGCTGAACTGAGTAAAAAATTTGGTTCTTATTCTGAAGAGGAAGTACGCGAAGCGTATGAGCAGGCACAGGAGTTACGTGTTCATTTGACACTCAAGAAACAAGAAGAAAAAGAATTATTCCATAAGCGCTCTTCACTGGAACAAAGACTTCATGATGCAAAAGATGTACGCATTAAAGCTGAAAAGCTGACATCGAAGGTGAGCTTTGCGCTCGAATACTTGAAGTCGACAATGTCAGAGCAACTGGAAGATTTAAAGAATAAAAAAGATATTGGAATTCGAATCATTCAAGCTCAAGAGGATGAACGACAGAGGATGTCACGTGAAATACATGATGGTCCTGCTCAAATGATGGCAAACCTTGTAGTGAAAACAGAATATACAGAACGTTTAATGGACAAAGACATTGAGCTTGCCAGAACTGAAATGCAATTTTTAAAGGATAACTTAAGAAATAGCTTAAAGGCAACTCGGAAAATAATTTATGATTTGATGCCAATGTCACTTGATGACTTAGGACTTGTTCCGACGGTTCAAAAGCTGATTGATGATATGGAACGCAACAATAATATCATTATTAAATTTGACAGGGGTATTGATTGTGCGATTAGTGTTCCCATCATTAATTTAACTGTATTTCGTATCATTCAAGAAGGCTTTAATAATATTGCGAAACATGCAAAGTGCACGGAAGCCATACTTGAACTTAAAATTAGTCATACAGAAGTATACATTCGAATCAAAGATGATGGTGTGGGTTTTGATCCATCTAAAGTTGGAGCAAGACCGAGCATTGAGAGCGGTTTCGGATTATATAATATAAGAGAACGAATTGATTATTTAGAAGGTGAATTTGAAGTTAAAAGCAAGCGAGGAAAAGGCACTTTGCTTTTAGCCAAAATACCTTTGAAAGAAGGGGAGGTTAGGGAGTATGGCAAAAATGATTAAAATTCTTATTGCAGACGATCATGCGCTTATGCGACAAGGTCTTAAGCAACTTCTTGAACTTGAAGACGATATTGTGGTTATTGGAGACGCGGTAGATGGAGTGGATGTTTTAGAAAAAGTGAACACTCTACATCCAGATTTGGTGCTTCTTGATATCAACATGCCTAATATGAACGGCATTCAAGCTCTGAAAAAGATTAAAGAACAGGGACTTGATACTAAAATTATTATGCTGACAATTCATGATGAGAGAGAGTACCTTCTTGAGACTATTAATTTAGGTGCAGATGGTTACGTTCTTAAAGATGCAGATGCAAATAGTTTAGTAAATGCAATACGCACAGTTGATGGAGGTACGAATTATATTCATCCAACTCTTGCCTCAGAACTTGTTCGTGCATACAAACGCAAAGATGAAGAACCTGAGAAGTCGAAGAGGAACAATCTGACAAGAAGAGAATTTGAGGTTCTTTGTTTGATTTCAGAAGGTAATAATAATAAAGAAATTGCAGATAAGTTATTTATAAGCGAGAAGACGGTGAAGAATCACGTCTCAAATATATTTAAAAAGATCCATGTAAATGACCGTACACAAGCGGCTATTTATGCGATTAAGAATAATCTAAAACCTATAACATAGAAAGATTACGGAAACTTAAAGACTTTACACTTTGAACGCGGCAAGGAAAAGGTTATCATTAGATATGAAGTCTTTAGCGTTACGAAGTATTTTGGTATTTGTATACCGATAATGTTTCATTGTACAGATTGTAGAGGCGTAGTACGCCTTTACAATCTGAAGCCCGCTGATTAGCGGGCTTATTTTATTTCTGTTTGGAGGATTTTTTATGTCTAAAGAAGAAAAAAGCAAAGAAGAAAAAAATGTATTACTACACGAATTTCCAAATGTTTGGGAAAATGCAGACGAAGCTCAGACAACTGCAATTTTTGAATTTGGTACAGAGTATAAAGGTTTCCTTGACCGTGGTAAGACAGAGAGAGAATGTGCGAGAGATATTGTTCGTCTTGCTCAAGAGCAGGGTTACGTTTCTGTAGAATCTGTGATTAGCGCTGGTGAGAAAATTGAACCTGGTAAAAAAATCTATGCACTGAATAGAGACAAGTCTGTTATATTATTCGTAATTGGTAAAGAGCCACTAGAAAAAGGAATGCACATTGTTGGTGGACATATCGATTCACCAAGACTTGATTTAAAGCCATTCCCACTTTATGAAGACAGTGGAATTGCAATGTTCAAAACACACTACTACGGTGGTGTTCGTAAATACCAGTGGGCCTCACTACCACTTTCAATGCACGGCGTTGTGATGAATAAAAATGGTGAAAAAATCAATATTAGTATCGGTGAAGACGCTGACGATCCAGTACTATTTATTACTGATCTTCTACCGCATCTTGCTAAAGATCAGAATCAAAAGAAACTTGGTGAAGCTATCACTGGTGAAGGTCTAAACCTACTAGTGGGGACAATTCCTGCTTCAGATGTAGAAAAAGATAAAGTGAAAGCCAATGTCATGAAAATTCTTAACGAGAAATACGGCATTGAAGAAGTAGACTTTACATCAGCTGAGCTTGAAATCGTACCTGCTGGTAAAGCGCGTGATGTTGGTTTTGACAGAAGTTTAATTTCTGCATATGGCCATGATGACCGTGTTTGTTCGTTTGCGGGTGTTAAAGCGATTTTAGAAACTGAAGCACCAACGTACACTGCTGTTGGTATGTTTATGGATAAAGAAGAAGTGGGCAGCCAAGGAAATACTGGCTCAGAGTCACGATACTTCGAAAATATGGTTGCAGAATTAATAGCACTACAAGTGGATAACTACAATGATCTACTGATTCGTCGTAGTCTTTCAGCTTCGAAAGTACTTTCTGCTGATGTATGTGCAGCATTTGATCCAAATTTCGCAGATGTGTATGACAAGCGCAACACATCTAAACTTGGTCATGGTGTACAAATTACAAAATACACAGGTGCTCGAGGCAAAGGCGGATGCAACGATGCCAATGCAGAGTTTATTTCAGAAGTACGTAACCTATTTGAGGCAAATGGAATTGTTTGGCAAATTGGTGAACTTGGTAAAGTGGATCAAGGTGGCGGTGGTACAATCGCATATATTCTGGCCAACGCTGGCGCAGAGGTTGTTGATTGTGGAACACCAATGCTGAGTATGCACGCACCTTATGAAATCGTTAGTAAAGCGGATCTTTATATGACTTATAAAGCATACAAGGCTTTTACAAACAGATAGATTGAATTCAATTAAAAAAGGCCCAAAGTCCATAACTGGAATTTGGGCCTTTTCTTATATTCATTTAAAGGTATTCAAAAAATTGAAACGCAGTAGACGTTCTAAAGTCTGCTCAGTATAAATTCTTTAAAAGCTTCTGAAAGAGGACTGAGTACTCGTTTTGTATGATAAACGAAGTAGAACTTTCTGGTGATGGCTATGTCTTCAAGTGACAGTATTTTAAGTAATCCAGCTTCTAGCTCAGCTTCAACAGCCTTTTTTGAAATAAAGCTAAGTCCAAGGCCGTTAACAACCAGTTTCTTAATTGTCTCCGTACTTTCTATCTCTGCAAGGACATTTAGATCATGGGGGTCGATACCACTTTTCTTTATGGCCTGTTCTACAACCGCACGAGTACCAGAGCCTTCTTCACGCATAATTAGAGGCGCGGGTACGAAGTTGCTTCTATCGAGGTGCTCCATAAGGAGATACGACCCTGTGTTGGGAGCGACCAATACAATTTCATCATCCATGATTTCTATGTAGTCAAGTTGAGGACTGTCTTTCTTAGCTCCAACAATTCCGAAGTCTATCTCGCCCATATTCAATTTATCAATAACTTTTCGCGTATCATACTTCATCAGGCTATATTTAACATCAGGGTATTTTAAGCTAAAATCTGAAATAACGTTTGTTAAATAGTATTGTTCAGGGATAGAGCTTGAGGCGATTTCGAGAACACCTTCTATACATCCTTTATATGCATTTAGTGAGAAGAAAGCATGATCGCGTTTATTTAAAATACTCACTGCATACTTGAACAGTATCTCACCAGCATTGGTGAGTGTGATGTTCTTATTCGTTCTATTAAATAGAGCCGTTCCAAGTTCTTTTTCAAGATTGTGAATATGATTGCTTATTGTTGGTTGGGTTAAAAAAAGCTTTTCGGCTGCTTTTGAGAAGCTTTTTACTTTTGCGATTGATACAAAACTCTCTAATTGTTTAAAATCCATAGATATCCTCCTATGATCGTCTCACTACATATTAGCATTAAGTATTTAGATTTTCAATAGGGGGTAAAAAAAATCAAATAATACAGGCCTTTTTGTAAACATTCTTTGAATTTATTGCCTAATCGATGTTATTAAATACAATTTAAGTCTATAATAAGTACATAGGCATAAAGGGGGGCCCTTATGAATAAGCAGAAATTGCAGTATCTCTTATCACAAGAAGAAGGACCAAAGCTCGACTTTAAGGCAAGCCTGAGTCTAAAAACTGCATCAGGGAAAAAGGAGCTCGCCAAGGATATTATCGCAATAGCGAATAGTCAGGGTGGACGGGGATACCTGCTCATTGGTGTAAAAGATAAATCCAAGGAAATTATAGGTGTTATCCCAGGGGAGTATAATGAAGAGCGTATTCAACAGGTTTTAACACTACGTTGTGACCCTCCAATCAATATTCGTGTTGAATACTTTGATATGGATGACAAACATATTTGTGTTATAACTGTGTTTAGGAGCTACAAGAAACCGCATCAAATGCTCCAAACAGGAGCGTTTTATCTTAGACGTGGTTCTACGACTGATGTTGCACGGAGAAATGAAATTGCCAGTATGCTTCAGCGTGGTGGACTTATTAATAATGAACAAATCCCGATGTTAAACATGAGTCTCGATGTTTATGATGATTATTTAATGCAGAAGTACTTAACGCGAATGAATCTAGGAGATCAGGGGACGAATTTTGAGTTGCTTTCAAATTTAGGATATATCCATTATGATAGGGAAACGGATTCATTTTGTCCGACTATTGGTGGACTACTGTTATTCTGTGAAACGCCTCAAATATATTTTCCTCACTTGGGAATACGAATTATAGATATGTTGGGTTTATCAAAGAAAACCTTATACATAAAAGGCAATCTTTTTAAAATGATGGATGAGTCGTCAAAATATCTACGCGCTCTTGAGGTGAATTATCCAATTGAGGCAATAGAAGAAGCTGTCTATAATGCTGTACTACATAGAGACTATTTTGATAACTCAAGAGATATTCTTATATATTTATCCCATAAAAAGGTGGTAATAAGTAGCCCTGGTTCTATATTTGGTCGTGAAAAAGTGAACAACATTGTTCATCAATACGATTCGAAAAGAAGAAATAATTGGTTGTATCATCAGATGTTGACGCTTGATGAAAAGCGAAGATTTGTAAAAACAGGTACAGGACTACAATTTATAAAACAACAATTAAAGCCACTTGGACGTGTACAGATTCTAAATCTGAGAAAAATCGACTTATTTAAAGTGGTACTGCCCGGTATTGAAGGGCTTACAAAAACGGAGGTAGAAAATGAGCAGGAATAGAACGATTATGATAGTCGATGACGACACGAACATTTCAGAGTTAATGACACTTTACTTAAATAAAGAAGGCTATGATACAAAGACATATCCAAACGGTCGTTCGGCTTTAAAAGCAATGACTGAGATTGCACCTGATCTTATATTGCTTGATATCATGATGCCGGAAATGGATGGGTACGAAGTGTTAACTGAGGTTAGAAAGTCGAGTAAAGTTCCTGTAATCTTGGTGTCGGCAAAGGGCGAAACCTTTGATAAGGTTCTTGGTCTTGAGCTGGGTGCAGATGATTATCTTGTAAAACCATTTGATCCCAAAGAATTACTTGCACGCGTTAAAGCGGTTATTCGCCGTTACAGTGACCCTGTAGATCAGAAAGACGTCGTGGTTGTTCCGAATTTATCTATTGATAAGTCAGACTATGTTGTTACTTATCATGGTAGAAAGCTAGAATTACCGCCTAAGGAACTTGAGTTGCTCTACCACCTCGTAAGTAATCCCAATAGAGTTTATACGCGAGAACAGCTTCTTGATAACATCTGGGGCTATGAATACATTGGTGAAACAAGAACGGTTGACGTTCATATTAAAAGACTAAGAGAAAAATTCCAAGAAGAAGACGCCTGGGAAATCAAAACGGTTTGGGGTGTTGGTTACAAATTCCAGATGGATTAGGATGAAAGCATATGAATAAAATATTTTCAAAGTTTACAGCAATATATCTTGGCGTTCTCTTTCTAGGGTACGTTTTTATAACTATGGGTGTGAATCACATGCTAACTGTTTCTCTCGTGAACCAAAGAGCTGAGGACCTAGTTGCAAATGCGAGAACATTCCAAGAGAGTTTTGCAGAAATAGAGGGTGCGCACTTAAAGCCTACTGAAAGAATCAATTTACTACGAAAAGAAATAACAGCCCTTGATAAATATACAGGTGCAGACATTTGGCTTCTTGATAATGACGGAACATATGTTGCGGTTTCAAATGACCTTCTTGAAGATATGGACTTATCGGTTCTGTCTCAAAGTGATTGGGACACCGTTTACTCAGGAAATATACTTGTGAAAGAGATGAGTATGCAATCGGTGTATAGTGACAGAATCTTAATGATTGCTTATCCATTTATAATGGATGATGAAGTGAAAACGGCTATGTTTATGAATGTCATGATGCCTGATATTAAGCGTGGGACTTATGGAATTACAGGGATTGTCTTTCTATCAATGTCTGGAATTGCTTTGATTGCGATGGTCATTCTTCTGATATTTACAAGGAAAATAAATAATGAGTTTAAAGAACTCAATCATGCAGTTAAAGAAGTTGCGAGTGGGAACTTTGATCAACAGATAAGAATCAATAGAGATGATGAAATCGGTGAGTTGGCCAAGAGCTTTAACTTTATGTCTCGGGAACTGCGAAAACTAGAGAATACAAAACAACGATTTATCTCAAATTTATCACATGATTTACGTTCGCCACTGACTTCAATCACTGGATATATAAGGGCCATTCAAGATGGCGTTATTCCACAGGAAAATCAAGAAAGATACTTGAATATTATTCTTTCTGAGAGTGAAAGACTGAAGAAGTTGGTGAATGATATTCTTGAGTTGAGTAAACTGCAAAGTGGTCAAATGACTATTAATAAAACTGATTTTGATATTAATCAGATGGTGCTTGAGGAGCTTGATCGGTTTGAGAGTCGAATTATTGATAAACACCTTAAACTGCATATTAACTTGAGTGATGACAAGGTGCTTGCACATGCAGATGAGGATGCAATGCGCCGTGTTGTTTACAATTTGCTGGATAATGCGCTTAAATTCATTGAGCAAGAGGGCGAACTTCGAATAAAGTCTGAATTAAAAGGTGACAAATATATCATTGGTATTCAAAACTCAGGTGCCGTTATTCCGAAAGAAAAGTTAAGCACAATATGGGATCGATTCAATAAACTTGATGATTCAAGAGGTCGAGAGAAAGACTCTTCAGGCCTTGGATTAGCTATCATTAAGGAAATTATGAGAGCACATGATGAAAAAATAGAAGTCTATTCAGATGAGAATGTGGGTGTGATGTTTGTGTTCTCTGTAGAGACACAGATATTTAAAAAATAGTATGTTTCACAGTTTGTTCATACTTTCGTTATACTCCTACGCTAAAATAGAATCAGAAGAACGAAATGAAACCCGGATTATTTATAGAAACACCAGATATCTTCTCATCCATTCGGTTTCCTTTGTTTCATAATTTCATCACTGTACTCACCGAGTACAGCAATAAAATTATGAAACAAAGGAATTCCAAATGGTTGGAACCTATCTTGGCGTTTCCATGAATAATCCGGGTAAAATAGACATAGACAGGAGGTGCTGCTATGTTCAGACTAATACCGGGTAATCGCGATAATAGTTTGGCTAAGAAGAACGACCCATTCGATAAACTGTTTGAGAGCTTTTTCAATGATTTTGATGAAGATTTTTTCTCGCCGCTAGGGAATTTAAACGCAAGATTTAATTGTTTCCAAGTTGACGTGATTGATAATGAAGAAACTTATATTATTGAAGCTGATTTGCCAGGAATGGGAAAAGAAAATGTACAAATTGAGTATGACAACAATTACCTGACGATTATTGCACATCGAGAAGAACAAGCAGAATCAGAGAAAGACAACTATATTCGTAGAGAACGACGTGCGGGTGAGTTCAGAAGAAGTTTTTATATTGAGAATATCGATATGGAAGAAGTGGATGCATCTTTTAATAATGGAGTGCTAAAAATTAATCTTAAAAAGGTGAAGCCAACAGGCCAAAAGAAAGTTATTAAAATTAAGTAGTTGTGAGGGATTGACCTCATATTTATCAAGCGCCGTTGCTTTGCTAACGGCGCTTTTATAATATCTAGATTTATATCAGATTACATGTGTTATGACAGAAAGGAGAGATCAAATGCAAGATCAACATTATAGGATTTATGACTTAGCTGTTACTTCTGAGGTGAAACCGAAGAAAAAGAAGAGGAATATGTTTATTTCATATATATTGATCATAATCCTGATTGGTGGTGCCTTTGGAATAGGGTATCAAGTTTCAGGGCGAAAAGCTGCTGTTTCTGAACCTTATTTTTTTGAAGCTTCAACCAGCATTTACGAAAATGTTAAACCTGCAGGTTATGATGGCTTAGAAAAATCTATTGTTGAAATTGTTGAAATGGTTGGTCCGTCTGTTGTGGGTATTACAAGCAAGGTACAGTACCTAGATTTTTTCAACAATCTTCAAGTGAGTGAAGGTGCAGGATCAGGTTTCATATTTAAAGTGGATGATGAATTCATTTATATCATGACAAATAATCATGTTATCGCTGATGCCACGGAATTATTGGTAGAACTCTCTGAGGATGTTATGGTGGATGCTGAAGTTGTTGGAAAAGATTCAATGACAGATTTAGGCATTATTAAAGCCAATAAAATCGATGTGCCCATCGATGTTGTGTCTTCGCTTAAACCAGTTGTTTTGGGTGATTCAGATAGAATAGAAGTTGGAGAGACGGCAGTTGCGATTGGAAATCCACTTGGCTATAACAACACTGTAACTGTAGGCGTTATTAGTGCAATCGGTCGTGAGGTTTCACAGAATACGTTGGCAATGCTTCAAACTGATGCTGCGATAAATCCTGGTAACAGTGGTGGAGCTTTAGTAAACAGTCGAGGTGAAGTAATTGGTATAAATACTGTGAAGATTTCAGACACAAGTGTTGAAGGCATTGGTTTTGCGATTCCAATTAATGAAGCGAAACCAATTGTGAGCCAGATTATATCAAAGGGTTTTGTATCACGTCCGTTCTTGGGTGTTTCGGGACAATCGGTGGACGAGCAGTTGAGTGAACTTTATGAAATTCCAATCGGTGTTTATGTGGCAAATGTGGTTCCGGGTACCCCTGCTGAAAAATCAGGACTTAGAAGTGGTGACGTTATTATTGCAGTAGGTGACATTCAGACTTTTACTTGGGAAGATATGACCACTGAACTGCAAAAGTATAATGTGGGCGATACTGTAAGTTTAAAAATTATAAGAAAAGGTCCAATTAACCTTACGATAGATGTAAAACTTGCTGATCGTAATGATTTTAATTAACATCACTGAATGTGATGTTAACATCTAATAGATCAATAGAAAAATGAACGCCTAATGTGATGAAAAAACATTAGGCGTTTTATATGCCTTTTTTTAGTGAGAGCGTTGTTATATAATCTTGGGCTGCTTGTATCTGAATCGTTACCGCATTGTAACTCTTAATTATATACACCCTAGTAGACTGGTGGTACAATGAGTACATAGATGACAATCGCGGAGGTTATTATGAAAAAGGTATGTATACTACTCGCGAGTGTTTGCATGATCTTCCTGACGGCGTGTTCTGAAAACATCCCAGCAGATCAAGGTGTAATTGGTAATGATGTGCCAGTTCAGATTAACATGGAGACAGAAGCGGAAACGGTGAAACCAGCCGAGAATATAGATAAAAGCAGCAACACTGAGTTAACAGCACTTAAAGATGAAATAGCAATGATGATGAAAAATGGAAACTCGCCAAGAGATATTATAAATTATATAAATAATGCATTGCTGACAGTAACACCAGAAACTGAACAAGAACTAAACGATCAGATCTTCAGAGATTTGATTGTTTATATGCAGAATTTTAAAGGTAAATACCAAGAATTGATACAGAATGCAGTTGTAGATCAAATTCTCTATGAACTGGGTAGCCCTGTTAGAATTGAAGCTATTGAGGGATTATCAGAAGGTGATGTAAAGTCATTGTTGATGGATATAACGATGGGCGGTTATAAGATTGCTGACCAAGGTGAGTATTTTGATGTGAAGCTTGATTATACGAAGCTTCATGATATGAGCAGAAATGTTCAAGGTCCTGCCCGGGATTACATTGAACTTCAGTATTATTCGGATTTGTTTTTTGAGCGACTTACAAGTCGAAGTCCTGTTAATATGGATGAGTTTGTAAGTATGATTATTCGTGCAGAAGATCACTTGGCACGTTGGCCGGAGTCGCCGTTTAAAGCTGAAATTAACGCCCTTTATAAAAATCAAACAATTATGTACTACCTAGGGAGTCTGGACTACGAAGTTTTTGATTTCAATTCAAATAGATTAAATCCGGAGCGCCTTGATTTGATGAAGAAACACATGCAGATGTATAGCGAGTCAGCCTTTGCGGAGCTTGGTATAAAATATTTATTGGCACTTGAATCGTATGACTATGCATACCATCCAGAGTATATTCAGCTTGTTGAAAACTACAAAAGATTTGGACTTCGTTCAAATTTGAAACTGGTTGAAAAAATGACAATGGATCATTCTAAAAGTGTTTTTCTACCTGAATTACAAGGACATGATAACTTAACCATTCAAGAAAGTATTAATGGTATTCTACGTGATGAAGTGACTGCTGCTAAAGCAGCTACGGGATTTGTAGATGATACTGAAGGTACGTTCTATTTCAACACGTATATTTATATGTCAAATGAGAGCATACTTAGTATGGAGTGTTTAGGCGCCCACAATATGAAAGACTGGACAAGAGATCAGTCTGTATCTTCAACGCTTACTTTTGATATTGCAACTGGTGAGCCATTAACATTAGATAGATTCTTAAATCAGGATGTGAATACAATCGATGGATGGTTGCTACCGGTCGTGAACAATGAAATAGAAAAGTATTTTGGATCAGAATTTTTATTTGATACGTTGGAAAATACTAAATTTGTAGTTTCTAAAGAATCTTTGCTGATTATTGGTGATGATTCAACGCATAGAGCTTATATTCCATTATGGAAATTAAATGAGTACGTGAAGTGGAAGACACTTATAGAGTAGGTAAATATCAGGGAGGGACTTTTATGCAAGATAAATTAGTCATCTTATGGACAAGTGGAGATCCGATCACTGCTGAGAAAATGGTTTTTATGTATGCAATTAACGCTATGAAAAGTGCTTGGTGGCATGAAATTACATTAGTAATTTGGGGTGCTTCAGCAACTTTAGCTGCAAAAGATGAAGTAATTCAGGATCATATCGTTGCTTTGATTGAAGAGGGTGCTGACGTCGTTGCTTGTAAGGCTTGTGCTGATAGTTTAGATGTAAGTGACGATTTAGAAGCTCTTGGTGTGACCGTGAAGTATATGGGTGAACCATTAACAGGTTACCTCAAATTGGACTATAAAATCCTGTCCGTATAAAAGGTAGGTCGAAAATAGAAGAAATCAGCTGAAACCCTTGCAATAATGGGGAATGTTCGCTACAATGTAATCGAACGTATGTTTGTTTGCGTCTGGAGGTGGACATTTTCAGTTTTAAAGGACACGCAATATTTGGCCTCGGGTGTGCATTTGTTGTTTCATATTTAACGGGGTTCGAACTGAGTGCATCTCACCTATCTGGAATATTGGTGGGCGTTATGCTTCCTGATATGGACCATCCACATTCAAAGATTAATTATAAGCTTTTAAAATTCAACAATCGCATTTGGAAAACTGTATTTTATGTGGTTATTGGGTTTCTTGCTCTTGCATATGGTCTGGAAAATGATCACGTCACCAGTGTTTTGGGTGTCGCGTTGATATGGACCGGTATATCTTCACACAGAACATTTACACATAGTTTTTTAGGCGGTGTACTCTATTCTGTCGCAATCTTTAAACTTGGTGGTGTGTGGAATGATATGTCCTTCCTTGTAGCGATTATGTTTGGGTATTGGAGTCATTTGGTGAGTGACAGTGCAACACCAGCAGGGGTTCACTGGATGTATCCTATGATGGAGTAATATTTATAAATATGGGTTTGTCAGCAGGCTCGTTATATTGAAAAAAAAAGACAGTGTCTGTTGACATTGTCTTTTTTAATGTCCACATTGTCCATTTTGTCCAAACGTGTACACTTGTGTCCGTTTTTGTCTTGACTGTAAAATCGAGCTATGTTAGTCTAGAGTCATAAGAGGGGATGATATCATGGAAGAGAAATTCTTCACAGTGGATGAAGCTGCTGAAAAGATTGGCGTTCACCCAAAGACGATTAGGAGATATATTTTTGGCGGAAAGCTAGAAGCACTAAAAGTTGGAGGCCAGTGGCGAATATACGGAGAGGCCATGGATAAATTTATGAAAACAGGCACACAGTGTAGCCACAGCAATGGTAGTGGTGGGCAAGTAAGCAGCGATGATTTCTGTGTATTTATGGATTCTGACTATTTTCAATCAGAAGATACTGTACAAATATGTACTATAGTGGACTATTTTGTAGAAGAGAAGAAAGAAGTCACACCTATGGTCAATGCGCTTATGGAAGTGATCAATAACCATGAAGAAGAGAATGGTTCATCTAGATTCAATTACGTTTACGACAACGTTGAGAAAAAAGCCAGATTCATATTTTGGGGCTGTCCAACACTCATTGAAAAGATGGTAGGAGCACTAAAGCCATTTGAGACGTGTCGGTAAAAGAAAAGATTATTAATGAGGTGAAATCATGCAGAGAAATGAGACCTATATAGTTGACGGTATGACCTGTGCGGCATGTTCCAGTGCAGTTGAACGAATTACAGGTAAAATGCAAGGTGTCAACGAAGTGAGTGTAAATCTAGCAACGGGGAAAATGAACATCCTATTTGATGAAACTGTTGTAACTAGGGAGTCGATTTTTCAAAAAATCGAAAAGGCGGGTTATCATCCCAAAGAGGATGTTCAAGTTAAAGAGGTTACTATTCCTGTTGATGGCATGACATGATCAGCATGTACAGCTGCCGTGGAACGGTCAGTAAAAAAACTGGATGGTGTTCAATCTGTAGTAGTCAACGGGGTGACAAATAAAGCGGTCATTGTCTATGACACGAAAGTGCTCCGGATCTCGCAGATAAAACAAGCTATAAAAAAAGCTGGATATACACCACTTGATGTTGAGCGAAATGCAACTTCAAAGACTGTTGATGATAATAATAAAGACGCCGATAACACATGGACTCGGTTTAAAATTGCAATAAGTTTTGTGATTCCACTACTATATATCGCAATGGGACACATGGTGGGGCTTCCAATTCCTGAAATTGTGAATCCGATGATGCACCCTATGAACTTTGCGGTTATTCAACTGGCACTGGTGATTCCTATTATGCTTGCAGGTTATAAATTCTACACGATGGGCTTTAAAACGCTGATTTCAGGTCATCCTAATATGGATTCTTTAATTGCAGTTGGAACAAGTGCAGCGGTCATATATGGACTTTTTGCAATCGTTCAAATTGGAATGGGACATTCAGAGTGGGTTATGGATTTATACTTTGAGACAGCGGGTACTATTATTGCTCTTATAATGCTTGGTAAGGCACTAGAGTCTCGTTCAAAGGGAAGAACATCTGAAGCTATTCAAAAGCTGATTGGAATGCAACCTAAAGAGGCCATTGTTCTTCATGGTAAAGAAGAAATTCGAATTCCGATTGAAGAAGTTGAGCCTGGTGATGTTGTTCTCGTTAAACCAGGAGATAGACTACCGGTAGATGGTGAAGTCGTTGAAGGCAGAAGCTCTGTTGATGAATCCATGCTTACTGGTGAGAGTTTACCTGTTGAGAAATCAGTAGGAGATTCTGTAGCTGCGGCAACTGTGAATAAAAACGGTATGCTTAAAGTTAAAACACTCGGCGTTGGTGAAGATACAGCACTTGCAAAGATTATTCATATGGTAGAACAAGCGCAAGGCTCCAAAGCACCAATTGCAAGACTTGCTGATATTATTTCGGGCTACTTTGTCCCTGTTGTAATAGGCATCGCATTGCTGTCAGCTGGAATTTGGTTAACGGTATCGGGTGATGTTAGTTTTGCACTCCGAATATTCATTTCAGTTCTTGTTATTGCATGTCCTTGTGCACTTGGACTAGCTACGCCAACAGCGATTATGGTTGGAACAGGCAAAGGCGCTGAAAATGGTGTTCTTATCAAAAGTGGAGTGGCTCTTGAGTCAGCCCATAAAATTGATGCAATTGTTTTTGATAAGACGGGTACAATCACAGAAGGAAAACCAAAACTTACAGACCTATTTGTTGTGGATGCATTTAATCAAGATCATATTCTACAGCTCGCAGCTTCTGCTGAGAAAGCCTCTGAGCATCCGCTTGGTGAAGCAATTGTTGAAGCGGCAGAGGAAAAAAATCTTGAAATGCTAGACGTAACTGACTTTGAAGCGAAACCAGGACATGGCATTATAACTCAAGTCGGGACATATAAAGTTGTCATAGGAAATGAAAAAATGATGTCTCAATTTGAAATGGACGGCGAAGTTTTAGATAAATCTCACGACCTAGCAAGCTCGGGAAAGACACCTATGTTCATTGCTGTTGATGGTACTCTTGCTGGTGTGATTGCGGTTGCTGATACAGTGAAGCCATCAAGTCTAGCAGCTGTTCAGCGACTTAAAGAGATGGGTGTTCAGGTTGCAATGATTACTGGAGATCATAAAAAAACAGCTCAGTCCATTGCAAAAGAAGTGGGAATCGATATGGTTTTATCAGAAGTATTACCTGCTGATAAAGCCAATGAAGTTAAAAAGTTACAGACAGAAGGCTTGCTTGTAGCAATGGTTGGTGACGGTATCAATGATGCGCCTGCATTAGCACAAGCTGATGTCGGAATAGCAATTGGCTCAGGTACAGACGTTGCAATGGAAAGTGCTGATGTTGTTCTGATGAAGAGTGATATTGAAGATGTTGTGACAGCAATAGAACTGAGTCGAGCGACAATAAGAAATATTAAGCAAAACTTGTTCTGGGCTTTCTTCTATAACTCAGCGGGAATTCCTCTCGCAGCAGGTGTGTTCTATGCCTTAGGTGGACCACTAATGAGTCCGATGTTTGCAGCGGCAGCGATGTCGTTTAGCTCAGTGTCGGTGGTAAGTAATGCATTACGACTTAAAGGCTTTAAGCCAAGTCGATTAAAATAACAAGATTATACCTGGATTATTCACGATAAACCCGTAGATAGTTTCCATGAATAATCCAGATCATAGACGTTCAAATGAGGAGTGGTTATTATGAAAAAAACAATTTATATTGATGGTATGAGCTGCAATCACTGTAAAATGCGTGTAGAAAGCACACTAAAGGAAATGCAAGGTGTTACGGAAGCTGTTGTAAACTTAGATGGCAAACTTGCTGAAGTTGAGCTTGCATCTGATGTTGATAATGCTGTAATCACTGAAGCTATTGACGACATTGGATTTGATGTTGTTAAAATCGAAGGGTAATTATATTGTTCCATTTCATTATCTAGTGGGGAGATGATTCAGTGAATATTCAAATCGATGAAGCGGTACTTGGGTTTATGGATGAGAAGGGTAAAGATGTTCTAACCTTACTCCTTCGTAGAAGTGGAGGAGGCTGATGCGGTGCTATAGAAGTTCCAGATGTGGAACAACGTGTGCCGGCGGCGCCCGATGAATACAAGCAATATAATGTAAGTGGAAAAACGGTCTATGTGCATAAACGCGTTAAGACTTTAAACTCAGGTCTTAGATTTAGACTACGAAAAGTGTTCTTTGTAAGAACCATTGTAGTTGATGGTTTGATGGAATAAAAAGTATAAAATATAAAAAAATTAAGAGCCGAGACTTGTTCCATTAGAGTCTCGGTTTTTATTATTGGGTCAAAAAGGTGAAATCTGGGTATATATTATAACGATTAGCGTGCTTCCTTAATTGAAGTTAATATTCTAGATTCGAATTACTAGTGTAATTCTGTGTATATAGTGAGGAGGGAACTGCATGAAGGGAAGAATCATACTGAAGCATGGAGATATCACAACAATGCACGTAGAT
>Ga0070725_10000468_pt1 | contig 28230 bp, 25 predicted proteins | sample tdDd002_FD_69781 | JGI IMG/M metagenome (GOLD analysis project Ga0070725, IMG submission 69781) | Marine sediment microbial communities from the Atlantic coast under amendment with organic carbon and nitrate - tdDd00.2 | ecosystem: Environmental > Aquatic > Marine > Coastal > Sediment | place... | reverse complement strand
GCAAAGGGCAGCGGGGCCTTTTCGCCATTGTGGAAACGATACATGTCAGGACGTGAAGTCATTCGACCCTCCTAGAAAAGAAAGGTCCCGGCGTTCAGGACGGTCAAGAGGCACATGACGTATGGTCACGCGGCGACGCCATCGCCATGCCCTTTGCCCACCTTGCCCATGCTGCACGATCTGGCAAGATAGTTTGCGACACCAAGACAGGAAAACCGACACCATGAGCAGTTCCCCGAAACCCGGCGCCCGCAATCTGATCACCGATGTCGCGGGGTTCCGCGTTGGCAACGCCCAGGATGACGGCGTAAAAACCGGCGCGACCGTGTTGCTGGCCGACGCGCCCTTTACCGCTGGCGTCCATGTGATGGGCGGCGCGCCAGGCACGCGTGAAACCGACCTGCTGGGGCCGGACAAAACGGTTGAACAAGTCGACGCGCTGGTGCTGTCCGGGGGATCGGCCTTTGGGCTGGACGCTGCCTCGGGTGTGGCGGACGCGTTGCGGGCGCAAGGGCGAGGGTTTGCCGTGGGGGATCAACTGGTGCCGATCGTGCCCGGAGCAATCCTGTTCGACCTGATCAACGGCGGCAACAAAGGCTGGTCCGAGAACCCCTATAAACGTCTGGGTACAAAGGCGCTGGCCCAGGCCGGGACCGATTTCGCCCTGGGTTCGGTCGGCGCAGGCACCGGGGCAACCACAGCGAATTTCAAAGGCGGATTGGGGTCCGCCTCGATCGTGCTGCCGTCCGGGCATACGGTCGGCGCACTGGTTGCGGTGAATGCGTTGGGATCTGCCACCGTGGGCCAAGGCCCCGAATTTTGGGCCGCTCCGTTCGAGCTGAACGCTGAATTTGGCGCGCAAGGCGTCGCGCAGCACTATGCCGAGACGCATATCCCACCGACCAAGCTGGCAGCCCATGCCAACACCACCATTGGGATCGTCGCAACGGATGCGGACCTGACACAGGCGCAGTGCACGCGGATGGCGACGGCTGCGCATGATGGCTATGCCCGCGCGCTGTTTCCTGCCCACACCCCGATGGACGGAGACCTGATCTTTGCGGCAACGACGGGTGCGAAACCATTGGGATTTGCCCCGGCGGACACGCTGTACCTGGGACACGCAGCGGCGACGGTCATGGCCCGTGCAATCGCGCGCGCCGTGTTCCACGCCAGTGCGGCGGCAGGGGATTCGCACCCCACCTGGGCACAGCAATACGGAAGCTAGGGCAAAAGGTGCGTCATCATCCGACTGCCTGATTGGCGCAGACCATCAATCACATCGAAATGATGTTTGCCGGGGTCAATGATGCACTCGCAGTCCCAAGCCTCGGCCAGGGCGGTGGCTTGTTCCAGAAAGACCGGGCGCTCTTCGGCACCGACCCAGACGGTTATCTTTATGCCAGGGCGAGGCGCCATAAGCGTGGGGCTTTCGGCCTCGGCGGCTGCCATGTCCAGCTTGAAATCCGCATTCATCGAGGTGCGCAACAGCGGACGCAAATCCCCGACCGGAGAGATCGACATCACGCGCTGCACCCGCGCGGCAACGGGTTCAGGCAACACACCCGGCACACACATCCGCGCCACCAGATGCCCACCCGCAGAATGCCCGGCCAGTACGATTGGCCCGGCCACCATATCGGCCACAACCGGGATCATATGCGCGATCTGCCGTGTAATATCGGCAATCCCAACCTGAGGGCACAGATCATAGGACGGCATCGCCACAGCCCAGCCTTTGGTCAGCGCGGCGGCGGCGAAACCAGACCAATAGGACTTGTCAAACCGCAGCCAATAGCCCCCGTGCACAAAGACCATCAGCCCCTGAACATCCCCCGCGGGCATAAACAAATCGAACCGTTGGCGGGGGCTGTCGCCATAGGGAATATCCAGCTGAGCCAGGCCCTGTTCTGCCAGACCTTCGCGCAGACCCGCAGCCTCGGCCGCCCACCGGGGTGGAAAATCATCTGCCCCCGGAATATGGGCCGCATTCGCATAGGCATCGTCCAGCGTGTCGTGGGTCATCTGCATCCTCGGGGGTTTGTTGATATGATCAAACTCTCTGGACAAGCCTAACGCCAACTGGTTTCCCTGTTCCAGAGAAAACCAAGAGGGGACAACAATGACCGAGACAACAACTGACCTGCGCTCTTTGCTCAAGGACCCTTCGCTGTTGGCCGAACAGGCCTTTGCGGGCGGAGAATGGATCTCTGGTGACAACGGCGCGACCTTTGCCGTGACCAACCCGGCACGCGGCGACGTGATCGCAAATGTCGCCGACCTGAGCCGCGCTCAGGTGGCCGACGCCATCGCGACAGCCAACACGGCCCAAAAAGACTGGGCCAGCTGGACCGGCAAAGAACGCGCCGCCGTGATGCGCCGCTGGTTCGACCTGATGATGGAAAACCAGGACGATCTGGCCACGATCCTGACCGCAGAACAGGGCAAACCGCTGGCCGAAGCCAAAGGTGAAATCGCCTATGGTGCCGCGTTCATTGAATTTTTCGGTGAAGAGGCCAAACGCATCTACGGCGAGACAATCCCGGGCCATCAGCGTGACAAACGCATCACCGTTCTAAAACAGCCTATCGGGGTTGCCGCCTCGATCACCCCGTGGAATTTCCCCAACGCGATGATCACCCGCAAAGCCGGCCCAGCGCTGGCGGCGGGCTGTGCCTTTGTTGCTCGCCCAGCAGCTGAAACGCCGCTGTCGGCCATCGTGCTGGCGGTTCTGGCCGAACGCGCGGGCATCCCCAAAGGCGTGTTTTCGGTTGTGACCTCGTCACGCTCCTCAGAAATCGGCAAAGAGTTCTGCGAAAACCCCATCGTGCGCAAACTGACCTTCACCGGATCGACCGAAGTGGGCCGCATCCTGCTGCGTCAGGCCGCAGATCAGGTGATGAAATGCTCGATGGAGCTGGGCGGCAACGCCCCCTTCATCGTGTTTGATGACGCCGATCTGGACGAGGCCGTCGCGGGCGCAATCCTGTGCAAATTCCGCAACAACGGTCAGACCTGTGTCTGCGCCAACCGGATCTACGTCCAAGAAGGCGTTTACGATGCTTTCGCCGCCAAGCTGAAAGAGGCCGTTGCCGCCATGACTGTTGGCGACGGCCTGGTCCCCGGCACCGATCTGGGGCCGCTGATCAACGCAGATGCCATCGTCAAGGTCCAGGAACATGTGGCCGACGCAACGGCCAAGGGCGCACAGGTCGTGCTGGGCGGCGGCGACCCCATCCAAGGGCCGGGGTATTTCCTGCCTCCGACCATCGTCACCGGCGCCACCCAGGACATGATGTTTGCCACGGATGAAACCTTTGGCCCGCTGGCGCCGCTGTTTGCCTTCAAGAACGAAGACGATGTCATCGCTATGGCCAATGACACGATCTTTGGGCTGGCGTCGTATTTCTATGCCAAGGATCTGAGCCGCGTTTACAAGGTTGCCGAGGCGCTGGAATACGGCATCGTCGGTATTAATACTGGCATCATTTCCACCGAAGTCGCCCCGTTTGGCGGCGTCAAGCAATCCGGGTTGGGACGCGAAGGCAGCCACCATGGAATAGAAGACTATCTGGAGATGAAATACCTCTGTATGGCCGTCTGATTTTCGACCTCAGGCCTCCGGCGGGTGTATCATCGCCTCGATCACCCGCTGGACCGCCGCGCGCCAAGCCGTCATGGTTTCCGGGGACAGAGAGCTTGACAGGGTCGCCTCTAGCGCGTCGATCAACGCGACCTCTCCGATCCGAAATTGGCTTTTCTTGATACCCAGACCTTTGTGCTGCCGGGCCAAGCGATTGATAATTGCATGCACCGACTCTTCGTCCAGGCTCACCTTGGCCATGGTGGTCAGCAGGGTTGCCAGCATTTCCTTCTGTCTGGACAAATCTGGTCCAAACATCGCGCGCATCTTTGGATCCGCCCGAAACACCCCTTCATAGAACCGCGATGCGATCTCTGCCTTGTGCTGGAAAACCAGCGGAAAGCTCTGTTTGATCAGATCAAGGTTCCGCTCATCCACAGTATTCTCCTACGAATTAGGCATCCCCCACGCAAAGCCCCAACAGATCCAGCGCGGATGCCGCGACCACGACACTGCACGAGAACTCTCACTCAAGCGTTAACACTGCTGCTGTTCCGTCAGATATTCGCAAACCCAAGATGGGGATCACCGTGCAGCCAACGCATGGCTCAGGACACGCCCCAACCGCACGATCCCCTCGTCTATCTGATCTTGCGTTGGGCTGGAGAAATTCAACCGCAGTGAATTCACGCCAGAACCATCAGCAAAAAACGCCCCGCCCGGAACAAAGGCGACCTGCTCGCGGCGCAGCGCTTGTTGCAACAGACGTGCCGCATCCCACCCCTTGGGCAGGGTCAGCCAGACGAACATGCCACCCTCGGGACGGGTCCAGTCTATGCCCTCGGGCATGTGCTGGTCCAACGCCGCCAACATCCGGTCCCGCCGGGCGCGATAAGACGCGCGCAGGGTCTCAAGATGGCTGTCAAAGTTGTCCTGCGCGACCTCGGCAATTGCCATTTGGTTCAGCGTCGGCGTGTGCAGATCCCCGGCTTGCTTTAGCAGGACCATTTGTTCAATCACCGGCTTGGCAGCGCAAACCCAGCCGATCCGCAGCCCCGGCGACAGCGTTTTCGAGAACGAACCAGAATATACCGTCCGGCAGGCATTGATATCGCCTGTGCGCTCAACCTCCAGCGCCAGGATGGGGGGAATGCTCGGCCCTTCGAAACGCAAGGACTGATAGGCCGCGTCCTCGATCACGGCGCAATCCAGCGCTTCGGTCATGTCCAGTACGTTTTCACGCTCGGCCCGCGTCAGCGTCACGCCTGTCGGGTTGGCAAAATCCACCGACAGATAGGCAAACTTGACCCGCCCTCCGCCCGCGGCTTCGGCATAGTCCGCGGCAGAGCGATTGCTGCCGGGATCGAGCCGGTCGAACCGCGGCTCGTAGGCCTTGAAGGCCCCAAGCGCACCCAGATAGGTGGGCCAACCGACCAGCGCAGTATCCCCGGGCGACAGGAACAGCTTCCCCAGATAGTCCAGCGCCTGCTGCGATCCACTGGTGATCAGGATGTTCTCGGGGGTACAGGGGATCCCCAGCCGGGCCATCTCGGCCGCAATCCATTCGCGCAAAGGCAGATAGCCCTCGCTGACTGAGTATTGCAGCGAAACAGCGTGGTTCCCGTTGCTCAGCGCATTGGTCATGGCAGCCTGGAACTTCTCGACCGGGAACAGCGCAGGATCCGGGATTCCACCCGCGAAAGAAATGATATTCGGCTGATCCAGCAGCTTGAGCAACTCGCGGATTTCCGAGGCTTTCATCCCAGAAATGCGACTGGCGAAAATATCTGACAAGTTCATGACCCGACTCCTGCAACTATGTTGCGCAACATCGGGGCAATTTGAATATATGTCAACATGCCTGACATAATTTGTGATCGACACGAAAAAGCCCGTCCTGCCAGACAGCAAGACGGGCCCGCATGATCAGATCGATCGCAAGGCCCGGATACCGGGCGTTGCGAAGGGTCGATTAGTTCACGGCCTTGGCATCCACCACATCCTGCGGAACAGGAGCACCGCTGGCGATCTGGATACGGCGCGGTTTCAGCGCCTCGGGCATTTCGCGTACCAGATCAATGTGCAACATCCCATCGGCATGGGTCGCGCCAGTCACGCGCACATGATCCGCCAGGGTAAACCGGCGCTCGAACGCGCGGGTGGCAATACCACGATGCAAATAGGATCGCTGACTGTCGTCCTCGGCCCTCTTGGCGGACACGATCAGCGCGTTTTCCTTGACTTCGACCGACAGATCGTTGCCAGAAAACCCGGCGACGGCGATCGAGATGCGATAGGCGTTCTCGTCTGTTTTTTCGATATTGTAGGGGGGGTAACTGTTCTGCGTGACGTCATTGGCAAAAGCGCGATCCATCAGATCGGCGACTTGGTCAAAACCAACAGTGGCACGGTATAGGGGTGCGAGATCAAAGCTGCGCATGGGTGATCCTCCATCATGAGCGATACCAGATTTATGCCTTCCCAGCGGGACAGGCAGGGCGTTCAGGAACCCGAATTCGGCGTCCCCGTACAGATCATCTGGGAATGGATTGACCCTGTTTCAAGACCTCAGGGTTTGACGAATTTCGCCCCGCCAACCGACCGCCCCGAGACCGAAGCCACACCCTTGATCCGTGGCATGAAATCCTGTGTCACGCCGACTCCGCTGGTCAATTGATTGCGCAACAGCTCCACCGCGCCATCCAACTGAGCACCCAGAGCGACCTGCTGACCGTCCAATTGCGCCTTTGCCGACACGACCGATACGATCCGCGCATGGCCGTTCTGAATATGGAACACCGGCGCCCCGGATGATCCGAAATTCACGTCACAACTCAGCACCAGAACACCCTTGCTGCGGTACATCACGCCGCATTCATCCTGAAGCGACGGCGCGGCAGCCCGGTCCGTGGCATAGGACACCACGCCAACGGTTTCGCCTTTGAGAACCTGACCACCCGTATCAAACGGCGTGACCGAGGTATTCTGAACCGGGCGCAGCAATTGCAACAAGGCCAAATCGTTGCGCACCTTATCCGACGTCGCTTTGCCATCATACCGATACGAGGGATGGATCACGACGCGGCGAACACGGCGATACGCCTCGGCCCGGCCATTCCGCAGACCGGCCAGAAATTCGATCTTGCCGAAATCCACACGCTGCTGGGTTTTCGCATCAAACAGGCAATGCGCCGCCGTCAGCACCAGATCGGGCGCAATCAAGGCACCTGTACAGAATCCCGCACCGCCCAACTCTAGCCGCCCGACGGCCTCCCAGCCGCGACTATCATCCATGGTGTCCAAACGGCGCAAAGCGGCATCCTCGGCCCAAGCCGTTGATACCGCTAGCCAAAACACTAAGGTGGTCAATAATCCGCGAAACATGCTGGCTCCGAAACCCAATATCTAGGGTCTGGTATATCCCGACGGTTTGGCGAAAATTGGGCAGATCAGCGTAAAATCGGCACCCCGTCATTGCGTTTCGCCTGCCCGTTCAACGCAGGCGGCACCGCCCCCCCTGTTGCCCAGTCCAGCAATTCGACCGTATGGACCACCGGCACCTCGGTTCCCGAGCCGATCTGCACCATGCAACCGATGTTGCCCGCCGCAATGATGTCGGGCTGAATTGCCTCCAACGTACGGACCTTGCGCGCCTTCAACTGCGATGAAATCTCGGGCTGCATCAGGTTATAGGTCCCCGCACTGCCGCAACACAGATGACTGTCGGCAGGCTCGGCCACTTTGAACCCGGCCCGTTTGAGCAGATCCTTGGGGAAGGTTTTCACCTTCTGACCGTGTTGCAATGAACAGGCCGCGTGATAGCCGACCGTCAGCTTCTGATCCGGGCCTTCGGGCAGGTCCAGCTGCATCAGCAACTCGGAGACATCCATGGCGATGCCCGACACGCGCGCAGCATCCTGCGCCAGTGGGTCATTGCGGAACATATGGCCATAATCCTTGACCGTAGTGCCACAGCCGCTGGTGTTGATCACGATCGCATCCAGCCCAGCATTGTCCATCTCGGACACCCAGGCGCGGATGTTTTTCGCGGCGGTGGCGTGAGATTCATCCTCGCGCCCCATATGATGCGTCAAAGCCCCGCAACATCCCGCGCCCTTGGCGATCACGACATCGCACCCCTGCCGTTTCAACAACCGGATAGTGGCATCATTGATATCCGTATTCAGCGCCTTCTGTGCACATCCGGTCATCAGCGCAACGCGCTTTTTCCGAGGACCCTCCGAGACAAAGGTCTGCGGATCATCGTTGCGGCTGACCGGTGGGATGCTCTTGGGGGCCATCTCCAGCATCGCCCTCAGCCGGGCATCTGGCATCAAAAACGCAAAGGGACGCCCGATCTTGGCCCCCAACAATGCCAAACGGAACCGTCCCGGATAGGGCAGAATACGCGACAGAATCCAACGCAGGGCCCGGTCACTAAAGGGGCGCTTATAGGTCTTCTCGATATAGGCGCGCGCGTGATCCACCAGATGCATGTAATGTACGCCGCTAGGGCATGTCGTCATACAAGCCAGACAGGACAGGCACCGATCTATATGTTTCACCGTCTTGGCATCGGGGATGCGTTCGTTTTCCAACATGTCCTTGATCAGGTAAATCCGGCCGCGCGGGCTATCCAGCTCATCGCCCAACACCTGATAGGTGGGGCAGGTCGCTGTGCAAAACCCGCAATGCACGCAGGACCGCAGGATTTCATTGGCCCGCTGGATGCCTGGGTCTTTCATCTGGTCGTCGGTAAATGTCGTTTGCATCAGCCCATCAGCCCCGGATTAAGAATGCCTTTGGGGTCAAACCTGTCCCGCAACCCCTTCGAGATCGCCGCCAAGGGGCCAGAGTCCGGCTGGAACACCGGCACCTGCGCCCGCAGGGAATCGCTGCCCCGGATCAATGTCGCGTGACCGCCCAAGGGCGCCAATTGCCGACGGATTTCTGCTGCTCCCGCGTCGCCCGTCTCGCCCACCAACAACCAGACCAGCCCGCCACCCCAATCATAAATTGCCCGATGCCGCAGCCCCTGCGCCTGCAAACCTGCACTCAGAACCGGCCCATCCGAGGGCTTCACGGACACGCGCCACACGGCGCCCGCGGCCTGCGCAAAGGGCATGACATCGCGCACCTCCTGCCACAGCGCCGCGCTTTCAGCCCCTTCGACAACATCGAACCCGGCCAAAGCCCCGGCCTGCAGCTGCGCCACACGATAGGCCACAGATCCGGATAACCCCTCAAGCCGCACCTGCGTCCGATCCTCCAGATACGCCGCACCACTGACATCAAAAGGCGACCCTAGGGCACGCCCCAAAAGACCCACGCCCGCAGTCGCGCTCAACCCGCGCCGGACAAGTGTCGCCTCGGCCTGCGGGATCGCCAGTACCTTAAAAGACAGCTCGGTCAGGACCCCCAAAGTCCCCCAGCTGCCCGCCATCAGCTTGACCAGGTCATAGCCGGTCACGTTCTTCATCACGCGCCCGCCGTTTTTCAGCACTTGGCCCATGCCATCGACAAAACGAACCCCCAAAAGAAAATCCCGACACGCGCCAACCTGCACCCGGCGCGACCCGCTGACGTTCCCGGCCACCAGCCCGCCCATCGTCGGCTGCCCTTCCGTCCCCAGCAATGCACGATGATCCATTGGCTCAAACGGTAGCCGCTGCCCCTCAGCCGCCAAGACCTTTTCAACCTCGGCCACGGACGTCCCCGCCTTCACCACCAAGGTCAAAGCACCGGGCTCATGCAGCACCACACCGGACACTCCGGACATCTCCAGCCGGTCCCCCGCCAGGGGCGCTCCAATCGGTCGCGTTCCCCCGCCACGGATCACCAAGGGCGCCTGCGCCCCCACCACCATCTCGGCCAGTTCAGCCTCTGTCTCAGGTCTCATCACATTCATCTTGCTCTAAATACTCCGGGGGTCCGGGGGCAGCGCCCCCGGCGGTCAATACTCTTCAGGCCGCCCGTCGTTGGCGCGAAGCCTCCAACGGAAACACCTTGGCAGAGTTCAACAACCATTGCGGGTCAAACACATCCTTGACCGCCATCTGGATTTCCAGATCCTGCGGTTCGTACTGATCAACCATGAGATCACGTTTCTCGATCCCCACACCATGTTCGCCGGTCAGGCACCCGCCCACCTCTACGCAGAGCCGTAGGATATCGGCACCAAAGGCCTCGCACAGCTCCAGGTCTCCGGGCTTGTTTGCATCGAACAGGATCAGCGGATGCATGTTCCCATCGCCGGCATGGAACACGTTGCCCACGTCCAGCCCGTATTCCTTGGACATCTCCCCGATCCGGCGCAGCACATACGGCAGCCGAGACACCGGGATCGTCCCATCCAGACACATGTAGTCATTGATCTGGCCCATCGCGCCAAAGGCCGATTTGCGACCCAGCCAGATTTTCGCACTTTCCTCGGCGCTGGTGCTTTCGCGCAGCTCGACCGGGTTGTGCCGACGTGCGATCTCCAGGATCACGCCCAGTTGCTCTGCGATTTCACCTTCAGAGCCTTCGACTTCGACAATCAGCAGCGCCTCGCAATCGGGATACCCCGCGCCGGCAAATGCCTCGGTAGCACGGATACAGGGGCGGTCCATGAATTCGATCGCGACGGGAAGGACCCCCGCCTTGATGATGTCGCTGACGCATTCCCCTGCGACCTCGTTACTGTCGAAGCCCATCAACACGGGCCGCGCGCCTTCGGGTTTGCGCAAAATCCGCAGGGTTGCTTCGGTCACGACGCCCAGCTGGCCCTCGGATCCGCAGATCACGCCCAACAGGTCCAGCCCCCCCGCGTCCAGATGCGCACCGCCGATTTCGACCACCGATCCATCCATCATCACCATAGTGACGCCCAGCAGGTTGTTCGTCGTCACCCCGTATTTCAGGCAATGTGCCCCGCCCGAGTTCATCGCAATATTCCCGGCAATCGCACAGGCCAGCTGTGACGAGGGGTCCGGCGCATAAAAGAAGTCGTCTTGCTCGACCGCGCCGGTAACACTCAGGTTTGTGCGCCCGGTCTGCACACGGACGAAACGGTTCTCATAGTCGGTTTCCAGCACGGCATTCATCCGCGCCACACCCAGAATCACGCAATCGGCCGTGGGCAATGCGCCCCCCGCCAGCGAGGTCCCCGCCCCACGCGGCACCACCGGCACGCCCATTTCGTGACAAATCCGCAGTACGTCGGCCACCTCGGCAGTGGTCGAGGGCAGCACCGCACAAAGCGGCGGGCACTTATAGGCGGTCAGCGCATCGCATTCATAGGCGCGCGTTTCGACCTCTTCATGGATCACCGCATCCACAGGCAACACCTGGAGCAGTCGACTGACCAATTTTGGCTTTTGGGCCAGCACCCGAGGGTCTGGTATCGGCATTTCCATGGGAGCCTCCTAGAATTGGTAAAATAATATAACCAAAAAGGCGCGCTGCGCAATTCTTTTCGCAAACTGGGGCTGCGGCATCTTGCGCTCGGCCCGGATCAGGGGTCACTTAGAGCACATGGAATGGGTCAAAATCATACATATTCTCTGCGTGATGGGCTGGATGACCAGCATCTTTGCAGTGCCGCGCGCGATCATTTTCTGGAAACGAGAGTATGATCGACTGGGTGAATTCGGGCCGCTGGGCGACCTGACAATCAGGTTGTATCGGTTCTCGGCGGGGCTGGCTGTCATTGCGATTGCCACAGGCCTGTGGCTGGCAATTGACTTGGGCTGGCCTGCCTGGGTGCATCTGAAACTGGCCCTCGTGGCGGCGCTGGCCGCGCATTACCTGTGGACGGGACGTCTGGTGATCCGGGCCAAACGCGGCCAATTCGACGAATCCGAAATGTTCCTGCGCATCTTTAACGAAGTCAGCGTCTTCGGGGCTATTGCCATTCTGTGGACCGTCGTCGTCAAGCCGTTCTGACCATGGATTGGGCTCAGCGCATCTCTTTGTTCACGCCTTTGGATTTGGCCGCGCTGACAGTGCTGTTCCTCGCGTGGTTCAGCATCGGCTGGATGATCGAGCATCCCCAGTCCAGCCGCCCTTCGGTGTCGCGGCTAATGGCGGATTATCGCCGCGAATGGATGCGCCAGATGGTGACGCGGCAACCGCGTATTTTTGATGCGCAGACCCTGACCACCCTGCGGCAGGGGACGTCGTTCTTTGCCTCGGCAGCGATGCTGGCGATCGGGGGGTTGCTGGCCGGAATCGGAAACGCCGAGCAATTGGTCGGCCTGGCCGAAGATCTGTCGATTTCACGCGACCCGAAATTCGTGTGGGAGGTCAAACTGCTGGTCACGATGTTTTTCCTGACCAATGCATTCCTGAAATTCGTGTGGTCGCACCGGCTGTTCGGCTATTGTGCAGTCCTGATGGGCGCTGTGCCGAACGACCCAAACGATCCAGTCGCATTGCCGCGAGCCGAAAAATCCAGCGAAATAAATATCACTGCGGCGCGCAGCTATAATCAGGGTCTAAGATCTGTCTATTTCGCCTTGGGATCGACGGCATGGTTGTTGGGGCCGCTCCCGCTTCTGGCGGCGGCGTTGCTTACGTTTGCCGTGCTTTGGCGTCGCGAGTTTGCATCGAGATCACGGTCCGTCCTGTTAGGAATGTCAGATGGCATGGGTTACACGCGAACGTCAGCGGACAAGTAATTTACATGGTGCTAGGGTGGCATCATGATACGTATATTGTCCTTATTTCTAGCCCTGAGCGCCAGCGTCGCCCGCGCCGATTCCCCCTTTGTTGAAAATGTCGAAGCCAAGCGCGTCGACATGGGCTGGCGGATTAGCGTCACGCTTTTGCATCCGGACGCCGGATGGGATCACTATGCCAACGGATGGGAAATTCTGGATACCGCGGGGCATCGTTTGGGCTATCGCGAATTGATGCACCCGCATGACCACGAGCAGCCCTTTACACGGTCGCTGTCCAACGTGATGCTCCCCGATGGAACGCGCGAGGTGTTTATCCGCGCGCGCTGTTCTGACGACGGATGGGCGCACGCCCTGACCAAGCTACAGCTACAGCCCTGATCATCAGCGCCGTCCCTCGCGCAGCCATCCGATCAACGTCAACCCCAACACCACGATCATCACCAGCCAGGCCGGTAGCAACGGCACCTGCGTTACAGCCAATGTTTCATAGGCGTTGCGCGGGGTCAGGCCAATCCAGCCACGCCCTGCTGCCGGGCGCCCCGGTCGGACGTCGCGCAACACCGGCGACCCGTTGCTTAGCCGCAGCACACCGCCCCGCAGCGCATCTGTCACAGGCTCCATCACCGTATCCGTCGCAATGGTTGCCTCGAACTCCTTGGGGGCAGACGGGCCAAGACCGATCACTGTCTCCTTCTCGCCATTTGCCAGACGGTACAGACCGATCTCGGGGCCGGTGTAGTCTGCCTCGAAACGACCAGGAGAGGTTTCCGTCAATGGCAGAACCTGGCTTTCGCCCGAGGGGGTCGTCACCGTCACGCCGCCCACCTCGGATGTCAGGGAACGGCGGATGATTTTCATCGTTTGACCGACGGGTTCAGCCCACAGGGCCTCTTCTTCCAGCTCGGGTTCTTTCATCATCCAATGCGCCAGACGGCGCAGAAGCTCCAGCTGCGGGCCTCCGCCCTCGAATCCACGCGCCCACAGCCAAGCCTGATCCGAGGCCAGCAACGCAACGCGCCCTTCGCCCACACGATCCAGCACCAATAGGGGTTTGTCCTCGATCCCCGACATAACGACAGTTCCAGCACTAGGTTCAACCTCTATCTGGCGCAGCCAACGGCCCCAATCGCCCGGTCCTTCGGGGGCAAGCCCTGCCGTAACGGGATGGCGCTGCCCCAGATCCGTTACCGTTGGCACGTAGCCCTGTTCGATCACCCGCGCCGAAGGGCTGGCGGGCAGAATCCCAGACAATGGCGACCGATAGAGAGAGTCTGCGCTGGCGAAATCCGGGCCGGCAGCGACCAGCACCGCGCCCCCCTTATCGACATAGTTACGGACATTTTCCAAATAGATGGACGGCAGAATCCCGCGTCGTTTGTAGCGATCAAATATGATCAGATCGAAATCGTCGATCTTTTCCAGAAACAGCTCGCGCGTGGGGAAAGCGATCAGTGACAGTTCGGCCACGGGGACGCCATCCTGTTTTTCGGGCGGGCGCAGAATCGTGAAATGCACCAGATCAACCGAGCTATCAGATTTCAGCAGGTTGCGCCACGTCCGCCCACCGGGATGCGGCTCGCCGCTGACCAGCAACACACGCAGCCTGTCGCGCACGCCATTGATCTGCACGATGGCGCTATTGTTGCGGTCGGTCAGTTCGCCATCGGCCATGGGCAGGGCAAAACGGATGACGTTCATCCCGCCGTGTTCCAGTGTCAGGGGCAGCTCGATCGGGCGGTCGATGGGCACAGTGAAGGGGCCCATTTCCTGCCCATCGACGGACACGTTCATCAACGTCTGAGCGACCGCAGGCGCGGCGCCCATGTCCTCGATCCGCAGACGCAAGGTGATGGGTTCACCCAGAATGGCAAAGGCCGGGGCATTTTCCACGATCAGACGGCGATCCCAATCCTGGGGCTGCCCCGACAGCAGCACATGCATCGGCGCGGGGAGGTCCGGGGCGCGGTCGACATCGTGCACCTGCCCATCGGTCAGCGCGATGATGCCCGCGATGCGCCCGTTGGGTTCTTCGGCCAGCGTCTCGGCCAGTTTGCTCATCAGCAGCGTGCCGGAATCGTCCGGCCCGTCGCCCAGTTCGATCCGGCGAATTTCGGTACCGGGTCGTGCGCGCAGGCGGGCCTCTATTGACGCGGCGGCGGCGGCGACCTGCGCAGGCCGATCCGCAAGCTGCTGGCTGGCCGATCCGTCGACCATCAACAACACGATATCCGACAGGGTACCGCGTTCTTCGGTGCGCAAGGACGGGCCCGACAAGGCCGCCAGAACAACAACCCCCGCCAGCCCACGCCAGGCCCAGCCGGCCAGGCCCCGCCATAGCGCCAGAACGACGGTGATGGCCACCAGAACAGCCAGAGCACCCCACGCGGCCCACGGCAAAAGCGGATCAAATATAACCGAACTCATTGTCCCAACCTGTCCAGCAAGGCAGGCACGTGGACCTGATCGGATTTGTAGTTCCCGGTCAGCACATGCATCACCAGATTGACACCAAAGCGGAACGCCAGTTCGCGCTGCCTTTCGCCTGCATAGCCGCGCCCAACGGGATACAGGGCATTGCCCCGTTTATCCGTGGCCCAGGCCGCAGCCCAGTCATTGCCGCCAATCACCACCGGAGTCACCCCGTCATTGAGATTGCGGAACGGCATGCCCTCGACCTTTTCGACACCGGGGGGCGCTGCCTCGACCCAGACATCGCGGCTGTTGAACCGACCGGGGAAATCTTGCAGCAGATAGAACGCTCGCGTGACAACATGATCGGCGGGGACAGGCTCTAGCGGCGGAATGTCCAGCGGCGCGGCCAGGTCCCGCAGCTTGCGCCCATTCGGGCTTGAGGACCCGAACCGTGCAATATCAGCGTCGCGCGTATCAAACAGGATCATGCCGCCAGATCTCAGATAGCGGTTCAGCTTGGCATAGGCCTCGTCCGAGGGCAGGGGTTGCGCGGCCGTGATCGGCCAATAGATCAGCGGAAAAAAAGCCAGATCATCGGTCTCAAGATCTAAGCCGATGGGAAGCGCCGGTTCAACCGAAGTGCGGAAAAACAGCACATCAGACAGGCCCAGCATTCCAGCATCCGAGATTTCATCCTGTCGTGCATCACCAGTCAGAATATAAGCCAGGACAACCTCGGTGGTGGCGGAAACGGCACGGGCATCATCTGCGCGCCCCTGCTGCGGCATCAGTGCCACCGCCACCAATAACGTCGCCGCGCGCGCGCCGATCAGCCGACCGGACAATGCCAAAGAGGCCAACACGTCCGCCAGCAACAGCAGGATCGCGGCGGCCAACAAATACCCGCCCAGCGGGGTTTCATCCGGGCGCGCCATACCCGTCACCGGAATGCGATCCGGCCAGTTAAACGCACGCAGCGTCCGATCAGACGGCATGACATTCAGTGCAATGCGGCGGTCTTCGTTCTGATAGATGCCGGGCCGCAATTCGGGACCCGGCACGCCCGCCCCCAACAGGGGCCCCGCGACTCCTGGCAGGTTTCCTGCATCGTCAGTGCGGCCAAACCCGTCCATCACAGACAGGGGCTTCCATACGGTTCCATCCAGATCCCCGGTGGTCATGGATTCCACCCCCGAAGAAATCGACAGACGCTCAAGCATTTGGACAAACAGGCCAGACAGCGGCAAGCTGCTCCATTCGGCATTGGCCGAGACATGGAACAGCACCACCTGCCCCTGCCCAATCGGCTTGCGGGTGACAAGCGGGGTCCCGTCGCTAAGCTGTGCAATCACGCGGCTGGCCAATGCGGGGTCGGGCTGTGCCATCACCTGCGCGCTGACCTGCACATCAGCTGGAATGGGCAGCCCGTAAAACGGGCTATCCTCGGCGAATGGCGCCAATGTCTTGGGTTGCCCCCAGCTCATCGCGCCCCCGACCGAGCGCCCACCGGACCGCAAGCGCACAGGCATCAATGGGTCCTCTTCGGCGCGGCTGACTTCGCTGGCGGCAAGCCGCGGGCCAGCGTATCGGACCAGCAAACCACCCTTGTCCACCCAATCCAAAACAGTCTCTTGTTCGGCCTCCGCCAGAGTGGCGACATCCGCCAGAATAATCACGTCCGGGTTGGCTGGGATCACGTCCAACAGCGAACCAGTCAGCAGATCCGAAGAAGGTGTCAACGCCTGCGTGAGGTAATGCAGCGGGGCCAGCAACTCCAACCCTTCGCGGTCATCGCGCCCGGCGATCAGAGCCACCTCGCGACGACGCAAGCTATCGTCAGTCAACACAATTGCACCAGCCGAGCGCACCGTTTGCAGCTCAAAACGGGTAATCCGGGCACGCAGCTCGGCTGGAAGGCTCAGGGTGCCGGAGGCCTCGGTCGTGCCGGGGTCAAATGTCATGGGCAACTGGGCCAGGACACGCTGCACACCGTTGGGATCACGCCCGTGCACCAGTACTGTCAGCTCGCGCGGGCCACCAGGAACAGAACGCGTCACCGTCAGTTCGACCCCATCATCCACGACTTTGGCGGGACGCAGGGCGATCACGGCGCGACCGCTTTCGAAAACGCTGACGTCCCCACGATCCTCAAGCGTCGCCAAGATGTCTGCCTGCCCGTCCCATGCCACCCCATCCGACAACCAATAGGTTTCGAACGGGCCCTCGCCCAGCGCATCAATCGCGCGATCAGCCAGACCCAGGGACGGCTCCCACGGAAGCGGAACCATGCCGGTCAGTCGCCCGCGCCAGGTTTCGGCCGTTTGAAACAGAAGCGGCTGTGGATCCGTCAACCGCAGCATCGCTACTGGGCGACCGTTGCGCCGTGCCTCGGCCAGAAGTTGCGCGGCCTGATCATGGCGCGCGGCCCAATCCTGTGCGCCGGTCCAGCCGCCATCCATCACGATCAACAAAGGCCCTTGCCCCGCTTCGCGGTCGGTCTCGGGATTCAGGATGGGGCCGGCCAACCCGACAATCACCGCCGCAGCCGCCAGCATTCTAAGCAATAACAACCACCAAGGCGTGCGGTCCGTAACCGTATCGCTGTCCTTCAGACCCAGCAATAGCGCGACACCGGGAAATTTCCGGCGGATCGGCGCAGGCGGCACTGCGCGCAGGACCAGCCACAGCACCGGCAGCAACGCCAATGCCCACAGCAACCACGGCAGGGAAAACCCGACAGGCCCCAGCATCATGCGGTCCCCCGGTTCAGTGCTTGCCACAGCCACAACAGCGCAGCTTGGGCGCTGTCATTGGTATGGTGGACATGGAATTGCCACCCCGTCGCGCGACACAGGCTGTTCAGCTCGTCTTTGCGGGCGGCCAACCGTTGCAGATACCGATCGCGCAGATCACCCGCCTTGAGGGTCTCGTGCAGAACGGATCCTCCGACGCTTTGAAAAATCGTGCGGCCCGTGAAAGGAAAGGCCTCTTCACTTGGGTCCAGGACCTGTAAAAGGATGCCGCGCACGCCCCGGTCGGCGGCCTTCGTCAAAGCGGCGCGCACTGGGGTCAGATCTGCCATGAAGTCCGACACAAACAACGCACGCGCATGAGGCAGCATCGCCCGAGCCTCGGGTTCAGCATAGTCTTCGGGGGCATCAATCGAAAAAAATTCAGCCAGGCGCAGGATTTGATTGTTGCCCCGACGCGGCGGCAGATTGGTGCCGGTCAGCCCGACGCGTTCGCCCCCGCGCACCAGAAGGATCGCAATCGCCAAAGCCAGGAGCCGGGCGCGATCCGCCTTTTGTGGCAGATCCTTACCTGACGCAAACCGCATCGAGGCCGCCTGGTCCACCCACAGCATCACGCTTTGCGCGATCTGCCATTCACGTTCACGCACATATTGGGCATCCCCCCGCGCCGAACGGCGCCAGTCGATCATGCGGCGGCTATCGCCGGCCTGAACCGGGCGATATTGCCAGAAATCATCGCCCAATCCTGCGCGGCGGCGGCCGTGCTCGCCCAACAGCACGGTACCTGCCAGATGCTCGGCCCGTGCCAATAGAGGCGGCAGGCGCGCGGCCTGATCCTCGGACCTTGCGCGCAGATGGGCGGGGCTGTTCACGCGGCCACCTCGATTCGCGTGACGCGGGCGGCGGTGGTCTGAATCAGATCGGCCAAGCTGTCTCCGCGTGCACGGGCGGCAAAGTTCAGCGCCATCCGGTGAGAGAGAACGGGGCGCGCCATCACCATCACATCCTCGATCGAGGGAGCAAGCCGCCCTTGCAGCATCGCCCGCGCCCGCACGGTCAACATCAAGGCCTGCGCAGCCCGCGGTCCGGGCCCCCAGGCCACTGTCTGCTTCACCCGCTCGTCGGCGCTGGCGTCATCAGGGCGGAAGGCGCGCACCAAATCCAGGATCGCTTCGACGACGCTATCGCCAACGGGCATCCGGCGCAGCAACTCTTGTGCTTCCAGAAGCTCAGCAGCGGTGAACACCTCATGCGCCTCGTCCTCGGACACGCCGGTGGTGGCCAACAGGATGTCGCGTTCTGTCTGGCGATCAGGATAGGTCACGTCGATCTGTACCAAAAACCGGTCCAGCTGAGCCTCGGGCAGCGGATAGGTGCCTTCCTGCTCAATCGGGTTCTGGGTGGCCAGAACGTGGAACGGCGTGCCCAACACACGGTCCTCGCCGGCCACGGTGATATGTTTTTCCTGCATCGCCTGCAAAAGCGCCGATTGCGTCCGTGGGCTGGCGCGGTTGATCTCGTCCGCCATCAAAAGCTGGCAAAACACCGGGCCGGGAACGAATCGAAACTGACGTTTGCCATCGTCATCCGTATCCAGAACCTCTGACCCCAGAATGTCGGCAGGCATCAGGTCCGGCGTGAACTGGATACGGGTGCCATTCAGCCCCATCACCGTGCTCAGCGTGTCCACCAGACGGGTTTTCCCCAGTCCAGGAAGGCCGATCAGCAGCCCATGACCGCCGCACAACAGTGCCGACAGGGTCAAATCCACCACCTGCTCTTGACCGATAAACCTGCGGGTGATCGAAGCTTTGGCCTCGGCCAGCTTCTCTTCAACACTCTCGATCCGGGAAACCAGATCGTCCTGATCGGTCATGGTCAAACTCCTGCGCAAACACTATCTTTAAACCCGAGTGTATCGCGCATAGCGGAAATGGCAAAAACAATGAGCGAACAAATGATCGTGAAACCATCGGCAAATAGTCTTGTTGCTTCGGCAAAAGCAGCCACCAAAGGCAAGGGCCTGCCCCCTGTCCACCTGTGGAACCCGCCGTTCTGTGGCGATCTGGATATCCGGATCGCACGCGATGGCACTTGGTTTTATCTGGGCACTCCGATCGGACGGCCCGAACTGGTCAGGCTGTTCTCGACAATTCTACGCAAAGACGACGACCAGTATTTCCTGGTCACACCGGTGGAGAAAGTCGGCATCACAGTCGAAGACGCGCCTTTTGTGGCGGTGGACTTTGATGTTGCAGGCGAGGGGCGGGCGCAAACCCTGACCTTCCATACCAATGTGGGCGATGCAACCACGGCCGGCCCTGATGCCCCCATCCGCGTGATCCGTGATCCTGATACCGGCGAACCCTCTCCCTATGTGCTGGTCCGCAGCAATCTCGAGGCCCTGATCGACCGCAAAAGCTTCTACCGCCTGGTCGATCTGGGCGCCCATCACAACGTTGATGGCACCTCCTGGTTCGGCCTTTGGTCGGGCGACCACTTCTTCCCCATCATTCCTTCAGCCGAGCTGCCCTGACCCCGCGCGCCCCATTGTCCCCCGAGGGCAACGGGGTGGGAGGGCGGGAGTTGCCCGAGGGGGACAATTCCCGAGACCAAGCATGCCCAACTTCGCCGCCAACCTCACACTGCTTTTCACCGAACACCCTCTCCTGGACAGGTTCGATGCCGCACGCCGCGCGGGGTTTCACGCGGCCGAATTGCTGATCCCCTATGACGCCCCCGCCGAGGAGCTTGCCAAAGCCCGCATAGACAGCGGCCTTCATATGGCTTCGATCAATACACCCGCTCCCGATTGGGCCGCAGGCCAGCGCGGCCTCGCAGCCTTGCCAGGCCAGGAATACGACTTCCGCAACAGTATTGAGACCGCGCAGCACTACGCCGCATACCTGAATCCCGATCATATCCATGTCATGGCCGGGCTGGCCCAGGGCCCAAAGGCCCGGCAAACCTACCTGAAAAATCTTGCCTGGGCCGCAGACCACGCCCCAGATCACTCTCTTCTGATCGAACCGATCAACGCCCATGACATGCCCGGCTATTTCCTCAACGACTTCGATCAGGCCGCTGCGATCCTCGACCAGATCAACGCTCCCAATCTGGCCCTGCAATTCGACGCATACCACGCACAAAAAATCACTGGCGACATGCCCGCGACATGGGCCAAACATGGCCACCGCGCGCGTCACATCCAGGTCGCCAGCGCCGAAGGAAGACACGAGCCCAACAGCGGCATCATCGACTATCCTGCGTTCTTTGCCCAACTGGACGCGCAGGGCTATGTCGGCCACGTCAGTGGTGAATACTTTCCCACGGCCAAAACGCAGGATGGGCTGGACTGGATAAAATCCATTTCTCCTGAACGCTCCTGACAGGATGCTGTCAGCAGCCCTGTGTCATACGCGACCCATCAAACAAGCTGATGGAGCAGAACATGACCTTTACCCCACCCAACGCCGTCGTCTGGACTGAAATCCGGGTATCCAACCTAGAGAAAGCCGCCGCCTTCTACGCTGATGTCCTGCAAAGCGACATTGCAATCACCACCGAAATGGGGCCGCAACCCATGGCGGTTTTCGGCTATCAGGGCGATCCCGGTATCTCGGGTCACCTGATCGAGGGCACCCCCGCCGCCTCTGGCACCGGAAATATCATCCATCTGGCCATTCCCGACACGCTGGCCGAAACCCGTGCGCGCCTGACAGCGGCGGGCGGTACAATTCTCAGCCCGGACATTGATATTCCGCCCGGCGCGTATTTCTATGCCGAGGACCCCGATGGAAACACGATCGGGCTGTTCCAATACAAGGACTAAGCCATGCGCCGCGCCGACCGCCTGTTTCAGATCGTTCAGTATCTCAGGGGCGGTCGGCTGCTGACAGCCGCGCAACTGGCCGACCGGCTGGAGGTCACGACCCGCACGATCTATCGCGACATCGCCGACCTGATCGGGTCTGGCGTGCCCATCGACGGCGAGGCTGGCGTCGGCTATCTGATGCGCGACGGCTATGACCTGCCGCCGCTGATGTTTACCCAAGACGAAATTGTGGCTCTTGTGGCCGGGGCGCGGATGATCCGCGCCTGGGGTGGCGCCAACATGGCCGCCGCCGCCGAAGAGGCCCTGGTCAAGATCAACGCGGTCCTGCCAGATGCCGCCCGTACCCGTGCGGACGAGGTCCACGTCCACGCGTTCCACACATCCGAAATGACAGACAATCTGCGCGCACGGCTGGATCAGATTGAACGCGCCACCAACGGGCATATCAGCCTGGATCTGATCTATCTGGACCTGTCCGACCGAACCAGCACACGCCGCATCCGGCCATTGGGCGCCTGGTATTGGGGAAAGGTCTGGACCCTAACGGGCTGGTGCGAACTGCGCCAGGATTTCCGGTCATTCCGGTTGGACCGGATCACCGATCTGACAGAGGGACCGCGCTTCAAACCCCAGCCAGGGCAAACGCTGCGGGATTTCTATGCCAGTCGCAAAAGCGAAGGGCGCTTCCCTTCTGGTTCAGACCGCGAACCGCATTCTACCCGTTAAGATCAGTGTTCCGCACCAGACCCTCTTGCGCGGTCGAGGCGACAAGCCGCCCGTCCTGCGTAAATATCTGTCCCCGGTTGAACCCACGGGCGCCACCGGCCCAAGGGCTGTCCATCACATAGAGCAGCCACTCGTCCATGCGAAAATCGTCGTGGAACCAGACGGCGTGATCCAGGCTGGCAAATTGCATATCGGGATCCGTAAAGGTCTTGCCAAAGGGCAACATACAAGTCGTCAGCAGCCCATAGTCAGAGGTATAGGCCAACGCCGCGCGATGCATCGCCGGATCGTCGCCCAGGCTACTGGTCGCGCGCATCCACATCGCATGTTCTGGCGCTCGCTCTTCGCGCGAAAATGGCGGGCGCAGCCCCACGGGGCGGATCTCGATCGGGCGCGGAGAGCGCAACCAGGTCAGGAAATCCGCAGGCAATTGTTCGGCCATGTCCTCGCCGATTTGTTCATCCGTTTTCAATGCGTCCGGGCCTGGCACATCCGGCATTCCGTACTGGTGTTCCAGCCCTGGTTCATCCCCATGAAACGAGGCCGCAAGGTTCAGAATCGGCTTGCCCGCCTGCACAGCAATCACGCGGCGCGTGGCAAAGCTGCGACCGTCCCGATCACGTTCAACCTGATACAATACCGGCTGCGTGGCGTCCCCCGGACGCATGAAATATGCATGAAGAGAATGCACAGGACGATCCGCACCAACGGTGCGAATGGCGGACATCAAGGCCTGTCCGATCACCTGCCCGCCAAACGAACGCCCCCGCCCCTGAGGCGTGGCAATCCCGCGAAAATAATTCTGCTCAACCTGCTCGACATCCAAAACTTCGTGCAGCCATTGGCCCATTTTCTGATCGCCCGTCATACCGGCCCCTGTTCTCGTCTGTATTCTGTAGGGCCCTAATCAGGGCCAATTTCACCCGAAGTGCAAGGTGTTTCGCGGCATTGCAGCACGCATTTAGTGACCAACGACCTGCGCATCGGGGCAAATTGCACCGGGCTCTTCCAGTTCCAGAACCGAATGGGCAATCCCGAAATGTTCCCGCAAATGGGCCTTGATCTGTTGTTTGACCCGTTCGGCCCCGACGGACCCATCCAGCACCACATGGGATTCGAGCGCAGTTTCATGTTCCTGCATGTGCCACAGGTGGACATGGTGCACGCTGTCGACACCATCCATGGCGCGAAGGGCCGTCAAAACGTCCTCTAGGTCGGTGTCTTCGGGGGTGCCCAGCATCAGGATACGGATCACCGGCATGATCCCTTGCCACGAATGCCACAGGATATAGCCCGATATCAGCAGCGTCACGATCGGGTCCACCAACCGCCAGTCATACAACAGGATCAGCGCGCCCCCTACAATCACAGCAACAGACCCCAAGGCATCTGCCACATTGTGCAGGAACGCCGCGCGCATGTTGGCGCTGTCCTTGCTAAGGCGCATCACCAACAGCGCCGTAATCGTATCGATCACCAAGGCAACACCAGCAACGACGACAACAATCCAGCCCTCGACCTCGGCCGGATTGAACAGGCGTTGAATGCCCTCGGACGCCAGATAGAAGGCAACCACAATCAAAGTGGTATAGTTAATCAACGCGGCGACCACCTCGGCCCGACCGTAGCCAAAAGTCATACGCGCATCTGCGGGGCGCTTTCCGACGCGGCGCGCAAAGAACGCGATGACCAGCGACAAAGCGTCAGACAAATTGTGGATCGCATCCGCAATCAACGCCAGAGATCCCGACAACACGCCCGCCACGATCTGTGCCAGCGTCAATAGGATATTGACGATGACCGCTGCGGCCACGCGTTTATCCCCGCTATCCAGGTCAGGATGGTGGTGATGGTGCCCGTGATGATGATCATGCGGCATGGTGCCCCCTAGCGGCTGCGAGTCAGATCCAGGAAGACGTCCTCAAGATCTGCTTCTTCGGTTTTAACGTCCCGGATGCGGATGCCAGCACTATGAACAGCGGCAAGGACCTGCTCGGCACTGGTTTTCTTTGCGTGATAGCTGAAGGCAACCGCCCCGTTGGGCCGCATGCTGACCTCGATCCCGTCGGGTGTGGGCAATGTATCCACGGGCGTCTCTGGCTGAATGACCATGGTTTTCGCGTCGATGCTACCCAGCAGGTTCGCGGTGCTGTCTCGCGCTACCAGACTGCCCTGATTGATGATGGCGATCTCGTCGCACATCTCTTCGGCTTCTTCCAGATAGTGGGTTGTCAGGATGATGGTCATCCCCTGGCGGTTCAGCATCCGCACATTTTCCCACAGCATTTGGCGCAGCTCAATATCCACGCCCGCCGTAGGTTCGTCCAGCACCAGAATATGAGGATGATGCACCAACGCCTTGCCCAACAGCAGCCGCCGCCGCATCCCACCGGACAGGGTACGGGCATAGGCCTCGGCCTTGTCCTCTAGCCCGACCAGTTTCAGGATTCCATCGCTGCGGCGCTGCGATTTCGGCACGCCATACAGGCCGGCCTGCACCTCTAGCGCACCGCGCGGGCTGAAGAACGGGTCCAAGTTCAATTCTTGCGGCATCACCCCGATCGAGGCCCGCGATTGCCGGGGGTTCACATCCTGATCAAAGCCCCAGATTTTCACCTGCCCGGCGGTTTTCACCACCAAGCCCGCCAGAATGTTGATCATCGTAGATTTGCCGGCGCCATTCGGCCCCAGCAGCCCGAAAACCGACCCGCGCGGGATGTCCAGATCGACACCTTTCAGGGCCTCTTTCTCGGGTTGCCCCTTTGCGCCGCCGTAAACCTTGCGCAAACCTCGGATTTCAATTGCATTGCTGCTCATGGCCTACTTGCCCCTGCTCGTCTGATCGCTCATAACTGCACTAGTTCTTTTGCAGCCAAAAGGAAACGGCCCGGATGACGACGCAAGCGCCTGAAACCAAGATTGTCGAGAAATCGAAGATTGCCTGCGATGGCGGCGAAGGTGCCATGGGTCATCCTCGCGTCTGGCTGACCATTCCTGCTGATACTGGGTATGTCGAATGCCCCTATTGCGATGCTAAATACGTGCTGAAGGGCAGCGAAGCCTAATCATCCGCATGACAGCCAACAGGCTCGGGGCATAAAAGAGGTGCCCACCTGTCGATGCATTTCGTGATTGCGCTTGTCTGTGTGGGTGTTGCGTTTCTGGTCGCAGCCGCGATTGGTGGCTTTGTGCCCGCACGGCATTCCGCAGTTGAACCAGTATCGGGCAATAGCGTTCAGATATGGCTTATTGCGGGACCAATTCACAATCCTAAAGGCCCTTGCCGCCCCTGGCAGCACTCTTAGCCCCCGCACCGATCGGCGCAGCCGCGCGGTCTGTACGCCTGATTTGGCAGCTCTGCTCAATAATCTCCTCAAATCGCTCATCGCAAAAGAGCAACTGGAAGAGCAAAGCGGAACATGGCACAACCCAAGCAGACAAACTGCGGCAGGGTAAGGACCACAACATGAGCGTGAATTTCGGCAAGGGATGCCACTTACACCTGATCGACGGCTCGGCCTTCATCTTTCGCGCCTATCACGCGCTGCCGCCGCTGACCCGCAAGTCAGACGGATTGCCGATCGGCGCAGTCGCGGGTTTCTGCAACATGCTGCACAAATATGTCGAGGCCAACACAGGCCCAGACGCCCCCACCCACGTCGCGGTGATTTTCGACAAGGGCAGCCATACATTCCGCAACGATATGTATGATCTCTACAAGGCAAACCGCGAGGCGATGCCCGAAGACCTGCGCCCACAGATGCCTCTGACCCGCGCGGCAACGCAAGCCTTCAACATCGCCTGCAAAGAGCAAGAAGGCTATGAGGCCGACGACATCATTGCCACCTTGTCCTGCCAGGCCCGCGATGCGGGCGGGCGCGTGACGATCATCAGCTCGGATAAAGATCTGATGCAGCTGGTCGGCGGCGGCGTTGAAATGCTGGACGCGATGAAAAACAAACGCATCGACGTTGACGGCGTGCATGAAAAATTCGGTGTCGGCCCAGAGCGCGTGGTCGATGTGCAGGCCTTGGCCGGGGACTCCGTCGATAACGTGCCCGGCGCCCCCGGTATCGGCATCAAAACGGCGGCCCTGCTGATCAACGAATATGGCGATCTGGAAACGCTGCTGGATCGGGCTGAGGAAATCAAACAACCCAAACGCCGTCAGACGCTGATTGAAAAACGCGAACAGATCGAGCTGTCGAAACGCTTGGTGCAGTTGGATTGCAACACGCCGCTGGATTACACACTGGACGACCTAGAGGTCCGCGATCCCGATCCCGACACGCTGCTTGGGTTCTTGGCTGAAATGGAATTCCGCACGCTGACCAAACGTGTGGCAGATCAACTGGGGGCCGAGGCTCCGGCGATCACGGATACCGATCCGCACGGCGCCGCACCAAGCGCACCCGAAGCCCCCACCGCCGTGCCGTTCCAACCTGAAACCTACGAATGCGTGCGCGATGCGGCGGCCCTGCAAAAATGGATTGATCGGGCATTTGAACGCGGCCATGTGGCGGTGGATACTGAAACCACTGGGCTGGACGAAATGCGCGTTGATCTGGTGGGGATCTCGCTGTGTGTCGATGCTGGTCAGGCCTGCTATGTTCCGCTGACGCATAAGGATGGCTCGGACGATCTGTTTGGCAGCGACGATCTGGCTGCGGGGCAGATGCCCCTGGATCAGGCGCTGGAGATGCTGAAGCCACTTTTGGCTGATCCTTCGGTGATGAAAATCGGCCAGAACATGAAATACGACGCCAAGATTTTCGCCCGCTATGACGTCGCCGTTACCCCCTATGATGACACGATGCTGATGTCCTATGCGATGAATGCCGGGCTGCATCGGCACAGCATGGACGCGCTGTCCGAACAATATCTGAGCCACACGCCGATCCCGATCAAACCCTTGCTCGGCACGGGAAAATCCGCGATCACCTTTGACCGGGTGCCGGTGGACGACGCGGTCAAATACGCTGCCGAGGATGCCGATATCACCCTGCGCCTGTGGGAACTGTTCAAACCGCAATTACATCAGGCCCGCGTCACGACGGTTTACGAAACGCTGGAACGGCCCCTCTCGCCTGTGCTGGCCCGGATGGAGATGCACGGCATCAAGGTCGATCGCGACACCCTGTCGCGCATGTCCAACGCCTTTGCCCAGAAAATGGCCGGATACGAGGCCGAGCTTTACAAACTGGCAGGCCATGATTTCAACGTGCAGTCCCCCGCTCAGGTCGGCAACATCCTGTTCGAGGAAATGGGCCTTGAGGGCGGCAAGAAAACCAAGACCGGCCAATGGTCCACCCCCGCCAATGTGCTGGAGGATTTGGCGACGGAACATGATTTCGCCGCTCGCGTGCTGGATTATCGCCAGCTGCAAAAGCTGAAATCGACCTACACCGACGCGCTACAGGATCACATCAATCCTGACACCGGACGCGTGCACACGTCCTATGTGCAGACGGGGGCGAACACCGGGCGTCTGGCCTCGACCGATCCGAACCTGCAAAACATCCCCGTCCGATCCGAGGAAGGCCGCCGCATCCGCGAGGCGTTCGTAGCAGAGGAGGGCAAGGTGCTGCTGAGCCTCGACTACTCCCAAATCGAGCTGCGGATTCTGGCCGAAATGGCCGAAATCGACGCGCTGAAACAGGCATTCAAGGACGGGCTGGACATTCACGCGATGACCGCCAGCGAAATGTTCGACGTACCGCTGGACGAAATGACACCCGACATCCGCCGCCAGGCCAAGGCGATCAACTTTGGTGTCATCTACGGCATCTCGGGCTTCGGGCTGGCGCGCAACCTGCGCATTCCGCGATCCGAGGCGCAGGGCTTTATCGACCGCTATTTCGAACGCTTCCCCGGCATCCGCGCCTACATGGATCAGACCACGCAATTCGCCAAGGACCATGGCTATGTCCAGACGATGTTCGGCCGCAAGATCCACACGCCCGAAATCAATGCCAAAGGCCCCGGCGCGGGCTTTGCCAAACGCGCCGCGATCAATGCGCCCATCCAGGGCACCGCCGCCGACGTGATCCGCCGCGCCATGGTCCGAATGGAGGACGCCATCGTCGACCTGCCCGCCAAAATGTTGCTACAGGTCCATGATGAATTGCTGTTCGAGGTAGATGCCGACCGCGCCGAGGACGTGATCGCGCGCGCCCGCGAGGTGATGGAAAACGCGGCAGCGCCTGCCTTGCACCTGACCGTGCCGTTGACCGTGGACGCGGGTCAGGGGCAAAACTG